>Ga0210383_10000722_pt1 | contig 30005 bp, 24 predicted proteins | sample IncBWC14OmetaG_FD_160072 | JGI IMG/M metagenome (GOLD analysis project Ga0210383, IMG submission 160072) | Forest soil microbial communities from Barre Woods Harvard Forest LTER site, Petersham, Massachusetts, United States - Inc-BW-C-14-O ... | reverse complement strand
CAGGAATAAATCCTTGTTTCGAAGCATCGGATCAAACCGGATCATGTCCGCCAGGTAATAACCGCCCAAAGGATGAATGAAATAGACGTTGTTGCCGGGTCTTGTTGGCGGTGCCAGCTGCGCCAAGTGTTGAGTGATGAATTGGTTAATTTGACCCATTTGGAAAGGAATCAAGAGCAACAAGCTCAAGATTGCTGTCGCACCCGCGAATGAAACCAGCCGCCAATTAGTCTCTGGCCTGTCCCCCATTGCGCATCCCGCCAATATCGGCACCACGCCCCATGCTGAGTGAAAATATCGATATCCCCAGCCGTGACCTTGATCAAATCTGACAAACAAATATGCCACGAAAGTCAGGATTGCCGAGGATACGAGTAAGCGCACCCGCGAGTCTGCGCGCCGTAGGACGCAGCCCAGTAACGCCAATGCAAACAGCGATGGCATTGCCCACACACACATTTTGACCAAAGCTGCAATCCGATTGTTCAGCAGGAGCGCATTGGGCCACACAATTACGCCGCTACCGATGGCATCAATCGCCGCGAGAACGGCACCGCCCGATCCGGTCTCAGCACGAAATACCAGCCATCCGATCCCCAACGCCACCCCCGGCATGTAGCCAACCAAGAGCGGGACGAGGTAGCGGCGCTGTTCGGACGTAAATGCCAATGCCACTATCCATGGAATGGCGAACAGCGCATGGGGTACCGGATTGTGCAAAATGAGCGCAAGAGAACCCACGAGTCCGGCAGTGAAGGCCCGGTTTACGGAAGGCCTTATGAGCAACGCAACGAAGACGAGGTTCGCCGCCATATGCGCCTGCATTGAGTAGTAGGAAATGCCGTCCGCGAGGAACGCGCCTGAAGCCAGCGCGAACAGCATTGCCCACCCCCCCGCCCGCCGGTCCATGCAGATTTCCCGGGTTATCCAGTAAATGAGAAGAACCGATAGTCCTGAAAGCAACGGGTTGCAAAGCCACGGGACGGTAAGAAATTGAAATGGCGCCAATAGCAGTGCGAAACCAGGCCAGTATGCTTCGATGATCCTGCCGTTCTCCGGCGAAGCAACGAGAAAGGTACCGTTAAAGCCGCGGACCACCAGCCAATCGACAAGATCGGGTGGCACCTTTGCGGCCAAAGATCCCGAGGCAAAGACCTTCGACTGAAAGACGGCCGCGTATTCGTCCATGGCCAGCGGATAGTCGTGGTAAACCACGACCGCACAGATCGCCAGCGCGGCCACGGTCGCCCAGGCCATGCCGATCGGATGCTGTGCGATGAAATCTACCAATCGCAGGATCGGCGTGGGCCGCCGCCACCAGACCGCCGAGAGGCAAATTGCGAGAGCGAGCCACGCTGCGAGGCGGTCATACTTCATTAGCAAATCGCGAAAAATGAGTGAAAACTGAGCGCTCGAAAACATGATGTGATCGAGCAAGCAGAAGTAGGCTACGCATGCGGCGCACACCGCGAGCCCAGTTGTGCGAACGTTGCGCTCGGTAAAGCCGCTCAACATTACCCTCGCGAGCCTCCCAATAAGCTGAGCGGACGCACGTGCCTCGCTGCCGCCTCGTGCATAATGCGATGTTTACACAACAACTCTAGCAATGCACTGGTCGAGCCATGGGTTTCAGTCAAAGATCGCGGGTGCCGTCTTCCTTTCGACGGCAGTTGCGACTTGGCTGCTAGTGCGTGGCTACCACGGACTTCTTGGAGACGCGCAGCTTTACGCGTTTCAGGCGCTTGCCAGAATTCACGCTCCTCTCGCCCATGACTTATATCTTCAAAATACCTCGCAGGACCAATTCACGATTTTCTCGCCCGCGTACGCATGGTTTATCGATTTATTCGGCGTCGAACCGGCGGCCCGATCGCTCACCCTGCTTTTTACGACCTGGCTTCTTGCGGCTGCCTGGGTCGCAACTCGAACCCTCACGGATCGCGACGGCGCATGGTTGGCCATCATCCTCCTGCTCATTGTCGATGGAAGCTATGGCGGCTCAGGTGTCTTTACTGTTGCTGAGCAATTTCTGACCGCTCGGCTGCCTGCCGAAGCCCTCGTTGCTACGTCTCTCGCTTGTTTCCTCCGAGGCTCCAAGGTGCTCGCTGCACTGACGGCGGCAGCGGCGCTGCTTATTCATCCGTTGATTGCGTTGCCGGGTCTGTTGCTCCTGATCGGCCTTGCGCTCCCCATACGTACAAGTCTCCTCGGTGCAGCCGCTAGTGCGATTGGAGGCCTTCTCATTGCATTCTGTGCCGCGCATTTGTCATGGATGGCGAAGTGGCTCCCGATCATGGACCCCACATGGTCGAGTATCGTCCAAGAGCGCTCGCAGTTCTTGTTCTTGCGACTCTGGTCATTCCGGGATTGGGAAATCAATGCGCGGCCATTCTTTTGTTTGGCGTTCATCGCGATCGCGACTCAAGATGATCGCGTGCGTAGGATCTGCGTGGCCGCCGCTATCGTAGGCGTGGCCGGCTTGGCGGTCGCCCTCATCGCCGCCGCAGTCGGCCCTGTCGCCATCATCGTGCAGGGCCAAGCCTGGCGATGGGTATGGATTGCCGTTTTTGTGGGTGCCTTGCTGTTGCCCGCTACTGTTCTGCAAATCTGGCCTGACAAAAAATGCGGGCCGCTGTGCGCCGCGCTCTTGCTGTTAAGTCTGACGCTTCAGGCGCCGACCGGAATGGCATGTGTTTCAGTGGCCCTGACTTTGTGGCTGATGAGACTACATTTGTCAATTCGCGCGGTTCTGATTCTTCGCTGGATCTTCTTGACTCTGGTTCTTGCAGTCGCGGCCTGGGTATGTCTTCATGCCTGGGAAATTGCGCGTCCCGCATTTCACAAACCGGGAGAGACGCCTGCCGTGCAACTGCGCGATTTCTTCGGACTGAAAATACCAGCCGTGCTAGGAGCGTCACTTATTTGGTGGGGACTACAAAAACGCGGTAGCGTTCGTACCTCGATGCTGCTCGTTGCTGGCTTACTTGCCCTGTCGATTTTCGCTTTGCCAGCAGCATTTGAGCAACACCACTCGCTGGCCTCCGTCGCGGAGATCAAAGAGTTCTCAGATTGGGACACCGTTATACCTCCGGCAAGCACAGTGCTCGTCACACCCGCTCGCGACGTCGGAACATTTGTTTGGTTCACACTCGGTCGCTCAAATTACTTGTCCGTCGATCAGTCTGCCGGGGTGGTTTTTTCGCGAGACACGGCTCTTGAGGTTCAACGTCGTTCGCAAGTCTTGCAGCCTCTTATGGATCCGAACTGGAAAATCCTAAGCAAGCTGCGGGCCACCCCAGCGGGTAAGAGCACGTCTGACGTTCCTTCTCGGCCCTTGACGGCGGAGAACTTCAAGCAGGTATGCGCGGATATTCAGCTGGGTTTTGTCATTTCGCCCGAGAATATTGGATTCGATGGGCTACCCCATGAGAACAGCGGCCCTTGGAAAGGCTGGAGACTCTATGACTGCCGCACGGCGCGGCCACTGACCGAAAAGTGAAGACTGCCGTGCCTCGCCCCAACAAAAAAACTGCAGTGATCGCCGGCGCCGGACCCGCGGGACTGACAACGGCACTCGAACTTTTGCGACGCTCCGATATCACGCCGATAGTCTTCGAGCCGGATTCCCAAGTGGGTGGGATCTCTAAGACCGTCAATTACCGCGGCAATCGCATGGACCTCGGTGGTCACCGGTTCTTTTCGAAATCGGATTGGGTCATGCGTTGGTGGCAAGAGATCTTGCCGGTCGCTGAAGGACAAGCACATGGAACAGACGCGCTCCGCGTCCATTACCAAGGCCAATCGAGTAAAGTCACGCTCGAGAGCCTAGGATCCGCCTCCTCGGATGCTGTCATGCTGGTCCGTCAACGTCTGTCCCGCATTTTCTACCGGCGCCGATTTTTCGACTACCCGCTCAGCCTGACTGTAGGCACGCTCAAAAGTTTAGGGCTCCTCGAGTCGTTGCGAATAGGTCTGAGCTACGGTCAGGCGCATCTCAGTTCGCGATCGCCTGAAATTAACTTGGAGGATTTCCTGATCAACCGCTTCGGAGTCCGGTTGTACCGCACATTTTTCAAGACGTATACGGAGAAAGTGTGGGGAGTGCCATGCGATCAAATTTCCGCGGAATGGGGAGCTCAACGCATCAAAGGTCTATCGGTCGCAAGGGCGCTAGCGCACGCTCTGGCCAGTGGGTTTCGCAACTCAGCGGACACTGCTCAAAAGCAGACAGAAACCAGTCTCATCGAGCGATTCCTCTATCCCAAATTCGGTCCCGGGCAGATGTGGGAGGAGGTAGCGCGTCGCGTCTCTGTGGGCGGAGGACGAATCCATCTTCGCCATCGAATCGTCGGGGTCGAGCACGACGGCGTTGCTGTCACGGCGGTCAATGTATTGGACGAGGCGACGCGATCGCAGCAACGAGTCTCGTGCGACTTTTTGGTTTCAACGATGCCGGTTCAGGATCTCATCGCGTTGCTCCGTCCGGCGAACTCGCAAATCCAACGGATCGCGGACAACCTCCCCTACCGCGACTTTATAACGGCTGGCTTATTGCTGCGCCAAATGAGCCCAGGCACCGACCGTCGCGACGTGAGACGCTTCAACGGTATGCCGCCGGATAATTGGATCTACATCCAGGAGCCGGATGTGAAAATTGGGCGCCTTCAGGTTTTTAACAACTGGAGCCCGGCTCTGGTCGCCGATCCCGCCACGATCTGGCTGGGATTGGAGTACTTCTGCCGCGAGGGCGATGAACTTTGGTGCATGGACAACGGCCGGTTCATTGACTTTGCAGCCACGGAACTCGAAAAAATCGGCTTGATCAATCGTAAGGACGTGATCGACGGCACTTTGGTTCGAGTCCCCAAGGCGTACCCTGCCTATTTTGGTGCGTATGGCGAGTTCGAAACGATACGCGGTTACCTAGATCAGATCTCAAATCTCTATCCCGTGGGTAGAAACGGCATGCACCGGTACAACAACCAAGACCACTCCATGCTGACTGCCAGCAGTGCGGTCAGTTCGATGGTCAGCGGCGGGGGCGGCAAATCGAGCATCTGGTGCATCAATGCCGACGGTGAGTATCACGAAGAGTTGCACGCTCGCGAACCTGGACAAATGCCCCGTTCGACCGCAAAGATGTGATCAACAGCACCCTCGTGGGAGGGGGCGATGGCGTAACCTTCATGCTTTGAGGCATGCGGTTCAGGTCAACACTGCGAGTGGCTCATGGAATTGACAATACTGATGCCATGCCTCAACGAGGCCGAAACCGTGGCAACGTGCGTGCGCAAGGCGCGCAGCTTTCTGACGCGGACCGGTATCGCAGGTGAAGTGCTCGTAGCGGACAATGGCTCGACAGACGGCTCGCCGCAACTTGCACGAGACGCCGGAGCACGCGTTGTGGAGATCTCGAAGAAGGGCTACGGCAACGCACTGATCGGCGGAATACACGCAGCAACTGGACGCTTTGTGATCATGGCCGATGCCGACGATAGTTACGATTTCTCACAGCTCGATGCCTTTATCGACGGCTTACGAGCGGGAAACACCATGGTCATCGGTCACCGCTTTCGCGGCGGCATTCAGCCTGGCGCAATGCCCTTGCTGCATCGCTATCTCGGAAATCCTGTGCTGAGCTTCGCTGGGCGCCTTTTCTTTTCGTCCGACATCGGTGATTTTCACTGCGGCCTGCGCGGCGTCGATCGGGCGGCCACGCTTAAGTTGGGGCTGCGCGCCCCAGGAATGGAATTCGCCAGCGAAATGATCGTCAAGGCAACGCTGGCCCGCTGGCGCATCGCCGAGGTTCCAACGGTGCTCTCGCCCGATGGGCGCTCGCGCTCGCCGCATCTGCGCAGTTGGCGCGACGGGTGGCGTCACCTGCGCTTTCTCTTGATGATGAGCCCACGCTGGCTAATGCTGTATCCGGGTGCGTGTTTGATCGGACTCGGTGTCGCGGCCGAAATCGCGATTTTGCATGGACCAGTCATCATCGGCGGCGTTGGTTTTGACATCCACACCATGCTTTACGCTGCCGGCGCAAGCATCCTCGGGATTCAACTCGTATTGTTCTCACTTTTGGCCCGGACCGTCGGTGTACTGAAAGCTCTCTTGCCTATGTCAGGGCCGCTCGAGCGCTTTTTGCGCGTCTTTACCGTCGAGCGCGGCATTTCGCTCGGCTTGCTGCTTGGACTCGCGGGTTTGGCGCTTGCGATCTACTCCGTGAACAGCTGGGCGCATACACGTCTCGCGGCTCTCGATCCGGCGACGATGATGCGCGTGGCGATCCCGTCGGTCACATTGATGCTTGCCGGCGCGGAGATTGTTTTCGCGTCTTTCCTACTCGGATTCATTGATGTGCGCGCGACCAGCGCGGGCGATTCATGAGTGTGGCCGAGAACTTTGTTGCGTCGGGACGCCCCGATGTGCCTGTCACCACAAAGAACTTAGTCACCGCTCGCCGTGTGCCGGTGTACGCCGCCTGCACCCTGCTGGCGCTGATAACCAACTATCTGCTTGGCAAGGACATGGCGTGGGACACGCTAAACTATCATCTCTACGCCGGATTCAGCGCCCTCAACGATCGCTTCACTCAGGACTATTTCGCCGCCGGACCGCCTTCCTACTTCAATCCGTACGCATTCGTGCCTTTCTATGTCCTGGTTAAAGCCGGCCTTTCGCCGCTCGCAATCAGTTCCCTGTTGGCGATAGTTCATAGCGTCATTTTCTGGCTGGTCTACGAGCTTGCGATTTGCGTTTGCCCGTCGAACGACCGTCGCTCGAAGATGACCTTCGGCGGCTGTGCGATTGCGATCACGTTTTTCAATCCGATCCTGGTGCAGCAGATCGGTTCTAGCTTTGCGGATATTACGACGGCAGAACTAATCCTAGGCGGATGGCTACTGCTCGCTCAGGCCGTGCGCGAGCCACACGCGGCACGGGTGGTCTGCGCCGGACTTCTGATTGGGGCTGCTACCGCATTGAAGCCGACCAATGCCGTGCACGCGGTTGCCGCCAGCACCCTATTGATCTTTCTGCCGAGCGCCCTATCTGGCAAGATCCGCTACGCGCTGAGTCATGTCGCTGCGCTGGCGCTGGGCTTTACCCTCGTCGCGGCTCCCTGGTCTTATCGACTCGAACAGATGTTCGGCAATCCTCTGTTCCCGTTGATGAACGGCTTGTTCCGTTCTCCGGAATTTACGACGGAGCCGCTGCGCCATTTCCGTTTCATTCCGGCGTCCTTCGCTGAGGCCATCTGGCGGCCGTTCGCGATTGTCAATCCGGTAGAAATGGTGCAAGAAGAATTGACGGCCCCGGATCTGCGGTATGCCGTGTTGGCAATACTAGGCAGCATGCTGCTGGTGGGTTGGTTGAGGAAGCGACTTGCCCACTCGTCGGCTTCCACGGCGCCAGCCGAGCCGATGGCGGCGGCGACTCGGGCGTTTGCTGCACTCGGCTGCGGTTTCGCCGCAGACTGGATGCTGTGGCTGAGCGCCTCAGGCAACGGCCGATATTTTCTGCCAATGGCAAGCGTCGCAGCGATTCTGATCGCGGGCCTGATTTTTCGACTCTTCGCCGCGCGACCCAAGCTACGCAATTACGTTCTGGCCACAATTTTGGGCGCTCAACTCATGCAACTCTACTATGGGGCGGACCATCGCTGGAATCTGGCGCCCTGGGATCGTAACTGGGTCAGTATTGAAATGCCGGAAAAGCTGTCGACCGAACCGAACCTTTACTTGACTGCTGGCGTGCAGTCGAATTCTTTTATGGCAGCATATTTGGCTAAGGGCTCGGGACTGGTCAATATCTCCGGCGCGTACGTGCTCGGGTCGGACGGAGCGGCTGGAGCACGAATCGAGGCGCTCATTCATCGATATGCTCCCCAGCTGCGAGTACTCTGGAGCGCCCCACAGTCGGAGACCGCGAATTTTCCACGCGACTACCGGTTCCCAGTCAATGATTCGCTAGCGCGATTTGGCTTGCGCATCGACCCGAGCGACTGCTCCAGGATTACCCTGCGCGGTTTGCCTCCCGGAATGCAGATCACTTTTGAAGATCTGCTGTCCACTAGGCCTGTGAAACCACCTGCTAAGACGCAACCGGACACAAGCTATTTGATGACGTGCCGCATCATTCCAGACGACAGCAATCGCCTGACCGAGGCAGACCGCGAGCGCGCTGTCGACGTCGTCTTCGACCGCGTTGAAGATGCCTGCCCGGCACTCTTCCAGCCACGCCGCCTGCGCACAGAACACGTTCACGACATCTGGCACCGGGTCTACGTCAATACCGATATTGTCTTAGTGAGTATCAACGGCTCGATCAAGTTTATGAATCCGCCCCGTAGTGAATCGCTGATTTCTCTCGGTCCCGAAAACAAATGGGCAAAAGCGCCATTGCGGCTTTCCTGTGGGCGTCGAAATGGCGCTTACTTCGCGGACGTACTGAAATCCGAGGAACAGTAACCCCTATGCCAACCTATCTACTGATCGCGGCAGTAACAGTGAATGCCGTCGCCGGACAACTGCTCCTTAAACACGCGCTCGCCACTCTGGGGGGCCGAGCCGCCCTAGGAACAATGTCCAAATTTATGGGGGATGCCCTCTCCTCGCCCTGGATGTACGCGTCGCTCGCAATCCAGGGCTTAGGCTACATTTTGTGGATCGTACTCATATCGCGCGAAAAGCTCGGAGTAGCCACGGCAAGCGTCGGCGCCGGCTTTTACGCTCTGATGCCACTCTGTGCTTGGGCTATGTATGGCGAATCCCTAACCAATATCCAGTGGCTCGGTATCGGTTTGATCACGATAGGGGTCACTTGCGTGAGTCTTGGTCTCACCGCGACACCTTGATAGGTGAAGGACTATCGATGGCATTGGCCAAAATCAAAGAACTGATCATAAAGCGACAGCAGGCGGCTGGCGCCCGTCGACTGAGGCCCGAAGACGTGGAGCGCATGGCCGCCATGTTCGCATCGGTCGAGTCGGGCGATGCTCGGGCTCGGCCGTCTAAGTATTGGGTAGAGCTCAATAAGATGAACCTGGCTCAGTTGCAAGAGCATGGCTATGAAAACTTTAAACGTACGATCGCCCTTAACTACTTCACCTTTGTGCGAATTCTGCCGTGGGACGCACAGTTTCGCTTTCTCCTGAGGAGGCTGCCCGTATCCACGATTGCGCGCTGCCTCAAAAGCGCACTATTTGCGGGCAAGCACGAGTATTTTTCCTCTTTCAATGGGATACAGTCGATCCTCTACAATTTCCTGACCTTGGCGTCATGGGAATTCACCAGACATGCAGTATCTGACGCGAATCTGCTCGTTCTTCGCGAACCCGCGGATGGCAACCCGGCCGCGATACACGATCAGTCCGGCGCGCTCATATCGCAAGATTTAGCAAGCTCGATCCTTGAGATTTCCTCGATGGGATCTGGTTTGGCGCCTGGTTCTGTAGTGCTCGAACTCGGCGCGGGCTATGGCCGCGATGCCTATGCACTGCTAACCACGCAGCCCGGCATCAAATACATAATCGTTGATATCCCCCCCGCCCTTTGGGTTGCCGAGACTTACCTACGGCGACAATTTCCCGACCGCCGCATATTTCCCTACCGAGAATTTACAAATTTTGAGGAGATCGAAAGTGAGTTCCGCGATAGCGACATCTCATTCTTTCTCTCGACACAGATCGCGAAACTTCCGGACGGCTTGGCTGATCTGGCGATTAATATCTCGTCGCTTCACGAAATGCGCCCGGAGCAGATTTCTTTCTATTTTTCCCAATTCGACCGCCTGCTCAAAAACGAGGGGGTGTTCTATTTCAAGCAGTGGAAACGGGGAGCCGTGCTGTTTGAGAATATGATCATCCGTCAGGAGGACTATCCGATTCCCAGTTCGTGGCTCTGTGAGCTTTCGCGCGAAGCGCCGCTACAAACCCGTTTCTTTGAGGCGCGCTATCGCAAGTCCACTCGAATTCAAAACGATCAGCCGATCAGATAGCATTTTCTTTGTCAGCAACACGGCCAACGCATTGTGCGCCGCCGACCTGCCGCGAGATGCCTTACGGTCGGATGAGTGTCGCAATGTTGTTCCACCAAGGCCCAACCCTCGCCTCGGCGACGAGGGAAGCCGCATCAAAGCTGATTGCAAGGTGTTCACGCATTTCGTCCCGCGACATGTAACTTATCGGATCCCCCGTAAGCCAGCGGTCCGAGGCATAACACAGCCAATGGATCGGCGCGTGGTTTCGTTGCCAATCCTTGAATATGAAGGTGCCTTTTGCGGCTAGTACGGTCCGAATCGAGTTCAGCAATTCCTGCCGGAACGCTACCGGGACATGGTGCAATACATCGCTCAGGACGACCAAATCATAGTGTCCTGGCTTCTTTTTGGCGATTTCCCCAACGTCCGACTGGATAAATTCAACGTCACGGAGCGATCCTCGATACAAGCGCCCGATCCGCGGCGTAATGTCAATGGCGGTGATTTTGGCGTCGGGATAGGTGTTTCTCAAACGCTCCGTGACCGCGCCCTCTCCACAGCCCACTTCCAGGATGTTGCCGGCCGAGGGCTGCCACTGTCGCATGAGTCCTATGAATGCGTCCATGTTCAGATAGATGGATCGATATGCGGCGCTGATTCGTGGTTCGAATGGTCCGAACATTTTGCGAATGAAAGGGCCCGGTTTCACTTTAGTATATGCCGGCAAATTTCGCACGAACGCGCGGCACTACCCGCTCCGCGACTCGCGAATCGCGCAGATATCGCCGAATGCCAGCGGGCCCGAGCATCAAGATTTTCGCGGCCGCTCGCCACAAACCGCTTAGATCCCCTGCGGATGCCGAGGCGAGAGCGACGTTTACGGCAATTGAGGCCCGTGCAACCGGCTCGGTCTGTCTCGAGAGCCCAGGATGTCTGCCGATATGGCGTGCAAGGACTATCTGCATCTGATTCGCGAAATCATCAGCGTCACGACTTCCAGTGGAAGTCAGCGAACCATCGTGAATACGCAAACCTACGGTAATTGGATCATGATAGTAGACGGATCCGACTGCCACGAGCTTTAACCAGATGTCCCAGTCAGCCGTATACCAGAGTTTCTCATCCAGACCTCCGCAGCTAAGCCATGCGTCCCGGCGGAAAACCGGCGCGGGTGCCGAGATGAAATTTTGAACCAGCAGTCGTTCCGTTACCAGAGTCGATGAGAGTTCTCGGTCCGCAGGTAACGGACAGCGCCACACGCCGAGTTTGCGGCCGTGTTTGTCGATAATCGCGCTGGGCGCGAGGTGTAGAGGGGCGTCAGGGTCCGCCTCAATCCAGGCCTGAGCTGCTGCTGCGCGCCCAGGAAGCCACAGATCATCCACACCGAGCCAGCAGACGTGGCTCGATTGGGCGAGTTCCACGCCGATATTCGTCTTCGCTTGCCATGACGAGAGGTCACAGCGTTCGAATATGCGCATCAGTAAACGATCTGAATAGCGGCACGCAATGTCGCGCGTAGCGGACGTTGGACTACTATCGATTAGGAGTACCTCAATACCTTTCGCCCCCTCGGCAACAAGCGAGGTTAACGCGGCGCCGATCCACTGCTCGCCGCGGTAAGAGGGTATTATCACCGTGAGCCAGGGAGCTCGTACGGCGCGAGCGAAGTTCATGGTCAAGCTGGTTTCAACCGGAGTTTGGAATCAATAGCGGTTTCCCTCAATTGTCCTTATCATCAACCTGTTCGAATCTCAACTATCGGATTGATGATAGCTGGAGACGATCTACCGATCCGCCGCCTTGAAACGTGATCGCTCTCACCAATCTTGCAAATTCGCTAGCTTCCGGGTTTTTTCTCTACCGAACCAACTTATCAGATTATTGCGCGTACACGCTGAATTGATTGCAAGACGCACTGTGAAGAGAAACTTTTGGACGGCTGGTCACCTTACTAGCCGCCGGACGCGTCGGCTGACGCTAGAATAGGGGCCATGCCAAATCCCGCCGTCCTGGTAGTCGATGATGAACCCGATATCTGCGAATTGCTGTCCATAACCTTGCAACGAATGCAGCTCAATCCGCGAACGGCGAACACCTTGGCCATGGCACAGCGCTTGCTCAAAACGGAGCAGTTCGATTTGTGTTTGACCGATATGCGGCTGACCGACGGTGACGGCTTGGAGCTGGTTCAGTGGATGCAGCAGTACACCCCAAGCGTGCCGGTTGCAGTGATAACGGCGCACGGCAATATGGAAACGGCGGTCCGCGCGCTCAAGCTTGGCGCCTTTGATTTTGTCTCGAAGCCCTTGGATCTTGCAGGTCTGCGCAAGCTCGTGGCTACCGCCATAAAGTTATCGGGTCCGCTAGATACCGACACCAGTGTGTTCGGCCCCCGGTTGCTGGGATCGTCCACGGCTATGCAGCACCTGCGCGAAATGATCGCCCGCGTTGCACGCAGCCAGGCACCTGTACATATTTTCGGAGAATCAGGCACCGGAAAAGAATTGGTCGCAAAACTCATTCACGAATCCGGCCCTCGCCGCGACGGCCCGTTCGTGCCCGTCAATTGCGGTGCGATCCCGACCGAACTCATGGAGAGCGAACTATTTGGTCACAAGCGCGGCAGTTTTACCGGCGCCGTCAGTGACAAGAAAGGACTGATTCAGTCCGCGGAAGGCGGCACACTGTTCCTAGATGAAATCGCGGACCTGCCGCTGCACATGCAGGTCAAGCTCCTGCGTGTCATTCAGGAAAAGACGGTGCGCGTTGTCGGTGAACAAAATGAGATCGGCATCGATGTACGCATCCTGTCCGCCACTCACAAGAATCTCGCCCAGCTCGTCGCCGAAGGCAAATTCCGCGAAGATTTGTTCTATCGGGTCAACGTCATCGAATTGCGTGTGCCGTCGCTGCGGGAACGAACTGAGGACGTACCGGAACTTGCCGAGGCCACACTGCGGAGACTCGGGCGCCGCATGAAGACCACCCCGCACATGCTGGGGAAGGACGCGCTGAGCGCCCTCGAAGCCTACGCGTTTCCTGGGAATGTTCGAGAACTTGAGAACATTCTCGAGCGCGCAATCACCTTGAGCACGAGCGGGGAAATACACGTCGGCGACATACAACTGCGTCCCTCGCCAGTCGCAGCGACCTCGGCGCGAACCGCGGATGGAGGTGCGAATGCACCTGCTACCGGCGCCCTAGGCGACCATCTTGAAGATATAGAGCGCGACGCCATTTTGAAGGCACTGGAACAAACAAGATACAACAAGACCGCCGCCGCAAAGGTACTCGGCATGAGCTTTAGAGCGCTGCGGTATCGGATAAAGAAGCTCGGAATCGAGTGAAAATTGTGACTAATGTCATGTTGACGCTCATTTGACATAGCGAGGGAGAATAGTTTTCGCTAATGTCCCTCATGATAGGCCGCAGGTGCCGCTAGTGATGCGCGGCATCACCATCGACTACTCAACCTACGGATTAAAACGATGCTGCTCGAATGGTTCAATGCACGCGAAGCCGCAAATGTCGGCGTCGCCCTTGCCGACTCACTAGCGCCGTCGGCGGAGCCGCGCAGCGCCAAGGGCGCGCGCAAGGCGGAGGCAGGCCCGCTTCGAGAGCTACTGCAGCGCGCCGACCGCGAAGTCCGCGCGCTGCGTTTGAATTTCTACAAAAAGGCCAAGTTTGCCAACTCGTTCAAGTGGAGATTAATCGAGAACGGCTTTGAACCCACGGTCGCCAATGAGCTTACGCAGTCGTTGATATTGCATCTTTCCCAGGATCAGCCCAAAGCCAAGAGCAGCGACACTGCGCCCGGTCGGGTCGACCACGCGCAAATACTGCATCTACTTGAACACGGCAACCGGTGCCTCACCCAAGGTGCATCGGCGCAAGCCGCGGTCCACTATCAGCAATTGCTGGAACTCCAGCCTCAGCATCCGGAGGCCCTAGCCCAACTCGGCATGGCCTTTTTTAGCCTGGGGCGCTACCAAGATGCGGAGCGTTGCTATCGACAGAGCCTCGAAATCAACCCCCTGTCCGCATCCACGCTTTGCAATCTTGCGACGGTACTGCAAAGTGATCCGCCGGAAGCCGAGAAATATTTGCGGCGCGCCTTGAAGTTAAATCCGAAATACGCGGATGCGCGCAGCAAGCTGGGCTTGTCTCTCGCCTTCGCGGGTCGCTTGCGCGAAGCCAAAGGTGCCTTTGAGAAGGCGCTCAAAGTCGATCCTCGTCATGCTGAGGCCCTGCTGGGTCTCGGACAGATTGCGCGCACGGAAGGGCGCTTCGCAGAGTCTGAGTCCTTCATCAGACGCGCGTTGAAAGTCGAACCTAAACTGCCGGGCGCCTGGGCCGCCATTAATAGCATGCGCAGAATGACCATTGCTGACAGCGACTGGCTCAAGGAGGCAGAGGAGATCGCGGCGAGCGGGATCTCCCTTTGGCAGGAGGCCGAGCTGCGTTTTTCGATAGGCAAGTATTGCGATGACGTGGAGGATTTTGAACGAGCTTTCCAAAATTACAGACGCGCCAACGAGTTGCTGAAAACGGTGGCGCTAAAATACGATCGACAAAAGCAGTCAAGCTTCGCGGACGACATAATTCGCAGTCACTCGCGGGAGGCGCTGGCGCTGGCGCGGGCGGCAGATGGCGGCTCCGGCTCCATGAAACCCGTTTTCGTCTTGGGCATGCCGCGTTCCGGCACGTCGCTCGTCGAGCAAATCATTGCCTCACATCCGTCGGCCAAAGGCGCAGGCGAATTGCAGTTTTGGTTTGATACCGGACGCGCGAACCGCGCTGAGTTACGGCAAGGAATCCTCGGCAACACGGTAAGGAAAAAGCTGGCGCAGGACTATTTGGGTATTCTCGCGCTCCACGGTCCAGACGCGCTGCGCGTCGTCGATAAGGCCACATTCAATTGCGACTATATAGGTCTATTGCACTCGGTATTTCCTAAGGCGCGCATCATCTACATGCGCAGAGACCCGATTGATACCTGTCTCTCGTGTTACTTCCAGAATTTCTCGGCAAGCATGAGCTTCAGCATGGATCTGACCGACCTCGCTGATTATTATCGGGTACACGAGCGACTAATGAAGCATTGGCTCACGGCGCTCCCGGCGGGGACCGTACTCGAGGTGCCTTACGAAGAACTCGTTGCCGATCAAGTCGCCTGGACGCATCGGATCTTGGATTTCCTCGAACTCGAGTGGGACGATCGTTGCCTGTCGTTCGACAAAACCGAGCGCTCCGTCAATACTGCCAGCGCCTGGCAGGTGCGGCAGAAAATTTATAGTCGCTCAGTGCAGCGCTGGCGCCACTACGAACGGTTCATCGGACCATTGAAGGGACTTCGAGCCTAGAAAGTCCCGGGGGACAGTGACAAAAAATGTCACTCTTTGACCGGGTGCGCCAACGGCGGCGCCAGAAGACGACGATTCTATGTCAAGTCACGCCCACGGATATTCGATAAATACGTGCAATTTCATGAGCTTAGCTCACTTGAACAAGCATTGGCACACCGCTTGCTTTCTTCCTATCACCGGCATGGGCCGTTGTTCAAGATTATTCAACAGGAGTCAAAATGCTTAAGAAAGTGCAACAGGGTTTCACCCTCATCGAATTGATGATCGTGGTCGCGATCATCGGTATTTTGGCGGCGATCGCCATTCCGGCCTATCAGGACTACACCATTCGCGCGAAAGTGACGGAAGGTCTTGGTCTCGCGGATGCGGCGAAGACCGCGGTGGCTGAGGCCTACCAGTCGGGTGACTTGATCCCGGGCGTATCGTCTCTAGCGGCGGGCTGGCTCCCAACCCAAACAGCAACGAAGTATGTGACTTCCGTTGCTGTCGCAGCCAGCGGTTTGATTACGGTCACGTATTCAGCCACTGTCCCTCAAATCAGCACTCAAACGTTGACGTTGTCGCCCAACATAGGCGGCAAGGTGCTGGCGGCCGGCCTGTCAGGCAATATCGATTGGGCATGCGCGTCTGCGGGAGACACCACGGCGCTCGCCAACGGCTTGGGCGTCATTGCCAAGGGAACTCTTGTGGCCCGTTACACGCCGACGTCTTGTAAGTAATGACGATACGCTGCTGGCGCCATTGAGCGTCTCTCGAAGCAGCACCGAAGCCCCTCCCATGGAGGGGCTTCTTTTTTTGGGGCGTCTGCCCACCGCCCTCAGGAAGGCTCATTTTGCGATCAATGTCACGAGTAAGACAGCCACAATGTGCGAGTATCCGCGGATGATTTGACAATTACTCTGTCAGCTACTGATAGTAGACTAGGAAGCGGCATGGGGTTTAATGTAAGTCCATGAATGACAACGCAATAGCGTCAGTTGGAGGCACCAGTCGGGTAGCACTGGGCGGCCTTGCACAGCGGCTGGTTCAAGATGGCCTCTTGGATGAAAACGCCATGCAGGACGCTATCGTCAAGGCAAAGGAAAAGCGGGCCAATCTTGTCACCCATCTAGTATCGATGAATCTGGCGACCGCACGCGATATTGCCATTTCCGCCTCCAACGAGTTTGGTGTGCCGTTGCTGGATTTGGACGCGGTCGCCATCGATCCGGAAGCCGTCCGCGTGGTGAGCGACAAGCTCATGCAGAAACACCGCGTCCTACCCTTGATGAAGCGCGGCAAGCGCTTGTTCCTGGCCGTCGCAGATCCAACCAATCTGCATGCTCTTGATGAGATCCGTTTCCAAACCTCGATGAGCATTGAGTTCGTGGTCGTCGAGGACAACAAGCTGCAGACCGCAGTCACCAAGGCCATCGATCAAGCCGAGGCAATAATGCCCAGCCTGAGCGACGATGACTTCGACCTTGAAAATCTCGAAGTTAGCGGCGGCGATGAGGACCCCAATGCTGATGCGCTGGGGCGCGACGACGTCGAAGACGCTCCAATCGTGCGTTTCGTCAATAAAATCATGCTCGACGCCATCAAAAAAGGCGCCTCCGATATCCACTTCGAGCCCTATGAAAAACTCTTTCGTATCAGAACACGCTTGGACGGTGTTCTGAAAGAAGTGGCCGTGCCCCCGGTGCAACTGGCCGTCAAAATCGTGGCCAGACTCAAAGTCATGGCGAGACTCGATATTGCCGAGCGGCGCGTGCCGCAAGACGGCCGCATCAAAATGCGGCTTTCCAAGAATCGGGCTATTGATTTTCGCGTCAGCACCTGTCCGACACTGTTCGGCGAAAAGGTGGTGACGCGTATTCTCGACCCCTCCAGCGCCATGCTGGGGATCGACGCGCTGGGATATGAGCCGTTCCAGCGCGAGCTGTACCTCAAATACTTGGCAAAGCCGCAAGGAATGATCTTGGTCACCGGACCAACCGGCAGCGGCAAGACCGTATCTTTGTATACGGGGTTGAATATCCTGAATACTGAAGATACCAATATCTCGACGGCCGAAGACCCGGCCGAAATCAATTTGCCCGGCATCAATCAGGTAAACGTCAACAACAAAGTTGGACTTACTTTTGCGTCGGCGCTTCGGGCCTTTCTGCGTCAGGATCCAGATGTGATCATGGTCGGCGAAATCCGCGATTTAGAAACTGCGGAGATCGCCATCAAGGCGGCGCAGACCGGTCACTTGGTTCTATCAACGCTGCACACCAACGATGCGCCGCAGACCTTGACCCGCATGGTGGATATGGGCGTCAAGCCCTACGCCATCGCAACTTCGGTAAGCCTTATCATTGCGCAGCGGTTGGCACGCAAGCTTTGCAGTAACTGCAAGCAGCCGATCGACATCCCCGCTGAAGCTGCGAAGAAAGAGGGCTTTGAAACGGCTGACATTGCGAACGGTATTAGAGTGTTCAGAGCCGTGGGCTGCGGCCAATGCACAGATGGCTATAAAGGACGACTGGGGATCTATCAAGTTATGCCGGTCACGGACACGATCGGCCGCATCATCATGGAAGGCGGCGGTGCGATGAACATCAATGATCAGGCCAACAAGGACGGGGTATGGAATCTGCGTCGTGCCGGATTGGAAAAGGTGAAGGTCGGTTTGACCAGTTTGGAAGAAGTAAACAGCGTCACGATCGAATAGTGGCTGCGAGGGACTGACTTATGGCGGTATCAGCAACGGCAAGCAAGAGAGAAACCCAGTTTATCTGGGAGGGCAAGGACAAGCGCGGCCACAAGGTGCGCGGCAAGGCCCTCGCTGCAAACGAACAGGCATTGCGTGCCGACCTAAGACGGCAGGGTGTGGCGCCCACTCGCGTCAAAACGCAGAGCAAAATGCGCGGCGGCGGCAAGGTTCAACCGCAAGATATTGCCGTGTTCTCGCGACAGCTGGCAACCATGATGTCGGCCGGCATCCCGATGGTGCAGGCCTTCGAGATCATCGGCAATGGTCACGAGAAGCCGGCCATGCAGAAGCTGGTGCTCGACATCAAGGCGAACATCGAGGGCGGCAGCACTCTGCATGAATCTCTCGCCAAACATCCGCTCTACTTCGATGATCTTTTCGTGAACCTGGTGGAGGCGGGAGAACACGCCGGTGCGCTTGAAACACTGCTGGACAAGATTGCGACTTATAAGGAAAAGACCGAGGCGCTCAAGAAAAAGATCAAGAAGGCCTTGATGTATCCGACCGCGGTCTTGGCCGTTGCCATTATTGTCACGATAATCCTGCTGATTTTCGTGATTCCGCAATTTGAGTCGCTGTTCAAAGGCTTCGGCGCGGATTTGCCGGCCTTTACGCAAATGGTCGTGAACATGTCGAAGTTCATGCAGCACCAAGGGTGGATCGTACTGTTTGTGTTTGGCGGCGCAGTCTATGCGTTTTTGTATTTTCACAAACGATCGAGGAATATGCGTCGCGCCATAGATCGCGCCATGCTGAAATTCCCCATTATTGGACCCATATTGGTCAAATCCGCGATTGCCCGCTTCGCACGAACCCTTTCGACCATGTTCGCGGCGGGCGTGCCCTTAGTGGAAGCGATGCAATCTGTTGCCGGCGCCACGGGCAATATTGTCTATGAAGAAGGCACGCTGCGCATGAAGGACGAAGTGGCGACCGGGCAGCGACTACAGCGCGCCATGGAAAACACGGGCCTCTTTCCGAATATGGTCGTGCAGATGATCGCGGTCGGTGAGGAATCCGGCTCGCTTGATACGATGTCAGGCAAAGTCGCCGAATTCTACGAGGCAGAAGTGGACAACGCGGTAGACAGCATGTCGAGCCTCATGGAACCCATGATCATGGCGGTCCTCGGCGTCCTCGTCGGCGGAATGGTTATTGCCATGTACCTGCCCATATTCAAGCTCGGCCAGGCAATCTAATAGAGCCATTGCCAGTGATACCTTGGCCGGCCAGCCGGTGTTAAACGACGTAGCCGCGCTCTACACCTCAGACCCCGCAATTTTCGCGGGGTCTGTTTTTTTGATCGGCTTGATCGTAGGCAGCTTCCTCAACGTGGTCATCTATCGATTGCCGATTATCTTGGATCGCGAATGGCGATCTCAAGCGGCCGACGTGCTCTCCACCGGCACGGCTTCGAAGTCCGAACCAGCGCAAGCCGAACACTTTACTTTAAGCACGCCCCGCTCCGCCTGCCCAAAGTGCAAGGCCCCGATCACAGCTCTGCAGAACATCCCGGTGGTGAGCTGGTTGGTGCTGCGCGGTCGCTGCGCCTCCTGCAAGGCCAAAATCTCCGCCCGCTACCCTATGGTGGAACTGGCCACGGGCGTGCTTTCTGCCTGGGTGGCCTGGCATTTCGGCTTTGGCGCACCTGCGGCTTGCGCGTTGCTGGTCACGTGGGCGCTCATTGCCCTGACCGGAATCGACATCGATCATCAGCTGCTGCCCGACGACATCACGCTGCCGCTGATGTGGGCGGGCTTGCTCGCGGCCGTCGCGATCGGTCCGGATGCGGAGGCCGTACTGCCAGTATCGCCAAAAGACGCCATCATCGGCGCTGCAGCAGGCTACACGAGCCTGTGGCTGGTTTTTCACGCCTTCAAGCTCGTCACCGGAAAAGAAGGCATGGGCTATGGGGACTTCAAGCTGTTTGCCGCCCTAGGCGCCTGGTTGGGCTGGAAGCTCCTGCCCTTGGTTATCGTGTTGTCGGCCGCCAGCGGCGCCGGGCTCGGGATTCTCATGATCGCGCTGCAAGGCCGCGATCGCCGCGCACCCATGCCTTTTGGGCCTTACTTGGCCGCTGCCGGGTGGCTTGGCATGATGTATGGTGATTCGCTGCTCAACGGCTATCTTCGGATTTCGGGGCTCAAACAATAAGCCATGACGCGACCGCTGCGAATCGGCCTCACCGGCGGCATCGCCAGCGGCAAGAGCACGGTTACCCAGCGTTTCGCGGAACTCGGCGTTCCGATCATCGACGCCGATGTGGCCTCGCGCAACGTCGTTGAGCCCGGAACACCCGGCCTTGCCCAAGTGGTGCAACGCTTCGGTCCGCAGGTACTCGACGCGGCAGGCCGCCTCGATCGGCCGGCGCTGCGCGCGCTGATATTCAACGATTCATCCTCGCGGAAGGCCTTGGATGCCATCCTGCACCCCCTGATCCGCGGCGAGATGGAACGCGATGCGGCCGAGGCCAAGGGGCCTTATGTGGTCATAGCCATTCCCTTGCTCGTCGAGAGCGGTAACCCGCGCGCACGTGTGGATCGCGTGTTGGTTGTCGATGCCGACGAAACGCAGCAAATACAGCGGCTTCAAGCGCGCGACGGCAGCTCGGCGGAACAGGCGCACGCAATTCTCGCCTCGCAAGCCGGCCGTGCCGCGCGTCTGGCCGCGGCGGATGACGTGCTTTTGAACAGCGGAAGCGTCGCAGAACTGCGTCAGGCGGTCGATCGTCTGCACGAGCAATATTTACAGCTCGCGCAAACATCGTCTTCCCGGCAAAATTTAACCTAAATCCAAGGTTTACCATGGGCCTCGGGTTGGCTCACAATAGGCCCATGAATTCTTATCCCGATATTTCCTCCCAGGTCGAGCCGGAAGCAGCGCCCGTCGTTTACGAGCAGCCGCTCAACGAACGCATGCGCACCTTTCTGCGGCTTGAATTTCTTTACACCCAAGCCACCTATCACAGTGAGTCGCCAAGTCCCTGGAGTTCGCGCGCCGCGGTCGCCAGCCTGCTCGAGATCCTTGCCATCACCGCACGCGGCGACTCGCGCAGCGATGTGCTGAAGGAGCTCGAACGGCAAGTCAACGTGCTCAAGGAGTATCAGAGCAAAACGGGCGTTGATCCCGCACGCCTCAAATCGCTCATGTCGAATCTGGTCAAGCTGCGCAACGATCTGTCGTCGATCGGCGGAAATTACATGGCACCGCTGCGCGATTCGGAATTCCTGAGCGCGGTCAAACATCGCAGTGCCATCCCCGGCGGCACCTGCGACTTCGACCTGCCCGATTATTCTTATTGGCTCAACCGTCCGGCGGAAGTACGCGCCGCTGAATTCAACAGTTGGCTGTCCTTGATCCGGCCGCTCTGCGACAGCATCGCCGAATTGCTGTGGCTGACTCGCCAGAATGCGAAGCGCAAGTCCGAAGTGGCGGTGGGCGGCATCTTCCAGCTGCAGTTCGATCGCGAGAACCCCTGTCAGTTGGTGCGCATTACATTGCCCTCTGACACTGACCTGTTTCCGGAAATAAGCGGCAATCAGCACCGTTGCACCATTCGCTTTTTGAATTGGCTGGATGCAACCGCGCGCCCGGCACACATCGAAGTGGACGTGCCATTTCTTCTCACCTGCTGCGCTTAAGCTGAGACCTTTGGCGCGATGGCCACGATCGTAAAGTGTCCTACCTGCAAGCGCGATGTGGAGTGGTCGCCGGCATCGGTATACAGGCCGTTTTGCAGCGATCGCTGCCGCCTGATTGACTTGGGTGCCTGGCTTACCGAGCAACATAAGATTCCGGATGAGCCCGGAACCGCTGAAGATCAATTGCATTCCGACTCCGCCGAGGAATCCTAGCGCGTGCAGCCCGAGTTCTGGCTCGATCGATGGCGCACGGCGCAGATCGGCTTTCATCAGGCAGCGGTCGATCGACATCTGCAGGCCTATTGGCCGTTGCTCCAGTTGCCCGCGAACAGCCGTGTGTTCGTACCTCTCTGCGGCAAGAGCCTCGACTTGCTGTGGCTGCGCGACCAAGGCCGTGACGTCATCGGCGTGGAACTCTCGCCCCTTGCGTTGGAATCCTTCCTGATGGAGCACGGCATTCCTGCGAGGCGCCGCACGCTCGCCGATTTCGATGTGTACGAGGCCGACGGCTTCACGCTCTATTGCGGCGATTATTTTAAACTGACTCCGTCGCTGCTCGGGCGCGTGTCCGCCGTCTACGATCGCGCCGCGCTGATTTCCTGGACGCCTGCGGCGCGGGAGTCCTACGTCGAGCATCTCACCTTCCTGACGACCTCGGGCACTGAAACACTGTTGATCGCGGTCGAGTATCCCCCCGAACAAATGAAAGGCCCACCCTTCCCGCTGACGCGCGATGCCATCGACAGCCTCTACGCGCGTCATCATTCAATTGACGAACTGGGCCGGCACGAAATACTGGAGCTTGAACCCCGGCTTAAGGCGCGCGGACTCACTGAATTGCGCGAGGTTTGTTATCGCTTGACACGGCTGTAATACACTCTCGCCTCGCGATGCGCATCGGACGTTTAAAAACTAGCACAACTAACAGGGCTGAAAATTCATGACGGATTCTCGCAACTCGGGTAGATACCTAGCGCCGGCACTGGTCGCCTGTGCCGTCGCGACCGGGGCCGGCGCCAGTGCCGCGGAACTGACCATCGATCGCCTGTTCGATGCCCCGCCGCTGGCGGGTCCCACGATCGTGGGCTTGAAAATCTCGCCCGATGGTTCTCGCGTGACCTACCTCAAGGGCAAGGCAGACGATAAGGACCGCCTCGATCTGTGGGAATACAACATTCACGATCGGCAAGCGCGCGTGCTGGTCGACTCAAAAGCCCTCGCGCCGAAACAGGAAAAACTCTCTGACGAGGAATTGGGACGGCGTGAACGGCAACGAACGGCCGCGTTGTCAGGCATCCTGGAATACACCTTCGCGCCCGCGGGCGATGCTCTGCTCTTTCCTCTGAATGGCAAGCTGTACTATTACAAGCTGGCAACCTCCAAGAAAAAGCCGGTGGTCGAGTTCATCGATACCCATGGCTTTGCGACCGATGCGACCGTCTCACCGGCCGGCGGCCTCGTCGCCTATGTGCGCGATCAGAACCTCTACGCCTACGATATCGCAGCCAAGACCGAAAAAGCCCTGACCAGCGACGGCGGCGGCGCCATCAAGAACGCCATGGCGGAGTTCGTTGCCCAGGAGGAGATGGACCGCAGCACCGGATATTGGTGGGCCCCCGACGGCAAACACATTGCGTTCGCGCGGGTCGATGAAGGCCGCATCAAAGTAACCGAGCGATTCGAAATTGCCGCGGACAATGTGTCGACCTTTGCGCAGCGCTATCCGACCACCGGTGGTCCCAATGTACTGATCAAACTGGGCGTCATCGACATCAAGACCGGCGCGGTAACCTGGATGGATTTGGGTGCCGAGCAGGATATCTATCTTGCCCGGGTGAATTGGTTGCCCGATGGCAAGACGCTGGCGATTCAACGTCAGAGCCGCAACCAGCGAAAACTGGATCTGCTGTTTGCGGACATCGACACCGGCAATGCTCGAACTATCCTGACTGAGTCCAGCAATACCTGGATTGACCTGAATGACGAGCTGACATTCCTGAAAAACTCCCCTGAGTTCATCTGGGCTTCCGCTCGCGATGGCTACACGCATCTCTATCTGTACGGCACCGATGGCCATTTGATCCGCCAGCTGACAGCTGGTAATTGGGTCGTCGATGACTTTCGCAAGCGCGCGATGATGAGCGTTGACGAGAAAACGCGCACCGTCTACTTCTCGGCCACCGAGAAGAGCCCGACCGAGCGGCATCTGTACCGAACCTCACTCGACACACCTGATCCGCATCAGGTGCACCGAATCACCCATGATGCCGGCGTGCACGGCATTTCCATGCCGCCCGATGCGCGCTTCTATATCGATAATTTCACGAGCAGCAGCCAACCGCCGCAAGTCAGTTTGCACGCCGCGGACGGAACGCTCACTTCCTGGCTATTGGAAAATCGACTGGATGCACAGCACCCGGACGCGCCCTATCTAGCGGACAATTCCATTCCAGAGGTCGGCACCCTCACGGCGGCCGATGGTCAGACGCTGTATTACCAACTATTCAAGCCGCTGCATTTCGATCCGGCCAAGCGCTATCCCGCCATCGTCGATGTGTACGGCGGACCCGGGGTGCAGCGCGTCATCAACAACTGGCACGGAAGCCTGTTCACACAGATTCTGACGCGCTCGGGCTACGTGGTATTTACCCTGGATAACCGCGGCAGCGCGCATCGCGGCACTGCATTCCAGAATCCCATTCACGACCGGATGGGCGATGTCGAAGTCACCGACCAGGTACAAGGTGCTCGCTGGCTGGGATCGCAGAGTTTTGTGGACCCCGCGCGGATCGGCGTGTGGGGCTGGAGCTACGGCGGCTACATGACGCTCAATTTGATGTTCAAGGCACCCGACGTGTTTCGCGCCGGCGTCGCCGGCGCCCCCGTCACCGATTTCGCGCTGTACGATACGCATTACACGGAGCGCTATCTGGATCGTCCTCAAGACAACGCGGCCGGCTACGCGGCGAGCTCTGTGCTGCCCTACGCCAAAGATCTCAAGGGCCCCCTCCTGGTGATGCACGGCATGGCCGACGACAACGTGTTGTTCTTGAACAGCACCAAGCTGTTTCGCAAGCTGCAGGATCTGAGTAAGCCCTTTGACGTGATGGTGTATCCGGGGGCCAAACACGGGCTCATGCGACAAAACGACGGGCGGCACGGCTACAAGATGATCAAGCGGTTTTTCGATGAAAACTTGAGGCCGTGATGCCGTCGATGTCGCGGGTGAGGCTCTGTGTGCTCACATTGCGATTGTCATGATCAGGCGGAAGGCTCCTTGAACGAATTTGCCGCAACGGCCCACGTTCGGGTAGCTCGGGGCGACATCGAGGGCCTGCGCGCATTGGCGGTCATATCGGTTCTCGTCAATCATGCATTTCCGAATGCTCTCCCCGGTGGCTTCGTAGGCGTCGACGTGTTCTTCGTGATTTCCGGCTATTTGATCGGCCGGCACCTCCTGCAGGACATCCAAGCGAATCGCTTCAATATCCTAAGATTCTATGCGCAGAGGGCGAGGCGCATTTTCCCCGCTCTCGCACTAGTGCTGATTTCTGTATGGGGTGTGGGCTGGCTCTTCTTGTCAGCCCCCGAATTTTCCGATCTGGGCCGGCAAATTGTATATTCCGCTCTTTTTTCTAATAACATCCTGCTCTGGCTCGAAAGCGGATACTTCGATGTCGCGGCACTGGATAAACCGCTGCTGCATCTTTGGTCGCTTGGAGTCGAAGAGCAATTCTATTTACTTGTCCCCGCCATGCTTTGGTTGGGCAGCGTGGCCTCGGCAGCGTCCATCCGTTGGGTAGCGCGACTCGGGGCGCTATCTTTTTTCGCGACCATAGTTCTAAGCAATTTCGACTACGACGCATCGTTCTATCTTTTGCACACACGTTTTTGGGAGCTCGCTGCCGGAGTCGTGCTGGCGCAAACCGAGTTGCGAATGCATGCCCTGCATGTGACTTCCGATACTCGTTACGCCATCGCGAGTAGTGCCTGGGAAGTACGGGTTTTCGCTGCCGCAACCGTGTTTTTCTGCATCGTTGTGCTGGGTGCGAGCGAGCAACGATGGAGGCCGGATGCCGGTCTTCGCGACTTCGGGCTCATCTTGGCATCGCTTATAGCCGTACTCTGCATGTGGCGGCCGGGCCTTCAACCGAAATTTTTGCAAAATACCTCTCGATTCGCGGCGGCGAGTTCCGTAGCGGGCATCATTCTGATTTGCGCTTCCGCCGCTGTTCTAAGTTCCACCGATTGGCCTGGCGCTCAAACACTCCTCCCGGTGCTTGGCACGGCAATGGTGATAGCGGCAACGCCAACCGCGCTGGTCAACAAGCTGCTGAGCCGTCAGCCCTTGGTCTTTGTCGGCGGAATTAGCTATCCGTTGTATTTGTGGCATTGGCCGGCGATCGTGATTTGGAGACTCCTATATCCCGATGCACGCGCGATTGAGACGGCGATTCCTTTAGTCGCTGCAGCGGTGCTCGCGTGGCTGACCAAGGCTTTCGTCGAAGACCCTGTGCGGTTTGGAAAGTTGGGAATGGCTTCGTTCCCGAAGCCGCATCTACGTATAGTGATGGCAGGACTCGCAATTGCGGTTGCTCTGGGCTCGCTAGCCTTTGCAACTCAGGGACTACCCTCACGAATTCCACCACAGCTACAGGCGATCGGCACGTGGTCGGAAATGGATCCCGCTGTCAATTGGAGACCCAGTCGTTGTTACTACCCTCCGGAATCGTCCACAGAATTATCTAGTGAATGCACGCCTCTCAAGCGGCCCGGTGTGCCACTCGTCCTTTTGTGGGGCGACTCGCACGCAGCGCATCTCTACCCAGGTCTGGTCGATCTCCAATCGACACATGACCTTGACATCATTCAGTGGACGGCAGCAGCGTGCCCGCCTACCTCTACGCGCTTCGCCCAAGAGAGTCCAACTTGCTCGGCACGGCGCACGACAGCATTGAAAAAACTAACGCATCTAAATCCTGACACAATACTGCTTGCAGGCGCATGGGAACTGTACCTGGAGAAAGGCGAGTCTGAGGCGGATATTATTCGCTCGGTAGAGACGATCATTCGTCAACTCAAGGCGGATGGCGACAAGGAAATCGTTATCTTTGGACCGGGACCTACTTGGAACGCTTCATTTGCGATCGATCTGTTCAGATTCATGGTCGCGAAGAGAATGACTGAAATCCCTGAGCGTTACGGACACGCATTCGAAGCGGGTTGGCGCCTTGACGCCGCGATGGCCGATCAAGCGCGCGCTCTAGGAGTGCACTACGTATCGGTGCTCAACTATTTTTGCAACAAATCCGGATGTCGAACGATTGGAGATAGAACGATTCCGAAGCCGGATTTTCTATTTAGTGACAGTAACCACCTCACGATCACGGGATCTAAAGACCTGATCGCGCATTCGAATCTGCATATTTTCTGAGTTCCCTGCGCTGATCCCGCAAAAACGGCCGGTCGATCTGCTCCGCGTACAGATCGATGTCCCCGGTGGTCACGCCGCATGCCGCGAAATGCTGTTTCCAGCCGTCAATCGCTTCCGCAACGCTTCGCGCCTCGTTGACCGCCTCGTTCTTGGTCAGCGCGTACATCGGTGACATCGACAGCGCGTTGGCGACGGTCGAGTCGGCTTCTTGCTCGCCCACGCGCATCTGCTGGAAGCCGAGCGCCTGACCCGAGGGCAGCACATCGAAGGCGGGCGACAGCTCGTACTGCTGTGCGTCGGTCATGAGCAGCGCATGATTCTTTTCGTGATCATCCGTGTTGTCGATCAGAATGTTGAACACCATTCTGCGAAACAGCTCGCGCATCTGCGCGATGTAGGTATCGCCATCGGTCACGCCGCGACGGCGCAGCAACTGCGCCAGTTCCGCGTATCCGAACCGCTCGCCCGCGGCTCGCAGCGCCACGCCGGCGGATAGGCTGTGCAGCCGCAGACCGCCCGAGCGATCGAAGCGTTTGATGGCGACGGCATGGCCGTGCATCAAGCGCACCGGCTGGGTTTGGGCGGTCCGGATGCCGGCTTTCTGCGCCAATGTCATGGCCGCGTGCTCGATGAGCGGGGTGTCCGCGGGATCTCCGTCGGAGAACTTGATGACCCACTGCTCGCCCGCAATCTCGATCAGCGCCTTGGGCCGGGCGCCGCCCATGGTCGCACCGGGCGCGATCAAACGCCGCTGTTCCGGCGGCACCGGCTCGTTGTTCTGCACTTTGCGGATCAGCTCATGCAGCTCGTCCGCGTCCTTGAGCGTGGGCAGCGGACCCACCCGCCGCGGCAAGTACTCATCCGCGGAAGTCGACACACCCAGAGCGCCGAAGCGGTCGTCTCCCGCGAAATAAAGGTACTCGAGCAGCGACAGCCGCTTAGGTTTGTCGATGAAGCGGATCACCCGCTCACCCCACCGGTCCGGGCGCGCATCGTCCACCGCACCGGCCGCCGTGCCTCGCTCTGCAGGCAGAAATTCCTCATCGATGAGCGGCAGGTCTTCGCTGAGCGGGAAGCCCTGCTGCAGCCAGGAGTCGACGTAGTGCAACGACACGCCCTGGGTGGAGCGCACGAGATTGAGTTCGCCGATGGGCACGGGCTGTTCGGGCCGGGTCAACAGCCAGAGATACAGCCGGTCCGAAGGCTCGTAGGGCGCGGCGTTCAAGTTGGTTTTGCCTTGAGCGGCTTGCGGGCGAGCCGCGCTTCAGCCGAGGCAGCGGATCGGACCGCACGCCGGGTCATGGCGGCGCGCACATCGCTCTCCAGCGCGCCGCGATCGGACCCAGGCGCAGCCAGGTCGGCCAGCGCACCCGACCTGCCCATCAGCCACAGGGCCGTCACATAGATACCCGCGCCGACCCCGGGATCGCCCCGCTCCATGCGGATCAGCGTGGGTATCGAGACACCCAGGCGTTTCGCCCAGGCGCGCTGCGATTCGCGCCGCCGGGCCCTGGCTATGCCTAAGTTCTCCCCCAGGGCTTTGAGCGCCTGCGCCGCAGCCGGCGGCATGGTCAATAACGCCTTGGGACTCTTTGGCATAACAAAGATTTTATCAAAGATGCCATATTAGTCAATTCTATATTCTATTATCAGGCCAGCCATGGGCGTAATGGGAGAAATTGGGGAAAAATGGGCATTTAGGGTAAAATGGCCGCAGCGACCGAGGAGTAAAGCTCATGGCCATTTCGGTAAAACCAACCGCTTTTGCGTCCCTTGCGAACCTGCCTCGCACGCCCGCCTCCGATCTGAAAAAGCTCGGGTGGCGCGGGATGATGAACGCGGTGCGGAGCAATGGGAAGATCTTGGTAACCAATCACGATGAGCCCGAGGCCGTAATAGTTGGTGTCGCCGAGTACGACGAGCTCCTGCGGCTCGCAGAGCAGTCGCAGGCTCAGATCGAATCGGTGCTTGCGACCTTGAGGCAAAGCTTTGATGAGCGTCTATCCGTGCTTCAAGGCCAGCCTGCAGCAACCCGTCTGCAGTCGACCATTCGGGGACCAGCCAAATTGGACGGCGCAGTGAAAGCGGGCTCGGGCTATTGATGACGCGGCCGGTTCTCTTCGTCCTCGCCGGCGTAAACGGTGCGGGCAAGAGTTCGATCGGCGGGCACCTTCTGGCACGCAACGGATTATCCTGGTTCAATCCCGATACCTTCGCTCGCGAGCTCAAGGCCGCAACGGGATGTGACCAGGAAACGGCGAACGCAAACGCGTGGCAGGAGAGCATGCGTCGCCTTGAAGGGGCCATCGCGAGGGGCTTGAACCATGCCTTCGAGACGACGCTGGGCGGCAACTCCGTGACGGCCAAGATTCTGCAGGCCACGAAAACACATGATGTCTTGATTTGGTTCTGCGGACTGTCATCGTCCGAGCTGCACATCGCGCGCGTCGCGGCCCGTGTAGCGGCGGGCGGCCATCCCATTCCAGAAGAGAAAATTCGCGAGCGCTATCCACTGGCGCAGATCAATCTGATCAGACTCATGCCGCAGGTGGCATACCTCAAGGTCTATGACAACAGCGCGGAAGCGGCCGCTGACGGCACCGTGCCCAACCCCATTCTCGTGCTCGAGATGGAAAACGGCCACGTCGTCTCGCCCGCTGCCGATGATCTCAACGCATTGCGGCGGGCACCGGAGTGGACCAAGCCGATCCTCGAGGCCGCCCTGCGCGGCGGCGCGGCCCCGATTGGGCGCTAGCCCCCGATCTCAACGACACCCGTCGCCCCCAACTCCCAGGCCCCCTCAAGCTCAAGCCCCGGCACATACACCGGAATGGCAACCAACTCGC
>Ga0210383_10000720_pt1 | contig 30099 bp, 29 predicted proteins | sample IncBWC14OmetaG_FD_160072 | JGI IMG/M metagenome (GOLD analysis project Ga0210383, IMG submission 160072) | Forest soil microbial communities from Barre Woods Harvard Forest LTER site, Petersham, Massachusetts, United States - Inc-BW-C-14-O ... | reverse complement strand
GCAGTGGTTTCCTCGACCACGGCACACTTGTACTTATCTATCGCCGTCTCCAGGGCCTCGTCGTCCTTGCCGATCATGCGGGATGGGCAGTTCAGATCACCGGTAGGTTCCCTACGGCTCGCCGCCACTCCCTTAGCCACCTGATAGAGGTTATGCCCTTGCCTACGACCCAGTTCAGTACCATTCAGGGCGACTACTGCAGATGCCTGATGCAGCCCGAGGGCGAGGGCAGCCATGCGCGCTGGAGTCATCTGCAGCCCACTTGCCGAAGCCTGGAGACAGGGCGTCGTCCCGGAGCTGACGGTATGTGCTGAGTACGCTGCCCGCGGCCACGGGAAGGCTGGCGTAGGCATCTCGTCGCCGTTGGGCGAGTGTCCGACCCCACGTAGCAGTCGGTCCACGTCATCGGCCGATGAGAAGAACGGACTCTTGGAAGGCATTGGCTAAGTCGTTTTCGCTTGCACGGGCGGACCGCCCTTCCAAGGCAGGAGACCGAACTCCGATGTGCCTACGGCGGTCCTGCCTCCGGACAGGTACGTCCACTGCGCGTGGTTGAGCTGGTGCAGGCCGAACGCGGTCTCCAGCGCGCTGTTGAATCCCATCGCGTCTACCGAGCGGTTCACCGAGTCCTTGATCAGCAATGCTGTCATCGTCGGCAGTTGCGCGATCCGCCGGGCCAGGGCGAGAGTCCCGTCGGCCAACTCTGCGGACGGGAAGACTTTGCTGACCATGTGCAGTTGGGCGGCGGTCTGCGCGTCCAGCGAATCGCCAGTGAGCAGCAGTTCCTTCGCGAGCCTCGGGCCGAACTCCCACGGATGGGCAAAGTACTCCACGCCGCACATTCCGAGCCGGGTACCGACCACGTCGGCGAAGACCGTGTCCTCTGCGGCTACGATCAGGTCACAGCACCAGGCCAGCATGAGTGCGGCAGAGAACACGGCACCGTGTACCTGCGCGATCGTGATCTTGCGCAGATCCCGCCACCGCCTGGTATTCGCGAAATAGTAGTGCCATTCCTGCAGCCACTTCGGCTCCAGGCCGGGACGCGTTCCGCCCCGGCAGGTGTAGCTCGGGTGCTGGCCGGGACCGGGTTCGCGCTCAGCGATCGATTCAGCGCTGCCAAGGTCGTGCCCTGCGGAGAACGAGGGCCCGTCCCCGCTCAGTATTACGACACGAACCTGGTCATCCGCTTCCGCGCGTTCGAAGGCTTCGCCGAGTTCGACCAGCAACCCGCGGTTCTGGGCATTCCGGGTGCGGGGCCGGTCCATGACCACCCGAACGATGGCACCGTCGTCCACCAGCTGGTAGCGAATGAACCTGGCGGTCGTCATAGGCCTGACTTTCCGGTCTGCGGGCTGGCTATACCGTTCCGCGTCGCGGCAGGTACATCCACGCTGACGACGCTGACAAATCCTGCTGACTCTCCGCGTGTCTGGAGGGCTTCGCGCGTGGTGCGCGCCGTGACCAGGTACAGCGTGTGCCCGTCCGGGCCGCCTAGTGCGCACGCCACCGCCCACTCGCCGGGTACCTGGATGCGGTCCAGGACGGTACCGTCCTCGCGTACGCGGAGGAATTCGCTGGTGTAGGGGGATCCCAGCCAGACGTTCCCCTCGGCGTCCAGGCAGATCCCGTCTGGATGGGCCGGGCTCACGTCGGCGAAGACCTCGCGACCTGTCAGGGACCCGTCGTCGCTTACCCGGAAGCGAGTCAGCCGGCGCGCGGAGGTCTCCGCGACGATCAGGCCGCGGCCGTCGGCGGTCCCGGCGATGCCGTTGGGTCGGGTGAGCCCCGCGGCTGCCAGACTGACGTGGCCGGCCTGATCGATACACAGAAGGCTGTCCTGCCGGTGATCGGACTCGTCCCTCGATGAGCCCTGGAGGTTGTCGAGGTAGCAGACCCCCTGCGCATCGGTGTGCATGTCGTTGAGCCGCCGCCCGGGAATGCCGCTCAGGTCGGCATGGACGCTGATGTCCGCGTCCGCTATGCGCATCACGCGCCGGGTTCTCATCAGCACCACGAGCGCGTCTCCGCCGGGGAGGAAGCCGAGCCCGGAGGGGTTGTCATCGAACTGCGCCCTGACCGTAACCTCGCCCTCGGCGGTGATGGTCAGGACCTGGCGGGAGATCAGGTCGGACAGCCAAAGGCGCCCGCCGTGCCAACGGGGTGATTCGGGGAAGATCAGGCCTGCGGCGAGCCGTTCCGGTGTCATATCATCCGCTCCCCGGGGATCCTTCGCGGGAGACCCAGCTCGGACGGGTGAAGATCTTGGCGTCCAGTGCCACGACTCCGGTCTCATCGACCAGCACCGGATTGAGGTCGACCGACTGAATCCAGTCCGCGTCCTGAACGAGTCGCTGCAGCGACAGGATCGCGTCAACGAGCGGTGCGTCTGGGATGGCGAATTTCCTGACGAGCTGCTCGGCACCACGGCGCCCGAGCAGCATCAGCCGTGCTCCTACCGTGGCCTGCGACTCCACGGCAGAACCGCCACGTCCAAACATGAGCAGCCGCCCATCTGTCTGGCGCGAGTAGCCGATGATGTACTCCTCCGCCGGGGGCAGCTGTTCGGTCACGGAGACCGGCCCGCCGAACCGCAGCCGCAGGTAACTCACGGCACTGGCTAGCTGCGCGGCGTCCTGGATTCCGGTCAGCACCCCGCCGGACCTCGCCCGGTGCGCAATCCCCGATTCGGTCTTGACTACCACGGGATACGGCAGGTCGCGCGCGGCATCCACGCTGTCGGACTCGTCTAGGAACACCTGCTTCGGCCAGCGGAGCGGCAGCGCCGCCAGCAGTGCCTTGGCCTCGGCTCCGACCAGGATGTCCCGGTCGCCCGGATGCGCCAGAGCGCGAGGCGATGCGCCTGGCACGGGCCCGGGATCGCCATCGTCGGGAGGCGTGCTCCAGATCTGCATCGCGCGCACTGACGTCGCGCCCGACCGCGCGCCGCTGGTGGTGACGACGCCGGCCCAGTTCATGGCCGCCGGCACCGGCCCCTCGTATGGGGCGCACAGAACAGGGTGCTTGCCCGCAGCCGTGACTAGGCGTACGAAGTCCGCCGCGTGCCGGACGTGGGCCTCGTCGATACCACCGCCGAACGGCAGGCCCGCGGCCATCGATTCGACCACGATCCCGAACGCCGGATCCTCGGCGAGCAGCCGGAGGCAGGTGCTGAACTGCTCAGCATCGTCTAGCGATACCCCGCCGACATCGAACGGGTTGTAGGTGATGTCGACATTCGCGGAGAGGATCTTCGCCAGATCTGCCGCGACGTCCGGCGAGGGCGGCGGAAGCTCGACGCCAGATGAGGCGAATGCGTCGGCCAGCGCGACGCCTCCTCCTCCGGATGAGGTGAAGATGATCGTCCCCGGCGCCGATGGCCGCCGGCAGCTCACTCGTATGAGCGTGTCCGCTGTGATGACGAGTTCTTCGACGGTGTCGACCAGCACCGCGCCGTACTGCTCGGCGACACCGGCCAGCACGCGCCGGGGCGTGCTGAGGGTGCCAGTGTGTGACCGCGCGGCCACGCTTCCTGCCTCGGTCGCGCCCCCGACGGCGACGACGACCGGGCGATCTGCCTGTCCCCACGCCTTGAGCACCGCACCGAACTCCGCGATGTCCGGAACGCCGTCCAGGTACATGCACAGCACCTTGATCCCCTCGTCGGCGAACAGCGCCGCGGCGAGGTCCTGGTAGCCGACTGCGGCTGAGTTGCCACATGAGACGCCCACGTGGAATCCAAGCCCGCAGTTGAGCAGGCTCTTGAGCGCTCCGCCGAGCAAGCCGGCACTCTGGCTGATCACGCCGACCGGTCCGTCCTTGACCGGTTCGATCAGCGGTGCGATCACCGGCAGTAGTCCGGCCGACGGCACCGCCAGGCCCGATGATTGCGGGCCGAGCGCGGGGATTCCCGTACTGCGTGACCATTCGGCAAACCGCTGCTCGACGTCGGCGTATCCGATCTCGCGGCCGCCGGCGTACATGACCACGCCGGTCGGGGCCAACTGGCTGAGCGGAGCCAGGAGCTCGCCGCATACCGGCGGCGGGACGAGTAGCACGACCAGGCCCAGTGGTCCTGCCACCGCCTCCAGGGAAGAGACGGTCTCGATTCCGCCGATCACGCCGGGATGGGGGTTGATCAGGTTGAGCGGCCCCGGGAAGCGGCACTCGTCCTTGCGGAGGTTGTGTACCAGGTGGAGCGTCACCTCGCTCCGCGGGGACGCGCCAACCAGCGTGACCGCCGGCGGGTGGAAGAGACCGTGCGCCTGTGCCGCCGTGATCGTCAACTCTCGTTCTCCCGTCTCTGGCTGTTACCGCGCGCCCGCGAGCGTCCGCCGGCCGACCATCTCGGCCAGGTCGTCCTCCTCATCGAGCAGGCCTTGCAGTGACAGGGCGCGCTTGAGATAAAGCTGCACGGCGCATTCGGTCGTGAAGCCGATGCCGCCGTGCACCTGGAGCGCCGTCTCGGTGGCGAGCCGCGCGGCCCGCGATCCGTACAGCTTCGCGGCTGCGCCGTGTAGCTCGGCCGCCGTAATGTCGGAGTCGGCCAGGCGAGCGGCCGAGATGCACATGTTCTGCAGGTACTGCGTCTTCGTCCAGCTGCCGACCAGCATGTGCTTGACCGCCTGGAATGCCCCGATCTGCTGGTCGAACTGAGTACGTACCGTCGCATGCTGAACGGCCAGGTCGATCGCCGCGGCGGCGATCCCGCAGAGTTCCGAGGCCAGGACGAGCTGCCCGATCCCGCGCAGCACCAGCGCAGATACGGCGCCGGACCAAGCCGCCTCGTACCGCGGCATGGCACGGCCGGCATCTAGATGCAGCACGGCCAGCCCTGCTCCCGGGTCGAAACCGCCGAGCGGTTCGAGGAACACGCCCGGGTCGTCGTGGCGATAAATCCTGGCCAGGTGGCCTGGTCCGCCCGCAGTAGGGATCAGGACCATGTCGGCGGAGCCGTTGCGAACTAGGTACGACGGGCCACCCGGGACCGCCTGCCGGGAGGTCCGGACCGCCGGAACGGTGGCGTCCCATGCGACCGCCAGCGACAGGTCCCCCGAGACGAGCTCGGCGGGCAGGACAGCGCCGGTGCCTCCGGCCGTGCTCTGGGCGAAGCGCTGCAGGACCGCGACGGCCAGCGACTGATCCACGACTGGCGCAGTCACCAGGAACCGGCCCGCGAGATAGGCCAGCCGGGTCAGGCCTTGCAGGCCAAGCCCTAGCCCGCCGGCATCCGCCGCGATCCCGGCCGCCAGCCAGCCGGTCTGCCGGAGCGTGTTCCACGCCTCGGGGGGCCACACCTGGCCGGTGAGTCCGCTGGCCTGCTGTTTGGTCTGGATTCCGGCCAGGACGGCCTTCGCCGCCGACACCACTTCGTCGAGGAACGCCTCGTCTGCCGCGGCGGTGCCAAGCAGGAACCCGGCCCCGGCCGGGCTGTCGCTAGCCACCGGCGCTCTCCGTGTAGATCGCAGTACCCGCAGCGACCTTGGTCAGGTCGTCGCGTTCGCACCACACCTCGAATTCCGCGTGAAACGGCTTGGCGGTTGATGACTTCAGCACGGCACAGGCGCGGATCCTGTCACCCTCGTATACCGGGGAGATGAACCTCAAGTCCAGCGCTCCGCCCGACCACCAGCTCACGCCGAGCAGGTGGCCTAGCAGCGCAAGGACGTGGCTCTCAGTCTGCGTGCCCGCAGCGATCGGTGCCTTCAGGCCGGCATGCTCGGCGAGCTCGCGTGAGGTGTGGTGGTTCACCGGCGGCCAGTCAGGTGAGCCCACCACATGCGGGGAGAACGTGAGCAGCCGCGGCAGCGAGATGTCCTTCCACGCGCCGTGATATGCCTGTTCCGGTGTGAGGGTTGTCGTGGTGGTCATGGGTACCGTCCTGTCTCATTCCGCCGGCTCGGCGGAGACGTCTCGCTGGAATGCCGTATGGATCCGCCGCCGTAGCCGTAGCTGGCCGTCGGCGCCGGTGATCGTGCATTCGCGCACCCACCACGGCCGACCGCGCTTGTCGTAGAGGTCGGCGACCTGCCAGCGCAGGGTCAGCGTTTCGCCCACGAAAACGGGCCGGACCAATTCGACTTCGTCACGCGCGTGCATACCGGTCCATCCCTCTGCGGGCCGGAAGCCGGCTATTCCCGACATGGCCAGGCTCAGCAGGGTTCCCGGGTGCGCCAGCGGCGGCGTCGGCTGGCCCGGCAGGTACTCGCTGCCGTAGTCCTCCATGGCGAACAGGAATTGCTCGTTCAGGACCTCGGTTACCTCGACCTGGACCGGTCCCCACTCCATGCCGACCTGGATGTCGGGCAGCGGGTGGGCTGCGACGTAGCTTGCCATTGTCAACCTCATTTCTGGGCTATGGTCGGGCCGGGGTGCGTCGTGCTACTTCCGTGGCAGGCCGAGCAGCTTCTCGCCGACCAGGTTGTGCTGTATCTGATGCGTTCCGCCGGCGATCGAGTAGGCCCGGGACGTGAGATACCGCGTGGACCAGAGGCTGGCGGCCAGCTCGTGCGTGCTACCGATGTCGGCCAGGCGAAGTGGACCGAGCAGATCGAGTGCAGTGGCGTATAGTTCCTGCTCCGTCTCGGTGAGCAAGATCTTGTCCGAGGATTCCCAGCCGACTGGTTCCTCGTTGCGGGACATCCGCACCGCCGCCAGTGACACGGTCGAGCTGAGGGCGATCATCATGCTGCGTAGCCGACCCAACCGCGCAAGTTGCGCGGAAGTCAGCGAATCCGCGCATGCCGGCTCCTGGCGGAGTGCCTGCAGCAATTCCTCGAAATGACGCTCAAGGCGGGCGTGGCGCATGATGGCGTGCCGACCACGCTCCGATGCGAGAGTGGTAGCTGCGACACGCCAGCCCTCGCCCACTGGCCCCAGCACGTTCGACACCGGGATCCGGACTTCGTCGTAGAAAACCTCGCTGAACTCGGACTCACCGTTGATCTGCCGTATCGGGCGGATGGTGATGCCCGGAGTGGTCAATGGCACCATGACCATGGTGATGCCACGGTGCTTCGGCTTGCTGGGGCCAGTTCGGACCAGCAGCAGGCACCAGTGAGCGTGACTGGCGTGAGACGTCCAGATCTTCTGTCCATTGATCACCAGTTCGTCGCCGTCAACGACGCCGCTAGTACGGAGAGAGGCGAGGTCCGATCCCGCGTCCGGTTCAGAGAAACCCTGGCACCAGATCTCCCGCGCCCGGAGTATCTCGCTGATGTGCTGCTTCTTCTGCTGGTCAGTGCCGAACTTCATCAGCGTTGGGCCGGCGACGTCGATGCCGACCGTGTTCACGGGCAGGGCGACGTCAGCGGCGATCAGTTCCTGATAGACGATCAGCTGATGCACCGGGCTGAGCCCGTGTCCCCCGTATTCGTCGGGCCAGTCCAGCCCGAGCCAGCCGCCTCGGTGCAATTCGGCCTGCCAGGCGACCAGTCTGTCGTAATCCGCGTCCTCTACTGGTGCGCCGCGCGACCGGGCATCGAGCAGCCAGGCCTGGAAGGACTTCCGGAATGTTTCTGTGTCTGTGTCCATTGCCCTCTCCGGCCTCACATCTCCGCTGGCGGACCGCTGGTTTGTCGGGTACCCGGCGCTGTTGGTTGTGCCGCTTTCCCGGCAGGGCTCCCGGCCAGAGCCTGGTTCGCCAGGTCACTGAACTCCGGCGCAACCAGCAGGCGCTGCTGGGCTTCCCGGCAGGCGTCCAGGTGTTCGGTGAATCCGCCTGAGTCGAGCGACCGCAGCAGCGCCGTGTATTCGCGCACGGTAGCGGGCGGCAAGTCCGCCAGGCGGCGCAGGAACGACACTGCGGAATCGACTGCGCTGCCCGTTCCGCAGGGAATTGCCAGCCCGAGTTCCGCGGCCGAGCCGGCCGACAGTCGCTTTCTCTCCGCCAGGATGCGCCAGACCGCGGGTGTGCCGGTGATCTGGGCCAGCCGGAACAGCCCTCCGCCGCCAGGCACCAGGCCGACCCGGTCCCAGCCGAGCAGTAGCCACCCGGCGTCAGACATGAAACGCACGTCGCAGGCCAGGGCGATGTCGCAGCCGAAACCTATCGCAGCGCCGTCGATCGCGGCCGCCACGGGAACCGCTAGGGCGAGAACGGCGCGGATCACGCCCTGGAATCTCGCGTAGATGACCTCACCGAGTTCGCGGGAGATCTCGTCCGTCGCGCGGCCGGAGGACGGCGCCACGAAGTCCTGGAAGAACCGCAAGTCTCCACCCGAGCAAAAGGCGCCAGTTCCGGTCAGCACCACACCCCTCAACGACATGTCATCGGCCAGGCCGCTCAGCGTGGCGCCAAGTTCTGCCGCCCGCGCATCGTCCAGCGCGTTCCTGTACTCGGGCCAGTCCAGCCCTACGATGGCGATGTCGGCGGCTCGGCTGCATGTCACGGGCACGGCGCTAACCCTTCTTCTCGGAAATGTCCGGCGGCGTTCCGCAGGGAACTGCCAGGCGTGTGCTGGCCCGGGCGGAAATTCGAATCGACGACGAGGCCTTCGTCGAGGAGATAGGAGGACCGGATGAACCGAGTCAGCAACTCGGGCCGTTGCTCGGCGATCAGCGCGGTCACTCCTCCGGCGCAGAACCTGGCGATCGCTTGGAAGACGGTCACCGCGATGTCGTCGGACAGGCCGCCAGACGGCTCGTCCAGCAGCAGGAGCTTCGGATGTGAGTAGAACGCGATGGCCAGGGCCAGCATCCGTCGCTGGCCGCCGCTAAGCGAGGCCGCCGGATGGTGCTGCAGGCGCTCGAGCGCAGGGAACCAGTCCCATACCGTGATGAGAGGTTGCGCCGAGGCGCCACGGCGGCGGCCCAGCTGTGCAGCGAGCTGGAGGTTCTGGGCAACTGTCATCTTGCCGTACACCGGCGCGGTCTCGCCGACGAGGCTCACGCCAAGACGAGCGACGAGATGCGGCTCGAGCGGGACGAGGTTCGTGTCACCGAAATCGATCTGGCCCGCAACCTTTCTATGGACTCGCGCGATCGCCCGCAGTGCGGTCGTCTTCCCCGCACCATTGCGGCCGAGCAGCCCGATTGCGTTGCCTTCCGGCACGTCCAAGTCGATGCCCCGCAGGGCCTGGGCTTCTCCGTACCAGGCATGCAGGCCGCGTATCCGCAGGTCCGGCATAGTCACAGCTCCGAACGGGTCGGCTCGGCCGGATCCGGCATGGTCAGGTCGCGCAGGAACGACGGCTCGTCACCGGCGGCAAGCGACGCGGTCTCCGTGATGCAGCCGGCCTCCATCAGAAGCGCTGTGTCGGCGACAGTGCTCACGAAGCGGCGGTTGTGCTCGATGATCAGGATGCTGCTGCCCTGTTCCCGCAGTGCGGCGAGAACGCCTGCGAGCCGGTCAAGCTCGTCTTGGTTCAGTCCGGCAGCAGGTTCGTCGAGGCACAATAGGTTGGCACCGGTGCCGATGGCCCTGCCCACCTCAAGAACCCGCTTCAGGCCGAGCGGGAGCGCGGTCACCAGCTGTGTCCATGTAACTGCAGGGATCTGCAGCCGCCCCAGGATGCCTTCCGCCTCAGCGCGCCGCTCCCGGTCCAGCCTCGCCGACTGGCGCGGCCGGAATACTGGAAGCCATACTGGTTGCGGATATCGTGCGAGCAACCCCACCTCGACGTTTTCCCTGACGCTCGCCCGCGGCACGAACTGCGGCACTTGGAATGTGCGGGCGATGCCGCACTGCGCGATCCGGTACGGCGCCAACCCGATCACGTCTTTGCCGTTTATGGTGATCTGGCCGGATTCGGGAGGATAGATCCCGGTTATCAGGTTGACGACCGTGGTCTTCCCGGACCCGTTAGCGCCGACGAGTCCCAGGACCTCGTGAGCCGCCAGCAGGACGTCAATGTTCCGGACCGCGGCCACACCGTAGAAGGACTTCGACAGCCCGCCAATTTGAAGCACGGCGTCTGCCGCCATGCCCGGGTCACGGCACCCGGAAGGCGCAGGGTGCGCAGGCTCGGTGCGTGCCTGCGGTGACGCTACGTCGTGGACGAGCCGATGCCCAGACGGCTTCAGCCGGCGCAGCCCGGACCGGGCGATCTCTGCAATGCCGTTCGGGAAAACGATCACGATGACAACGAGAATGACGCCGAGCCCGGTCGTGCTGTACGTGCTGAACTGCCCCACCAGGTTCGAGTAACCCTCGACGATGGCCGTGCCGATGATCGGCCCGAGGATTGTGCCCTGACCGCCGACGACGACGCCCGCCAGCAATAGCAGAGTCAGGTCGACGCTGAACAGGTCAGGCGCGACGTACCCGTTCAGGAAGGTCATTTCCCAGCCAGCGACCGACGCGAGCAGGGAGGTCAGGAAGTAGACGACCAGCCGCGTAGCGGTCGGGCTGATACCGCATGTCGATAGCGCCTCCGGGGTGTCCCGCAGGGCGCGCAGCCGGATACCCCAGCCCGAGAGCAGGACCGCGCGCACGGCGAGCACAGCGACGATGAGGATCGCGACGGCGGTCGCATACATCTCGACTGCGCCGGAGCGCAGGAAGGTGTCGTACAGGCTCGGGATGCCGATCAGGCCATTGTCGCCGCCAGTTACCGAAGAAAAGGAGTCCACCACGTCGGGAAGCACCACGACGAGGAAGAACGAGACCATGCCCAGATAAAGGCTGGACAGCCGCAGTGCCACGAGCCCGACCAGCATGCCTACGGCTGTGCCGAGGAAAAGCGCTGGGACCAGGGTCTCCCACGGAGAGAAGTGGAACCGGACCGCGAGCAGACCGGACGCATAGGCTGCGACGCCCATGATGGCTACCTGCCCGAGGAACAGCTGCCCCCCGAATCCGATCGCGATATTGAGCCCGACGGCGGCTACCGCGTACACCGCAAGCAGCGACAACTGGAACAAGGTGGCGCTGCTCACCGCGAAAGCTAGGATGACGGCGGGCAGGACATAGCACAGCGCCACGACTCCACCGCGCAGCGCTGTGACTCCCCCGCTGCGCGTGGTTAGGGTTCGCACAACCGGACCAGGCGCATCATGCGACGAGAACGCGTCGATCACGCGCGGCAGGATTTCCTTGATCACCATAAGCCGACGCCTGCCATGCCTAGACTCGCCTCAGGCGAATGCTGCTCACGCCGAGGCCGCTCGGCTTGAGCAGCAGGATGACGACCATCACAAGCAGCACGCACGGTTCCACGCTTGTCGGCGGCAAGAACAATGGCCCGATACCGACCACGGCCCCGACAACGCCGGCGCCGATGACCGCGCCAGAGAAGCTCCCGAACCCGCCGATAACCATGGCGGCTGATCCGTCGATGAGCAGGTCGAGGCCGCTGTACGCGGAGGCTGAGGTGACTGGAGCGATCAAGAAGCCGGAGAACGCCGCGAGCATACCCGCGAGTGTGAAAACCACCGAGATGACAAGGGACACGTTTATCCCGGATAGCCGGGATAGTTCATGGCTTTCCTCTACCGCCCTCAGCATCTGACCGATCCTGGTGCGTTTGATCGTGAACTGCGCGGCGGTAGCTAGTACCAGCAGGCAGGCCACCATGACGACATATGGCGGACGAATCGGGACGCCGAGGATGTAGAACGGCTGAAGGCTCACATAAGACGGCACGATGAAGCTGTCCGGCCCGAAGATGCTGGCGGTCAGGCCGGTGATCACGAAGGCCAAGCCCAGGGTCGAAAGCAGCACCACGGTGTGCGGGTCCCGTACCCGGCGTCGTGTCGGCCGGATAGCGAGCCAGTCCGATAGCACGCCGACCGCACCGCCGACCGTGACGACGAGGACCAGAACCGCAGCTACTGGCCAATGCTGCCGGGCCGACCCCCAGTATGCGAACACAGTGCCGAGCATGACCACGTTCCCGAGTGTGAAGTGCAGGTATCCCGTCGCCGCGAAGATCACCGTGAAGCTGAGGGCGAGCAGTGCATATGCCGACCCGATCCCGATGGCCGTCTCGATGGCCACTCCGATGGCCGTGCCGTTCATCGTTCCTCACCCCTTCCCTGCCGGGGCGAAGACAGCCTCCTCGCCCCGGCATCGAGCCACTGGCCTGCGGCTCCAGGTCACTGAGCTGGCTGGAAGGCCATCACCGCGCCGGGATACGTGCCGTTGACCGCTTTCGCCACTGTCGCGGTGCCGAAGAAGCTCTTGAGCAACGGGACGACCGCAGGGAAGTGACTGCTGGACGTGAATCCGGGATTCACTCCGTAGTAAGCGAAGAACGCGCTGCTCTTCACCACCGACGGGTCCGAGGAGATTTGTTCCAGTGCGGCCGCCGCCTTCTTCGCGTCGAGCGTGCCCGCCTTCTCGTAGCCGTACTTGGCGATTGTGACTTCGTCCAGGGTGAGCGCGGTCAGCTGGAGACTGGTGACGGGACCATAGCCCTTCATGATGTCGAGCAAGGTTTGGATGTGCGCGGGTACCTGACTGCCGCTCCGGACAGACACCGCGTCGCAGACGCATGTGATCTGGGGCGCGACGCTCGAGGGCACGAGCGTGTCGACGGACTGCGGGTAGTTGAAGCCGTTGGGCAGGACAATCGGCACCTTCCATCCGATCGCCTGGAAGCTCCGGGTGGCGGTGTCGAGTCCGATACCGCTCACCCACGCCGCGACCGCGTTGACTCCGTCAGCCTTGAGCTTCGACAGTTGCACGGATACATCGGTCGTGCCCGGAGTCGCGAACTCGTGCGCCACCACGGTCACGCCGAGTTTCTGAAGGTACTGCGTCGTAACGGTATCGAAACTTTGTCCGCTCGTCGTATCGTCGGCGAGCATCCCGACCCGTTTGTAACCCTGGTCGGCTATGTAGCGCGCCGTAGCCTGGAAGAGAGCGTCGGGAGGGGGGTTCATGTCGAACGCCAGCGGGAACTTGGCCGGGTTACCGCAGTCGTTAGAAGCGCATACCGACACCGAGAGCGCGTCAGGGACAAGTGGCAGTGTGGCCAGGGTCTGAGCGCTGATCGTGTCCGGGATGAAGAGGTTCATGTTGTACTGGGAGGCGAGGCTGCGGGTCGCGGAGATCGCTTGCTGGAGCGACGATCCGTCGTTGACGATGTGAAGCTCGATCTTGTGGCCGAGAACGCCGCCGGTCTTGTTGTAGTAGGCGGCGATCGCCTTGAGCGCAGGTTCCTCCGCTACGCCTACCGCGCTATAGGCGCCGCTGATCGGCAGCACCGCCCCGATGACGAATGGAGTGCTCGAACTGTTACTGCTCCCGCTAGAGCTGCCACTTGCACACGCGGTTGCGGTAGATACCACTAGTACCGCTATTCCCAGAAGTGGTACGGCGAATCTCAGTTTCATGATCATTTACTCCGCGAAGACGGTATCAATGCTGGATAGGCCAGGTGCCGTGAAGTCGCCTGTCGTCCGGCGACCGAGCCGATGATGACCGTCGGCGGGGCGACTCCTTTGTCGTTGTTGTCGTTCTCGCGTGGGCGCAGCGCAGCGCGGGTCTGCGGCTCTCGCGCTGCTCTACCCCTTCATCACGCACTCCGAGGGGTGACTGGGGACAGCTCCGGCCCAGGACCGAAGCCCGACAGGATGAGCGACGGTGGATGCCGCTCTCCACCCGCGTTCCGCCTGGCCAGGACGTGCTCCCGAGCGGTTCCGCTGCCTATCGATAGCCGTAGCCAGGCCATCTGCCACGTGTAATAGGTGAGGCCGACTTCGTCGCAGAATCCGGCTGCGCCGAATGCTTGGTGGCAGACGTCGGCGACCTGGCTCGCAGCTCGGGATGTCCAGAGCCATGCCAGTGCCGCTGCCTCAGCCGCGCGCGGGTCGCCTGCCGATACCCGCCACGCCGCGTCCACCGTGCACAGGCGCATGCCTTCGGCGTAAGCGAATACCTCAGCCAGCGGCAGCTGCACCGCCTGGAAAGCGGCGAGCGGGCGACCGAACTGCTCCCGGGTCGCGACGTGCGCACTGGTCAGCTCGATTGCGCCGATGGACAGCCCGGTCAGCAGGGCAGCCGCGCCGACCCAGCGTTGCAGGCGCAACTGGTCCGGCTCCTGCGCGTCCCGGTCCGCTTCGTACCAGCCGTGCGGTAGCCGGTACGCGAGCTCCGCCTGCGGGAGTGGCCCGGCGGCCAGCACGGCGCCGGATAGCTGGTCAACGACCATCTCTGCGACCGCGCCCCACCCCACCATGCGGACGCCTGCCCTGCGCGGTCCGATGCTGGAGACCACCAGGCCCCGAGTCAGCCTGTCTGCGGCGTCAGCGTTGCCGGAGGCAACCGCCAGGTAAGCCTCGAGGACCGGTCCCGGCAGAGCGCCCCGGCCGACCTCGATGAAGGCAGCCGCCGTGGTCAGGGCGCAATCCGCATCGCACAGCTCGCGGGAGAGCAGGCCCCAGCGCTGGAAGTCGAGCCATCGTGATGGCTCGAATGGCTCGCTGCCTGGCCGCGCGCGCTGCGACTTCTCGTCCACCCAGCGACGGAGCTCCCGAGTCAGATCCCACGTCTCCTGCGGCAGTTCAAATTGCACGCTTCACCTGGCCCTGGGGAAGTTGAGCGCAGATCTGGCGATGACAGACAACTGGATCTGATAAGTGCCCGCCTGGACGGTGACGGTGGGCGCCTGGCGTATCGCGAGCGACTCGATCTCCCCGCCCGCGACGGCTTGCGGGTCCGGATTGGCTGGGTACATCTCCAGTCCCAGGACCTCCTCGGCCAGCGCCGCGACCGCCCTTTCGTAGGTAGCGTTCAGCGCGAACGCGGCCGATGACCGCCAGCTGATGTCCTCGCCGTGGATGTTCGCCGCGATCGCTGAGTAGTTGACAAGCTCACTCATCCGACCCATCGCCAGGCAGTCGGCCAGCGCCCGGTCGTGCGCCGGGTCCAGGCCTCGCCGCTTGATCTCCCGCTCGATCAAACCCAGAATTCTCGTGCATCGCGCGTACCGGGCATTGCCCAGCCGTTCGAAGGGCAGCGACGCCATCGCCACGGCCCAACCGCCATGCAGTTCGCCGAGCAGACCGTCCCGCGGGACACGGACATCTGTGAAGGACACCGAATGCAGCCGATGCCAGCCGATCGCCGATGGAATCTCCCGCACCGTTATTCCTGGCAGGTTCATCGGGACGAGCATTGCCGAGATCCCCCGGTGGCCCTTCTGCAGCGGATCCGTACGCGCCAGGAGGAATCCCCGCGTGGCCGTGTCCGCGTAGCTGGTCCATACTTTCTCACCGTTGATCACGAAATGATCACCGTCGAGGATCGCACGAGTGCTCAGGTGAGCGAGATCTGAGCCAGCACCCGGCTCGCTGTACAGCTGCGCCCATTGCACGAGCCCCTTACCGATTTCCGGCAGAAGTTCCGCTTTCTGGGCCTCGGTGCCGAACTCCATGATCATCGGCCCGATCCAGTTCACGCCCATGTACTGTCCGCCGCGGGGCTCGTGATGGGCGAACAGCTCCTCCTGAATAACCGCCTGCTCCCACGCCGAGCCGCCCTTGCCGCCGAATTTGGGTGGCCAGTGATAGGTCAGCCATCCACGCTCGGCCAGCTCGCTGACCGCATGATCGACGACGGCTCGTCCGTTGTGCTCGTACCACAGCCCGGCCCAGGTCTCCGGGAGAATCTCGGCGAGCAGGCCGCGCAACTCCTCCCGCAGCCGCGCCTCCTCGGCGCTGAAGTTCAGATCCACGGCACCGTCCCGGCTTCACCGAGACGTCCAGCTGATATCCCCATTTTAGGAATCTCAGGAATCTTTAGCATGATTGGCAGACTAGTATGCTGGATCTTCCAGCGCAAGACCAGGCCAGACGTGAAATGGTGGCTAGCGACATGCCCGACATCGACACACCGGCCCCGGCGCCGGCGGATACGCCGCCGGAGCCGCGCGAGATGCGCTCCTCTCTCGACGGAGACCGCTTCCGGGCACCAAAGACCGCCGACCTGGTCGTTCGCGATATTCGCAAGCAGATCGTGGCGGGAGACCTCGCAGCGGGCCAACTGCTTCCGGCAGAGTCTCAGCTGACCCGCCAGCTCGGCGTCTCGCGGACCGCCCTACGCGAGGCTTACCGGGTCCTTGAAACGGAAGGCCTGATCCGTGTACGCCGGGGTGCTCAGGGGGGCGCAGTGGTCCATCCGCCAAGCAGCGAGGCGGCTACCCGCTCGGCAGGACTGGTGCTCCAGTATCTCGGCACCACGGTCAGCGACGTCTATGACGCGCGCATGGCGCTCGAAATACCCGCCGTCGTCAAGCTGGCTCGTTCCCATAGCGAGACCGACATCGCCACGCTACGCACAGTCGCCGACCAGGCAACACGATCTCTTGACAACCCGGCCGAGTCACCGACCCAGCACAGCGGCTTCCACGGGAGCGTCGTGCGCCTTGCAGGAAATCCGGCACTGATCCTGTTCTGGACGATGACGGACCAGATCATCACTAGCGCCAACAGGTCGTTCTTGAGCAATTCACCGACTGAGGCGGCGGTCCGGGACGTGCATCGCGCGCAGCGCGTACACGAAAAACTTATCAAGTTGATCATCCAAGGTGACGTCACCGCAGCGCAGACTTTGTGGGCCGAGCATCTGGAAGAAACCGCCGCGATGATCCGCAGAGAGAGCGGACCAATGCTCGTCATAGATCTGCTCGGCTAGCGCACCTTCGGCAGCGATGTTACTGGTAGCTCCACGGCCGCCAGCACCCTATGGCCATGAGCTCCTAACCGCCGTCGCCGGGATGGCGAATCCCATCCCCGCCGGCTGCAAGAACGGCATTAACGTCGCATGTCCTGAAATCCCTTGCTCCCCTGGTCACCGTGCCTTTTCTCGCCCTCCGGCACCCTTCTCCACTCATCGCTCTCAGCGATCTTGCGGTGCCTACAGTGACCATGATCTGCAGCCGCGCAAACGGCTGCGGCGAAGCGTCCGAGGTAAGACCAGGGCGTGTTTCATAAGTGGCGGGGAAGCCATTCGTTGATCGCCGCGATGTGGATGGTGGCTTCGTAGCGGACGGCCGGCTTGTCATGGCGGGTCGCGACAGCGCGGTGGCGCATGAGCTGGTTGATGCCGCACTCGACCGCGTAGCGCTGCTTGTACAACTGGGCGTCGAATGCGGGCGGGCGGCTGCCGGCGCGGCCCTTGTTCTTGCGGTTCCGGACCTGGCCGGCCTTTTCCGGGATGGTGCACGCGATGCCGCGCCGGCGCAGGTAGCCGCGGTTGGCGCGGGAGCCGTAGGCCTTGTCGGCCAGCACCCGGTCCGGGCGGGTCCGGGCCCGGCCCGGCCCCCGGCGGGGGGCCGCGATGCCGTCCGGTACCGGCTGGAACTGCGGGCTGTCAACCCGCTGTCCCGCGGTGATCACGATCGACAGGGGTTTCTGGCCCTGCTCGCAGGCCAGGTGCACCTTGGTGGTCAGCCCGCCCCGGGACCGGCCCACGCCATGATCGGCCGGCTCGGCGCCGGGCGGCTCAGCCTGCAGATCCCCTTTTTACGCGCACCGGCCGCATGCTGGTGCGCCCGCGCGATCGTGGGATCCACGCTGACGTCCCAGGTGATCAGCCCGGCCGCGTCCGCCCGGGCCTACAGCCCGGCCAGGATCCGCGCCTAGGTGCCGTCGCGCTGCCAGCGGCGGAACAAGCCGTACACCGTCTGCCACGGCCCATAGCACGGCGGCAGGTCCCGCCACGGCGCGCCGGCCCGGACCCGCCACCGGATCCCGTTGATGAGCTGCCGTTTCGCCCATGTCGCCGGGCGGCCCGGCTTCCTGCCACGCGGCAGCAGCGGCTCCAGGACCGCCCACTGCGCATCGGTCAGGTCCGCCCGCTCCGTCACCGCTAAGGTGGCCACGAGGTCTCCGTGCAGATGGTCTTCTTCGTCGTTGACTCATCTACCGGAGACCTCGCCCGTCACAGATCACCGACACGCGGGCATTTCAGTCACCCTAGCTGCCCAGGGGAAATACCTCATGACACCCGACAGCACGTCAGGCGCATAGCTCAGACGCCACGAGGATCACGAACGGCCCGGGAACATCCAGCCGCATGGTGAGCGAGTACAGGCGCCGGGCGCAGTGCTCAGCGTGACTCCAGGAGTTGCCTGAGCCTGGCGAGGTCGGCCGCTACCAGGCCGGCGTCGCGCGCGAACTCCTCGTCGGTCATGCCGGGCTGGCGCCGCAGCGTGAACACCACCTCGCTGCCGTTTCCGTCCGCGATCACGCGCACCGGGACATAGATGATCTCACCGCGGGGCAACCAGACATGGTGATCCAGGACGCCGTAATCGTTGCGCGCCGCGAAGGCGAAGCCTGCCCGGCCCTCCGGAGTGCGCACGAACCACTGCCCGACGGCTTCCTCGACCGAAGTCCCCAGCCCTGGTGCCCAGTACGGCAGGTTCGCCGGGTCACTAGCGTATTCGTAGACCTCGGCCGGAGCGCGGCCGATTCGCTCGCCGAGGTGCCTGGACCCAGAAGCCATGCCAGCATCATGGCGCATGCCACCAGCGCCAGGATTAAACAAAACGGCCACCTGGGCTCGCGGCAAGAAGCGCCCCCCAGGCCGGTTACCGGGTCTTGGTGAGGTGCAGGAGATCATAGCCGCCCGCCGGCACGCAGCCCGTCTCCGGTACCCGACCCGCCGACCAGCCGCCTGGCTCCCGTTCACCCACCGGTCAACACAGGTCACGACCCGAAGTACGGCTGCCATATCCAGCTTTTGAAACACGGCCTAGGCTTAAGTTTTAACCTGATTTCTATTCATATCGGGCCATATGCTGAGTATTCGCTCATATGTCCGGGCAATGTATAAGGAACGGCCGTTTCCCTGATGCTGGGTGTTACCACACATCCCGCATCACAAGAAGGAAACGGCCGTTTGCCGCAGAAGTTGACGGTTGAGGGCTCTTAACGCAAGGCCATTGGACGTACATCCCTGAAGACGGGAGTCGACTCCCGTCTTCGGTTCACGTGTTTGGCGACGATCAGCGATGGGGCAAGGTTTGGCGGGGGAGACCATCGACTCTACGCGCCCGAGCGAAGGTGCAAGCTCTATTCACGGCGGCTGCGACGAAGAGTTACAGTAACAGCATGGCGGCGAGGCGTTATGTCCGTTATGGCGCGTTCACGACCGTTTGACGGGCATCACCTACTGCGTCGGCAGACTTCCCGTCAGGTATAACCTGCGGGAGCAGCGAGGACAGCCCCAATGCGGTGCACGACCTATCCAAGGTCTACTCCACAGTCTACGCTGTTGACTTGTCAAGTAGCGGCATCAAGCCGACAAGTCGAATAGGACTGTCCGTCGTAGACCGTGCGCCGGGTCAACGTTCTAAGCTGGGCCCGCGTGCATCAGACATTGAAGTATGCCGTTTCTTCGGCTTGGGAATCGGGCCGATCATGGTGGCTGGGGTGGGTGACCAGAACAGCTAGCCGGAGAGTCGCAAGTTTGATTGACTGGCGGTATGCGCGTACTGCCGGGTAAGGAGTGGCTTCGCCGGCTGCTGGCCTGGTGCCGCAGGAAACTCATGATGTTTGCGGGCAGCCGAGGAGTACCGCTGCCCAGCGCTGACCGGGTGCCAGAGGAAGCTGAGCCTGTGTCGGAGGAAACGCGGATGGGTGTGGTCCTGCTGCGGTTGCAGGCCCAGGCCGCGGATTTCAGAAAACCTGAATTTAACTGGGTGAATCGCAGGGTCGAACTCATGGAGTTCCTCGATACGCGTGCGGTCCGCAGGCATGTCAGCGTCGACTTCGATGTCCCAGCGGATGCGCCCAGCATTCTCGTCGGCGAGCAGCAGTTCAGATTGGTGCCTATCACCAACTTGCCGAAGGGCAGCCTCGTAGCGTTCGATATAACAGACGAAAATGGTTCCGCTCTTTGGCTGCCAACTTCTGACTACTCCAGCAAGATTCTGGCATCGACAGTTGCCTATTGGGCCGAGAGCATCCTTGGTACGGGCTCCCTCACCGCCGACTTGGCCCGGATCATCAGTGGACCAACCGAGCTCGGGGAAGAGTGGGCTCCCTTCGGCGCGGCCGGAGCCTTGATCGACGCCGAGAACCGTTATGGCGGTGCATCGCAGATGCTATCGACGATATCGGACTGGCTCCTTGCGTTTTGGTCCGCTGGCCGTCGTAAGCGATTGACCTGGCGTGGCTTTCGCCAGCTGCGCAGCTTGCAGAGGCAGTGGGCGCGGGCCCAGGCCAGCATGAACGCCGCTACCGAGAACCTTCGCAAAGCTCAGCACGACTGGGGGAATACTGCGCCGGATAAGAAGTCCGCAGTTATGACCTTGATGAGGGTAGAGGGGTTTCGTAGCCAGCTCGAGGTGTTGGCTAGAAATATCGTGGTCCTAGCTGCGGTGACGAACCCACCAAAGACTCGGCGCATTGTGAAATTGACTTTCGAGGACCGCATCACGTACCTGCCGCAAAAGGGCCTCCCGCGCCGACTCATGCAGAGCGCCGGGTGGCTCTGCTGGCCCGTGGAGGTGCCAATCGGCGGCAGTGGCGGCATTCATCATCTAGAAGCAGCCGCCCCACCGGGAGTCGACATTGTCCGGATCATCGTGACAACGTGGAAGGACGGCAGACCGGTCGGGCGTACTTCCCAGCCGGGAGGATCCCCGCACGTGCCCGTCCGGGTTCCCGCAGACACGCCCTACAGGTCCCAGGCCAGAATCCTCCTACGAGTGAGCCGACCAGGATGGCTTACCAGTGCCTGGCTGGTGGCGCTCGTCATCGGCGCTGTGATGTTTGCTGGCAGGCTGAGACTCTCAGTGATGTTCTACAGCCCGCCAGGGCAATCCCCGAGCAGTAGCGAGGCCGCTACGGCAGCGACCCTCCTACTGGCCCTACTCGGTGTTGTCGCCGCCGTGCTCGCCAGGCCAGGTGAACACCCTCTGGCATCCAGGCTTCTGCTTCTGGCCCGAGTGCTTATCCTGATCGATTCAGCTGTAGTCCTCAGCGCCACCGGCGCTCTGGTGTTGCACCGCCCGGGCGCGCCTGAGACTACAGCTCTGTGGACTTGTTTGCTCGTGGTAACCCTGGTAGTGGCAGGCCTGATCACCGCCTCTCGGTTCTTGCCGGTGATGGGAACACCTCGCGGAATAAGCCGCCTGGTTGCTACGCTTCCTATAAGGCGGAGGTGAGGTCGGTGATGCGTCGGAAGCGCAACTGGGAATCAGGACCGACTGCGTCTGATGCGGGGGCAGTGAACGCTGCTTCTCGGGTGCACGGCCGGGAACTGTCTCCTGTGGAGCGTGTCGTCAAGGAACAGTCAGAGTCGGACCTGCCGTCTGGTGCCGGGACCAGGGAGGACCCTCCCTGGCTGCGTGACCAGCAACTACCTCCTCAGGTCCATGGGGACCAAGCAGGGCCGAGCTCGGAGGTTGGCCTAGGGGTAGTGAACGTCCCGGCCGCAGACGGCTATCACTTCGCTGATGACCATCCATGGGGCGAAGAGCAGCAAGCGGCCCTAGTTAAAAGCCTGACAGACCTAGAGCAAAGCATCTCTCGGGCGTGAATCTTCTCAACTAAGTGCCGGGTCCCGCCGACGACCGAGAGCCCTGGCCCGTCGCACGCGACGGCCGGGCTGAAGTATCGTCTGGAGCCGTCCAGGACCGTCTACGACATCGGGCATCGCCAGGCCGATCCCGTCCAGGCCGGCGAGCGAGCCACCGAGTAGCAATCGCCACAGGCAACGGCGGACGGTCTATCCCAGGTCAAGCGTGCCCCTGCGCTGGCAGCCGAGATGGGAACTTGGCTTCGGGACGAAGAGGCCGACATCGCTAGGAAACCCACATCACGGTGTCAGGCGGCGGCAGAAGTCCTGATCCGACTCCCCGCCTGGCTGGCGGACCTGGTCAGCTCGGGAGCCGCGTGCGGATCGAACCCCAACCGGGACCCCAAGTACGTGGCCGCTGGGACCGCCTCCGCCGCAGCGACCACCTCCAAGCTGGCCTTCGTGGCCATCTGGAACCCGATGGCCCCCCGTTACGGGCAGCAGACCTATACCGCCACGGGCTTCTGATGCACCGGACCGTCCGGACATTCGTCTTATCAGAGGTAACGGCGCAGTGCCTCTGATAACTCGCCCGCGCGTCCTTCGACGAGAAGGGTGCGACTTTCAGCAATCTATGGCGCCCCGACAGCTTCAATTATGTGGTGCGCGCGGTGTCCGTGGCCGTGAGAAAGTGGCTCTGGCGCAATTGTCGTGACGTCGGTGGCCGGCGTGGTGCGTGGTGTCCGGATCGCGGCTTTTGTGATCATGACCGGCGTGCGATCTTGAAGCTCTCACCGTCCTGGTCCCTCACCTGGCCGGCGTGGCCGTCGAGCGCGTGTCCGCGGCGGGCAGGTCAGTGCATGTGCTGGCCCGGGCTTGCGCCAGCGAGGCAGCCTGCACCGGATGCGGCGTGGTGTCGCGGCGGGTGCACAGCAGCTACCAGCGGCGGCTGGCCGATACCGCCAGCGGCGGCCAGGAAGTACTCATCGACCTGCAGGTCCGCCGGTTCTTCTGCGGCAACCCCGCGTGCGGCAAGACGACGTTCGCGGAGCAGGTGCCGGGCCTGACCGTCCGCTACGGGCGGCGGACCTGCACCCTGCAGGCCGTCCTGCAGGCGGTCGCGCTGGCCCTGGGCGGCCGGGCCGGCGCCCGGCTGACCGGCAGGCTGGCCTGCACGGTGAGCCGCTCGACGCTGGTGCGGCTCATCCGCGCCGCCGCCGACCCCGATGACCAGACCCCGCTGGTGCTGGGCGTCGATGATTTCGCGCTCCGCAAGGGGCACGTCTACGGCACCATCCTGGTCGACATCGAGACCCGCCGGCCGGTCGACATGCTGCCGGAGCGGTCCGCGGAGTCCTTCCGCGGCTGGCTGGATGCCCACCCGGGCGTGGAGATCATCTGCCGGGACCGCGGCGGCTGCTACGCCGAAGGCGCAGCCGAGGGCGCCCCGCTGGCCATCCAGGTCGCCGACCGGTGGCATCTATGGCACAACCTGGCCGAAGCCGTCGAACGCGCGGTCGCCCGCCACCGCTCCTGCCTGCAAGACCCGCCACCAGACCCCGAACCCGGGCCGCCAGCGGCCCAAACCGCGCCAGCTCCTCAGGCAGGCCTGGCAGCGCGGACCCGGACCCGGCACGCCGAGATCCACACCGCGCTGGCCCGCGGCCTGACCCTCACCCAGCTCAGCCGGACTTTACGGCTGGATCCCAAGACCGTCCGCCGCTACGCCACCGCTGCGACCGCTGATGAGCTGATCGGCGGCGCCCGCCTGACCCGGCCAGGCCTGCTCGGCCCGCACCAGGCCTACCTGCAGCAGCGCTGGGACGACGGGATCCGCGGCACCGAACGGCTGCACGCCGAACTGGCCGGTCGCGGCTACCGGGGCAGCCTGCGCACCCTGCGCCGGCTTACCGCACAGCTGCGCCGCGACACCGCCGTTCCCGCGCCGCCACCAGTGCCCGCAGCCAAGAAGGTAGCCAGCTGGATCCTCACCCCGCCCAGCGACCTCGCCGACGACAACCGCGCCGCGCTCGCGCGGATCACCGGCCGCTGCGAGGAACTCAAAACGACCCGTGACCTGGTCCGTAGCTTCGGGGACATGCTTCGCCACCGCCGCGGCGAGCACCTGGAAGCCTGGGCCGGCCAGGCCGAGGCCAGCCCAGTCAGCGAACTGCGCGGCTTCAGCAAAGGCCTGCGCAGGGACTGGGCCGCCGTCACTGCAGGGCTCACCGTCTCCTACAGCTCCGGCGCCGTCGAAGGCCACGTCAATCGCATCAAGATGATCAAACGACAGATGTACGGCCGCGCCAAACCCGACCTGCTCCGCAAACGCGTCCTGCTCGCCGACTGACCCATCACGACAATTGCGCCAGAGCCACCACAACTTGGCCGTTGACACCAGGACAGGCCTTCGTAACGTCCCAGGAGAGATTCCGGGCTGATATTAGGTATGGCTGAGCAAAGTATCGGCACGCGCCCATGTCGTAGCCTCACCGCCGTGCGGATCCGCTTCCGCAAGAATTTCTAATCCCGGCAGGGCGGATCGGATCGAGCTGGCCTGTGGCGCGATGTCATATAGCCGGGCGACCGCGCGACTATTGCTGCGTCGCTGCCTTGAACTTGACGACCAGTTCGGCGGGTACCCGTCCGCGGTCTTTGACCTCGATGCCCTGAGACTTGGCCCACTCCCGGACCGCTGTAGGGTCAGGCCCCCCGGCTGTGGCTGCGCGGCGCCCGTTTCGGCCCGGGCGCCGGGCAACAGATCCAGACGCCCGGCGCGCGGCGCTCACGTATGGCTCCAATGCCTTCCGCATCGCCTCGGCGTGCTTGGCGCTCAGGTCGATCTCATATTCCGCGCCGTCGAGCCCGAAGCGCACCGTGCCCTCGGCCTCTTTGCCGTCCAGATCGTCGATCAGCAGGGTCTGTATCTTCTGCGCCATGTGTATGCAGTTCCTTCCGTGATTTGATGCATCAGCGTTGACGATCCGGTCTGACGGACGTCATCGCCGCACCGACGAGAAGAACGAAGGTGCTTGCCGCAAGGCTGACCGGGGCCTCTCGGTCCTTCGAAGGTGTGCTGGACCGGCAGGCCCATGTGACGGAACGCGAGGTCGATTGACGGGAACCTGTCGTGGTGATCCGCCAGCGTCACCTGCAACGACGACGACTATCCGATCGGACCTTTCCCCTGACTCGGGGAAGATTCCTGCTGGTTATAACTTGTGATACGGGGCCCTGCCGCTTCGGATAGCCCGGCCGCGGCTGGGGGTCTTCGGCTAGGGCGCTCCGGGCTGGACCTCGGCCACGGCAGCGGTCATGTCCCAGCCGTTGAGGTCGTCTGCGGCGGCGCCCGTGAAGGCGTCCCGCGCGATGGCCAGAGCGTCAGCAATGTCACGGGAATCGACCGTCATCGCGATCGTCACCCGTACGGAGTCGGCACCCCCGGCGGTGCTCGGAGGCGATCTCGGCCGAAGCGATGGCAGAGTCGGGCGGATCGGCCAGAGCACGCTCGAAGCCGCCGCGGACCCGGTCCCCCAGGCACGCCAGCCGCCGCGGCGCGGCACGGTCAGCTGCACCCGGTAGCGCGTCGTCACCCTGGCGGCCGTCCCCCTCGGCACGCCCTCATGATCACATACCGCCGCTGAGCTGCCAGATCCCTGGAGCGGCAATTCTCTGTCGGCCACCAGTCGGTCATATCTAGAAATATCTTGCCGATACCTTCACGTATCTGATATCTTGATTTATGTGAAGAGGAAAAGGAATTATCAGAGTGATGACCTCGTCGCTGTCGTGTGGCCGAGGCAGTCCGCGTCGCTGGTGCGCGCCGAGGAGAGGACCTGGGAACAGGTTGCCTGCTCAGCATGGGCGATGGACCCTGGGAAAGCCGACCGGGTCCGGATCCTGGTTGCCGTCTTCGACGACGTTGTCGTCGGCGCCTGGGAGGTGACTAACACGACCCATCAGGCTGAGATCCCCGAGGGCAAGACGCGGATGGTCAGCCGCAGCACCTTCGAGACAGCCGACGACGCCCGCCTTGACTACCTCGTGGGCGGTCCCTCACCGCGGGCTCGGCAGCGGAACCCGCAAGCGACCTTTGAGCTGCGCGACCTGCCCGGCGCCGAGTCGCTCATCGGGTCAGCGGAGCCGGCCTCCTCCGGCCTGGTCCAGCTAGGCCGGTTCACCCTCACCGTTTCCGGCGACGGCCACGCGGAATTGCAGATGCCGGCCGGCGCGACGCTGACCGTCCGCACCGGACGCACGGTCGCATCATGACCCAGGCCGACCTCGTCGACATCGCACTGATCGGCTTTGCCGGCTTCGAGGTGAGCGACTGGTTCCTGCGCTCGGTCGAGTTGGAGATCAAGGTCAGCCGCGGGGAACGGAGCGATGTAATCGTCTGGCGGCCGGAAGGCCTGCGGACCGGCCGCGAATTCGCCGCGGCGCTGAAGGCCCGCGCAAAGATCATCATGATCTCCGGGCACGCCACGCAGGACGGGAGGTCGATCTGTGGCACCGCCGAGGAGGAGTGGAGCCACCTCGATGGTCTGGCCGAGATCGGCGCTACCAGCGCCGTGCTTCTGGACACCTGCTATGCCGCCAAGGTACTGCCGCAGCTGGGCAGATGCCTGCGATCCCCGGTGGTAGGCGTCGGCGCGGGCTTCGCGGCGACAGGACACAAAGCCAAAATCCTGCGCTACAAAGACAGCGTGACCGTACTCGCCGACGTGCTGCGCGAGCTATGTATGCCCGATAATGTCGATCTGAGCCCAGAGGCGGTTCTCGGCGCCGTCAATCGCGTCAACGCCGGGACGCGGGTGTCATCCTCGCCTAGCCTTCAGCCCGACACCGATGCGCGTCGGCGGCTGCTCTTCACCCACGAGTACCCCTGAAGTTACGCGCGTGCACGCAACATCGGCGCTGCGCAATTGGATTTGCCGCGAGGCCAGGGTGTCGGGGTGGTCTGAGCCCAGCACCCGCTCCCCGGCGCCCCAGGTTCTGCTCGCATCTTCGGCAAGGCGCCCCTGCTGACGTCACCTCGCACGGAGTCGAGAGAATTGTGCGGGCCTGACCGTCCGTGGCAGCAGTCTTCATGCCTACCGGATGACGACGCCCGATGCTCTACGAGACGTCTTCAGATGGCATGCCACGTCCGTGAACGTCCCGCGGCGGCTGCCTAGCCTTGTCCGCATGAACGCGCTGGCTTCATGGGCCGAAGATCTCTCCCGGGCGCTCCTGCAAGAGCCGCTGCCCCGCCGCTGGGCGCACGTCCAGGGCGTCGCCGCGCGGGCACGCGGTCTGGCAGCCGTTCTCGGCGCGGATGCCGATCTCTTGGAAGCCGCCGCGTGGCTGCACGACATCGGCTACGCGCCCGGGCTGGCCGCGACGGGCCTGCACGCGCTGGACGGTGCCCGTTACCTTCGCGATATCTAGCACGCCGACGCCACGCTGTGCCGCCTCGTCGCCCACCACTCCTACGCCATCATCGAAGCCGATGAACGCGGACTTGCCGGCATTCTGGGCCTCGAGTTCGAGCCTGCACCGTGCGTGCTTTCCAGCGCGCTGACCTTCTGCGACATGACAACTAGCCCGGCCGGCGAGCTCGTCTCGGTCGATAGGCGACTCGCCGAGATCCATGAACGCTAGGGCGCCGAGCACCTCGTCAGCCGGTCAATCCAGCGAGCCACCCCGATGATCCTCGGCGCAGTCAAGCACGTTCAGGGCCGAGTCGCCCGAAGCGCATAACCCTGCGGACGGATGCGGCAGCGCCCGAAGGGCAGAGCCCTGGTACGCAACGTCTGACGCACATCCGATGGAACAGGGCGTTACCCGCGGGAGATCATGCGGCTCGGTGAAGCTAGGTAGAGACGCCCCAGCGGAGGCAACTTGGCCCCCGGAATGGCCCCCAAGGTTATTGGAAGCGTTCGAATTAATTCCCTGACCTGGAGCCCCGTTACGGAATCGAACCGTAGACCTTCTCCTTACCATGCATGCCGGTTTCGTCTGATGGCATCTCGTTGGGTCCGATTCCCGCAGGTCAGTGAGATACCAGTGTCTATCTCCGTCGCGCTCCGTCGGCTGTTGCCTAGGGTCATTGTCACTTGCTTTGTCGCTGGCTCCAGGATCCTTGGTTGGACTGGAGTCTCGCAGGGCTCAATCCCGATCGATGAGGTCATATAGCCCGGAGCCGACGGACGAGTCATCGCGACGCAGCAACAGTGGGCCGGACAGTCGGCAAGAGCTGACGCATCCAGGTCCGGCCCTGTGATCGCCACGCGCGTGGCAGGCAAGCGCGGCGGTGGGGTGGCTGATAGTGCTCCCGAACACTGTTATGGAGCGACGAGAATACGACCGCGAGATGCGAGCGCATGGTCCGCACCTTCGAGAGTGTAGCGGCGCCACTCGCAGTCTCGAACACCGCAGTCAAGGCAGCGACCACAGCTATGGACTCATCCGACGGCGAGGCAAAGGCTATGCTCGTGACGAGCTTCTGAGCCTAAAGCGAACGACAGGTCGCCGTTGAGGACCTCGTTTCGAGGCTGCTTGTCGTCTTGCCGCTCCTACTAGAGCGTGCGATCCACGGCATTGAAGTCAGCCTCCCCAGACTTGGCTCCCGCGACGAAGGCGCGCCACTCAGAATGGGTGAATTTAAGTACTTGCCCAGTAGGACTTTTCGAGGCGCGAACATATACAAACGATTCGGAAAACCTCCATTCAACGCAGTCTCCACTCTGGCTGAAGCTGCTCTTGCGCCATGATGACGCATCGTCTTCGCCCACGTGGCTCCCTCCCTAGACACGTCACATGGCATGACCTAGCCAAGACTGGCCTGATCGTTACCTAAATGCTACCTCACGACCTCGTAGCGTTCCCTCGCCCGTCATGTTGGCCTGGGCCCGTCGGCACCACCCTGATAATTGCCGCTGCTCCTGAAGACAGGATGAAGAATCAGGTGGACGGCAGCATCTTCCCCGAGTCCCTTGGGACGGTCGATCCTGGCGGTTTGACCGGAGGACGATCCGGTAGCGCATGATCAGTGCCAGTAGGAAGTTAAGCACGAAGGTACAGACTGGATATCGTCCGCCGTGGCAGGTCGGTCGACTGGGGACTTCCCCGTTGGGGTGCTGATCACTGGAATCTGACCCCAAATTCCGCGAGTAGCGCGTGAGCTGATCTGTGCTCTGTAAATGATCTTGATGCGCCAGGATTCTTGGTAGCGGGCATGCGACAGCCCGGGAGTCGGCGCCGGGTTGACGGGATGCAGGCCTTTCTGCGTTCGGGCTGGCAGACCGCGGAAAGGGCGGGAACCGGCTCAGCAGGTGCAACTCAGACCCGCGACGGGCAGTTCCCGCAGCCGGCCAAGACCGCGGGAAGCAGGCCGTGGCTAGGCGGGAGCCGCAGCGCCAGGTGGCGGCATGGCGGATCAGTCGGTCCGGGATCGTTATCAGCCGCCAGCATAGGTGGCGATCACGGCTTTACAGCCGCGCACATCGTGGCGTGCCACGATGTCCTGCCCTGCGGCGCGGGCGGTGAGCTAGTACGTCCAGGCGGACATGATCGCGGAGAGCAGCCCGCCCCCGCATCCAGGCCATTTCCACTGCGGGTATCCCGAGGGAGGTGCCGCAGCGCGGCACCGAGCCTGCAGTCGCGGCACATGTTCTGGGTCCGGTGCCGATTACCCGTTCTCCATGGCGGCGATCTTGTCCGGACTGGACCTATCCAACGTCGGCGGTCGAACTGGTGAGTGTTGGCTCCAAGCCGTCAAGCTGCGAGTATGATGCCGTTATGCTAGTCCGCCGTGGTCTATCTAGCTTCAAGCTATGTGGCACCTATCCTAGTGTCGGCCGTCCGCATCGCATGCGGATGCACGTCATGAAGCTATGAAGCTGGGAGCTACTTAGCATGATACTATGAGGGGAGGAGTGATCGTCGTGACTGATGGCGCCAGCAAGGCGGAGACGGTTGAAGTGAAGAAGAGGCGCTTGAGAGGTGCATTGCGGCAGGCGCGCCTCGACGCCACGATGACGCAGAGAGCCGCGGCCGAGCAATTGGTGTGGAGCACCAGCAAGATCGTACGTATCGAACAAGGAATCGTTCCTGTGACTCCCACAGACGTGAGAGCCATGCTGCAGCTCTACCACGTGGACGAGTCCCGCATCAAAGAGCTGGTTGAACTCGCGAAGGACGCCCGCGAAGACAAGGGATGGAGTGCCTTTAATGACGTCCTTTCGCAAGCTTCTCTCGAACTGTTCGGCAATGAGCCCACGGCAAAGGTAATCTACAAATACGAACCATCTGTAGTTCCTGGCTTGTTCCAAACGCAGGATTACGCTCGTTCTCTACTGCGGGCACTAGGTAACTCGGAATACCAGGTCGAAAGAAGGCTCGAGGTGCGAGCGCAGCGCCAGCGACTGTTGGATAGGCCGATTCACCCGGAACTCAACTTCATCCTCGGTGAAGCGGCACTGATTAGACCCGTCGGTGGTGACGATGTAATGCGCGAGCAACTCGCGTACCTCCTCGAGCTGTCAAAGCGCGACGATATATCCATCTTCCTACTACCATTCTCCGCAGGTGCTCACCGCGGGATGGGAAGTGCCTTCACAGTGCTGCAGTTTGACGATCCACTTCTTCCCGACCTTCTCTATCTTGAGAACGCTGAACGAGAGAGCGTTAGCAGAGACGAA
>Ga0210383_10000719_pt1 | contig 30103 bp, 19 predicted proteins | sample IncBWC14OmetaG_FD_160072 | JGI IMG/M metagenome (GOLD analysis project Ga0210383, IMG submission 160072) | Forest soil microbial communities from Barre Woods Harvard Forest LTER site, Petersham, Massachusetts, United States - Inc-BW-C-14-O ... | reverse complement strand
CCAGCGCTAGAGTGCGATGCGCTTCGGGGCTCAGCGAGCCGAGAGACATGGCTTGAGTGCTGAAACGCTTAACGATGGATTCGAGAGGTTCCACTTCGTCGAGCGGAACGGCCGTGTCGGGCAGAGTGTCCAGCAAATCGCGCAGGAAAATGCGGCCCTGATGCTCGCCCAACTCTTCAAAGGCGGAGTAGGTCTTCGCGCTGGGGGCTTTCACGTGGGCGTGGAGACGGCGGACGACTTCGGGCGAATTGGCGTGAAGCTCGGCGCCTTTGCGGAAGCGAAAGAGACCCGCGTCGCCCATGTCGTCGGATTCGCCGGAAAACGCGGCCGTGTGCATTTTCAGATAGTCGGAGAGAAGATCGTCGAGCGATTTCTGGCCGGGAAAATCGGCGGCGTCTTCAAAAACATCGGCGCAGAGTTCTTCGGACAAACCAACAATTTCGAAGAGCTGGCTGTTGCGATAACTCGCCAGCGTGGAAACGCCCATGCGCGCGAGGACTTTGCGCATTCCGGCGTTGAGGGCTACGCGCATTTTTTCTGAGCCGCCGGGTTCGATCGACTCGGCAAATTGATCGGCGAGATACGGGACGACGGCATTCGCACCCGCGGCGATGAGGAGAGCGACGTGATGAGTGTCAAACACCTGGGCCGATTCGACGATCAGCGGAACTTCCCAGAGACCTTCGCGCACCATCGCTTTCCAGATGGCGGCTGTCGCAAGCAGCGCGGGCAACGGTGCGCGCTCCGCGCCGAGCGTGCGATCGGAAAGGAGGAGGAGGCCCGGGCGCCCGCTGCCACTCAGAGGGGTAGTGGAAAGCTGAGTAAAACTGCAGCGCGCCCCCGGGACTCCAGTTGCGGCAGGAAAGGTGAAATCGATTTGTTGCGCAGGGCCGTAGATGGCCTCGAGTTGCGCGAGCTGGCCGGCGGTGATGACCGGGCTGGGAAGCGTTACGCCGTCCTTCATGTGGACGTCGAGGGACATGACGTGGGTTTCGCGCAAGGGATCGATGGGCGGATTGGTGACTTGCGCGAAGCGCTGCTTGCAGTAGTCCCAGAGCGTTCTTGGAAGCGCGGAAAGAAAGGCGGGCGGGGCATCGTCGCCCATGCTCCAGTCGGATTCTTTGCCGTGGACGAGGCCGGAAAAAAGAATTTTGAATTGGTCTTCGGTCCAGCCGGCGGCGGCGGCGATGCGCTTTGGATTCTCGACGAGCGTGGGCGGAGTGCCGGGCGTTGCGGCCAGTCTGCGTTGCGGAGTGGCGTTGCGCGCTTGCTGAATGGCGAGGCGCTTGAGGATGTCGCGCCAGCGGAGGAAGAGTCCGGTGACGGGATTGGCGAGAATCATTTCGCCGGGGCCGAGACGCTGGCGCTCGGCGATCTGGGATTCTTCCAAATCCACGAGGCCGGTTTCCGAGCCGGCGATCAGAAGGCCGTCGTGCGTCAAGGTGTAGCGCAACGGGCGGAGGCCGTTGCGGTCGAGCTTGGCGCCGACGAACTGACCGTCGGAGAAGACCAGCGCGGCGGGGCCATCCCAGGGTTCGATGCGCTGGGAAAGCGCGGTTAGCGCACCGCGCACGTCGCGAGAAAGAAGAGGATCTTTTTCGAAGGCTGGAGGGACCATCGCGAGCATGGCTTCCTCGGAGGACAAACCTTGGAGCAGACGTAACTCGAACGCGTTATCGAAGCTGGCGGAATCGCTGACGTTTTCTTCGAGCAGCGGAAACCACGGGCCGACGGTGAGACGGGCGCGAATTTCACGCGACTTGGCGCGGAGCCAGCGGCGGTTCGAGACTATGGTATTGATTTCGCCGTTGTGCGCGACGTAGCGAAAGGGCTGCGCCAAATGCCAGGACGGCTGCGTGTTTGTCGAGTAACGCTGATGAAAAACGGCAAAGGTGGTGGCGAAGGACGGATCGCGCAGGTCTTCGTAAAACTGGGGGAATTGCCAAGGCGTGAGCAGGCCTTTGTAGACGACGGTCTGCGACGATAGCGAACAGATGTAACACTTGGGCGGCAAGAGCGATTCGGCGCGCTTGCGCAGGAGAGACAAGCGCCACTCAAAACGCGCGGTGCGGCGCGAGGGGTGGAAAGGCTCGACAAAAAACTGCCAGATCTCCGGCATGGTTTCGAGCGCACGGCGGCCCAAAGAATCTGTATTGACGGGGACGCGGCGCCAGCCAATGACGCGGAGGCGCTCGGTGTCGGCCGCGCCTTCGATGGCTGCGCGTGCTTCGCGGACGGCGGAGCTGGGGATAAAGGCAAACCCGACTGCGAAAATCTCGGGGAGCTCGATTCCCTCTTCCTGCGCGCGGGCACGGAAGAAGGGGACGGGGAGCGAGGTGAGCAGGCCGGCGCCGTCGCCGCTGGCGCCATCGGCGTCAACGCCGCCGCGATGCGTGAGGCGCTCTAACGCGGTCAAAGCGTACTGGAGAATGTCGTGGCTAGGTGCGGCGCCCAAGCGGGCGATGAAGCCAGTTCCGCAAGCATCGTGGTCGGGATGGCCCCAGTTCGGGTGGCGGCCCGGATCGGGCGCAAGGGTCGTCCTGTGCGGGCTGGCGAGGCCTCGACGGCTCTGCGGATACATGATCGTTTATCGGACAGGTGGGCGTTGGTTGTACAACGCAGAATTTGAATTCGCTGAATTGATTTCTTGATAGGAGAGATGGTTGGACCGGAAGCGCTAGAACTTGGTGGCTTCGGAAAAGTGGAATTCGTGGACTTTCATCGCGGGGACGACCATTTCAAAGGCTTCTTCGCCGGTGGCACGGACGGCGGGGCCGAGCAATTCGACGTTCTTGAGCATTTCGATGAGCGACTGGTTGAAGCGGAAGTTTCGGGCGGCGCCCGTAACCCTACCATTTTCAACGAGAAACAGGCCGTCGCGAGTCATGCCAGTCATGACCTTTTCGTAGGGGTCCACTTCGCGGATGTACCAGAGGCGGGTCACCAGCAGGCCGCGGTCGGTCGAAGCGATCATTCTTTCCAGGGAGGAATCGCCGCCTCCGAAAACCAGGTTCATGGGGGCTTCGCCGTATTCGTTGGGGAGGGCGAAACCGTGGCCGGTGGGCTTTTTTCCGGCGGCTTTGGCGCTGCCGCGGGAGTAGACGAGATTCTTGGGGATGCCGGCGTCGACGAGAGTTACGCGCTCGCGGGGGAGACCTTCGCCATCGAAGGAGGCGCCTTGTTGAAGTGGATGATAGGCGTCGTCGGTAATGGTGATGTTATTGCCGAAGAGCTGCTTGCCCATGCGGTCGTTCAGGCAGGAGCGCTTATCGCGGAGGGCAGTAGCGGCAAAATCGTAAAAAAGGAAGCCGACGAGGTCGAGGACGGCGGCGGGTTCGAGGATGACGGTGAAGCGGCCGGGGGCGAGTTCGCGGGCGTTGACGGCGAGATGCGCTTTTTCGCTGGCACGCTCGGCAAGTTTTTGCGGATCGAAGGCGTGGACGTCGGCGGAATTGGCTTTGGCCCAGCTTGCGGCGGGCTCTTCCTGCATCGTGATGGAAAATTCGGCGTGGGTTTCTCGATAGGTGGCGAAGAGGCCGCGGGAATTCCCGATGGCGGACTGGCTCTGGCCGCTGGCGAAGATGCCGGCAGCGACTTGGCCTTTTTTGACGGCAAGGTCGCAGGCGCGGCGGACGGCGCGCGCGCGATCTTCGGCGGTGAGAGCGGCTGTTTGTTTGATGAAGCGGTTTACGCGGCGGTAGCGCTGCTTGCCGGGCATCGGAAGAAGAAGAGGATCCTTGGGCTGGCTGTGTGCCAGGGAGAGGGAGGCTTCGATGGCGGCGCGAAGGGAATCTTGGTCGAGGCGATTTGTGGTGGCGCGGGCGGTGCGGCCGTCCAGGACGGTTCGAATCGAAACTGTTACGCCATGTTCGGCTACGTTTTGGTGAATGCCGTTGTTGGCGAAGCGGGTGAGCGTGTCCGCGACTTCGTCTACGTGGATTTCGGTTTCTTCTGCACCGGTGGATTTGGCCAGGTGAAGAGCGGTAGCGATCATTTGGCGGAGTTCGCGCTCTTCGAGAAGTTCCGCGCCCTTGGCGGCTGACTTCGACGATGCTTTTCTCGTTTTGGGTGCGAATTTCATTGGTTCGAGAAGGCTGTTCCGATGCGCACGTTGCGGAAGCGAGAAGGAGAGGCGCCGTGGCCGGTTCCCATGGTTTGCATGGGCTGGCCTTTGCCGCAGTTTGGCGTGCCCCAAAGCGTCCAGTGGTCGAACTTGCAGATGGCGTCGCAGGAGTTCCAGAATTCCGTGGTGATTCCGCTGTAGCTGGGGTTTTTCAGCATGCGTACCTTTTTGCCGCCGCGGATCTCCCAGCCAATTTCGGTGGAGAACTGAAATTGGTAGCGGCGATCGTCAATGGACCAGGAACGGTTGGTTTCCATGAGGATTCCGTCGGAGGTGTCGGCGATGAGATCGTCGTAGTCCCAGGTGCCGGGGAGCAAGCTGACGTTGGTCATTCGAATGATGGGCAAACGGTTCCAGCTTTCCGTGCGCATGGTTCCGGAGGAACGCTTCAGGCCGATGAGGTGAGCGGTCTCGCGGTTCGACAGATAGCCGCGGAATTTACCGTCCTTGATGATGTCGGTGCACTGAGCGGGAACACCTTCGTCATCGTAGGCAAAGGTGCCGAGGCCCTGGCCGTGATCGAGGCGCGCGTCGGCCACGACGTTGACAATGCTCGAGCCGTATTTCAGATTATTCAATTGGTCGAGCGTCAGAAAACTGGTACCTGCGAAATTCGCTTCCTGGCCGAGGACGCGATCGAGCTCGATCGGATGGCCGACGGATTCGTGGATTTGGAGACCGAGCTGGCTGCCGCCGAGGATGAGCGTGCCGATCTTTTCCGGACATTGCGAAGCGGAATGGAGCGCGGCGGCTTCTTCGGCGACGATCGGCGCGTTTTTCAACAAATTCAGCGATTCGATGAGTTCGTATCCTTGCAGCGCGTACTGGCCTCCGAAGCTGTTGGGATAGGAGCGCTTCTGGATTTCATCGCCTTGGAATGAGGTCGCAGCGATGCCGCAGCCGGAAATGACTTTGCGCTGGTGAATGCGGGAGCCGCTGCTGGAGGCGAACCAGGAATCGATCTTACGGAACTGCATGTCCGTCTCGGTGAGCGTGATGCCCTTTACGCGGCGCATTTCTTCATCGGCGGCTAGCAGAAGCGCCAGCTGGCGTTCCAGCGGAATTTCGAAGGGATCTTTGCGAAATGGGCTTTGCCAACTGTCTATATAGGATTCCTCGGGCGCCATCACAACTTCGCCGCGCTTCGCCAGAGCGGAGGCTTTGGCGATGGAAACGGCTTGCGCGGCGCAGGCGGCGACGCCTTCCCGCGTCAAACGGTCGGTGGAGGCAAATCCCCAGGCGCCGTTGGCCAGGACGCGGATGCCGATGCCGATCGATTCGGTTTGCGCGAGCGTGCCGACCTGGCCGTTCTTGGTGGTGAGGTCGCGCTGGCGGATGTGCATCCCGCGCACGTCGCCGTAAGTGGCGCCGCGCAGCTTTGCCGTATCAAGAGCGTTTGTACAGAGATCCCACATTAGAAGCGGTCACCTGGAAAATTGAAAATAAGAAAGTAGAAAAAGTCAGGGGCGACCGCCGTGGCGGACGCCCCTATGAAGATAACATGATTTTGCAGCCAATCCAGGCTGTGGAGACTAGGTGCCTTCTTGCCAGGAAGCGAGGTAATGCTCCTGCTCGGGCGTGAGCTTATCGAGCCGGTGGCCCATGGATTCGAGCTTGAGGCGGGCGATTTCCTTGTCCAGGTTTTCGGGCACGACGTACACTTGCGGTTTCAGGTCCTTGTAGTTGGCGCGCAGATATTCGGCGGAGAGCGCCTGGTTGGCGAAGCTCATGTCCATCACGGATGCGGGATGGCCTTCGGCGGTGGCGAGATTGACGAGGCGGCCTTCGCCAAGCAGATAGACTTTGCGGCCGTCCTTGAGTTTGTACTCGTCCACAAGCGGACGCACTTCGCGCTTGCCGCTGGACATTTTTTCCAGCGCTGGGATGTCAATTTCCACATTGAAGTGGCCTGAATTGCAGACGATCGCGCCGCCCTTGATTTGCTCGAAGTGCTCGGCGCGAAGGACGCTCTTGTTGCCGGTCACGGTGATGAAAACGTCGCCTTCTTTCACGGCTTCGGCCATCGGCATCACGCGGAAGCCGTCCATTACAGCTTCGATACCCTTCACGGGATCAATTTCGGTGACGATGACATCGGCGCCCAAGCCCTTTGCGCGCATGGCCACGCCGCGTCCGCACCAGCCGTAACCGGCGATTACGACTTTGAGGCCGGCGAGCAGCACGTTCGTCGCGCGGATGACGCCGTCAATCGTGGACTGTCCCGTGCCGTAGCGGTTGTCGAAGAAGTGCTTGGTCATGGCATCGTTCACGGCGATGATCGGGTATTTCAGAGTGCCGTCCTTGGCCATAGCGCGCAGACGAATCACGCCGGTGGTTGTTTCTTCCGTCCCTGCAATCACATTGGGGACGAGGTCGGTGCGCTTGGTGAGCAGCATGGTGACGAGGTCCGCGCCGTCATCCATAGTAAATTGGGGCTTGTGTTCGAGGGCCGCGCGCAGGTGCGAATAGTAGGTCTCGTTGTCCTCGCCCTTGATGGCGAAGGTGGGAATGTTGTAGTCGCGATTCAACGAGGCGGCGACTTCGTCTTGCGTGGAGAGCGGGTTCGAAGCGCAAAGAACGGCGTCGGCGCCGCCGTCGCGCAGCGCAATCATGAGGTTTGCGGTTTCACTGGTCACGTGCAGACACGCGGAAACGCGCAGCCCTTTGAGCGGCTGCTCCTTAACGAAGCGTTTGCGGATGGATTCCAGCACGGGCATTTGCTGCGCCGCCCATTCAATTTTGCGCTTGCCAGCGTCGGCAAGCCCCATATCCTTCACATCACCTTTTTTCAGTTCAGCGATTGCCAATGTCTTGCTCCTCAATTTTGGATTTCGAATGTGAACGGGTGGACCAAACCACTCCGTTAAATGCTTGCGTACTTCTTGCGGCTGTCCTGACTCAACTGCGAAAGTTAGTGTCGTGCGCCGACTTCGGCAACAGCGACGGCGCCGAGGCCTGCGGCCTTGCGGAGAGCATCCGCGCGGTCCGTGCGCTCCCAAGTGAATCCGGGCCCGGTTCGGCCGAAGTGGCCATACGCCGCGGTGGGTTTATAGATGGGGCGGCGCAGGTCCAAAGTTTCGATGATAGCTTTGGGCGTGAGCGTGAAGAACTCGCGGATCAGCGAAGTGATTTTTTCTTCCGGCACGGTTGCGGTGCCGAAGGTATCGGCCATTACGGAGACAGGCTCAGCAACTCCAATGGCATACGCCAATTGCACTTCGGTCTTACTAGCGAGACCTGCCGCCACAATGTTTTTCGCGATGTAGCGCGCCATATAGCACGCCGAGCGATCCACCTTGGAGGGATCCTTTCCGGAGAAGGCGCCGCCGCCATGACGGCTGTAGCCGCCGTAGGTGTCCACGATAATCTTGCGCCCGGTAAGGCCGGCATCACCCATGGGCCCGCCAATCACGAAGCGGCCGGTCGGATTGATGTGGTATTTGGTTTTCGCATCCAGCATGGAAGCGGGAATGATCGGCTTGATGACGTGCTCGGTGACGGCGTCGCGAAGGTCAACGTTCGAGACCTTGTCGCTGTGCTGCGTGGAAATGACTACGCAATCCACGCGCGCGGGACGGCCATTGCGGTATTCAATGGTGACCTGCGACTTTCCGTCGGGCCGGAGAAAATCAACTTTTTTGGATTTGCGAATCTCGGCGAGGCGCTGCGTGAGGCGGTGGGCAAGCTGGATAGGCATAGGCATCAATTCATCGGTTTCATCGCAGGCAAAGCCGAACATCAAGCCCTGGTCACCTGCTCCTCCGGTATCTACGCCCATGGCGATGTCCGGCGATTGGCGCTTGACGGTGCACATGACCGCAGCCGTATCCGCGTCATAGCCGTACTTCGCGCGGTCGTAGCCGACGCCGCGAATGGTATTGCGGACGAGTTCATCGTAATCTACGTGCGCGGTGGTGGTAATTTCACCGGCGACCACCGCGACGCCTGTGGTGATCAGGGTTTCGCAGGCGACGCGGCCCTTGGGGTCGTGCTTCATCACTTCATCGAGCACGGCGTCCGAGATCTGGTCGGCAATCTTGTCCGGATGTCCCTCAGTAACGGACTCCGAGGTGAATAAAAAGTTTCGTAAGGCTTCGCTCAAAACAGACTCTCCTTAATAGGCAAATAGACAGCGTGGGGAAACACACCCGAAATGAGCCGAAAAACAGTATGCGTGTGACGTTCCAAAGATATCATCGGCTCAGGCGGGAATCAAACCATTGATTCCAAATGCGTTAGGAGAGGGTTAAACGGTCGATTTTGGCACCTGAATGGAAACCCGGTGGCCTTTATGGACAAAGTTTGGGAGCTGTACTCATGCAGCGCTAAAGGTCTTTATCGTCCTCCGGCTCGATTTCGAGCTTCCCCTTTGTTTTTTTCGCCATCAGATAGGAGCGGATGAAGGGGTCCAGGTCGCCGTCGAGGACGCGGTCCACGTCGCCGACTTCGAATTTTGTGCGGTGATCCTTGATCAAGCGGTAAGGCTGCATCACGTAGGAGCGAATCTGGCTGCCGAAGGAGATATCAAGTTTGCTGGCATCGAGCTTGTCGGTGTGCGCCTGGCGCTTCTGGATTTCCAAATCGTAGAGGCGGGAGCGGAGCATCTTCATGGCCAATTCGCGATTCTTGCCTTGGCTGCGCTGGGCCTGGCACGCAACGACAATGTTTGTGGGGAGGTGGGTGATGCGGACGGCGGTTTCCACTTTGTTTACGTTTTGGCCGCCCTTGCCGCCTGCGCGGAAGGTGTCTACGCGCAATTCTTCCGGACGGATGTTGATCTCGATGCGGTCGTCAATTTCCGGGATTACGAAGACGGAGGCAAAGGAGGTGTGGCGCCGCGCGGCCTGATCGAAAGGAGAGATTCGAACGAGGCGGTGAACGCCGGTTTCGCCGGCAAGCAAACCGTAGGCATTTTCTCCGGAGAATTGAATCGTGGCGGACTTGATGCCGGCTTCTTCGCCGGGAGTTTCGTCGAGCACTTCCGCGCCCATGGCTTTGCGCTCGGCCCAGCGGAGGTACATGCGCAGGAGGATGGAAGCCCAGTCTTGTGATTCTGTGCCGCCGGCGCCGGGCTTGATGGTCATGATGGCGTTGAGGTGGTCGGTCTCGCCGGAGAGCAGCGTTTTTGTTTCGAGCTCGGAGATGTAGGTGTCGGCGGCGCTCAGTTCGCGGTCGAGATCTTTCAAGAGGTCGTTCTTTTGTTCCGCGTTGGTTTCTTCCAGCGCGAGATGGATATACGTTTCAATGTCGCTGGAGAGCGAAGTGAGTTTTTCGTCGGCGGCGATTTGCTCTTCGGCGCGCTTGCGGTCGCGGAGAACACTTTGTGCGGCTTCCTGGTTGTTCCAAAAAGTGGGATCGGCGACGCGCGCTTCGAGCGCTTTCAGGCGTTCACGGTACTGCGGGGCGTCAAAGATAGCTCCGAACGAGAGTGATGCGCTGCTTGAGCCCTTCGTAGCGGTGCTGCAGGTCTTCGAGGATCATGCTTTGTGTTGAAGCTTACCCGCGGAGAATGCGGGCGCTACTTTGCCTTTCGAAAAGTTGCCGCCACTAGAATAACGGAAACCAGCACGCAGAGCCAGGCGAACCAGTCGCCGAAACGAGTGTAAATGGTTTCGTCGGTTCGAAAGTCGTAGGGCAGATCCACGGCGGCGCGTATGTCCGGCGGAAGCGACGAAAAGATGCGGCCGTAGGGATCGACCGAAACGGTGAAGCCGTTGTTGGTGGTGCGAACGATCCAGCGGCGGTTTTCCACAGCGCGGACGCGGGCCATACGGAGATGCTGCTCGGGGGCGGCGGAGCGTCCAAACCAGCCGTCGTTCGAAATATTGATGAAGAGCTGCGCGCCGTTGGCGGCGAACCGGCGGACTTCGCCTGCGTAGATGGCCTCGTAGCAGATGAAGACGCCAAACGTGTTCCCGCCCGGAAGCGTGCCTACAGCGTACTTGTTTCCTTTGTGGAAGCCGCCGACTTCTTCGGAGACGCTGCTCACTACCTGGTGGATCAGCGGAAATGGTTCGTACTCGCCGAAGGGAACGAGATGAATTTTGTCGTAGACGAAAATACGCTGGCCTTGCGGATCGAAGAGCAGGGCGCTGTTGTACGGCGCAACGCCTCCATGTGGAACGATGTCCTTGGGGTCCACCGGAGGCTTCCATTCGATGGCTCCAGCCAGGAACGGATGCTTGAAATCCGTCGCGAGTTTCGAAGCGATTTTTGCGAAGCGGACGTCTTGAAAAGAAAATGGGGCGGGCGCTTCCGGCCAGATCAACAGGTCCGGCTTTTCGGAGGAAGGTGTGAGACTGATGCGCTCGATTTCTTCGAGATCGGCGGTGTGGGTCTGAAACCAGTCCGTGGGGTAGGAATCGGCTTCCGGAAAATTGAGCTGAACGGCGCGCGCGAAATGATGTGTGGGTGCTTCGGGGACCAGCCGCGGTCCAACAAATAGGATAAGAAGAAGGATAGCCGTGACGCCAACAACGACTGCGATGCGCTTCCTGAAGTGGGGCGTTTCCTCAGCCACCGTCCAGACCAGCAGCATATTGAAAGCCGCAACGAAGAACGAAAGTCCGTAGATGCCTGTGACGGTGGTGATTTGAATGATTCCGAGATTCGCCGAAGCGGGATAGCCGAGCAAATTCCAGGGGAAACTGATCTCCGGCAAGTGCGCGCGAACAAATTCGAATGTCACCCAAATAAATGGCGCGCCGACACAGGCCCACTCGATACTTCGGCGAGAGAGCCGGTTTACGGCCCAAGCGAAAGTGCCGATCAAAATGCCCCAGGCGGTGGCGATCAAAAGTAGGACGCCCCAGCCGCCCGCCGTGGAAAGCCCTCCATGAACGGAAAGAACAGTCGCAATCCACGGGACGGAGGTGAGAACAAAAGCGATGGCGTGAAGAAATCCGCAGGCGAATGCCACAGGCGGACGCGCGCCGACGGTCGCAAGGACCAGAATCGCCACACAAAGCCACGAAAAAATACTCAAATATTCAGAGGTAAAGGATAGCGAGAGGAGAGCGCCGGAAGCCGCTCCAACCACTAGGCGCAGGCCCGCCGGCGTTTGCGAGCCGGTTTGCGGACGAAGGTAGGTGAGCCAGCTGCCCGCGGGCATCAGTGTTTCACGATGGCTTTGAAGCCTGCGCCGTCGAGGCCTTTTCGCGCAGCGTCGGCGGCTTTTTGATCGGCGTAGGGGCCGACCTGCACGCGATAATACTTGTCCGTCTGCGGAGAAAGAACGAACGCAGGAAATTTTTTCTTTTGTAATCGCGTCGCGAGTTCCATGGCGTCGGCTTCTTTGGTGAGCGCGGCGACCTGCAAGGTGTAGGCGCCTCCGGGGATCAGCGGCGAGGTCGCTGGTTTGGGAGCGCTGCCTGCCGTTCTTGGCGGCGCGGTGGTTCGGACGAGCACGGGCGTATTTGTTTGGGCTGGCGATGGAGCTACGGGCTTCAAATGGTCTTCGGGTTTCTTGGCATCGCCTGCGTGATAAAACTCCCAATCTGTTTTCGCAGGCTCGGCTGTGTCCGTTGGAGTGGGAGGTGGCGGCTTGTTGTTCGCGCGCTTCGCAACGGGTTCCGGCTTTGGAGAAACGGGGACTTCCGATTTTCCATGAAAGTCCGTCGCGGCGCGCACCTGGCCGTCGTACTGATTGCGGCCCATGACGTAGCCGAGCGTGAAGAACACGCCGGAAAGCAGCAGCATCAGCATAAACAGGCCGATGACATGCCGGCTTTCGAGCACACGCTCACCCGCGCCGCCTCGTTTTCCCCCAGAAGCCATTCTTACTTTTGCGGTCCCCCTAAATTCCTAGTCCACTGATTAATGATATCGATAGGCAGGGGAAACACAATCGTTGTGTTCTTCTCGACACCTATCTCGGTCAACGTCTGGAGGTAGCGGAGCTGGATGGCGGAGGGTTGCGTCTCAAGAATCTTGGCGGCATCGGCGAGTTTCTGCGAAGCTTCGAATTCTCCTCCCGCATGAATGATCTTGGCGCGGCGCTCGCGTTCGGCTTCGGCCTGCTTGGCGATGGCGCGCTGCATTTGCTCGGGGATGTCGACCTGTTTTACTTCGACTTTCGAAACTTTGATGCCCCAAGGTTCGGTGTCGGTGTCTAGAATAACCTGGAGCTTGGCGTTGACCTTGTCGCGCTGGGAAAGAATTTCATCGAGTTCGAATTGTCCGACGATGCTTCGGAGCGTGGTTTGGGCGAGTTGGGAGGTCGCGTATTGATAGTTCTGGACTTGGGACATCGCCAGATTCGCGTCCACGACGCGAAAGTAGCAAACGGCGTTCACTTTTACGGAGACGTTGTCGCGCGTGATGATGTCCTGCGGTGGAACGTCGAGGGTTTCGAGGCGCAGATTAATGCGGTACAGGGTTTCAATCGGCCAAACTACAAAATTGATGCCCGCGGTCTTCGCGTCGGGGAGCAACCGGCCGAGGCGCAGGACAACGCCACGCTCCCATTCCTTGATGATGTAAAGCGAATTCCAGACCCAAATCAACAAAATGCCGAGGACGACGAACAGCGGTATCCCAACGAACCCGATCTCCATGTTTTCCTCCTCCATTCCAAAATTCTTATTTCGCTGCCGGGACAGCTACGTCTGCCGGCTCCACGAAAAGTTTTAGACCTTGTACACGCAAGACTCGGACGATCCTGCCTTCTGGAACAGCCTGAGCAGATTCGGCCTGCCAGAGTTCGCCATGCACGCGAATCATTCCCTCTTCGCCCGCCTGCAACGGCGAAACAACGATCCCTTGTGTACCGACCAATTCTTCTTTACCAGTGGAGGTTTTCCATTTCCGCGAGTTCAGCACGAGGCGCATCAGAAAAATCACAATCAGCGCGCAGGGCAGGGTTGCCGCGAGCGCCACGCTGATGCTCACTCCTCCGGGAGTGAGGGGCGAGCGGATCAGGAAGATGGCTCCCAAAAACATGGAGATCACGCCGCCGGCGCCCAGGATGCCGTGGCTGGGCATTTTCGCTTCCAGGATGAAAAACGCCAGTGCCAGCGCAATGAGGAAGAGACCCGCGAAATTCACCGGCAGGAAGTTCAGCGCGTACAGTGCGAGGATCAGGCAAATGCCGCCGATCACGCCCGGCGCGATCACGCCGGGATGCGTGAATTCGGTGTAGAGGCCAAGAACGCCGAGAATCAGCATGACGAAGACGAGGTCCGGCTGGACGATGCGATTCAAAAATTTCTGCCGGGAGGAGAGTTCAAACGTCGCGCGGACGGGACGGGTGAGATTGAGCTTTACTTGCGTTCCATCGAAGCGTTTGATCTCTCGGCCGTCCAGTTGCCGCAGCAATTCTTCCGGCGAGCTGGCCACGAGGTCGATCATTTTGGCGTCGAGCGATTCTTTCTCGGTGAACGCTTTGGATTCGGTTATGGCTGTCTCCGCGAGAGCGGGGTTTCGGTTGCGCCTTTCGGTGAAACTGCGTAGAAAAGCCATGGCGTCGTTGTTGATTTTTCGGCGCATCACTTCGTCAATCTGTGGCACGTATCCGCCGATTGCGAGCACGGGAGAAGCCGCGCCGGTGTGCGTGCCTGGCGCCATCGCGGCAATGTCCGCGGACAGCAAAATATAAAACCCGGCCGATGCGCCCCGCGCGCCCGTCGGGGAAACGTAGACCGCCACGGGCACCTTTGACACCAGGATGTGCTGAATCATGTCCTTCATGGAATCGCTTAGGCCGCCAGGAGTGTCCATGGTGATCAGGACGAGCGCAGCGTTGCGCCGCGCCGCATCGGCAAGACCCTCGTCGATATAGGCGGCCAAGATGGGTTCTACGTCGCCATCAATCTGCAACTCCAACACCAAGGGGCCAGATGAAGTTTCTTCGGCGGCCGCCTGGGGCAGCAGCAAGAAGAGAGCAGCGGCACTCCCCACGGCGAGAGACATTGCCACCGTAAAGAATTTGAAACATGGGTGTTGAAGCGTGCGACGCATCCATCGAAACAAGTTGGTCACGGCGCACCTCCGCCGGTTTTCTTCCCGGCAGGCTTGACATTCTGGAGATGTTCCAGCAATTGTTTCGCTTCGGCGTAGTTGGGCGCAAGCTTCAAGGCGCGCTCCACTTCCGCTCGCGCGAGATCCGGCTTTTTCTGCTCCAGATAGATCCTCGCCAAGGTTGTGCGAACGGCGGCGGAATCGCGGGACTCCAGCGAAGCCTGGAACTCCTTCACGGCGTCATCGATTTTCCCTTTACGGCGATCGATTTCCGCGAGACCAATATGTGCCGGGGCATTGCCAGGATCCACGGCAAGAGCGGCACGGAACTCCTTCTCAGCCGCTTCGGCATGCCCGCCGGAGAGCTCCTCCCGGCCGCGGCGGACGTGGGCCGCGGGCGTGTCAGTTGGCGAACCGGAAGCAGGTGTGCTTTCCGCCGATTCAGGTGACTGGATTTCTGCTCGCAGCGCGGTCACATCCAGCTCGGTCTTGATGCGAATCAGCTTCGAAAAGGCGTCCCCTTTTGTTTCGAGCCGGATCACGGGGAGTCCGTTAGGGCCAAACGTTTCCGCGGCGGTCTCGCGTTCCTGATCCGCCTCCGATTTGTTGCCGGCTTTTTCCAGCGATAAGATCAGCAGCGCGCGGTCCTCCGCATTGTCCGGTTCGCGTTCCGAGGCGTCGCGAAAGTATCCTACCGCTGCGCCGGCGTCATTCGCCTGGAGCGCCAACAAACCCAGATTGAAGGGATAGTCGTCTTCATCAGGATCGAGTTCCGCGGCGCGGCGGAGATCGGTTTGCGCGGCAGGAACTTTTCCTTGCCGCGCGCGCGCAATGCCCAGATTGTTCAGGATTTCCGGGAGGTCCGCGCCGGAAACCCGGATGTTCTGACGCATCTCCTGCAAGGCAGTGAACACTTCCTCAGCATGCTCTGGCTCCCCAAGTTGCAGCTTGCAAACGCCAGTGGCGAAAATCGCTTGCGCGTAGCGATCGTGAGTCTTGGGCACGCGGGCGTACCATATCAGCGCGGAATCGCAATCGCGCCGCGCGAAATATGCGTCGCCCAACGCGAAATCGGGTTCAGGCCAATCGGGTTCGAGTCGCGCCGCTTCCTTCAACTCGCGCAGGCGGTTGTCATCGTCATTGGCCAGCAAGCCACGGATGTAATGCTCGAAGGCATCCAAGCGGAGCGGCCGCTGGCGCTTCGTGAATTCATCGAGGTTCAGCGGGTAGTAATGATTGCTCGCGGAGAGCATGCGCCACGTCAGGCGCGTGTGCAGGTCCATGAGGCTATCAAGAGGGCCGGTTTCGGCCAATGGCGGGAGCAGCGCCGTCGGATTTACTTTCAGCATGCGCAATTCGATCGTCAACGAATTCCCTTTTGCGCTGTAGCGGCCGAACACCACAAAGTCGGCGTCCAGATCCTCGGCGACGTGCAGCATCGTAGCGCGGCTGAACTTGGAGGTGCGGGGAAGCCCGTAGCGATCCAGCTCCAGCAAACGTCCTGCATGCGAATAGACTTGCTCGCCGGCAGCCGAGAGTCTTTGGATAGTCAGCTCTTCCAAACCTTCGCTAAGCCATTCGAGGCGCGGAGAGGCCCCCGCATTTTCAAACGGAAAGACCAAATAGATTCCCTGCTGGTAACCGGGCGTGGCCGGTTTTTGCGGGCCGGGCGCCGTTTGCTGTGCGCTAGCGGAAACGCTTCCAAGAATGAATACGCTGGAGAGAAGGATCAAGTAACGCGCACTGAAGAAATGCCGCAACATGCTGCTGGCATTGTAACAGACGCAGGCACACGTTTCCCGTCAGACCTGGGTATCAGTACAGAATTGAACAGTCAGAGTGCAGCTTAGGGCTGCTCGGTCTCCCGCGGTTTAGGAGCTAGCACTTCCTGGATCGCAGGATCCTGCAAGACGGCGGCGAAGGATGGATCGGTCTTTGCCTGCGCTAGTTCCTTGTAGCCTTCATCCTTGGCTTTGCGAAGGTAGATCACGCAGCGCTCCAGATTGCCGGCCTCGGCATAGGACTTCGCGAGCAGGAAATAGAATCGTCCGCGATCGCCGACGGAACGGTCCTGCAGGAGCGAGCCGCTTCTCGAACTGTTGTGCTCGAAAAGCTGAGGATCGAGAGAGAGAGCTTGCCGGAACGAGGAGATGGCCTGCTCATACTTTTTGTCGCCGAAGTAGGCGTAGGCCAGGTTGCTGTAAAGCACAGCCATATCATTGCGAATGGAAATGGCCTTCTGATAAGCCCGAATGGCTTTGCCATAGCGCTTGCGCTGATACCAGATGGTGCCGATGTTGTTCTGGGCGTCGGCATAGAGGGGGTCGGCCTTCCAGGCGCGCTCGTAATACTTGAGGGCCATGGAAAGCGCCGCCTGCTGATGCAGCGAGATTCCGAGTTTGTTCAAATAGACGGGATTTCTGGGATCCTTGTCGGAAAGCTTCTTGTAGAGCATCGCCGCATTCCGATAGTCCTTGCGGACCATGTAGAGATCGCCGAGCTGCTCTTCCGTCAGTTCGGGCCGCACAACAATGACGGAGGACTCCGCGGGCGATTGCGGCTGCGATTGCGCAATGCGCGGCGCTATAGGCGCGCTTGCGCTTTCCAGGAGCGATTGTCCTGCGGATGGGATCGAAAGACTGCAGAGAAGAACGAATGCTGGAAGCGCCAATCGAATTCTGATCATGGCGGATCTCCCTTCTCCGGCTGAGGCTTAACCTTGTCGGGATCCTTCTTCTTGTCCCCAAAGATACCAAAAATCTTCTGAAAAGGATTCTTTTTTTTCTCCTCGGGCTGCCCTGCGGGGGTGGGGCCGGGTTGACCGGTGGCATTGGGTGGGCGGTTCGGGTCGCCGGGGGGGAGGGGTTGTCCATTGGCGTCGGTTTGCGGGGTCTTGGGTTGGCCTCCGAAGACGTGGGAGAGGAACGATCCCGTTGAGGAAAGGAGGCTGTGCCCGCCGTGAAGCTCGCAGAATTGGGTGGGGGCCGACCCTGCGACGTAGACTTCCTCCCTGGTCGTTGGGCAGTTGGGAGTAGCCAACTGGAGCGATTCGGGATCGATCACCACGGACTGCACGCCATCGGGCATCGCGAAATCCTTCACATCGCGGTACGCTGCGAGATTCGTCGCGCGCGTCATGAAATCGGCCCAAATCGGCGCCGCTACCGCGCCACCAGGAAGCCCCAGGTCGCGATTGTCGTCAAAGCCGATCCAAATCACGCAGAGAAGATTTGAAGTGAAGCCCGCGAACCAACCATCTCGCGAAGTGCCCGTCTTTCCGGCCGCCGGCAAAGTAAATCCGCGCGCCCGGACGCCCGCGCCCGTGCCACGGTTCAGGACATCCTTCAGGAGACTGTCGACCAAAAATGCGACGCGCGGATCGAGCGCCATGTGTGTCTGCGGCGCGAATTTTTCGAGCGGTGTTCCGTCGGCGTTGATGACGCTTCGCAGAAACTGCGGCTCGGCGCGCATCCCCATGTTTGCGAAGGTCGTGTAGCCTGCCGCGACGTCAATGGGCGTCATTTCATAGGCGCCGAGCGCGACTGCGGGTGTGGGCTGAATATTGTTGCCTAGCCCCATTTGCCGGGCTACCTGCACGACGCGTCCGTAGCCGATGAGCTCGGCGACTTTGACAGTCGCTACGTTGAGCGAGTTCGTGAGCGCGTCGCGCGCGGTTACGCGGCCCATGAACTTTTCGCCGTAGTTGTTGGGAGTGTAGTCCTTGCCGTCGAATTCAAAGGTCGTCGGCTCGTCATCAATCGTGGTTGCAGGGGTGATGACCGGCTGCACGCCGTCCACGGCATTGTCAAAAGCCGCGGCGTATACAAAGGGTTTGAACACCGAGCCGGGCTGGCGATGCGCCAGGGCGTGATTGAGCTGGCTCTGACCGTAGTCTCTTCCTCCAATGACCGCCTTGATTTCTCCGGTCTTGGGATCCAGCGCCACAAGCGCCACTTGCGCTTGCGGAACCGGCTCGTTGCTGCCCTTCTTCGCCAACTCGCGCTTCCACTTGTCGTATTTCTTCGCAAGCAGCGTGTCCACGTTCTTCATTCCCGCATCCACGGCCGCTGCCGCGGCGCGCTGCAAGGCCGGGTCGAGGGTGGTGTAGACGCGGAAATTCTCACTGAGCAGCTCGTTCTCCGAGTATTTGTCGAGCAGGTGGTCCTTCACCATATCAATGAAGTACGGAGCTTCGCCGCCCGAGTTGGACGCACGCACGATTTTCAGCGGCGCGCGCTTGGCATCCTGCACATCCTGTTCATTGATGTACTTGTTTTCGAGCATCTGCGTCAGCACGCGGTCGCGCGCCACGGCGCCGCGCTCCGGATGGCGGTCGGCGGAAGAATAGTAGTTCGGCGCGCGGATGATGCCCGCGAGATATGCGCATTCGGCCAGCGACAATTGCCTCAGATCTTTTCCAAAGTAGGCGACGCTGGCTTCGGAAAACCCGCGAACGCCGAAGCTGCCGCGATTGCCGAGATAAACTTCATTGGCGTACAGCTCGAAAATCTGCTGCTTGGAAAAGCGCTGCTCGATTTCGAGCGAGACCATCGCTTCCGCGAGCTTCCGCCGCATGGTGCGCTCGTTGGAAAGAAAAAACGTGCGCGCCACCTGCATGGTAATGGTGCTGGCGCCTTGATAATGCTGGCTGCTGTGCCGCAGGTCAGCCCATGCGGCGCCCACGATGCGGATGAAGTCAAAACCACCGTGCTCGAAGAAACGCTTGTCCTCGGCCGAAAGAATGGCGTCAATCAGGGTGACGGGCAAATCGTCATAGCGGACTGGGCGCCGTTTTTCTCTGGCGCTGTCAAAAAGGTTGGTGATGAGATCCGGCTCGATTTCCGCAGTGTCGAGGTCTGTGCCGCCGGACAGCGCCCGGATGGAGCGAACACTCTTGCCCTTGAACTGCACCGCCAACGCGTTTTTCCCGGCGAAGTAAGAAAGCTTGGAAGGCCGAATGTCCACGGCATTGTCCCGGACGGTATATTGACCGAGAGAGCTCTCGTCGTGCTCGGGCCGGTAGCCCACGCGCGTCAGATAGGTCGTCAGATCGTCCGGTCCCCAAGCCTGGTCAACAGAGAGGTGTTCTGGAGCGGAAAAAATCTGCGTGGTGCCCTGCAGCACATGGCCCGGGAGCCGCGCGTCTATGAGGCGCGAATATTTGATGTAGTAGTAGGTAAAAACTCCGCCGGCAGCAAGAAAAACGGCGAAGACGATGCCCAGAATCGTCAGGCCGATAGCGGAAGTAAAAAATCCTTTTTGAACGTGAATGCGCAATCCATGACTCCCTGGGGCTGGACTTTCATTGTCTCGCAAGTGCATGCCCTAGGAAAGACGGTGTTCTACCTTCCACGGTTGCCCGCGGTGCATGGGGAACGGACAACGTGGTCGCGGCAGAATCACAAAATGGACTTGTTTTCACTCGACGGAGTAAAGTGCAGATCCAAATGGTAGAACGGCAAGTCCACGGGCACGGTGTATTCCACAGAAATTTTCACCACGGAATTCGTTGAGAGCACCTTGATGTCTTCATGCTTCACCGGAATATCCAGGTCCTGTGCCACTTTGAAAATATTTTCTCGAATCTGGTCCTCGCTGTAGCGATTCACGACTGCGAAGCGCGCCTGCTCCTGCATTTTGTCGCTGAGTTGATAGTCGGAGACGTAGGCCGGCACGATTTTGACAGCGCAATAAATAATCACCAGGATGATCGCCGTAATGACGACAGCCTTGAGCTTTCCTTCCCCGCGCTCGGAGCGCCGGTGAGCCAAAGTGCCGCGATTCTGAATGCTGTGAATAGGCAATAGATCTGTCCCCCAAGGCCGACCTGTTCCACGCACTACGTGAACCGTGATCGGTGGACACGTAGCTGCCCTCTGAGGTAACGCTAACACCCGGCTCGGGACGTGTCGAGAATTTGGCGCGGGCCATGTACCCGGAAAGGAACGGGTTGGCGCGGCAGCAGGGGATTACATTAGTCGGCCGCCAAGCGGATTTGGCAGGTTAATAGGCGCGGGCAAAAATCGCGCGTTCCGTGGCGGGCTTGCCGCAGGCAACGCAGTTCCCCGCAGCGCCCTCCTGGTCCAGAGGAATGCAGCGCATCGTCGCGCGGGTTTCGTCTTTGATCTTGGCTTCGCACTGGGCGTCGCCGCACCACGAAGAAAAAGCAAAGCCGTCCTCGACGGCCTTCTTCAGGTCTTCGTAGTTTTTTGCATCGTGCGTCCGGCTCTTGCGGAAGGCCAGCGCCTTGTCATGCATCGATTGCTGGATTTCCACCAACAGGCGCTCGATGGTTACAGGCAAATCGGCCAGCGAAACGCTGATCTTTGATTCCCTGCCGGGACGATCGCGGCGCGCCAAGACAGCGGCTTGTTTCGCGACGTCTTTCGGCCCCAGCTCGACGCGCACGGGAACGCCGCGCATCTCCCAATCGTTAAACTTCCAGCCCGGACTGTTGCCTTCGCGCTCGTCCAGCGTGACGCGGATATTGGCCTTCACCAGTTCGGCTTTTAGTTTGCGCGCGGTGTCCAGGACGCTGGCCTTCTCTTCGTCAGTCTTGAAGATGGGAACGATGACGGCTTGATACGGCGCGAGCTTGGGTGGGAGCACGAGACCCTGATCGTCGCCATGCACCATGATGATCGCGCCGATGATGCGCGTGGACAGGCCCCACGACGTTGTCCAGCAATGCTGCAACTGGCCGTTCTGGTCGAGATATTTGACTTCGAACGCTTGGGCAAAATTCTGGCCCAGGAAGTGCGACGTGCCCGATTGCAGCGCCTTGCCGTCGCCCATCATGGCTTCGATCGAGAAAGTCGTATCGGCGCCGGCGAACTTTTCGGCGTCGGACTTTTTCCCAGGAATCACGGGAATCGCCGCGTCGTTCACGGCGAAATCGGCGTAAATGTCCAGCATTTGGCGCGTTTCGGCTTCGGCTTCTTCGCGCGTGGCGTGCGCCGTGTGGCCTTCCTGCCAGTAAAATTCCAGGGTGCGCAGGAACAGTTTGGTGCGCAGCTCCCAGCGGACCACGCTGTTCCACTGGTTCATCAGCACCGGCAAATCGCGGTAGGACTGAATCCATTTCGACCACATGTGGCCAATGATGGTCTCCGAGGTCGGCCGAATCACGAGCGGCTCGGCGAGTTCTTCGCCGCCCCCGATCGTGACCACCGCTAGCTCCGGCGAAAATCCTTCGACGTGATGCTTTTCCTTGTCGATGAAGCTTCGCGGAATCAGCAGCGGGAACGCCACGTTTTGATGGCCGGTGGCCTTGAACCGCCGATCCAACGCTTGCTGGATGTTTTCCCAGAGCGCCCAGCCGTACGGCCGAACGATCATGCAGCCGCGCACCGGGGCGTAGTCGGCCAGTTGGGCTTTCAGAACCAGCTGGTTGTACCATTCGGAAAAATCCTGTGCGCGAGTAGGTAGCTTTTCTTCGGCCATGCGGCGGTTGGTCCGTCCCTCTCAGGTGCAATTCGTCCTGCTATGTAAACTCAAAAGCGTAACGGACGCCTGCAGAGGTGTCAACGCAGGCGAGGTAAACGGAAATGAACCGGGCTAAAGAACATTCCACCTTGATGGGGGCGACGCCCCTGGTTTGACGTGACATGCTTTGAAAACGTCTCTGACAATGATTTATAAGCGTTTCCTGCCTCTATCCGAGACGGGCCTCTTCTTCAATTCGCCGGAACATGCCGGACCGGCTTAGCCTCCGAACCGGGTCCAGGTTCCGGCGCCGGCTTCGGCATCTTCTCCGCTTCAAAACGTGGCACCATCTGGTCTGCCATCGCCAGCGCATACACCGCCGAGGCAATTTCCACGGCTCCTTCTCTCACGTCCTCTTCATAAATACGCTCATACGTGTCCAGATTCGTGTGATGCGTAAAGGAACCATAATCGAACGCATCCTGTGCCAAGCCAATTCCCGGCAATCCCGCGTTGTTAAATGAGGTGCTGTCCGTCCCGCCTGTTCTGCGGCTGTCGCTCGCTGCGGCTCCCATGAATCCCCAATCGGCGAACGGTATCAGCGCTTCGCGAACCATGTCGGCCGCGCCTGGTGGCCCAAAAACTCCCGCCCCTCTCGGTTTCCCCGTGCCGGAATCGACGTTGAAATACGCGTCCAATTTCGCGTACTCCGGCTTCTGGTTTTCAAAGCTTCCAAAATGCTGCTGCACATACGCCAGCGAACCGAGCAAGCCTTCTTCTTCTCCGCTCCAAAGCGCAATGCGAATCGTGCGCCGCGGCTGCACATGCAGCGCCGACAATATCCGTACAGCCTCCAGCATCATCGAGGAACCGATGCCGTTGTCCGTGGCTCCCGTGGCATCGTGCCATGAGTCGTAGTGACCACCCAGCATGACCACCTCGTCTTTCTTGTCCGTGCCAGGAATTTCTCCAATCGCGTTGTAAGCGGTCGTTCCCTCGGGGTACTCCTTGTTCTGAATATTGACGCGCAGCGTTACAGGTGTTCCATCGCCAAGAAACCGCGAGATGCGTCCATAGTCTTCATTGCGCATCACTAGAGTGGGAATGGCCCTGGTCCAGTCGAATGTATTGTTTCCTTGCGCAATGATGACGCCGTGCGCTCGGCCCGCATCGTTGATGCGTACGAGCGCTCCATTGTCGACGAGGAACTGGTCCACCTGGCGTGAAACTTCCGCGCGCGTCAGCTGGCCCTCGGCCAGCTTTGGCGGTTCGGGAAAACGCATCGGTCGCGGGTTCTTGGCGTCGAACCGCGACTTCCAATCGTCTTCCGAACGCCGCATGGGAGCAGGATTCATCTCCTCGGCCACTTCCACGTGCTTACCCACGAATACAATCGCGCCGTGTACCTTATCCTTCACGGAATTCAAATAGGCATCGAGTTCGGCCGCGGTCGGCTGCTTGGGCTCTGCCGGTTTTGCTCTTTCGGGCATCGGCGGCGCCGCCCATTTCGGCTCCGGGAGCGGTGGCGGCCCTCCAAAAAAATTAAATCCACCGCCGGGCGGTAGCGCATATCCCGGCGGGTCAATGATCACCACTTGCGCGGTCACCACTCCTTTGGTGCTCGGCGTCCACGCCAGCGGCTTCACCATCAGTTGCCCGTGGAATGGCGTGACGGCTTCTGCTAAAAGTTCCATGTTTTCCCAACCGGGCACGGGCGTTGCGGCGCTCGACGGCTGAAACGTCCAGGGTTCGAGGTGCGCGTTCGTCAATCCCCAGGACGTCATGGTATTGACGGCCCAATCGTCTGCGGCTTTCAAACTCGGTGTGCCTGTTATGCGCGGGCCGTACACATCCGCGATCTCGTGGATGATCCACATGATCTTGGAGTTGCTGGTCTCTTCCGCGCGAATCCGGGCGTACATCTCGGAAAGTCCCGGGGCCTGCGCCGGAAGCGGCATCGCTGCCAGCAGAAAGAGGCACAGCACGCGTCCACGCAGTCTTGCCACGGTTCCTCCCAAAACTCTTCGAAAGTTTTCAACTCGCATCGCCAGGCCGCACGTCAATATACGCTCCGGCGTCTCCCGAGGCAATTTCGGCCATATCTCTGTTTCATGCTGGCCTTTCAAGCCGGTCTTGCAGCCTTCGCCACCCAGCATTACAATGCCACTCGTTTCCGCCAACTGATTTTCATTCGTACCTGGCCGGCGATCTTCATCTGAAGGAGAAACTACACCATGAAACGCATTGCGCTCATTTCGCTGCTCATTTTTATTGCTGCGCCGTTCGCTTCGGCGCAAGACTGGGCCAAAGCGGCGCTCGCGAAATCTCCGCGCCACAGCGAGTGGGTGACGCTAAAGCATGATGGCCGCTCGGTCGAAACGTTTGTCGTTTATCCGGAATCGAAGGGCAAGACGCCGGTCGTCCTTATCATTCACGAGATTTTTGGGATGTCGGACTGGGTGGAAGATCTCGCGGATCAGGTGGCTGCGGCCGGTTACATCGCGGTCGCGCCGGACCTGCTTTCCGGCATGGGACCGAATGGCGGCCGCAGCAGTGATTTTGCGGAAGGCAAGACAATGGAAGCGGTGAGCCATCTTAATCCGGATCAGGTCACGGCGGATTTGAATGCCGCTGCGGACTATGCGCTGAAGATTCCCGCTTCGAACGGCAAGCTATTCGTGGGCGGGTTTTGCTGGGGCGGCAGTCAGACGTTCCGATTTGCTACCAACCGCGGAGACTTGGCGGCTGCATTTGTTTTCTACGGCGGACCGCCAGAGAAAGACGCGATGGCACGCATCAAGGCTCCCGTCTACGGATTTTTCGCGGGGAACGACGCGCGCATCGGCGCCATGATTCCCGACGCCATTGTGCAGATGAAGGCCGCGGGCAAAACGTTTGACATCGTGACGTACGATGGCGCGGGTCATGGCTTCATGCGCGCGGGCGAGGCTCCGGATGCCAAGGATGCCGACAAAAAAGCCCGCGCCGAGGCCTGGGCCCGTTGGAAGATTCTGCTCAGCAAATAGCGCGGGGAGAACGTTTCGCGACAGGGCATGCGACTACTAAGAATCCTGAGCAAGTTTCTATGCGTGCTGATCTTGGCCGTAGCTGCGGTCTTGTTCGGCGTTTATCGCTACTACGACCAGGAAAAGCGGGCGCTCGATGATCTCGAGCGTCAGAGCGCGGATGCGCGTTCATTCGGGGGGAGTTACATTCGCCTTGGGGCAGGCGTAACCCATTACGAACTGGGCGGGCCGAAAGACGCGCGCACAGTCGTTCTGGTGCACGGCTTCTCCGTTCCATATTTCATATGGGACCCGACATTTGACGCGCTGACCGCCGCGGGATTCCGCGTGCTTCGTTTTGATTTATATGGGCGGGGCTGGTCGGACCGACCGGATGTGACTTATAACCCGGACCTATTTGATCAGCAGCTTCTGCAGTTGCTTGGCGCACTCAACATCACCGAGCCGATTGACATTGTTGGACTCTCCATGGGCGGGCCGATCACGGTCAACTTCGCGAAGCGGCACCCGGCAAACGTGCGAAAAGTGGTGCTGTACGATCCGGCTTATGGAAAGGGATTCCCGCCGCCGTGGCAACTTCGCGCGCCCTTCTTGGGCGATTTCGTCATGGCCGTGCTTCGAGCGCCGGCGATGCCCGCGTCACAACGCGATGATTTCGTGCACCCGGAGCGCTATCCAGATTATTTTCCCAAGTACACCTCGCAGATGCGCTACAAGGGTTTCCGCCGCGCCGTGTGTTCCACCATCCTTAACTTTCTCTCGGTGGACAACACAGGAGCGTTTGCAGAGCTCGGCAAGAGCGGGAAACCCGTGCTGCTGATCTGGGGCCGCGCCGACCAGACCGTCCCTTTCTCCGTGAGCGACGATGTGCGCAAGGCCATCCCGCAGGCAGAATTTCACGCGATTGATGATGCGGCTCACTTGCCGTTCTATGAGCATCCCGAAATCGTCAATCCCATCTTGATTGAATTCTTGCGGCGATAGGCCTGGGACGGAACTTCGCTAATCCTGGCGGGCACATCCTTGAAGGTCACTTCTGTTTTTGTTCGAGCTCGGCCCAGCGCTCGTACAGATGGTCCACGGTTTTCTGCGCTTCTTGCATGTCGGAAAGTGCGCCTTGCAGACGGATCCGATCGCCCATCACCTGCGGATCTTCGAGAGCAGTCTGTTTGACGCGCAACTGCCTTTCAGCTTGGGCGATGCGTTCCTCAATGCTGGCAAACTCGCGGACTTCTTTAAACGATAGTTTCTTCTTGGGCGATGGAACCGAGTCCGCGTCCGGCGCCGCACTCAGGCGCGAACCTGTAGTTGACGCCACCGGCTTGGCTTTCGTGAGTTGTAGCCGCTGCCAGGCGTCCCATTGCGAGTAGTCGGCGAAGCGTTCGGCTTTGCCCAATCCATCGAGCCCCAGCACCACCGTTGAAACGCGATCCAGCATGAACCGGTCGTGTGTTACGAGCACAAGCGCCCCGCTATATTCGAGCAAGCTTTCTTCCAATATTTCCAATGTGGGGATATCCAGATCATTGGTGGGTTCGTCGAGCAAGAGCACGTCCGCGGGTTGCAGCATCAGTTGAGCGATCAGCACACGCGCGCGTTCTCCTCCGGAGAGTCGTCCAACGCGCTGGTTCAGGTTTTCGCTGGAAAAGAGGAATCGCTCCGCCCATGACGCGACATGAATCACGCGCTCCTGATAAATCACCGCGTCACTGTCTGGCGCCAGCGCTCGGCGCAAAGTGAGGTCGGGATCGAGTTCGCGATTCTGGTCGAAGTACACAATGCGCAATCCATCGGCGCGCCGAATCTTACCGGATTCCGGCTTGAGGTCGCCGCGCAGCAAGCGCAGCAATGTTGTTTTGCCGCTGCCGTTGGGACCGACCAGGCCGACCCGCATTCCCGACGTCACGCTGAAATGAATGTCTTTGAACAGCGTGCGGCTGCCGATTCCGAAAGACACTCCCTCGAGGGTGATGAGCTGCTTGGTCTTTCGATTGGTGGCGGAGAAATCGAGTTCGGCGCTGGAGGTGCGGCTGCGCGCGTTCATCTCCGCAAGCTCTCCGATCATCTCGTGCGCTTTATCAATGCGCGCTTTGGCCTTCGTGGCCCGCGCCTTCGGCCCGCGCCGCAGCCATTCCAGTTCCGTGTGCACGCGATTCTCGAGCGACTCTTGCCTTTTTTTCTGCGCGTGAAGATATTCTTCCTTGGCCTCCAGAAAGCTGCTGTAGTTCCCTCTCACGCGCAGCGCCTCATTTTCGTAAGCGCGATTCAGTTCCACCATTTCGTTTACGGTGTTTTCCAGAAAATAGCGGTCGTGGCTGACCACCACGCACGCGAACGCCGCATTTTGCAGCACGGACTCGAGCCACTGAATCCCGGCAAGGTCCAGATGATTGGTGGGCTCATCCAGCAGCAGAATGTCAGGCGCCTGGACCAGGGCCTCGGCAATGGCCAGCCGCTTGCGCCAGCCACCCGAAAGCGTCGCGGCTTCCGCGTCGAGATCCGCAAAACCCGCTCGGCCGAGAGTCTGCGCAAAGCGCGCGGCGCGTTCGGATTCGGGCACCGCCGCGCGCTCCAAAGCGCTTGCGATGACCGACCGAATGCTGACGCCCGCGGCAAATTCCGAAATCTGCGCTACATAGCTCAGCCGCGTCCCTTTGCGGATCGCCACGTCCCCGCTGTCCGGCTTCACGCGGCCAATGATCATTTCCAGCAACGTGGATTTGCCGGAGCCATTCGGCCCGATCACCCCGATGCGATCGCCTTCGGAAACGGTAAACGAAATATCATGGAACAGCGGCGCGACGCCGTATCTCTTCGACAGTCCTTGTGCGCTGATAATCGGAGGCAAATTTCTCGGTCTTCTCCCGTTCTTAGTTTAACCTTGTGGGGAACCGCAGCGGAAACTCGAAGATGGGTATTCCGCGGCTGAATGAGTTTCCCTCTTGATCCACAGATTTGACGCTTTGATTCTTGGCGCCGGCGCCGCCGGCCTGCTCTGCGCCATCGAGGCTGGCAAACGCGGCCGGCGCGTCGGCGTGCTGGAGCACGCCGATCGCATCGGCAAGAAAATCCTGATCTCCGGCGGTGGACGGTGCAATTTCACCAACCTTCATTGCCGGCCGGAAAACTTTATTTCCGAGAACGAACATTTCGCAAAGTCCGCTCTCTCGCGCTACACGCCGGCGGATTTCATCGCCCTGGTTGAAAAACATCACATCGCCTACCACGAAAAAACGCTCGGCCAGCTTTTCTGCGACCGCTCCGCGCAGCTGATCACGGATATGCTCGAAGCCGAATGCCGGACGGCAGGAGTGCAGATTTTTCTCAATTGCAATGTTCACGAAGTCCAGCGAACAACAGAGTTCATCATTCGAACCGAAGCCGCTGAATTTCAGGCGCCAGCAGTAGTCGTCGCCACCGGTGGCCTTTCTATCCCCAAAATGGGAGCAACCGCTTTCGGCTACGATCTCGCACGTCAATTCGGCTTGAACATCGTCGCCACCAAACCGGGCTTGGTACCCTTTCTCCTCGGCGGAAAAGGCTTCAAGATGTACAGCGATTTGGCTGGAGTGTCCGCCGAAGTCATTGCCTCCGCGAACCAGCACGCTTTCCGCGAAAAAATGCTTATCACCCATCGTGGCTTGAGCGGACCCGCGATCCTGCAGATCTCCTCTTACTGGGAAAAAGGCCAGCCCATTCAAATCGATCTCGCGCCCGATCGCGAAATCGCGCCGGCAATTCGCGCCGCGAAAGTTCGCAACCTCATCGCGGCTCGGTCGGCCTTTCTGGGAATCCTGCCGAAGCGTTTCGCCGATCGCTGGCTGGAGGCGAACAAGCCCGCATCGTGGACCAACGAAGCCCTCACGGAGTTTGAAAAGCGTGTCCATGATTGGCGCCTCATTCCGGCAGGCACGGAAGGCTACGAAAAAGCGGAAGTCACCGCGGGCGGTGTGGACACCAAAGAGCTATCCAGCAAAAGCATGGAGAGCAAAAAAATCCGAGGACTGTTTTTTATCGGCGAGGTCGTGGATGTGACCGGGCATCTCGGTGGATTTAATTTTCAATGGGCCTGGGCTTCCGGCGCGGCAGCGGGACGCGCTTTATGAGGGAACGGATGCGCGCCGCGCACCCGCACGAGGCGCAGCCGCCGGATTCTGCGCGGCTTTTGCTTCTTCGTACGCCACGTACTCTTCGTACGGACCCTTGAAGTCCTCGATTTTGCCATCTTGAAAATGCCAAATACGCGTCGCGACTTCGTCAATCACGTCGTGGTCGTGCGTGACCAGCAGCACCGTTCCGTCGTAGCGCTGCAGCGCAATGTTCAACGCGTTGATGGATTCCAGGTCGAGGTGATTCGTCGGCTCGTCCAGCACCAGAAAATTAGGCTTCTGCAGCATCAGCCGGCAAAAAATCAGCCGCGCGGATTCGCCCCCGGAGAGCGCCCTCGTCGGCTTCAGCGCATCTTCGCCGCTGAAGAGCATCTGCCCCATCAATCCGCGCAATTCCTGTTGTGAAGCGCTGGCATCGTATTGCCATAGCCAGTCGATTGCGGTCATGCCCTTGGTGATGGACTCGCCGTGGTCCTGCGCGAAATAGCCCACCGCCACTTCGTGTCCCCACCGCGCCTCGCCGCCATCGATCGGAAACTCCTCGTCCTTGGTTTCAATGAATCCCGGCGCGTTGCGAACCAAAGATTTCAGCAGCGTGGTCTTGCCCGCGCCGTTGCGCCCCATGAGCGCAATTTTCTCTCCGCGGATCACGCTGGCCGAAAACTTCGGAATCACTTTCAAATCGTCGTAGGATTTTTCGACGCTGCGAATTTCCAGCGGGTGCTTCCCCGAATTCCGCTTCATATCAAATTTAATGTATGGCCGCTGGATGTTGCTCCTCGCCAACTCGGTGGTTTGCAGCCGCTCGACTTCTTTCTTCCGCGAAGTCGCCTGCGCCGAACGAGTGCCCGCCGAAAACCGCGCGATGAAATCCTGCAACTGCGCAATTTTCTTCTCGCGATTCGCGTTGTCGGCTTCGATGCGCCCGCGAATCTGCGTCTTGGCCACCACCATGTCGTCGTACCCGCCGATGTACATGATGATCGTTTCGTAGTCGATGTCCGCGGTATGCGTGCAAACGCTGTTCAAAAAATGCCGGTCGTGCGAAATCACAATCAGCACCCCCTCATAATCGCAAAGATATCGCTGCAGCCAATGCACCGAATCCAGGTCCAGGTTGTTCGTTGGCTCGTCGAGCAGCAGCGCAGTGGGATTGCCGAAGAGCGCCTGCGCCAGCAGCACGCGAACTTTTTGTCCGCCCTGCAGCTCTCCCATCTTGCGTTCGTGCAGCCCTACCTCGACGCCCAGCCCATCGAGCAGCACTGCGGCATCCGCTTCCGCCGTGTACCCGCCTTCCTCGCCAACAATTCCCTCCAGTTCGCCCAGCCGCATCCCATCCGCGTCGGTCAGCGACTCGTGCGGCTTGGCGTACAGCGCGTCGCGCTCTTCCAGCGCCTTCCACAACGCCGCATTCCCCATGATCACCGTGTCAATCACACGGTAGTCGTCAAACGCAAACTGGT
>Ga0210383_10000717_pt1 | contig 30157 bp, 19 predicted proteins | sample IncBWC14OmetaG_FD_160072 | JGI IMG/M metagenome (GOLD analysis project Ga0210383, IMG submission 160072) | Forest soil microbial communities from Barre Woods Harvard Forest LTER site, Petersham, Massachusetts, United States - Inc-BW-C-14-O ... | reverse complement strand
AGGAACGACTCCGTCCTACGAATGGGTTTACAACGCCAATCCAGAGAAGGGACGTTTCTTCAGCGAAGCCGAAAACCTGCACCACATGGACGTCGCGGTAATCGGTCACGACCTGGCGGAGGGACTGTTTCACGAGGAAGACCCGTTGGGCAAGTCCATCGAGGTCGGAGGTGCTTTTTACCAGGTCGTCGGCGTGCTGGAGAAACGCAAGGGCCAGTTCTTCAAAGATGCGTCGGCTGACAAAGTTGTGGTCGTGCCCTACGGGGCCTACCGCAAACACAACCCGCAGGACGACGAAAACTTCATTGGCGCGCAAGCGTATCCCGGCAGAAAGTCGCAGGCGGAGGACGAAATCATCGGCCTGATGCGGCGGCGGCGAGCGGTAGCGATCGGAAAGCCGAACAGTTTTGCGATTTCTAGTTCCGAGGGGATTGCTCGCCAGTTTCGCCAGATCACAGGAGCGATCGCCATCGCCGTAGTCGTAATCAGTTCCATCGGACTTCTCATCGGCGGAGTTGGTGTGATGAACATCATGCTGATGTCGGTCACCGAACGCACCCGTGAAATCGGAGTGCGCAAGGCCATCGGAGCCCGACGCCGTGACATCATCCGCCAATTCCTAACCGAAGCCATTACCTTGACCGGAACCGGCGGAATCATTGGCGTCTCGCTGGGAGCAGGTATCAGCTTCCTGATCAACAAGCTATTACCAAGTTTGCCATCGTCGGTACCGCTGTGGTCGGTCATCGCGGCGGTCACGGCTTCGATGAGCGTCGGCTTGTTCTTTGGTATTTATCCTGCAATGAAAGCGTCGAGACTCGATCCTGTGGAAGCTCTCCGCTACGAATAAAATCTAGGTTGCGATCCCTGGCAGCCTTGCTGTTTCTCACGGCAAACCTACCGAAAACGTTCTCTCCCATGTTTTTCGGACATTCGCTCCTCCTCGGGATATAATGTCGCGATTTCGCGGTTGGGTTCAATCCGCGTCGGAGGTCTATTGCGCCTGTCGCTGGATACTCGCGAAGTGGGACGCGTCACCATCGTGCGCTGCAACGGACGGATTGTCGCCGGCAGCGAGTGCGACTCTCTGCGCTCACACGTCGCTTGGTTGCTGCGCGACCGCCGAGCCATCGTACTGCACCTGGGCGATGTCGGATTCATCGACAGCAGCGGTATCGGAACTATTGTTCGGACCTTGACCAGTACTCGACAAGTGCAAGGGGATCTCAAGCTGTGCAACGTTCCGGAACACGTCCGTAAAGTTCTGGAGTTATCGCAGCTAACGCGAGTCTTCGACGCCCACGAATCGGAGGAAAACGCGGTCGCAGCTTTTTATCGGCCCGGACCCCGCACGGAGATTCCAACTTCCACCGGCCGCAGCGTACTTTGCCTCGATGCCAACGCCGACGTGTTAGCTTACCTGCGCGAACTGCTACGCCGCGCCGGCTATGACGTTCACACTAGCAGTAAACGCGGCGACGCTTTGCTCCTGATGAGGGTTACACGGTTTGATCTTCTTCTGCTCGGTCCCGACATTGCCGGCTCCCCCGCCACGCAACAAGCTTTTCAGGCCGCGCTCTCCAAAGTGCCAGTGATCGAACTGGGCAGCGAGTTTTCAACCTGTGAGGCCGGTGAAGCGGTTGCGGGATTGCTTGAAAAGATCCAGACTCGGCTTAGTTCGGGGAACGCGTGATTCGGAAAAGCGCCTCAGAAGACATCGCAATTTCAAAGCATCAGGAGGGGTAATGCAGCTGCGCCTGGAGAGCCGCCCGGTCGGCGATGTGCTAGTGATTGCGTGTCATGGGCGGATCGTGGCAGGAAACGAAGTGTTCACGTTGCACTCTAACGTTGGAGACTCCTTCGCGAAGTACGGCGATGTCGTGCTGCAACTCGAGCAAGTAGAATTCGTCGACAGCAGTGGATTGGGCGCGTTGGTTCGCCTCATGCAAGCGGCCCGAACCAAGGGCGGGGACCTCAAGCTTTGTGGAGTTCCGTCGAGAATCCGCAAGACATTTGAGTTGACCGGCCTGCTCGCGCAATTTGAAACTTACGATTCGGTCGAAGAAGCGATCACGGCTGCCTATTTGGGCTCGAGGTATTCGCGAGGAAAAACAGGCGACGCCCGGCCGCGTATGCTTTGCGTCTACGACTCGACAGATGTTCGCACGTTCCTGCGTGAGGTTCTGTGCAACGCGGGATATAACGCATTGACCACTGCGACTATCGATGACGCGCGAATCCTGCTGAAGGCAACCAAGGCGAAATTAGTGGTGATTCCCTCGCGCTTGCAATCCGTGCACGGGAAACCGACAAGCAAAATCCTGGAGGAGATTGATCCAACCGTCTCACTCCTCATTTTGGAAGAGAACTTTGCCAGCCAGGATCCCGGAGAGGCGGCAGAGAAACTCCTCAGCGGCGTTGGCAGCCGGTTGGCAGTTTCAGATTAACGCTTTGCCGGCCCCACCAGCGCACGGCCGGCGAACACATCCGGTACGATCTTGCCGTCGTCGACGACTACAGTTCCTCCTACTATTAAATAGCGCACGCCAACGCTTGGCTCCATCGGTTTTACGAAAGTAGATTGGTCCGAGATAGTTGCAGCGTCGAATACGACGATGTCGGCGTCGGCGCCTTCCTGTAATCTGCCTTTTTGCCTTGCTGCGGGCGTCGAGCGCTCCAGCACTTGCGCCGGCATAAGACTCATCTTTCGCAGGGCATCCATCAGCGTGATCGTTTTCTTTTCTCGAACATATTCCGCCAGTACGCGCGAGTAGGTTCCGGCATTACGAGGATGCCCCTCGGCGCCGTCGCTGGCGATCATCACCAGAGGGTGAGGGATCACTTCGTCGACCACCTCTTGCGTGTTCGCGAATATGAGGACCGAATGCGTCGTGCTGGATGCATGCAGTTCGTCGAAACGCTCCTTGGTGAGATGCTCACCCGTATCCGGAACTACGAGATCGCCGTAGCCGATGCCCAGCTTTTCCTGCCAGCCGGGATTAAATACCGCAGAATTCACCGCCGTCATGCCTGCGATGTAAGGATACGCCTCGGTGGTAACATCGAGGCCGCGGGCACGCGCTCCTTCAATCATGGCAAGGCATTCCAGCGAGTCACGCAGGCAACTGCTGTTCATGTGCACGATGTGCAACGGGGCACCGGTGACGGCGGCCGCTCCGATCACTTCGCTGACTGATTCAACGCTCGACCCCGGCTCGACCCGCCCAGCACTGCGAATGTGCGTGTAAACCGGAACCCTCCGCTCGGCCGCCAGACGGAACATGTCAATCACCTCCAGCCGAGTTGCTCCGGGTGTGTACTGAATGCCCATCCCAATCGCCAAGCCGCCCGCGTCAAGCTCTGAGCGCAGGCGTTGCAAGATGGCTGCGATTTGCTCGGGCGTAGCTGGCTGATCGGTGGCCGGCCCGCTCTTCGGCAAAATCTCAGGGATGCCAGGGTGGGCAGCGATGACTTCGGCCGCTAGCGGCGCCCCGAACGCCAGAGCACGCGCTGCCACATGGCTGGCCGAAGTTCCGTAGTGAATCAAGGATTGGCCTTCTTTCGCTTTCAAGAACGCGCTGACATCGGGGGCACCGATCTCCACTTCAAGCGCCGTGGTTACACCATCGAGTGCCTTGACGCGTTGGCTCTCCAAGTCCTGGCTGTGCTGATGCAGGTCAATGAAACCCGGAGCGACCACCAGACCGCTGGAATGAAGCACTCGCCGCCCGGTCAATTGCTCGGGCGAGATGCGGACAATCTTTCCGTCGCGAATGCCAACATTGCGCACCGCATCCAGGCCGGTCTCTGGATCCATGACGCGCCCGCCTTCCAGCACGAGATCGAGCTGCTGTGCGGACAAACTGGTAGTGAATAATGCCAGAAAAATTAGCGAGAAAATCACCATGCGCATGATGGCTCCGTTTGGACAAGCGATGATATCAATGTGAACCCGATCAGCGCCGCTTTAGAGCTTCCAACTCTTCCAACGTCCGCGGCCAATCCGATCCCAATAGCCGAGACAAGCTTCGATCCGCAAGAACTTTGCCGCCCGTCTGGCAGCGGGCGCAGTAGTTCGTTTCCTTATCGGCATAGCGAATGCGCAACACTTTGTCTCCACACCTGGGACAAGACTGGCCATAACGCCCATGGACTGCCATGTCCTTGCGAAAGGCAGTTACCTTTTCTGGAAAGCCAGTCTCTGCCTCCGCTCGCAGTCGCGTGATCCAGAGGTTGAGAGTGTCTTTGGTCGCAGCGAATAGTCGCTGCCACTCGCCGAGTGTGAGTTTCTGAGTGAGCGTGATCGGCGACAGTTGCGCCGCGTGCAGAATCTCGTCCGAATAGGCGTTGCCGATGCCGCTCAGCAGGCGAGGATCGGTGAGCGCTCGCTTGAGCGTGTGGTTCTCAGCCGTGAGTGCGGCACGAAAGGAATCGAGATCGCTGGAGAAGACGTCGATTCCACCCGCATCGAGCGAACGTAATCCGTCTTCGCCGCTGACAACGTGCAACGACGCTCGGTGTTTTGTGCCGGCTTCCGTGAGCACCAGAGACCCGTTCGGAAAATCAAAAGCTGCCAGACTTTGACGGCCAGCCAGCTTCGCGCCGGCAGCCTTCCAGTGCAGCCGGCCAGCAATCATCAGATGAATCGCAAGCCAAAGATCGTTGTCCAGTCCGAACGCAATGCGTTTGCCAACTCGCCGCAACTCGCGAACTGTGTGCCCTTCCGCAATGGCCAGCGGAGGCTGCGCAGTTCGCAGAAGAAATGGGGTGGCCACGCGTACATGTTCCAGTGCCTGCCCAACAACACGCGGTTCGAGCGCGCTTATGTAAGCGGAAATATCGGGTAATTCCGGCATGGGTTTTAGATTGCTTGCGGCATCGGGCGTTGCAAATCCGATGTCGCTGATCGTGAACAGCGCTACAAGATCAGAGCGCGGCCACTCGCCGTTGCACGGTCAAAAAATACACTGCGATCAGAATCAGGGCCAATCCGTTTACCCCGAGCACCACGGGAGCGGTAAACATGGGAACAAGCCATCCCGAAAGCAGATTTCCCATCGGCATGCCCCCGCGGAATGCGCAGTTATAAACGCTCATCACACGACCGCGCATTTCGTTGGTCGTAATCAACTGTACGAGCGAAGTCACCGTGGCAAAGACCGCCATCATCGAAGCGCCGACGAGCACGAGCGTGGCATAGCTCAGCGGCAGCGATCTGGAGAGTGAGAAAATTGTGATCCCCGCGCCCAGGCTCATCAGCGTGATGAGGGCAATTCGTCCCTTGTTGCGGATGTTGCCCATGCCCGCAACCGTTAGCGAGCCGCAAATCGAACCTATTCCCATCAGAGAAAGCAAGTTGCCGTAGGTTTCTGGACCGCGATGGAAAATGTCTTTGACGAACACCGGAATATAGGTACGCATCGGCATGCTCAACGCGGTCATGCAGAACGCCAGGACGATGAGCGCCTCCATCGATCCCTGTTGGCGAACGAACTGGATGCCTTGCTTCAGGCTGCCGAGAAGAGTGTCCGTGGTTTTCTCTGGCAGATATCGAGCCGTGATAATCGAAAGGGAAATGATCGGAGCCAGAAAAGAAAGCGCGTTCAGGCCAAAGCACCATTGCTCGCCCAGTTTCGCCAACGCAATTCCGGCCAGCGCGGGCCCAATGGTTACTGCCATGTTGAACTGGATCGAATTCAGCGCAATGGCATTCGGCATATCCTCGCGCTTGACGAGTGACGGAATCAGCGCCTGATACGCCGGGCCGCCAAATGCCTGGGCAAAGCCAGATACGAATGACAAAGAGAGCATGTGCCAGACGTGTATTCGACCGGTTGCTACTAATACGGTGAGCACCGTTGCGCAGGCCATCTGTACGTACTGGGAAGCGAGTAGAATCTTTCGTCGCTCGGCACGGTCGGCGACTACGCCGCCGATTAAGGAGAACAGGAAAATAGGAATGCCGCCGAGAAACTGATCCAGCGCTAGCAGGGGAGCAGAGTGACTCAGTCGATAGATCAGCCAGCCCTGCGCGACGATCTGCATCCAGGTGCCAATACTCGACATGCAGGCGCCGAACCACATCAAACGAAAATCGCGATATTGAAATGCCTTAAACACCCTCCGGAAAGTTGACGTATTCATGCGTTTCGCGGGTATCTCGTCTCCCCGGTTCTATCTTCGCACGAGCGTAGATTCGCTGCTTGACTTGGGAGCAATGACTTTTGGACGGAGGGGAGTTCGTAGCGCGGCATCAAACTGCCCGAGTCGCAGACGCGAAATGTCGAGCCTCAGCGTCGTTGAGCGGAAGATTTCACCAGATTATTTTTGCTCCCAATTGAATATGCCGCGACCCCCCGGTACCGAGCACGGGGTTGGACGCTGAGCCGAGATCTGGCGTAAACGTCGTGGTCCCGACCGAAGACGGCACGGACACGTCATTGTTCAACGTGAACACATCAAAATTAGGATGGTTCAAAATATTGAAGAATTCACCACGCAATTGCATCTGGACACGCTCGCCCAACTTCCAGATCTTTGAAATTGAGAAATCCCACTCCCGGAAGGATGGGCCACGAAAAATGTTGCGTCCCATATTGCCGAAGGTGAGCGGTGCGGGCGGGGTAAGCACCGTCTTACCGGAGACATAACAGCCTCCCGCGGTGCTTGGAAAGCCGGTCAGGTTCTCGAAGTTGGGATTGCCGTTGAGTTGGTTGACCGCGGCTTGTCCGCCCGCCGCCATGGCCGCGTTCACGCATTGCTGCGCCTGAGCGTTGGCTCCCCCGATCACGTTTTGGTTCGCATCGGTATTGAATTCCGTGGGCTGGATGTAATTAAGCGGAGTGGTTGGCGACCAGTGAATGTTGCTGGCCGGACCGGAAATGTCCCAGCGATCCTCGAATTCTCCTGTAAGACTGATGTCGTCGTTGAAATCGTAAAGCGTGTAGGGCTCGCTTCCCTCTAGCGTTACGATGCTCGCCACTTGCCAGCCTTCCAGCATCTGCAAGGGAGACTTCTTCGAGGGAAGGTCATACGACAAAGAAAAGGTCAAACGATTGCGAATGTCGAAATCAGCATTCCCGCGTTCGGCCGCATAGTTCAGGTTATTTTGTGGGGTATTGGAAGGCGTATTGCTGGTCGCTGTGTCGATGGCGTGACCGTAGGTGTATCCCGCCAGAAAATAGAGACCGTGCGAGTAACGCTTAGTGAAGGTTACCTGCAACGCCTGGTAGATCGAGTTCCCCTGGTTGCCGAGTTGATCTAGATACCCAATGTATGGGAAACATGGTCCACCCAACCCCAAACCACCCTGGGCCACCGGGCAATTGGCATTCAACGGCCGTCCGGCTGACTCGCAGTGATCGCATTGGTCGGGACTCTCCAGCGGCGAGTTCTGGTTTACCTGATTGATGTCCAGCACGCTGTAAAGATTTACACCGTGATTGCCGACGTAAGCCACTTGCAAAACCATTGTGGGCGACAGCTGCTGCTGAATATTGAGGTTCCAGTTCTCCACATAGGGAGTGCTGAGATGCGGCGCTACCCCAAAGACGGTGCACTGGCTGTCCAGGCTGCAACCTTCGGTACTGGAGGCAGGGAATACGGGACCAGGACCGGCGCCCCAGTTGATCTGGCTGGTGTCAGTCGAGTTAACCAGGAACGCATTGATCGAACCATTGCCAGGAGTGACACCGAGCGCTGCGGTCGTGGGATTCAGGTTGAGTCCACCGCCGCTGAACATGAAGGTGCGAATGGATGGCTGTTCGAAGATGATGCCACCGCCGCCGCGCAACAAGGTTTTGCCAGTGCCCAGGATGTCCCACGCGAAACCGGCTCGGGGCGAGATATTGTTGTAGTTAGTCGGATACGGCGAATTTATTCCTTTGCCAACCTGCACGATGCCGGCGGTCGGCACATAGTTTGCCAGCAGATTGCGCGAATCTTTGATGGGATAAGTTATGTCATAACGGAGGCCGAGATTCAGGGTCAGGCGCGGACTCGCGCGATAACCATCCTGTATGAATAAACCGAATGACTTCATACTCACGCTGCGTTGCGGATCGCCGTACAACAGTTCCCAGCGATGGGGATCGCCAGCGATGAAATCAGTGAGATCGCTGAAATCGACGCGGCCGCGGCCTTCCGTCGCACGAAAATAATCGACATTTCCGTACATGAATTGCCCGCCGAAACGCAGCGTGTTTCTGCCGGCGGTGTAGGAGACGGTATCGGACCAATTCTGGGTCTTGCTTGGTGTCGTCTCCAACGGCCAACTGGAGTTGCCACCCATGTAATTGAAAGCATCCGTGCCCGGGTTGATGCGTGGCATGCCAAACAGCGCCGGGTTGGTGACGCCGGTGTTGATCCCGTAAGTTGTCGGGTTGACGTTGTGATCCAGCGGGAAGATCGCTTCGCTGAAGCTGTCAAAACTGTACCGGGCCTCGTTCACCCAGGTTGAGTTGGGCGTCCAGACCCAGTTCACACCGAAAATCTGCGTTGTGGGCTGCGTAGTTGAGAGCCATTGGGGGGCCAAAGGGATTGTGTCCATCTCGACCAGATCACTGTTGCTGTAAAAATACCTGGCGCTCAGCACGTGGTGATCGTTGAGGTGGTAATCCGTCTTGAAGACTAGATTGTCCCCTCGGTTGGTGTTGTTGAAATCGAAATTGATTGCCGCCGGATCCGATTGCTTAAGAGTGAAACCAGGATTGGGAAGAAAGAGTTTCGACAACGTCATACTCAGAGGATTGGGTGTGCACGGCCCACCGATCCCCTGGTTGCAGTAGGCAATCGCATCGGGCAGGCTATAGGAAGCGGAGAGCGGGTTGCCATCGGAATCGGCAATGCCGCCCATTTGATTTGCCAGCGACACGGTTACCGGGCTATCGTAAACGCCGGGATTGCCCACCTTATCGCGGATGCCTTCGTAATTTACGAAATAAAACCACTTGTCTTTCTTGATTGGGCCGCCTAGCGAAACCCCGAATTCGTGCATGTTGAGGGCAGACACCGGCTGCGGAGCGAAATTGTAAAAGTTGCGGGCATCGTAAGCGCTGTTGCGGTTAAAGTAATAGGCGCTTCCGTGAATAGTATTGGTGCCGGATTTCAGTCCCAGGTTCATAACTACGCCCGGCTTGTTTCCATACTCGGCTGTGGGACTCTCTTGTGTGTTGAATTCCTGAATGGCGTCGAGCGGGAGGAAACTGGCGGGCGTACCTTGAATTCCAGCTTCGTTTACCACGGATTCGCCGTAATATACGTCGTTGTCGGTGGCGCCATCGATGAAGAAATTGTTTTCGTCGGGCCGGTTTCCGTTGGAAGTAATCGATTGAAAGCCACCTCCCGGCGTGCGTTGCACCCCCGGATGCAAAGGAAGCAGATTCTGAAAATCGCGGCCCTGCAGTGGCAATTCGTTGATCGCTTTATTTTCGAGAACGCCGTTCAGCGTGCTGTCTGTGGTATCGACCAGCGTCGCCTCACTGGTTACTTCCACCGTCTGGTCGGGCGCTCCCGGCTGCAGCCGAAAATCCACCCGCGTGTCTCTCGACACTTGCACGATCACAGACAAGTTCTCTGCCTTCTTGAATCCAGAAGCCTCCACCCACACCTTGTACGTGCCCTCCTCAAGATTGGACGCAACATACTCGCCGGCGCTGTTGCTCACCAGATTCCTCGCGACGTTAGTTCCGGTGTTCGCGATTGTGACCTTGGCCCCAACTACGACCGCGCCAGAAGCGTCCGTGACCGTTCCAAGAATTCGGCCCTGATACGTTTGAGCCATCAGCATAGAGAAAGTACTCAGAACCATAAGCACGATCACGAAACCAGCGCGGGAGAATTTCATTTGGCTCCTTGAGAGTCTTTGGAAAACAGTCGATCTGAAGATCCACTTCCGCCGCTTCGATCCCCGGAATGTCGAGTTCGTCCGCTAAATGTTGTTTTGGCAGGATTACGATCAGGAAAAGGCAACGATCACAGGCCGGATTCAAGCTTCCCGGAATCGACAAGGCTGGCAATCTGTTCCAGATTGCCTTCCGTTGCAACGAAAGGAAAAAAGTTCTTATTCATCGCGCGCCAGCCCCAGTGGCAGCAGCTAAGATGGCGGCAGTTTGTCAAAGATGGTTGCGGAAGTCAACCACGAATTCACTTTGAAGTGCTTCGCGACCCGATTAGGGAATCTAATACACGGAACCATTAGGCTGGGTGGAACGAATCGTGCCCTGCTCGACTGAGAGCGAGTACGGTGTTCCGCCGGAGCCTGCCCATGAAGAAAGATCGAAGTGCGCACCGCGCGAAGCTTTGTAAACCGAGATGTTCATGAAGCTGAGCGGTACTCCCTTCTGACAAACCGCTGGAGCTTGCATCGGGCGCAAGAAATAAGCGCCTTCGCCCGATCCGATCACTACTGCTTTACCATCCGCTTCCACCAGCACCGCTGATTTTTCGTCGATCGCGACTTCGCGAGGCTGCTTCGACCATCCATCCTGCATGATGCGCGCCAGGAACACGAGCGTGCGGCCCATGCGGTCGCGTATCGCAAAATGGCTGTCGGTAATTGTATTTTGCAGCTGCGGAATCTTGAGGAAGTCACGAACGACCGTGACCTGGATGTGGTAGGGGTCAGCCAAAGCTTCCTTGGAGTGAAGCTCGGCGTCATCCGGATCGTTCAGCGCACCATAAGCGAATTCTCCCTGCACCGCGAGTCCGGCGCTAGTGCCGCCGATCGGCATTCCTTTCGCAATGTGCTGGTTGATCGCGTCCTGCACCGGCGTCCCACCCCAGAAATGGATGTAATTCGCCTGATCGCCGCCGGCGATAAAAACCGCTTCCGCATGGTTGATAATTTCGGCAACAGCAGGATCTTGTGCCGCATCGCGATCAGGAATGATCAGCGTCGCCACTGAATTTACTTTGCACAGGCCGTTGACGTAGGAATTGTAGTCATCGTCGCCGTGGGCGCGCAGGATCAGAAAGTCCCCGCCATCGGCCTTGCCGCATAACCAGCGAAAGGCTTCATCGAGATCATCGCCGCCGCCCATCATCGCGATTCCTGCTACGGGCTTGGTTTCCGCATCGTTTTGTCGGCCGATGCGGATGTACTTGTAGGTTGCGCCGTAGCTTTCTCCGAAGAGCAACAGTACGGCCAATGCGATATGCGAAAGGAAGAAAACATTTGTTGACATAGCCGTGGGACAATATATCGCAATTACAGAGCATCCTGTCAGACCTCTTGATAGCAGAAAGTCTGAAGTCCGACCGCGGAACTCATTTCGGCCAGTTCCATTCAACAGATAAGCCTTTCCGCCTCTGCAGGCTATAATTGGCCCACGCGTGACTTTAACCTCTGGCACGAAACTCGGTCCTTATGAAATTCAATTGCCGCTGGGCGCGGGCGGCATGGGCGAGGTTTATCGAGCCCGCGACACCCGGCTTGAACGCATCGTAGCCATCAAGATTCTTCCTTCCCACCTTTCTGAGAATCCCGAGGCCCGCCAGCGCTTCGAGCGTGAGGCGCGCACTATCTCTTCGTTGAATCATCCCAACGTTTGCACCCTTCACGATGTCGGCCACCAGGACGGAATCGATTACCTGGTGATGGAATATCTCGACGGCGAGACCTTGGCCGACCGGTTACGCAAGGGCCCGATGCCAGTCGAGCAGGTCTTGAAATATGGAATCGAAATCTGCGAAGGCTTGGAGAAAGCGCATCGCAGCGGTGTGGTGCATCGTGATTTGAAACCTGGAAACATCATGCTGACCAAGACCGGAGCCAAGTTGATGGACTTCGGACTGGCCAAGATCACGGCGGTTAGCCTGAGCGCGACTTCCGGGTTGACGGCTACGCTGACCACCCCGGTAGGAAGCAACCCCCTAACCGCACAGGGAACAGTGGTCGGAACCTTTCAATATATGGCGCCCGAGCAGGTGGAAGGCAAGGAAGCTGACGCTCGCTCGGATGTGTTTGCGTTGGGCGCGGTGCTTTATGAAATGGTGACCGGCAAGCGTGCCTTCGAGGGCAAGACAGCGGCCAGCGCGATGGCCGCAGTGCTGGAGCGAGATCCGGCTCCGATTTCTTCCTTGCGCCCAGCCAGTCCGCCCGCGTTGGAACGACTCATCAAGACCTGCCTGGACAAGGATCCGGATGAGCGCTGGCAAACCGCGCACGACGTCAAGTTGCAACTGAGGCAGATCGCCGAGAGCGGATCGCAGGCTGGGTTGACGGCATCGTCGTCCGCGGCAGTTCCAATCGCGCCGAGAAATAGCCGTCGCTACGTGCGATGGGCTCTCTTGGGATTGACGATTGCGGCCGCTGCCGCCGCCGGATATTTCTCGCGGGTTCCGCGGCTGGCGCCGCCGATCTGGGGAGGGTTGAACCTTACCGGCGAGCTCGGCGAGGAGGGAAGCTTTGTACTGTCGAGTGACGGCAGCCGCTTGGCCTACGTGGCTGCCGACTCGCAAGGAAGAATTGTTTTGTGGGTACGAAGGCTGGATTCGCCCAAAGGGCAGCCTCTGGAAGGCACCGAGGGAGTGGAATATCCCTTCTGGTCGGCCGACGGACGCAATCTTGGTTTTTTCGCCGAGGGCAAACTAAAGCGCATCGAAGCAGCCGGCCAGAATCTACAGATTGTTTGTGACGCTCCCAATGGGCGCGGAGGAACTTGGAATCAGGATGGTGTGATTGTTTTCACACCGAACGCGGTGGGTGGGTTAGCAAAGGTCAGCGCCTCGGGGGGTACTCCAGTGCCGGTGACGCAGGCGAGCGCAAGCATCAATCATCGCTTTCCGCATTTTCTTCCCGATGGCCACCATTTTCTGTTCACGCTTTCGTACGGCAAGAGCAGTGAAGATGGAATCTATTTCGGAAGTCTTGATTCCTCCGAGATCAAACTGGTCTCGAGCGGGCCGAGTTCCAATCCGGCGTATGCCTCGGGATACGTGCTTTCAGTGCGCGACGGCAAGTTGCTGGCGCAGCCATTTGATGTCCGGCAATTGCGAGTAACCGGCGAACCATTTCTGGTGAGCGACGGGGTGCGCTGGGCGTTCGACCGCCGCGCCGCAGATTTTTCCGCTGCATCCAACGGCACGCTGGTTTTTCTTTCCACCGTGGGCAGCGGCCAGCGGCTGGTTTGGTTAGACCGCGAAGGAAAAGAGCAGGGAGTTGCGGTCCCCGACATTGGAAATCCTACCAGCGGCCTCATGGCTGGCACGCTCTCGCCGGGCGGCGATCGCGTCGCAATCGCCCGCGCCCGCGGAGCCGGATCGGATATCTGGATTTACAGCCTGAAGACTGCCCTGGGCACGCGTCTCACCTTCACCGACGATTTCAATGAGAGCCCGGTCTGGTCTCCCGATGGCGGCGAGATCGTTTTCACACGCAATCTGCTCGACCACTACGAATTGCGGCTCAAATCTGTTTCCGGCGCGGGCGAGGAGCAAATACTAGTGAAGAATCCGGGGAACGTGATCGCCAGCTCCTGGTCACGCGATGGGCGCTACATCTTCTACGGCGCGGATATCTTCGGTACCACCGGTAAAGTTCAGGGCATGGCGCTGCCCGTGAACAGCCCGGATCACACGGCTTTCGCCGCAACGCAGTCTGGGGGAAACGTGTTCGCCGGTTCATTTTCGCCAGACAACAAATGGGTGGCCTATCTCTCGGACGAGACCGGCCGGTTTGAGGTATACGCCACGACATTCCCGGCTCACGTCGGTAAATGGCAACTCTCTACCGGAGGCGTCGATCCCGCGGTGTTTCCGATCTGGGTTGGTGCGGGGCCTGATACTGAGGTGATTTTCAGGGATCTGCAATCGCGTTTGATTTCCGCACCGGTGCGAACCGAAGGAACGTCTTTGAGCCAGGGCGCGCCAGCCGTGCTGCTGGGCGGGCGCTCGCTAGCCAGTTCGCGCTTTATCGACGTGACCCGCGACGGCAAACGCATCTTACTGGGACTGCCCCAGGAAAACGCCAGTACGCCGCTGACCCTGTTGCTGAATTGGACGCAGACCCTACGGCGTTGACGCAAGTTGGAAATCACACTCATCGTTGACTAGCCCCTGCCTCGCCTTTAAGATGGACCGGCCGAGAGCCACATCTCTTCGAAATGATCGATCAAATAATTTCGCACTACCGCATCGTCGAAAAGCTTGGCGGCGGTGGCATGGGTGTGGTCTACAAGGCTGAAGACACCCGCCTTCATCGTTTTGTTGCCCTGAAATTTCTGCCTGATGAAGTTGCGCAGGATGCCCAGGCGCTCGCCCGATTCCAGCGTGAAGCGCAAGCCGCTTCCGCGCTGAACCATCCCAACATCTGCACAATTTACGACATCGGCGAGCACGACGGCCATGCGTTCATCGCAATGGAGTTCCTCGACGGCATGACGCTGAAGCACCGGATTGCGGGTCGCGCCATGGATCTCGAGAGTATCCTGCCGCTTGCGATTGAAATGGCGGATGCGCTGGACGCCGCTCACGCAGAAGGAATCGTGCACCGGGACATCAAGCCGGCCAACATCTTCGTCACCAAGCGCGGCCACGCCAAAATCCTCGACTTCGGCCTGGCGAAAGTGAAGACCTCATCCGGGAGCGCTGCCGACGGAATGACCGCAGCTACAGCGGGCCCCGATCTCGAACTTCTGACCAGCCCCGGCACGGCGGTCGGGACCGTTGCATACATGAGTCCGGAGCAGGCCAAAGGAAAGGAACTCGATGCGCGCACGGACTTGTTTTCGTTCGGAGCAGTTTTGTATGAAATGGCGACCGGCCGGCTGCCGTTTCAGGGAGAGACTTCGGCGATTATCTTCGATGCCATTCTGAACCGGGATCCGGTGTCTCCCGTCCGTTTGAATCCGCAATTGCCGGCTAAGCTCGAAGACCTTATCAATAAGCTCCTGGAGAAAGACCGGGAGTTGCGTTATCAGTCGGCTGCTGAAGTTCGCAGCGATCTGAAGCGGCTGAAGCGCGACACGGAATCAGGACGCTCGGTGGCGTCGTCAGGAAGCGAGCGTGCGCAACCCAATGCGGTGGAAACCGAAGAGGGAAGGGAAGCCGCGCCTGCGACAGTCACATCATCGTCGGGGAGTTCGTCTCTTGCAACGGCGGCGCGCGAGCATAAGACTGGTCTCGGAGTTATTACGGCTGTGGCATTGGTAGTTTTGGCGGCGGCCGCGTTCGGAATCTATTCGTTCTTCTTCTCTAATCGTAGCGTGCCGTTTCAAAGCATCAAGATTTCGAAAGTCAGCGGCACCCACGGTGCACGCCTGGGCGCGATGTCGCCCGATGGCAAATATCTGGCATACGTTCTCAACGAGGAAGGCAACGAATCCTTGTGGTTGCGCCACATGGCGACCGAGAGCAATGTACAGATCGTTAAGCCGGAGCACGTTCACTACCAGGCGATGTGTTTTTCTCCGGATGGAAGTTACATTTACTTCACCCATTCGGAGCTGGCCAGTGGCCCGGAATCGCAAGACTACGATCTTTACCGCACTCCAGTGTTAGGCGGGAATCCGCAGGTCCTCACAAAGGATATTGATTCCACGCCGAGTTTTTCTCCCGATGGTCAACGGTTTGTATTCCTGCGCGCCAATGACCCGGAGCCGGGCAAGTATTTTGTCCTGATCGCGAATGCGGATGGCAGCGGTGAAAAAACCATCATGAGTGGGTCGATGACGGTCCCTGGGTTTTCGCCAGTTTGGTCTCCGGATGGGACCGTGATTGCTGCGCTGGCCTATCCACAGTCTGAAGGCGATCTCACCTCGGTGCTCACGATCGATCCTGCAAACGGCAGTTCGAAAACAGTCTACCGGTCGAAAGACATGGTGTTCGACGATCAGGCGTGGTTGCCACGGAGGAACGGGCTGGCCATCATCTTTAACGGCCCCGACACTCTCTTCCGGCAGAGGCAAATTGGCATCCTAAGCTACCCCCAGCTGCAGTTCCGGCAGGTTACGGCGGACACCAACGATTATTCGAGCCTGAGTGTTTCGTCCGACGGCTCAACCATTGCCAGTGTCATGCATCAGGCTACCCGGGACGTTTACGTGAGTATGGGTGAGAAGCCGGATTACTCGGACGCAAAACAGCTGAGTTCTGGCGAAGTGCTGTGGACCGTCTCATGGAGTAGCGATGGGAAAATTCTGGCCGAGCAGGATGCCACGATCAAGCAGATGGGGCTGGATGGAGTGGGCAATTCGCTGCCAGCGGAAAAGGACACAACTTCGCAAAACCCGCACGGATGTGCTGACGGTCTCGTGGTCTTCACTCGGGCCATTGTCAAGGCTGGCACGCGTAATCTCTGGGTCAGCAGCGCAGACGGGAGTGGACTGCGGCAGCTTACCACTGGAAGGTATGACGACGCGGGCGCCTGCTCTCCTGATGGGAAGTGGGTCTTTTATATCAGCGGGACTGACCGCACGTACATGAAGGTGCCGCTCCGTGGCGGGAAACCCGAACCATGGGTCAGCCCGACAGCAGAGGGGCGCGCCGGCTTCGACGTAACCCGCGACGGTAAAACCGCGGTTCTGGGAACTTACGATTTCAAATTGCGGAAACCGAATATCGCCTTGTTCTCTCTGGAGTCTGGGCAACTGATAAAAAATATTGACTATGATCCGCGTCACGTCGGCGTTCTGCGTTTCAGCCCGGATGGCAAAGGATTTGTCTATCCGGTTAGAGACAAGGGCGTGGACAATCTTTACTTTCAGCCCTTAGATGGCGGGACGGGACGACAACTGACCAATTTCAATTCACTAAAAATTTATTCCTATCAGTGGTCGCCTGACGGCAAGAACCTCGCGTTCATACGCGGCGATTCGCCGTCGGACCTGGTGCTGATAAAGGACGCCAAGGGCGAGAGCGGCCGCTAAGCTTGTCCCAGACAAATCAGCCAACTGGAAGTCATCACCAGAGCTGCGAACTGGATTTCCGTGGACGCTCTTTCAAGCGAAATACGAAGTTGACGGATAATTGCAGGTTGTTCTGGGGTTGCACCGCGCCAGCCGCGTCATAAAATTCCGTGCGTACGTAGTCCCCGATGACGCGAATGCCCAATTGTGGTGAAACCGGGTGCTCAACTCCGCCCCCAAACGCATAGGACGGACGAAACAGCCAGCCGTGAAAGTCTTCGTTCGCGGTGATTGGCACTGCGCCGTCGACCAGGCTCGCACCGACTAACGCATGAACGAACACGCGAGTATTCCTGTGAGCAATGGGATAGAACACCGGGCCGGTGCGAACGCTCAATACATAGCCCTGGTGCTTGGTGCTGAGAACGTCGGCCGCGTAAAGGTAACTGGAGTCGAGCGTCGCACCCCAGCGCGAGCTTAGACCGATATTTCCGTTAAAGTCCACGCCGTTGAAATTCACACTTCCCGCCGAAGGGATCGGCATCGAAAGATAGGTGTAGCCGGCGCTCAAATCAAAAGCCGGCCCTTCGACGGCGGGTGTCGGCGACGATTGCAGCTTTTGCGCAAACGCAGATGCGGAGATCACGAGTCCGAAAAAGAAGATCTTTACGATAGTCCTCATTGTGTTTCTCATTACTTCCTCTCTGATTTCGCAGTGCAAATTTAGGGAGGGGCCTTACTGGCCACAGTTTTAAGGATGTGCCGACGAACCTTGGGCAACGAGCATTCTTTCAGTCTGGTTATAAGTGAGAACGGGGAAAAACGGAGTAACCTCGAACGGCATCTTCTCCCGCGCGGACACTAGAGCAACTGGCTTCGCATTCATCATCGCGAGTTGATTGCTCCACGGATCCACTTTGATCCGGCTTCCGAGCGGAAGGGCGGCGATCTGGTCGATGCGCTGTTTCTCCAAAGTAGGCGCGGAGTTGAAAAGCGCCGCCATGCGGGGCGTCTTCTCACTTGTCATCGCGTTCCCCATCCGAGGCCTGATCAAGTTGGTGAGCACGGGCGCGCGATCATGGATTGCTTTGAGGAACAGGCCGGCGTTAACTAGCTTGTCCTTGTAAGGCGAGTCCGCCAGCAGTTCGATGGCTTTGTTGTCCGCAGCTTGCTCCTCTGCAGGGTCTAGCTCGAAATGAAGATGCTGGAAGGTGGTCGTATCTGCAAAGAACAGGCGGTCGTTGAAGGCCAGCTGGGTATCAATGTGATGGCCCAGCACGATATGGCCGAGTTCGTGAGCTAGAACCATCGCCAAAGATGCCTCATCCGGGAGCACGTCGAGCAAGCCACGACTGATTACGATGGTGTGCCCGATCGTAAACGATTCCAGAGGGAGCGTTAGCAGTACGCGGCAGCGGACATCAGGCTCGATTTGAAGCTTGTTGGTGATGATGAGGTTGTCGACGACGGTCTGCAGAACCTTGTCAACGGAGCCTGCAGGCGCAAGCACGCCAATCTTCTGCAAATGATCGATCGCATTGTCTTCGGCCATGCGTTCCCACATGCGCTGGGCTTCGACCGGAGAATTGTCTTTGGCCACCGGATGATCGTCTACCGAGTTGTCCACCTTGATTTGTGTGAACTCTTCGTTGCGGTTCAGTTGCTCTGGGTCGTAGCCCCACAGACGTGTTTGGGCCTTCAGAAACAAATCATGGAACATCGGGCTGCTACGTTTTGTGCCTGATTCCTCGACATAGATGTAGGAAGGCAGCCACACGTCGGGTTGCAGATTGAACCGCCAACTGTCGAAGTGCAGATAGTGGGTGTAGGCAGAGTGCCCGGAATAAGTTCCGTTGAAGCGGACAATATTGAAGTCGCGATCTTCGACCCAGATTCTTCCGGTGAATGATCCGTCTTTCGCTTTTTTCGCGGGCTGCACGTCGATGACGATGCATCGCGCCTCGCCAAGAAACTCACGGCGGACAAACGTGAAGCGATAGTTATTCTTCTGGAAGTCTGGATCGAGCACGACCATCTGTGCGAAGCCCTGCGGCAAGAACTTGTATTCCAGAGCAGAAGAGAAGGGTTTCGCGACGTGATACATGAATCCCTGATGCTGCCCCTCGAAGGTTGCATCGCGGACGCCATTATTCAAATCAATCCGTCCCAGGAAATACTCGTCACTAACGGGATTAACGTTGTGGTCGCTGTCCTCGCGAAGGTTCTGGATATAGGTTTCGGCGAGAGGGTGCATGCGCTTCATGGTCACGACGAACCCGCGTTCGCGCTCGACCACCCGGTCGACGGTTTGATCGAAGGAGAGAGCCGGCGAGAGGTTCGGGTTCTCGGCGACGACCGCGATCGTGGCGGATACGAGCAACAACAAGACACTATTTTTGAAACTGCGCATAGCTCTCCTCACGAAATAAGTTCGAAAATGATGTGGACTTGAGCCATCGAATCGATGGGCTGGCCTTCACGCAACGCTGGCTTGAATTTGATCTGCTCAGCGGCCTTCACGGCCTGTTCATCCAAGCCGTACCCTAACCCCTGCACCACTCGTATCACGTGCACTTGCCCGTCGGATTTGAACAACACCTCGAGGCGAACTTCTCCGTTGATCTTTTGCTTCCGCCCCTCATCCGTGTAGTCGGGTTTGGGCTTGAAGGTGATTTCGACGGGAGCGGTGGTCCCTGTCGTCGGCTTCGGCGAGGTTGTTTTGGCCTGCGAGCCACTATTGAATGCGTCGATTGCCCCGTTGCCAAATCCCGAACTCGCGACCACGCCCTGGTTTCTGCCTCCGCTACCATTGCCATTGCCCGAGCCGCTGGGCAGGTTGAACGATCCCCCTTCGCGAATGTTGGCGACGCCGTGATGTTCTGAAGATGGAATCCCGTTCGGATCGCCAAAGCCGCCCGTCTGCACCGTTGAGGCGGGTTTGCTGGGTGCTGCAGTGACCGGATTGCTGACGGCAAATGTACCGACGGCTACGATCTTCGATGCCGGTGCGGTAGGAATCGTCGGCATCTTGCTTTCGATCTTCAGCTCCGGTGCCAGGCGATCAGCCTCCGGCTGCTTGTGGTCGGGGATGGCACGTTTCTGTGGAGTGACTACCAATGCATCCACAGTCGGCTTGATTTCGATTGCCGGCTTAGTCTCGATTGCTGGCTTGATATCCAACGGTTTGGGGCGCGCCAGCACAGGCGCGACGGGCTGCTGACGGAGCACCGGAGGTTCATAGGAGACGAGATTCGTCATCCGATAGTCGTCGGTCGGAATTTGGGTTTGATGGACTCGCACTCCCACAAATAGAAGGCATATCAGCGAGATCGCTTGGATGCCCCAGCCGGTCACGAAGGACTTCCAGCGTGACCGCGGCGTTGGCAATAATGTAAACAAATGCCCGTCCACTAAGAGTTCCCCATTCGATTGGGTATGGGGCAATCGCGATGCCACCGCGGTGCTGCAAGACGTTAACGGGGACTAATCTATTCACTGAGGAGGCGACTGGGCAGAATTCGCGCCAGGGAAAGCGTTTAGCGCAGGCACAAGCTGTCGCGGAGGGTTGCCCTAAGGGGAGTACTGTAGCCCAATCGTAACCTTCATTGGGTGTTACTGGTCATACGTTAGTACTCAGTGACTGAGCGCAACATTGAAAAGATGTGCACATGGGAAAAGACTTTCCATGCGCTTAGTTCAAGTCACGGTCACGCCACCCCTTCATCGGGTAAATGGCAGGCTGATGGCTTTGCCGGTTTGAGCGGACTTTCGAGCTGCGTCCAGAATCTCGGACACCGTCATGTTGTTCTTCAGAGACGACAGACTGTTGCCTTCCTGAACGTCTCCGTTCAGCACTGCCGCCAGGTAATGGAAGGGATCGTCGTTGGGCGGGGTCAGGCTCTTTCCTTTTAGCATCGTGCCCTCAGACTCGTTTACCTTTCGAACCTCGATACGCTGGGAGTCGATTGCTTTGGCATAGCCGGTACGCCCATACACATCCATCTGCTTCAGAGCGAATGGCCAATTCCACGAGGCCTGAATAATGGCGACGGCATTCTTATAGCTCAGAATGATGTCCGCCTCATCGTCTACCAGCGGATACAGGTTCGGTTGCAGCTGCTTGGTCACGGCCATCACGGAAAGCGGAGCCTCGCCATCCATCAGCCAGGTCATGAGATTCGCGCCGTAGCAGCCGAAGTCGAACAGAGCTCCGGCACCGTTCTGTTTCGGATCAAGGAGGAAAGAGAGGAATTCAGGAGGAACACCGATCAGCTTGGGTCCTTGATGGCCGTCGCGAACGACGGTCCTGACGATCGGCCCCAAAGCGTTTTGTTTGACAAGATTGAACGCCTCCGTATTGCTCGCGTACCAGGTCGTTTCCAGGTTGACGAGCACATGGATCTTCCCGCGGTTCGCCGCGTCCTGAATCCCCAGCGCATCTTGATAACTGATGGCTAGCGGCTTCTCTACCATTACGTGTACGCCCAATGCGGCGCACTCCTCAATCACTCGCCTGTGCTCACTCGGGGCGGTGAAGACCAGCAAGGCGCGAGGATGCGCTTGCAAAACCATTTCTCGAATGCTGCCGAAGTGCAAGCTCGCGGACAAATGATGGCGCTTCGCGTACGAATCGAAGAGGGTCTGATCCGACTCCACAATCCCAACCACCTGAACATCGGGACGATTTAGAATTCCGCCGGCTGGCGTGAGAGCGCCACCCTGCAGAAAGCCTTCGACGTGGCCATGAACCAGGCCAACGATGCCTATCTTCATTGGAGAACCTTGAACCGCAGCAGCCTCAACGGCATTCGCGTAGACAGCAACGAGGGCAAATATCAGCACGAAAATATGTCTCATAATGTCGCTCTTGTCTCTTCAGGTCGCCGTTGGGCTGTTCGATTTTGTAGATCTTGCTGAGTTAACACGACGCAGCAGATCGGGTGCCTTCATTCGCTGGCACATTTCCTCAAAGTTCGGCAGTGGTCCCTTCCAGCGCAGATCCTCGACCGTATCAAAAACCGGCACATCCAGTCGCAGGGTCGCCAGAGTGCGAAATAACTGGGCATCGTTCCAGCCGTTGAAAAGCGATTCCGACAGCAGGTGAGCTCTCCGGATTGACGGATGCCATTCTCGCCAATCCTTCGGGATATCTTCAAGGTGGGTATATTGCGAGAAGGTAAGAGCAGCAGCTTTTTGGCCCCAGCCCGGCAATCCTGGGAAGCCATCTGCGCTGTCGCCGACAACCGCGAGGTAGTCGGGAATCGATTCCGGTTTCACTCCGAACTTGGCCACAACGCCGGCCTCATCGCGCAAGATGTCGCGCCGGCGATCCAGTTGAACCACCCGCGTGCCCACAACACACTGACTGAGATCTTTGTCCGGCGTACAAATGAGCACCTGCTCCACGCGGTCATCCTGCGCTGCTTTAGCAGCCGCAGAAGCGAGCGCATCGTCCGCCTCGTAGTCGACCATCGGCCACACCATCACTCCCATCGCTGCCATTGCTTCCTCAAGAACAGGGAACTGCGAGAGCAACTCGGGCGGTACTCCTTCGCTGGTCTTGTATCCAGGGTACAGATCGTTGCGAAACGACTCGACGACATGATCCGTTGCGACTCCGATGTGGGTTGCTCCGCGCTCGATCATGGATAAAACAGAAGTCAGGACGCCACGTACTGCCCCGATTTCCTGGCCCGTCGTATCGGTCGCAGCTGGTACCGCGAAAAAGTGCCGGAACAATTCATAAGTTCCGTCAACCAAATGTACATCCATGGAATTCCAATCAGCTTTCTGGACAAGATGTTATAGGAACGAACGATCGATTTGGAAGATAAGCCGTCTGACGAATCCCGGCCCCAACTCAGAAAGGAAATCTCATGTCGGATTCGGGCAGACGGCGGCGAGGGATCGGATGCTCCTCATTGCCTAGCTCGGTAGCGCCCGCGGGCTGGATGAACAACTCCGGATCAGGAAATGGGTCGAGGGAAAGCTCAACAATTTTTGCTTCCAGCTTTCGGTGCCCTTCCTGTAAGCATCGTAGATCGCGAGGGAAAAGGAACTCCCAAAATTTCTGATAGCCGGTGTAAAGGCAGGAGTAGTCTCCGAGATGGCTGCCAATCGTCTTGGGCATAGTCGTTTGCATTAGGAGTCCGCTGTCCTTGTAGAAGCAAAGGGCGTATCTCTCGCCGGTGTCTTCTGGCAGCGTGACCACGCAACGAATCGCGACTCCGTTTACATCGTGATCCGAGATCGGTTGAAAGGTAAAATCCTGCCACCACGGAGGGCTAAGCTCCAGGAGACTTGAGAACCGTTGGGCTTCGATTGGAAGAGGAGGGCCGCTATTCACCAACCAGCGCCCGGCCGCCCCGGCGACTTCGAGGCGCCGGGACGCGCCCACGACAGTCTCTCTCCGCCACTGCGTGTTCGATACCCAAGTCTCCGTATATGTTCCTTCTAACGTGGAAAGTTCCCGTGTGATGGCGGTGAAGGTCGCTTTTAGTTGGAAAGCAGGCGCACTCGAAGAGCGGATGTTAGAAAGATCCCAGGCCCGCTCCAGCAACGTCTGAGGCTTCGACGGCTCGTCTTGCGCGAATGAGCCGGCTCCAAGCAAAGTAACCAGCGCCAGAAATGCAGCCCAGAGCTTCATCGCAGAGAATCCACTCGTCGTAGCGTAGCTCAACGGGCGAGTCTTGGCCAGACGTGATGGAAAGATTGTTCGACGATCAACAAATGCCCTCCCGCTCGAAACCGGGCGGGAGGGCATCATTGCGAACTAGTTTGCGTTGAATGTGCCGAATTAAGTTTCGTTGCGCGAGTATCGAGCCAACAAGACCGGGCAACGAGCGTTGAGGCGCGACTTGCTACTGGCTCGATCCGGCCTGGTTCCAGTCGATAATATTGACCAGCTTCCAGGGATTTTTGTTAAGTTGAAACTCAAGCTGGCCATCCTTGTTAATGATCAGCTGCGACGCCGGGTAGAGCGACCCTTCGCTCTTTTTCTTGTCGGAATCGTCCAAGTTGATTTCGCCAGCGGTCAAGTTGTAGGCGATAGTTCTGGAGTTATTGTAAGCCTCACCAAATCGAATCAGACGGTTTGTGGCAAAGCGAATCTTGTGGCCGGTGTCAGTTTTGGTCAAGCGAATGTAAGCCACGTCCGAACCGACCGTGCCGGTGATAGCAATACGGCCAACCGGCTTCATCTTCGATAGCGCGTCGACCAGGCCCTGATTCTGGCCCTTCTTAAAGGCATCGACAAGGACCGCCCGATCATCCTCGGTGGAGTACCGATAAATGATCAGCTTAACGCTGACCGTCTTGCCCAACTGCGTGCCTGTTCCCATGGCGGTGGCGTCAATCGTCTCAACTTTTTTATCGTCCTGGGAATTGGCGAGGGTGACCGCTGTCAGCAGAATAGCGAGTACAAGACTGCCGTATGCGAATTTGCGAATTGCGAACTTGGAATCCTTGCTTAGTCTCAATGTATTGTCCTTTCCGAAGGACGGTGTCAGTAGCTTGCGCATCCGTCTTTAGTCGTACATGACAATATACCTTATGGTCGATAGAAGATGGAGCGAGAGGAAGGTCTGTGCACCAGGATGCGATTCGCGCAAGGGGTCGCCGCTCGCGAAGCGCAGAGTAAACACGCCTACGACTAGAATCCCAAACCTCACTGGGCTGAACAGCGATCCGCACGCGGTCGGGTCACTTCAGGGCGGAAACGCCGGACACTGTCGCGCTACGCTAATACGTTTTCCGGTTCCTGCAGCAGGCTTTCCGAATCCGCCTCATCTTCCAGAGCCTTGGTGTGTGTCTTCGCCACCAGCATATAGATCGATGGCACGACGAACAGGGTAAAGATCGTTCCAATAATCATGCCGCTGACCAACATGATGCCGATGCTGTTGCGGGCGCCTGCGCCCGGGCCCTTGGCCAGCACCAGCGGGAAGTGGCCGCATACGGTGGCTGCGGTTGTCATCAGAATGGGGCGAAGCCGGGTGGTCGCTGCCTCGATGATCGCGGCGAGTTTGGCCTTTCCCGTTTCCTGAAGATGGTTGGCGAATTCGACGATCAAAATGCCGTTCTTCGCGATCAGACCGACCAATGTAATCAATCCGACCTGACTGTAGATATTGAGCGTGGTCAATCCGAGAAATGAGAACAGCAACGCTCCGGAAAGAGCCAGCGGCACCGAGCCAGCCAAAATGATGAAGGGATCGCGGAAGCTTTCGAACTGGGCTGCCAGAACCAGGTAGATCAGGATGCCCGAGAGCATGAAGGTCCCGAGGAATTTACTTCCTTCAACCCGCAACTGACGAGACTCGCCCGCGTAATCGACGGTGAAGCCCTGCGGCAGGATCGCCTTGGCCTGGTCTTCCAGGAAACGCAGCGCCTTGTCGAGTGGCACGTTTGGAGGGATCACGCCTTGAATTGTGACCGCGTTGAGCTGCTGGAATTTATTCAACTGCCGCGGCTCAGTAGTGGTTTTTATGGTGGCGAAGGTCGACAAGGGCACCAGTTTATTGTCGGATCCGGTGACGTAAATCTGCTGCAGTTGTTCCGGAGTTAAGCGTTCCGCGCGCTTGATCTGCGGAATGACTTTGTAGCTCCGGCCCTGAATGCTGAAGCGATTGACGTAGTCACCGCCGAGCATGGTGGAAAGATCCTGGCCCGCCTGGGTCAGATCAATTCCCTGTGAGCGAAGTTTGTCGCGGTCGAAAACGACCTCGGCCTGCGGCTGATCGAACTTCAAATCGGTGTCAGCGAAAATAAACAGACCGCTGGCGAAAGCCCTTTGCACGAGTTGATTCGCAAAGTCGCTGAGCTGCCTTGGCTCGGCGGCCGAGACGATCACAAACTCCACCGGGAAATTTCCGCCGCCCGGCAGCGGCGGTGGAGTGAGCGGGATAACGCGGATGCCAGCAATCTTCGAGAGCGGCCCAACCGATTCAACCAGCAATTGCTGAGCCGTCTTGGTCCGCTGGCTCCACGGCTTCGTTACCATGCCGCCGAAACCGCCGCTGGGAGAGGTGATTTGAAAGATGCTCTCACTCTCCGGGAACGAATGATAAACATCGTAAACCTGGGTCGTGAACAGATTGGTCTGATCAATGGTCGAGTTGGCGGAAGATTGGATGACCCCAAAGACGACTCCCTGATCCTCAGATGGCGCCAGTTCATGCTGCGAGAACATGTAGAAAGGCACGATCAGCGCGACGACAATTGCCCATAGAACAAAGACCACAGGCCTGTATTGCAGCGTGCCTGTAAGCAGTCGCGAATAGGTTCTACGCACCCACTCGAATCGGCGATTAACAATTCCGGCGAAACCGCGATCAGTGTCACCCGCGCGGAGCAACTTCGAGCCCATCATCGGAGACAGGGTCAACGCGACAACGCCAGAAACAATTACCGCTCCCGCGAGGGTGAACGCGAACTCGCGGAACAACGCCCCGGTCAGGCCGCCCTGAATCCCAATCGGCGCATACACTGCGGCCAGCGTGATGGTCATCGCGATGATCGGGCCAACCAGTTCGCGGGCCGCATCAATGGCCGCTTTGAAGGGAGGCTTACCCAAATGCAGATGCCGCTCGACGTTTTCGACCATCACAATGGCGTCGTCCACCACCAAGCCGACAGAGAGGACGATTGCGAGCAGGGTTAGCAGGTTAATAGTGAAGCCGGCAATCAGCATCAGGAAAACCGCGCCGACTAGTGAAATTGGGATGGCGACAACCGGAATAAGTACGGAGCGGAACGATCCGAGAAACAGAAAGATAACGATCACAACGATGATCAACGTTTCGGTAAGCGTACTCAACACTTCGTCGATCGCGTCCTGAATGTACGCAGTCGAATCGTAAGGGACGCCGATCTTCATGCCCGGAGGCAGTTGCGACCGGATCTCCGGCAACGCTGCACGCACCTGACGAATCACCTCGAGCGTATTGGCCGTGGGGAGCACCCAAATCCCCATGAACGTCGCCGTTTCGCCGTTGAAACGAACATCCTGCTCATAGTTCTGCGCGCCCAGCACAACGTCAGCGATCTCGCCCAGGCGGACGACAACGCCTTTATCTTCTTTGACTACCAATTGGCGAAACTCTTCCGGCGTCCGCAGATCGGTGTTAGCAATCAGGTTCACCGATACCATGGACCCTTTTGTCTGCCCAAGGGCTGAAAGGTGGTTGTTCTTCGACAATGCGTCCCGCACTGCGGAAGCCGAAATTCCGAGCGCCGCCATTTTGTCGGGCTTCAGCCAGATGCGCATGGCAAAAGTACGATCGCCGAGAATGTCAGCGCGCTGCACGCCGCTGATGGCACTTAACTTAGGCTGCACGACTCGGGTCAGGTAATCGGTAATCTGGTTCTGATCCAGGTTGGGGGAAGAGACGCCGATATACATTGCGGCGAATTCAGTGTCGGCGGTTTCGAGATCGATGACCGGCGCCTGCGATTCAGGCGGCAAATCGTTGCGAACCTGAGCCAGCTTCGCCTGGATCTGCGTCAGGGCCGCGTTGGTGTCGTAGTTGAGCTTGAGGTGAACCGTGATCGTGCTCAGCCCCTGCGCGCTCGATGACTCCATGTAGTCGATTCCGTCGGCGCTCGCGATGACGCGTTCGATGGGAGTCGTGACAAAGCCTCGAACCAAGTCGGCGTTCGCGCCGACGTATACCGTCGTCACCTGAATGATGGCGATGTCGCTGCGCGGATACTGACGCACACTTAAAGATCGAATGGATTGCAGGCCCGCGATGAGAATAACCAGGCTAACGACCATCGCGAGGACCGGCCGCTTAATAAAGAGGTCGGTAAACTTCATTTAACTATCCTCAGGCTTGGGCGCGGGATTGTTTCCCGGCTGAACTTTGTTGTTGACTTGAACCGCCGCGCCATTGCGTAGCTTGAATACACCCGAGGTTACGACCTCGTCGCCGGGATTGACACCCGAGATGATCGCAACCTGATCCCCGCGCGATCCTTCAACCTTCACGAACTGCTGCTGCACCCCGCGGTAGCTCTTGCCGCTGGGATCTTTCAGGTCGGTAATGACGAAAACAGAATCGCCGTAAGGCGCATAGTTAATCGCGGACGCGGGCAGCGCGATGACGGAACGAGCTGCCCCCAGCGGAACTTCGACTTGCACGAACATACCGGGACGCAGTTTGCCTTCAGGATTGGAAAGAGTTGCCTGTATCTGAATATTTCGGGTTGCCTCGTTTACCACCGAGTCGACTGCCGTGACTCGCCCGGAGAACGCGGCATTTGGCAAGTCCTCTTTGGCGACACGAACTGCATGGCCGATCACCATCTGCGAAAGCGTCTGCTGCGGAACCCCGAAGTTCACATAGATCGGACTCAGCGCTTGCAGCGAAACGATCGCCTGGCCCGCCGACAAATACTGCCCTAGATTGACTTGGCGGATGCCAAGGATCCCCGAAAACGGCGCTTTGATGGTCTTCCGGTCGATGGTGGCGCGAATCTCGGCGACATTTGCTTCGGTTGCCTTTTGTTGCGAGAGGGCCTGGTCGTATTCCATTCGCGAGATGACGCCATCATTGACCAGTTGCTGCATCCGGCCGAAATTCACCTTCGCGAGGTCGCGCTGCGCCTCGAGCGAGGCCAACTGAGCCCGCTCCTGCCGGGTATCCAGTTCAACGAGAATATCCCCCGCTTGAACGGACTTGCCGGAATCGAAGGCCACACGGGCGATAGCGCCCGGAAGATCCGCGCTCACTGTGACGCCTTGGACGGCCTCCATTGTGCCGATCACATTCAACGTCGCCGGCCATTGCTCCCGATGCGCTACAACGCTGGTGACCGCCTCCGGAGGGGGTTGAAACGCCGCGGCTTGCACTGCCGAGTGAATCTGTTTGAATTTTAAGAAGCCGAGGGCCGTCAGCAGAACCGCTGCCACGCCCAACATCAAAATCATCCGTTTCGCCATTTATCTGCCCCTTAGCGGCCGCCGCTGGAACGAAAATTGCTGCTCAGTTCGCCCGTGGTAGCCGTGCAACTCGATAATCCCATTGGATTCACGCCCTAGGCGGAACGATTCTAGCTATTCGCTTGCCTCACGTACCCTTGGAGACTGACCCATCTACATTTGAGACGCTTTTTTGCCTATTTGGTCAACGTCGGCGTTCCTTCATTTATAGATCGAACGACGAGGGGCCAGATCGACAGCCATGGCAGTTTTTTTGCGACTTGGCACATGACGTTCGAACGGCCAACCGAGGCGGGGGGTGGCTTTAGCCTGCACCTGACAGCAACCTGAGGCCGAGAGCCGCCGATTGCCGACTACTCAGAATCCGACTCGCCCCACTCGAATCAAGGCAGAGAAATCAGGAGAGTTGCCGGCCGCATGGCCAGCAGCGTTGATATGTTCACGTTGCTTCAGCTCTGGAAACGGTAGCCCACCTGTAACCAATCGTCCCCGGTCGTACATCAAGGCATCCAAGGTGCCGTTCAATAAAAACTGATAGTTCCAGGGCTGTGGATTATCGACGTCGGAGGCAAGCTGGCTTTGGAGCGTAGTGGTGCAGTTTCTTGTCACTTCGTTGTACCACTCCGGCAGCTTATTCAATTTGTTCAGGTAGGTGATATAGGTGAGGAACATGGCCCTCGCTATCTCCGGCTGCGCCTTGACGCGGTACATGTAAACTTCTTCGTCCTTACGATAGTTCGTACGCAATCGAATGACGTCGCGCTCGTCTGCCACAATAAAGATCAGCCCGTACTGGCGAAAAAAACCAAGAACCGTTGAGTACGCTTGCCCAACCTTATACCGAGCCTCGATGGAAAACGCGACATGCTGATCGTCTCCAAATTGAAAGCTGACAATTGGATGGCTCGCAAAGGGAATTCCCCAGTTCGTAAGGAAGAAGTCGGCGGCCCGGATCTGCGAAAGATAGACAGTCCGATCGCCCCAGCAATTGAAGTAGTCGGTTTCGCTGTGATATTCGCAATTCCGCAAATTGTGAATGGTGACCTTGTCTCCGTCGATGTCGGCCCATGCGGTCCGGGCAACGTTGGGTTGCCAATTGCCGTCGTTCGAGGGCTGCAGGGTGAGCCACCATGCGAGCACACTACAAAAGCCCAAGAGACACGAGACGGCGGCCCAACGGGATCCTTTAAGCTTGAATAAGATTGCGACAACCCCAACTGCATAGATCACCGCGATCGGAATACGTAGCGCCGGGATCCGGAAATCGACGTAAAGAGCCGCCACTGCCCAAAGAGTGAGCAGCGAGAGAATGAACCACATCATTGCAATTCCGATTATGCGCAGCACTCGCAACCAAGTCGGCGGAAGC
>Ga0210383_10000716_pt1 | contig 30212 bp, 30 predicted proteins | sample IncBWC14OmetaG_FD_160072 | JGI IMG/M metagenome (GOLD analysis project Ga0210383, IMG submission 160072) | Forest soil microbial communities from Barre Woods Harvard Forest LTER site, Petersham, Massachusetts, United States - Inc-BW-C-14-O ... | reverse complement strand
GACGGAACCCATGGCGGTGAGCCATATGCCCCGTTGATGCAGGCCAGCGACGGCAATTTCTATGGCACGACCGAAGGCGGCGGCAATTACAACAACGGCGTCATTTTTGAAATGAGCCCGGCTGGAGTCTTCACTGATCTCCACGACTTCGACCCGAATACCGAGGGCGGAGAACCATTCTCCGCTTTGGTTGAGGGCACGAATGGATTTCTGTACGGCACCACGGTCGATGGAGGAACCTTCAACGACGGGACGATCTACTCCATTCCTTTGGGCGGTGGAAATCCTGACACCTTGTACAGCTTCGACGGTACGTCGGGTACAGCCCCGGGGGCACCGCTGGCGCAGCATACGAACGGAACTTTCTATAGTGACTCGGCATGGGGCGGAAGCGATGATCTGGGGACCTTCTACTCATTCAGCGCCGGCCTCTCGCCGTTCGTCCAGCTCGTTACCACCTCCGCAAAAGCCGGAAAGAACGTTGAAATCCTGGGCCAGGGATTCACTGGCACGACTGCCGTTTCTTTCAATGGGACACCGGCAACTTTCCACGTTGCTTCGATGACTTATCTCACAGCGATAGTACCGATCGGAGCGACCAGTGGATTCATCAAGGTGACGACACCAGGCGGAACTCTTGAAAGTAATCAGGCGTTCCGAGTGATCCCGTAGCGCAAGTTTGGGCCTGGCGTGGGCAGCAACTTATTTCGGTTCGCGAGCGAATGAAAAAAGAATTTGGAGCGTGACATGAAAAATCTAAAGTCTCAACTGCTCGTTCTTCTGCTCAGCCTGATCTGTTTGCTGAGCGGCGCCTATGCACAACTGACGCCCAGCGCGGATGCCTACACGAGCACTGCCGCTCCGACCACGAACTACGGAGCCAAGACACTACTCGACGTCGAGAGCGCCTCGCAGACGGCTTACATCCGATTCGATCTCTCGTCGATCCCGGCCGACTACAGCGGCGCCAACATCACCAAGGCGACTCTGAAGCTCTACGTCAATTCGGTGGCGAGCGCAGGCAACTTTAACGTGGATTACGTCAATGGCACGTGGGCGGAGAACACGATCACTGCAGACCTGGCACCCGCGCTCGGAACCACGATCGCCGCCAGCGTGCCGCTCACGGCTGCTGACAAGAACCAGTACATTCTCATCGACGTCATCGTGGCGGTGCAGGCATGGCTGAGCGGAACTGCCAATTCCCGTGGGAGACAGGTTCAACTCGATGGAACGAAGAACGCGCACGTTGTTGATCCGGTCATTAACCTCCGAGATTTCCTCCGCCTGCTGTGCTAATTGCTGCTCATCGATGCCGCCAGCAATCTTCAATCCTTTGGAGTGGTCAGTAATCGCCAGGTAGGAATATCCCAGCGCGGCCGCCGCCTCAGCCATCTCCAGAATCGACCCCGACCCATCACTCCAGGTCGTGTGCATCTGCAGATCACCAAGAATTCCGGCGAAGCGCGTTGGCTCCCTTGACCTCATTGCCTTCACTTCGGCTATTGTCAGGAAGTTTCGTCGAATCTCCGGAATTGCCCAATCGAGATCCGGCGGATGTTCCACCCAAGTGAGTATTTGCTTATTCAGATAAGGCCCGATGGCGGGGAGTTCTGTGAGGCTCCGGCCGCTGTTGAGAATGTCTTCTGCCTCTTCCGGCCACAGTAAGGAGCGGCGCGCCGAGCGCCGAAGTGCCCGCTGTAGTGGCTGCTTCGCGTGTTCGGCGGCGTGTGCCAGCAGTTCGCCAATGTCCAGGTTGGTCACGTTCTAAAGATGCCAATACGTCGCATGGCATCTCGTTTTTCCGACATTTCGCGGAGCTGTTAACGTTTCTTGGAGCTCTGGTCAAACCTTCGGGACCTACACTGCAACTAAGTTTTGGCGCAGTGTCAGAGGACGTGCTGCTTACCTGTTCCGAGATGACTAACGGTTTTCTTCTTTGGAGAAACTATGGCAAGCCCGGCAAGTATTAAAAAACACCCGGTTCATCCGATGCTAGTGGCACTTCCTATCGGACTGTGGGTTTTTGCGCTGGTTTGCGACGTGGTGCACGCAGCGGGCGGCAATGTGTGGCAGACCGTCGCTACCTACTGTATCGCTGCTGGAATTGTGGGAGCTCTCGTCGCCGCTGTGCCGGGATTGATCGACTATTTCTCAATCGACGAAGCCGCGATGAAGAAAATCGCGAATCTGCACATGGCGGTCAATCTTGGCGCCGTTGCCATTTTTGCCATCAATCTGTGGATCAGATTCCGTGAGCCAGCGGAGAGCTATTTACCACTGGGAATGTCCCTAGTCGGCAATTGGTGTTGGTGGCTGGCTCGGCGGTGAAATGGTCTACATCAAAGGGATGGGTGTCGAAGCAGTTGAGAAGCTGGCGAAAAAGGTTGAGAAATCATCGAGCCGCCGGGCGGCTTGACCGTTAAGTGCTTGGTAAGTGCGAGTTGATGTCAAAAGCAGCTTCAACTCGTGAACGTGACCCATCGCCCCCGCCCTCTTCATCTCCGAGCAGCGCGAAGGACTTTTCCGGCAAAGGGTTTTTAGCGAAGCTGGGTCCCGGTCTGATCACCGGCGCTTCCGATGATGACCCAAGCGGAATAGCGACCTACTCACAGGTGGGCGCGCAGTTCGGTACGGGACTTCTTTGGACCATGCTCGTCTCGTACCCGCTGATGGCGGCGATTCAGGAGATCTGCGCTCGCATTGGACGCGTTACCGGTTGTGGCTTGGCCGCCAATCTTCGAAAAAGCTACCCACGCCCGCTCCTTTACTTCGTCTTGATAGCCATGTCCGCGGCGAATGTCTTCAATCTCGGCGCCGACATTGGCGCCATGGGAGCGTCTCTCGCGCTGATCGTCCCGACTAATGTCAACGTCTTAACGGTGACTTTCGGAATCATCTCGCTCGTAACCGTGCTGTTCATTCCCTATTCAACCTACGCTAGGTATCTGAAATGGCTGACGCTCTCGCTCTTCTCCTACGTTGGCGTCGTTTTCCTGGTGCATATTTCATGGCCATCGGTTCTTCGGGCGACGTTGATTCCGCACGTGGCGCTGAACAAAGAATTTCTGATGGCGATCGTCGCGGTACTCGGTACCACAATCAGTCCCTATCTGTTTTTCTGGCAGGCTTCGCAGGAGGTTGAGGAGGTGAGGGCTAACCGGGGAGAAAAATCGCTGAAACACGCTCCGGCGCAGGCGACCGTGCAATTGGAGCGGATCCGTACGGATACATATGTTGGTATGGCGTTTTCGAATGTGGTCGCCTTCTTTATCATCCTGACTGCGGCCTCAACATTGCACACCCACGGAGTCACAGACGTGGCGACATGCGCGCAGGCTGCCGCTGCCCTGAAGCCAATCGCCGGCCGTTTCGCAACGGCTCTGTTCGTGTGCGGGATCGTAGGCACCGGAATGCTAGCGGTGCCGGTTTTGGCGGCATCCGCAGCTTATGGGATCGGGGAGGGGTGTCAATGGCGAGTCAGTCTTGAAAAGCGGCCGCATCAAGCGGTCGGTTTTTACAGCGTCATTGGCATCGCCATCGCGACCGGATTGTTGCTCAATTTTCTGCACATCGATCCCGTCAAGGCTCTCTACTGGTCAGCCATTCTCAACGGCCTCGTCGCAGCGCCGCTGATGGCGGTGATCATGATGATGGCATCCAATCGTAAGGTGATGGGGAAATTTGTCATCCCCGCTTATCTAAGATGGGTCGGATGGTGTGCCACGGCAGTGATGTTCTGTGTTTGCATCGCAATGGTTCTCAGTTGGAAGGCTTGAAGAGATAGCGAGGGGGGTCGAGGCCGAGGAAATTGCTGATTCAGGAGACTCCGGCGTTTTCCGCGACCGTCGCCACTAAAAGGTTGAACAACTGAAACTTAGAAAACAACTGATGAGAGCCGAAGCGCGTCTTAGTCTCGTACTCGACTGAGGAGGCACTTCATGGCGGCACAATCTTCACCGCGGCCGATTGCAGACCGAGAGACATTCTTGAATGCCGGGAAGAACGAAGCCTCCACGCCTGCTGTGGCCTGGGCTGCGGTCATCGGCGGGGCCCTATGGGCCAACAATAGGCTCGAAGCTGAAAGAAGCGAGCCTGGAAGTTGAGCGCAAGTATTGCTGACGTGGCTGCTAGACGCCGTCCTTGGTTCAAAACTGCAGCGTAAGCGCTAGTTGGATCGAGCGCAGGCCGCAGATTTGGAACCCTCGGTGTGTTACCGCTTTCAGCAGGCGATGATCCCTGTTACTCGAATCGCATTTTCAGTTTTTTCACTTACTCCATCAGCACGCAGTTGCCAAACTGCGGGACCATATTTCAGGTCGGGAACTTGAGCTTCTTCAAGAACGCGGCGAATCGCGGGTCGTTGTGCAAGTTCTTCAGCAGGGGGGCCACTTTGGTTTCGACCAGACCGGTGTCACGTTGGGCATAAGCTCGGTCTAGCCACTCGAACGCTTTGTCGGACTGGTTCCGGAAAGCATAGACCTGGGCGATCAAGACCGCACTAGATGGCCTTTTCGCAATGAACTCACTCAATGCAGCGTCCGACTCTTTTTCCCGACCAAGAGCGTAGTACGCAATCGAATACAGGAATGGACGAAAGGCGCCATAGCGTACCTGCCCGATTTCAGCCAGAGCATCCTGAGGCCGCCCCTGCATCACATAGATTTGGGTTAACAGGATAGGACCGGGCCAAGCATCGGGACTCAGTTCAACGGCCTTCCTGCCAGCCGCTGCGGCTTGGTCTAGCTGCCCCACGTAGTACTCGATCGTTGCAAGGCACTCCCAACTACCTGGGCTGAGTGGATCCAAGTCAACGGCTCGGCGGGCCAACTGAAGACCTTCATCAAAGCGGCCGAACAAAGCCGCCGAGCAAGCCGCCATCGTTACATTCTCGGGATTTCCGGGGTCGAGAACAATCGCCCGCTGGAAGGAAGCGTCCGCTCCAGCCCAATCGTATTCGGCCTGTTGCTTAATCCGTCCCATCTGGACATGGGCCTCTGCCAGATTCGGGTTCAGGGCTAAAGCTCGCTCCACCGCTTCACGCGCAAGCCGATGACCCTCCTCAGCGGGAATAAGACTTATGTTGACTTGCCAGTTGCGCACTCGAGACAACCCGACCCAAGCTAACGCATAGGAGGGATCAAGTTGGGTCGCCCGTTCGTAATACTTTGCTGCCATATCCGTATCTTTGTTGGTGTTACGCTGAAAAAAATAGTACCCCTTCAAGTAGGCGTCGAAGGCTTCCGGATTAACCGGGTGCGACTGCGCCAACGCAGCCTGTTGCTTCGAGGTCAAGCGGAGTTGGATCTCGCGAGCAACCGCCCTGGCTACGTCGTCTTCTATAGTAAGAATGTCCTTCGCCGGATAATCGTAATCCTGTGACCACAGATGAGTTTGATCCCTCACTTGAATCAGCTGAGTGGTAAGGCGTACGTGATTTCCGCTTTCGCGGAGGCTTTTTTCCAGTACGTACTGCACAGAAAGATCGCGTCCAATCTGGTCCAGGCGTTCGTCCTTGCGCTTGTATCCCATAACAGATGTTCGCGCGATTACCCCAAGATGTTCGGGGTTCAGCCGGCCTAACTGTGAAATCACTTCGTCGGTCAGGCCGTCAGCAAGATATTCCTTATTGGGGTCGCCAGTGAGATTCTCAAACGGCAGTACCGCGAGCATGACTTTTTCCGATTTTCCAGGCCCTGTAGTCCGAAAGTGCCGCCAGGACGCAGAACCAACGACCGCTAAAAGGACGGCAGACGCACCTACGACCGCAGCTTTCCACCGAGGCCAGGCTGCCTTTGAAAGTATTGCATTTGCTGAAAGGTCGAGAACGGGTTGGGTATCGGCTCGCGAACTTTCGGTGGTCGGGAATTGAACCGGGGCCTGTATTCGGGTGTCTGCTGCTTCGGCAACGCTCACATTTGCGGTGAACTGGTAACCCTTTCGGGCAATGGTGACGATCAAGCGCGGGTCTTCGGGGTTGTCCCCCAGCGCTTTGCGTAAATGCGAGATGTATTGTTTCAGGTTCCCCTCTTCCACGAACGTGTCGCCCCACACGGCTTGTAGTAATTCCTCCTTGGTCACTAAGCGGTTGGGGTTTTGAACGAGGAAGGTCAGGACGTCAAAAGCCTTAGGCGTGAGAGAAACGGGCGAATCGGCATGGGAGAGCGTGCGCTTCCCCGGATCTAGCACAAACTGCTCGAAATTGTACGAGTTGATCACACGAAGGCAGTTAGATTATAGGCCGTTTACAGTTTTTCACCGTTTTTGACGGCTTTCTGAACGACTTCCCAATGCTTCGATGCGAGAATCCCCCACTTCCACAGCGATCCCTCGGGACAGGAAATTGAGGTCTAAGTTCGATGGATCCTATCAGCAAATCTGGCCAAATCGCTTGCTGCGGAATTTCGCGGTGGAGAACAGCATGACCGACAAACTCGATGACCGAGCCCTCGATCGATTGTTCCGGACAGCCCGCACGCGTAACGCGTGGATCGAGCAGGCGGTGACTGAACAGCAGCTACGCGAGCTGTATGATCTGATGAAATTCGGTCCTACTTCGGGAAATTGTTGCCCGGCGCGTTTTGTCTGGGTCAGGAGTGCCGAGGGCAAGAGCAGGCTTGCAGCCCTGGCTGCACCCAACAATGCGCCAAAGATACTAGCGGCGCCGGTCACAGTCATCGTCGGCTATGACCTGGACTTCGCCGAACAATTGCCGAAGTTGTTTCCCGCGCGCGGTAAGGACATGCAGGCGTATTATTCCGACCCCCTGGTCGCGCAAACCACCGCTTTTCGCAACAGCAGCCTTCAGGGCGCCTATCTGATTGTGGCCGCGCGCGCGTTGGGACTGGACTGCGGTCCGATGTCCGGCTTCAACAATGAGGCGGTGGATTCTGAGTTTTTTGCCAACACACGCATCAAATCCAATTTCATTTGCTCCATCGGGTACGGATCGAATGAAAACCTCTTCCCGCGCAACCCAAGACTGACGTTCGAGGAAGCAGGACGCTTTGCCTAAAGGAGCGGCAAAATGAATAGCAGCAAGACGGCCCAAAAGGTTGAGCCCGCGCGTCATTGGATCAATGGCGAGTGGATCGGTTCGTCCACGGTCGCAAATTCCGTAAGCCCTTCCACCGGGGAGGTGCTCGGGCAATACTCGGCAGGCGGGCGAGTCGAGGCGGCGGCCGCAATCGCCGCCGCGCGAAAAACCTTTGACACCGGTAGTTGGTCTCATGACCCTCAACTCCGATCGCGGGCACTTCTCGAACTCGCCGACAGACTTGATGAGCGAGCGGACGCGATTGCGCTGACGATTAGCCGCGAGGAGGGCAAGACGTCGGGTCAGGCGACACTCGAAGCCACCTGGAGCCCGGCAACTCTTCGTTACAACGCAGGAACTGCGTTATCGCAAACAGGCACATCAGCTGAGATCGCGCCAGGCGTATTCGCAACCGCCCTGCGCGAGCCGATTGGCGTCGCGGGAATCATCGTCCCATGGAATTCCCCTCTCGCGCTGCTGGTCCGCGCCTTAGGGCCGGCATTGGCGGCCGGCTGCACCACGGTCATTAAGCTGCCCGGTCAGACAGCGTTGGTCAATTTTCTCGTCGCGGAAGCAGTCGCGGCGACCAAGAGCCTGCCGAAGGGGGTGGTGAATATCTTCACGGAAGCTGGAAATGAAGGAGCGCCACTTTTGGTCGAATCACCCGACGTTGACGTCATAAACTACACCGGCAGCACCAAGGTAGGTCGGCAGGTCGCCGAAAAAGGCGCACAGACGCTGAAGAGGATTTGCCTGGAATTGGGTGGGAAAACACCGCTGATCGTCTTTGAGGACGCGGACATTGAGGTTTTCGCAGCCCTCGTCGTGACAGCGCTCACACAGTTCAATGGCGAATTCTGCATGACGGGCTCGCGAGTGCTCGTACAGCGAAGTGTCGCCGACGCGTGGCGGGAACGAATCGCGTCCCTTTTGGAGAAGGTCGTGGTCGGTCGAGCCGATGACCCGAATAGTCAGATGGGTCCCGTAATCGATAAAGCCAATGTCGAGCGCATCGATCGCATAGTTAAAGATGCATCTCGGTATGCTCGGATCATTGTTCGCGGCGGCCCAATCGTAGATGGCCCTTTGGCGGCCGGTGCATTCTATCGCCCCTCCATGCTGGAGACGGAAGCGTTAGACGTTCCATTGATCCAGGAGGAAATTTTCGGCCCTGTGCTGAGCTTTGAGACTTTCAACTCAGAGGACGAAGCGATCACCCGCGCGAATGCTACCGTCTTCGGTCTGGCTGCCGCGGTCTTCACCAAAGATGTCGATCGTGCACAGCGAGTCGCCCATGCCATCAAGGCTGGCACAGTGTGGATCAACACTTGGGGACTCGTCAACGACGCTTTCGAAGAGGGTGGCTTCAAGTACAGCGGCATCGGACGTGCGCGGGGTGCTCGCGCCATGGAAGAGTTCCAAGAAGTGAAAACGCAAATCCGTGTCGTAGCGCCCACGCCGGCACCATAACCTCACAAAGGAGAAATTCGATGCCCGTTCCTGGTCTGCCCAAAGTCGGAGCCCCGCCTGCCCCGGCACCCTTGCGCAAAATCGCGCTTGAGGAGCACTTCGGCCACCCCATAGTGTTCATGCGGGATAGCGACGGCCGGTTCGAGACCCGTAAGGAGGCCGCCGTTGGCCATCTCGGGCCAGAGTATTTTGAGGTCGTGCAGGAGCGGCTTCTAGACTTTGACACGACGCGCCTCCAAGCCATGGACGAGGCGGGCGTTGACAAGGTGCTGCTCTCCTTCGGTGCCGGGTTTCGTACTTTTGGCGTGCAGGGCATCCTCGACCGGGTCGAAGCGACGAACACTGCTCGCATAGTGAACGACTTTCTCGCCGAACAAGTGCGCGCGCATCCCAGTCGTTACATCGGTATGGCCACCCTAGCGCTCCAGGATCCCAACGAAGCCGTGCGCGAGCTTGAGCGCTGCGTTACTAAACTCGGCTTCAAAGGCGTCATGGTGAACGGCTATACCCAGGTCGAGAGCCCAGACAATTTGATCTATCTCGACGATGCGCGGATGACACCGCTGTGGGAAGCGCTGACGGCGCTTAATGTGCCGCTCTACCTCCACCCACGCGCGTCGTACAAGGCTGTCATGTACGACGACCATCCGGAGCTTACCGGTGCGAACTGGGGTTTTGCCCCGGAGACCGCGACGCATGCGCTGCGCATCGTCTATGGCGGCATCTTTGATCGCTTTCCGACTGCCAAGCTGGTGTTGGGACATCTCGGCGAGTCTTTGCCGTTTCTTGCTTGGCGCATTCAGCACGGCGTCAACTTCAGTCCGAATGGCCGCTTTACGAAGAAACGCCTGGTCGACTACCTGGCGGAGAACATCTGGGTCACTACGAGCGGCAACTTCAACACCCAGGCCCTTCACTGCACGATTCTTACCATGGGCGCCGATCGCATTCTCTTCTCAGGTGACTACCCATACGAGGATTACGCCGAGGGAGGAGAATTCATCGATACGGTAGCGATCAGCGAGAGCGACCGTCGCAAGATCGCTTACGAGAACGCCAAGGCGCTTTACAAGCTCTAGAAGGGCTCGCAAGCCCCTGGATCCGTTCAAGCAAGAACGGACTAAAGAGGAAAAGGAGAACTATCACATGTCTGACAATGTGGCTGCTGTTCGTAATGCCTATGCGGTTGCCGAACGGAAAGATCTGGAGGGCTGGATCAACTTGTTTACGCCTGATGGGGTGTTCACAGACAATTCGGTGGGTGTGACCTACCGTGGTCGCTCCCTCGCTGACCCGGTCCGCAATTACGGGACGGCGTTTTCCAACATGCACCGCGAGCTATATCGGAGCTATTCCGATGGCAATGTCGTCGTGGTGCAACTGGCTCTGCAGGGCACCCACGATGGCCCGCTCCAGCTTCCCTTTGGCGAACTGGCTAACACGGGTAAGAAAATGGACGCCCCGTGCTGCGACGTGTTCGAACTCGTAGACGGCAAGATCAAACGCTTCGACTGCTACCCAGAGGGGTCGATCATTCTTGCTCAGCTAGGGGTCTTGAACAACCTGGACGCCGCTTTGAGTCATTGAGAATCGAATCAATGGATCATTTTGGGGAACGTTTCAACGGCGTTACACTGGGGCTCTGCTTGCTTGTTGTTGGGCTATGCCTGTTTGTCACGGGTGTTGCGAACGCACAGACACCCGATCCGTCACCGGTAGATGCTCCACAACCGGGAGTGCGGCCCGCGCTTGGCCCTTTCCCGAGATTTGAAGACTGGAGCTTTTTGCGCGACCCATCCCAACGGATCGATCCTTACGATAGGTTGAAGTTCATTCCGCTGAACGACTCCGGCACAAACTACCTGACGCTGGGCGTTGAGAATCGGACAGAATTTCAGTATCTCCAGAACAACGCTTGGGGCGCGGGACCGCAAGATCTGACAGGTTACGTTTTCGAACGATTGATGCCCAGCGCCGACTTACGCCTGGGAGATCACGTTCGCATTTTTGTGACGCTGGCGTTTGACGACGTGGGTGGCAAGAAAGCTGGCCCTCGGCCAGTAATCGACAAGGATGTTGCCGATGGACATGAAGGTTTTGTCGAGTTCGGCGGTAATCTTCACGATCGGCACCCCGGCTGGGATGTCATCATCGGACGTCAGGAGATCTCACTCGGAACAGGGCGCCTTCTCGATAACAACGAGGGCGTGAACGTAAGAAGCGCCTTCGATGGCATCTGCCTAGGGTATGACAAACCGAAGGGGCGTATCGATTTGATCGCCGTCAAGCCGGTGGAGACCAACCCCGGCGCGTGGGACGACATACCCAACTCTGCGATCACTCTGTGGGGCTTGTATGCCTCGAATGTGCGCTGGAATTCGCAGGTCATGTCGGATGTCTACTTTCTAGATTACGACGCAGCATCGGCGACGTACCAAAACCAGTCTGCACGAGAGCAACGGCGCACGATTGGAGCGCGGTATTTCAATCGCCCGCCCAACGAACCACCCACGGCAGGTTTTGACTATAACGTTGAGACTGGGTTCCAGTGGGGCTCATTCGGGAATCGCTCGATCCGCGCCTGGGGCGCTGGAGCGAACATCGGGTGGACGCTTCCCAGCCCGGTGTGGGGCGCGCATTTCGGGTTTCAGGCTGATGCCCTGAGCGGAGACAACGGCCAGCCGGCGACTCTCGGCACGCTCAACGCAATGTTTCCGCGGGGAGCGTATTTTGGGCCAAAGTTTGCATTCATCGGGCCGGCAAACTTGTTGGATCTCCAGCCTCAGTTTGTCTTCCATCCTGTTCAGAACGTCACCGGAACTTTCGAGTGGATCTGGTTCTGGCGCGAGAGCACGAAAGACGCGCTTTACACTTTTGGGAACGTGCCATTGCGGCCGGCGAATCTTAGCAGCGCACGGTATGTCGGGAGTCAACCCAATCTGGAGATTCGTTGGGCTATCAGTGAGCATTTCCTGGCAGCATTGAATGTCGCGGGCTTCATCACGGGGACATTCTTGCAGCAGTCTCCCCCGTCCAACGAGCTTGTGTTTTTCAATGCTGGCCTTACGTATCGATTTTGAAGATATCGGGGGTCTCTAAGGCAGCCCGAGGCGAAGGAGATGCACCATGTCACGAGTCATTCAGCAGTCCAGTCGTTGTGCCGCGATTACCGGCGCGGGTAGTGGGCTCGGGCGAGATATTGCGCTTGGTCTCGGGGCAAAGGGCTACCGCGTCTTTGGAACTGCTATCGCACCAGAGGAAATCACTGACCTGCAACAAACCTCTGGTGGCGCAGTTCAACTGACCAGCTGCGATATCACCGACGAGCCAGCTGTCAAGCGCTGGGCTCGTGCCGTGAGCACGCAGACAGATGGCGGCCTCAATCTTCTCATCAGTAACGCTGGAATCTTGACTCCCGGACCTATCGAGGCGCTCCCACTCGACTCCATCAGACGCGAATTCGAAGTGAACGTTTTCGGCGCGCTGTCCGTGGTGAACGCATTCCTTCAGGCTTTGAGGAAAGCGCGCGGTCGTATTGTGCAGATCAGCACTTGGACGGCACACCTGCCACTTCCGTTCAACGGTCCATCAGGCGCTTCAAAGGCGGCCATGGAGGTATTCGCGACCGTCTATCGAGAGGAACTGAAGCGCTTCGGTATCGATGTCGTCATCGCGGTCGCCGGAAATATGAAAACCGGGGGGCCTGCCAAGACAGCCGCTGGGCTTGCGCGCACAGCGGAGAGAATGACGCCCCAAGAGCGCGATCTTTACGGAAAAGTGTTCGGTACCTTTGCAGCCAAGCTCAACAGCATGCAAGACAACGGGCTTGCCTCGGTCGATGCGGCCAAGCGCGTGATCGAGATCGCCGAGCACCATCCTGCACCGCGAATTGCGGCGGTTGGCCAGGATGCGGAAGAGATTCTTCGCGTTGTGCGCGAGAAATCCGACGATGAGCAAGACGCTCTTCGTCTCCAACTCGTAGGACTGAGATAAGAAATCCAAAAAAAGGAGAAATCTATGATTGAACTCATTGAAGCCACCGACAGCCGTGCTGTCCGCAACAAGAACAACGTCCTCGCGCTGTACGATCTGATGATCAATCGAAAGCGGTCCGAAGAGGCTACCGCGAAGTTCGTCAGCCCATCCTACGTCCAGCACAACCCGCTGATTCCGGACGGCTCTGTTGCGCTGGGCCGGTTTTTCGGCAAAATTACCAGCGAGCGGCCTCGGGCACGCGTCGTGGTACACCAGATCATTGCAGTCGGCGACTACGTGTGGGCACATTTGAACTTCCTCAACCTGTTCAGCGACGATCCCGACGACACCGGCATTGCTGGCGTCGATATCTATCGCATGGACGCTGAAGGGAGAGCCGTCGAGCACTGGGATACCTTGCAACTCGTGGGCACACCTCAAAACTCCGCTCCGATCATTGCGCCGAACATTCCGCGTGCGAATGCCAACGGCATGTTCTGACCGCAAGGCGGGCAAGGCCAAGTAACTTCGTTCGCCACGAACTAACAAAAGAGGAAGGAGGAACTATTTCATGTCGACCAACTTGAGCGCTGTGCTTCAAGAGCTTTTGCAGAACACGTCGAACCTCAAGGTGCTCCAGCAACTCATGACACCGGACGCTACCTACGTTTCATTGAATTTCGACAACCCCGAACTCAAGAAAATTGAGCCGTGGGCCGGCACTCACAGAGGGCCACAGGCTCTGTCTGATGTCTTTGCGGCAATCCAACGGTTCTGGAAAACACTCGACTTCAAGGTCACGGACACGCTTGAACAAGGTGACCGCGTCGCTTTCTTCGGCTCCTTCACATACAAATCGAATACAACCGGGAAGGAAATCACTTCTCCGTTTGGCCTGCTGGCACGTTTCGAGGGTGGCAAGGTTGCTTATGTCCAGTTCCTCGAGGACAGCTATGGCACCGCAGGCTCGTTCAAAACGGGGGGCAGCTCACGATTTCATAGCGATCCCTCGGGAAAAGAAGTTGAGGTCTAACACTCAAGGAAATCACATGATTGCGGGCCGCGCGGCCCAGCTGATTCTCGGGTTGTGGGAGAATCAACGGCGGGCTGCAAGTAGATTGGAGGATAAACTATGAAAGCTGCGGTGATTCACGCGTATGGTTGGCCTGATGAACTTAAGTTCGAGGACATGCCCGATCCGTCTCCTGGGCCGGGCGAGGTGCTTATAAGGACTGCCGCAACGAGTATCAATCCGCTTGACGTGAAGGTGAGATCAGGGGCGGTCAAGGAATATTTTCCTGTGTCTTTTCCCGCAATCCTTGGCTGGGATGTTTCTGGAACCGTGGAGAAGGCCGGCCCCGGTGTGAATACTTTCACTAAGGGTGACAAAGTCTTCGCACAGACGGTGCAAGCGGACGCCACGATGTGCGTGGTTAAGGTGGCTGATCTCGCGCGGGTACCGGATGGGATGGACTTGGTATCGGTGGCGGCGTTGCCTACAGTCACCACAACGGGGGCTGAACTGGCCGCTCTCGCACTGGGAGGAAAGAAGGGTGGCACTCTGTTGGTGACCGGCGCCGCCGGAAATGTCGGCCGTTCCGCTGTCTTTGTGGCAAAGGAGAAAGGTGCCACCGTAATCGCGGGTGTACGGAAAGGACAAATCGAGGAAGCGCGAGCCCTGGGAGCTGACCGCATACTTGCACTGGATGATGAGACGGCTGTTGTGGGTTTGGAGTTGCTGGATGCCATCGCCGATACGGTTAGTGGGCCGACAGCAGCAAAGTTGATGGGCAAGCTTAAGCAGGGAGGAGTTTTCGCGTCGGTGCTAAGCGCACCGACCAACGCGGCTGAGTATCCTTCCATTTCAGTCAAAACGATGCAAGTGAAGGCGGACGCGCAGCTGCTATCGCACATGGCTGAAGCGGTGAGGTCAGGGAAGCTGTCGATCCCACTTGGCCAGCGTTTCGCACTGAAAGACGCGAACAAGGCGCACGCAGCAGCGGAAAAGGGTGCCGCGGGGAAAATCCTGTTAGTCGCGTAAGAGGATCCTTAGTCCATCATAATTTCTTACTAGGCATCTATGAAGCCAGATCAGGCGTGGTGGGTGTCGAGGTCGAAAGCAAATAGGGCTAACGGTGCTCACGGACCACTTCCCAGTCTCAGCTTTTCCGCTCCTGACGAGGCACCACACGTCCGAACGAGCTAGGTCAATGGGCCAGAGAGAGAGAAGGTATCGCGGCGGGAGATCAGTTGCCGCCAAATCGCAATTTCACTCACCCGAAGAGTCGCGATGGGCTTCATCCTTCCGGCCGCGCAGAGTACGCTCGGATTGGAGGTCCCGTGCGCGTTTGTGGGGACTGATCCCTCCAGTCGGACTCGCGCCCATTACCTGCGGTTCGTCTTCTTGTATGGCAATTCGCCTGCCCTCGCTGCGGCGTGGCAAGAGCCGAGTCCCTCCTCCTGCGCCTTCCCTTCATAGTGCCATCGACTAGACACCGGTGGTGCTGTCTGGCTACGCTGTGTTTGGTGGGGAAATTCAAAGGAGTCGAACGAATGCTACCGCTGTGGTCTACGGGAGTCACCGCGAGAGGAGGCTGTCATGAATCTATTGGAAGAAGCCTTCCAGCGTAACGAGCATCTTCTGGCAGAAGCACAAAGGCTCAGCCACACCGGCAGCTTCGGGTGGAACGTTTCTTCGGGCGAGCATTTCTGGTCCGGCGAGACGTTTCGTATTTTTGAATTCGACGCCTCTGCCAAAGTTTCAGTGCCAATGATCCTGGAGCGCGTTCATCCACAAGACAAACCTACGGTGAAGGCGGCAATAGACGCCGTTGCCGCCGGCACAAGCATTGACTTGGAGTGTCGTTTACAGTTTCCCGACCTGAAGGTTAAGTATTTGCGCGTTGCCGGAAAAGCGGAGAGGGATAACACCGGAAGCATCGAGGTCATTGGCGCAGTAATGGATATCACTGTGCAAAAGCTAGCCGAAATAGAACTTCGGCGGAGTAAAGCGCATTTGATAGATGCACAGAGACTCAGTCACACCGGTAGCGCTGGAATGGAAGCGGGTACTAGGCGGATGTTTTGGTCTGAGGAAACGGCTCGGATTTATGGCTACGCTCCCGACACGGAACCGACACCCGAGTTGATCCTGCAGCGCGTCCACCCTGATGATGTGGAACTTCTCAAGAGTGTTCTTGAGCGGGCTGGCCAGGAGGGAAGCGACTTCAAGTTTGAACATCGGTTGCTGATGCCGGATGGTTCAACAAAATACATTCTCAACCTTGCGCATGGCTTATGCGATGGTGAGGGCAACGAGGAATCTGTTGGCGCGATCATGGATATTACAGAACGTAAAGTTGTCGAACAGCGACTCCAGCAGAAAGAAAGGGAGCTTCGGCAGGTCCTGGACTTTGCGCCACAACTCATCGCTGTTTTCGGAACCCACCGCGTACGCCTTTATGCCAACCGTACGAGTCTTGACTACTTCGGCGTGACTCTTGACGAGTGGCGTGACACAAACCACGGCGGCGTTGCTCATCCGGATGATTTCGACCGACTTCTGTCTCAATGGGATGGTGCAGAGGCCGTTAGCTCTGCTTTTGAAATCGAAGTGCGGTTTCGCAGGCACGATGGAGTCTATCGTTGGTTTCTGGTTCGCTGCAATCCTGTGCGCGACGATCAGGGACAGGTGCTCCGTTGGTACGCCGCGTGCACCGACATCGAAGACCGCAGGCGAGCCGAGGATAAGCTGCAACGAGAGAACTCCGCTTTGCGTGAGGAGCTCAGCCAAGCGTCGATGTTCGACGAGATCGTTGGTTCTTCGGAGCCTCTGCGCAAGGTACTGTCTCAGATCGGCAAAGTCGCGCCCTCAGACTCAACGGTTCTCATTCTGGGACAAACAGGTACGGGCAAGGAATTGATTGCGCGCGCCATCCATAAGCGTTCCAAAAGGGCGGAGCGGTCTTTCATCGGAGTGAATTGCGGCGCGATCCCGACGTCGCTGATTGCTTCCGAACTCTTCGGGCACGAAAAGGGAGCATTCACGGGAGCGACACAACGCCGTCTGGGACGCTTTGAGGCAGCAAGCGGTGGCACGATTTTCCTCGACGAAGTCGGAGATCTTCCTCCGGATATTCAGATCGCATTGCTGAGAGTGTTGCAGGAGCGCGAGATCGAACGTGTTGGCAGCGACAAGCCCGTTCCTGTAGACGTTCGCGTGTTGGCGGCAACCCATCGCGATCTGGATAAGCTCGTGAGCGAAGGTAACTTTCGCCAGGACCTCTTTTACAGGCTGAATGTTGTGCCGATCGAGATGCCCTCGCTGTGCGAGCGAGCAGCCGATATTCCTATCCTGATCGAATACTTCATTGGGCGATTTGGAAAGAGGATGGGGAAGAAGTTCCAAACGATTGAAAAGAAGACACTGAAACTTATGCAAGAGTACGATTGGCCGGGAAACGTCCGCGAGCTGCAAAATGTGATTGAGCGCGCTGTAACACTGAGCGACTCTGATACCTTTAGTATTGACGAAGCTTGGCTCAAGCGAAAGCCATCCACAGCTTCTCATTCAAGCGTAGCTCTGAACGGAGCGTTGCTGGCGCACGAGAAGGAAGTGATTCAATCCGCACTCGCCCAGAGTCACGGACGGATATCAGGACGGGCAGGCGCCGCCGCTAAGCTTGGAATCCCCGATTCTACCCTCGAAGCAAAAATTAAGCGCCTGGGAATCGACAAATACCGATATAAGTCCCAGTAGGCTGATGCCGCGACGCAGCGACTCGCGAGGACATTCCTTCCGTGGTTTTACCCGTTAAGCGGGAAATCCCGAAAACCTGAGACCGGCATCCGATCTAACTCTTTGGTGCCCAACGCATAGTCAGTGGTCTTATCGTTGCATCTTGCACAAGGGGATCTGCAGATCGAAGATGACGTTGAAAATAATACGGACTTGCGAGAAACACGGGACTCGAATTTGTTTGTCCGGTGCACTTCGAGGTTCGCACATAGTCGATGTGCGCACCGAAATCGCGCAGGTCGGACAACCGGCAACTTTGGACCTGGACGAAGTCGACATCATCGACATCGACGGAGTCCGCTTACTGAATGAGTGCCAGGCGCAGGGCATTGAGGTGGCGAATTGCTCACCGTACATTCGCCAGTGGATGCTTCAAGAGAAACGAACCCGGCGAGACGAGAGATAGCCATTCCGCCGGTCGTGTGGCTCGCCTCGTCTCCTTTTCCCGATCTATCGTGAAATCTCGAAAATCGGGGACATCGCCTTGGACTAACTCTCAGAAAACCCAAGAGAATGCAATGGCCTGATTCTTGCAAATCCAATGGCGGCTCGGCGCGCAAGAGCCAACTTCCCCTAGAGAGATGACTCGATCATGTATGAGCTACAGACCGATGTAATAACCGAAGTTTTTGCAGTTCGAACAGAGAGGACTTCCCTATGAACAACGAGCAGATCGTCCGTAGAGCGTACGAAGCAGCCGAAAAGGTGGACGTCAAGGGTTTTGTTGAGTGCTTCACGCCCGATGGGACATTTACCGACATGTCGGTCGGCGTCACGTACCGCGGGCCCGACGGTCCCACCGGAATAGGCAAGACGGTCGAGGTCTACGCGAAAGCGTTTCCTGACATGCATCGTGAACTGTACCGGTTTTTCAGCGTCGGCGACGTCGTTGTCGTGGAGCTTGCCCTCCAGGGTACCCACAAGGGGCCCCTGCCGACACCCATGGGGATCATTCCGCCAACGGGCAAGCGGATGGACGCGCCTTGCTGTGACGTCTTCCGTCTCGTGAACGGCAAGATCCAGTCGTTTAACTGCTATCCGTCGGGAACGGTGATCTTCGCACAGCTCGGCGTGCTCGCAAATATCGAAGCAGCGATCGCTCACTCATAGGTGTCACGCTTCCCCTCGCACTGTCGTTTAAACCCAAGGAGGCAAGTCTGTATGGATACATCGCCCCTCAAAATCGGATATTGTTTGTCGCTCTCTGGTGTTCTCGCATCGAACGGTAAAACAGCACAACTTGCACATCAGATATGGCAGGAGAACATCAATCAGAACGGCAAGCTCCTCGGCCGGCCTGTGGAACTCGTCTGCCTCGACGATCAGACGAACCCGAATCTTGTAGCTGGTCTCTACCAGCGTCTTCTCGATGTTGAGAAAGTCGACCTCGTTGTCGGTGGCTACGGAGACAATTCCGTCGCACCGGCGATGCCGCTGGTCATGGAGCACAAGAAATTCTTTCTTGGCCTAATGGCGCTCGCTGTCAACGCGAAGTTCAACTATCCGCAATATTTTGTGATGATTCCCACCGGGTCACACCCAAATCTGGCCCTGACGGAAGGGTTCTTCGAGATCGCAGGACAACAGGACCCGAAACCCGAAACTGTGGCCATCCTGATCGCTGACGCACCTTTTTCGCAAAGCCCGGCTCAGGGAGCCAAGGAGAATCTTTCCCGGCAGGGCATGCGGGTGATCTGGGAAGGCAAGTATCCCTTGTCGACAACTGACTTCAGCACGTACATGGAAGACGTGAAGCGGGTCAATCCCGATGTTGTCTTTTTCTGCTCGTATATCAACGATTCGATTGGGCTCGTCAAGGCGATGACCGCAGCTGGACTCACGCCCAAGCTGGTGGGTGGAGCAATGATTGGCCCTCAGAACGGAGTCGTAAAATCCGAACTCGGGCCCCTTCTCAACGGCCTGGTGAACTACGAGTATTGGCTCCCAGTGCCGAGCCTGATGAATCCGCAAATCGAGTCGTTTATAGCTACGTACCAATCCCGCGCAGAGAAAGCGGGCGCAGATCCTCTTGGCTACTACGTAGCCCCGCTGGCATACGCCCAACTGCAGGTTCTGGAGCAAGCAGTCAGGGCGGTAGGCAGTCTAGATGACGCGGCCCTGTCCGCGTACACACGAACGGCAACATTCGAAACCGTCGTCGGTAAGGTGAAGTTCGGAGAGGGTGGTGGGTGGGCACAGCCTCGCGTACTGACCGTGCAGTTCCAGAACATCAAAACCAATGACATCTCGGAATTCAGGAAGCCCAACACTCAGGCGGTGGTGTATCCCCATGAGGCTGCCTCAGCCGAAGTTATCTATCCCTATGCGAAGGCGCGACAGTGACTCAATCGCCGATTGCGCCATTTGCCAAGAGAGAAGCTGCAGGCGAGAAGAAGCAGCGACGTCCGGAGAACCGAGGGTAAAACACCTGGAGAAGCGCGCCGTTCTGGAGGCGGTATGGCACGCTTTCTCCCGTATTTGAAAACATACGAAAAGGATTTATATGTCAGCCAAGTTCACTCTCATCGTTCGCTTCAAGGTGCAAAAGACCGCGACGGCGAAATTCATCAACCAGCTCAAAGAAGTATTTGGCCACATCCGACGGGAAGAGACATTCGTTGAAGCTTCCTTGCAGCAAGATCGCGAGGACCCTACATCCCTCCTCGCTTACGAGGTGTGGACTGAGACCCCCGAGTCAATCGTCGAGAATCAGTTGACAAGGGAATACCGCAAGGGCTTCGAGCAGGCGATAGTGGACCTCAAGGTTGAGCGCACCGCCTCTTGGTACGTTTCCCTCGCCGAATGGGAGAAGGCCTAATGGAAGTAGTTGTCCATTTATGGCGGAGTCACGCGGCATCCTCGTCGAGAATCGACACTGCATCAATCAGTGCGAAGCAGCCAATGCGCTCAACGAGACGGGATCAGTAACGACAAGTCGGCTTGTCGCCATAGATCGGCTATGGGCATGGTTCTCTCCTTGACGTTGAGGCTTGTCAGGTTTGGCGTATTGATCCAATCAGCAGCTCCCAGTTCCCGTGAGCAAAACAGTTCCATCTGCTCCGAAGAGAGAGTTGCTTCTTCAATGAACGATCGACCCGATCCGCCCGGGCGGTACTGGTAGGGGTAATCCGTGGAGAACAGAATGCGTTCGGGTCGAACCAGTTCGAGCGTACGTTGAAGATAGGGCTGACTTCACATGCCACTCGGCGTCACGTAGAGGTTCTGCCGAATATAGTCGGCTATGGGTCTCCGCAGATGCGCGACACGTCCCAGTGAATTGATCCGTTCCAGATAGAAGAGCACAACTTCACCCCAATGGCCCAGGATGATCTGCAGATCGGGATATTTGTCAAAAACACCGGCCAGGATCAGACGTACGAACTGGATACCGGCTTCGTAGTGCCACCCCAGCGCAAACGTCGCGAATGCGGTATCGATCTGATCGCTGAAACCTGAATAGTAGACCTCCCTGACGGCACGTTGCGGTATCCGAGGATGCACAAACAGAGGAACGCCAAGTCTCGCGGCGGTCTCAAGTAGTGGTGAGAAGTCTGGATGATCCAGGTTCTTCTCGCGTGTGCGACCGCACAGCATGGTTCCTATTAGCCCAAGGCGAGTCACAGCGCGCTCAAGTTCGGCAGCTTCTTTCGGCGCTGCGGTTGGCAGCGTAGCAAAGCCCTGAAAGCGTGTGCGGTACTTCGCTATAGTTGCGGCGATCAGATCGTTGGTTCGCCGTGCCAGAGTCACGCTCTCCTCCGGTTCGAGGTTGTGCAAAGCAGGCGTAGTCACGGAGAGCACTTGGACATCTACTCCGCTCTCATCCATCAGCGCCAACCTCTGCTCCCCCAAGTCGTCGAGCCGCTCCTCGATTTCCCCGCGGTCGAACCCGCCGGTACCCTCCTGTCCAATCGGAGATGCTGCCCAGGCAGAACGGATGTCAGCAGTGACAAAATGCTCTTCGATTCCTATGATTTTCACGGGCCATTTTCCTTTATCACGCGCTAGAGACTACATCACCACGGGATCGTTACGTTTTCCCAGCGCGTGAATGTACCTGTCGGACCGTCTGGGCCGAGCAGTGCAACGCGCACCACCTCGCGGGACCCATCCTCGACAGACTCCGTGCCCTCATATCCGTTGAGGTTCGTCTTGGTGAATCCGGGTGAGACCAAGTTGACCTTGATCCCGGTCGACTCTAGCTCGATCATCATGGCCAGCGTCATCGCGTTGAGAGCCGTCTTGGATGCCGGATACACCGGGCTGTAGGACGCGTGGAACGGGTGGGATGGGTCGGCGTTCGACGTCAGCGAGCCGACTCCGCTCGACACGTTGACGATGCGGGCTTCAGACGACTCGCGCAGTAATGGCAGCATAGCCTGATACACGGCGAGCGCTCCAAACACGTTGGTCTCCCACACCGCCCGGATTTCGTCGAGCGATGCAATGCTTGGGAGGGTTATCTTCCTGTACTCCTGGAGGGACAAGTTGCCCTTCCTCGTATTCGAGATCGCTGCATTGTTAACCAGCAGGTCGAGGCGGTCGAACTCCTTTCGGATGCGTTCCGCCGCGGTAGCGATCGAGACCCGATCCGTCACGTCTAGTTGCAGCGCGAAGGCGCCCGGCCCAATCTCTTTGGCCACGGCCTCGCCCCGCTCGAAGTTGCGCGACCCGACCAGAACCGTGACGCCGTTCGTCACGAGTGCCTTTGCGACCTGAAATCCCACTCCTTGATTGGCCCCGGTCACCAGGGCGATGCGTTTGTCCTGCATGACGACCTCCTTCATTCATTTCAAATAGGCAACGTCTGCCGCTCAAGATGCGACTGTAACCAGGACCTCGGGGTACACATGCGCTCAAGATCTGCAATCAGGCCGGGACGCGTCGGGTTCCACCCAAGTTTTTTCCGTGTCTTGGCGCCTGAGGCGGCAAGATCGTTGCCGGCGAATACGCTCAACCACCCAAAATGAGCCTGCGCTTCTTCTGGCGACAGGGAGGTCACCGGCACTTTCAATCCCTTACCAATGACTTCAGCAATATCGCGCATGGCCACGCCTTCTTCGGCAACGGCGTGACACTTTGCTCCAGTCTCGTGTTTTTCCAGTGCAAGCCTGTAGAGATGTGCCACATCCCGAACATGAGCTGCTGCCCAGCGATTGCGTCCTTCCGCCACATACGCGGACACACCTTTTTCCCGCGCCACAGCGATTAGATAAGTGACAAGCCCAGCCTTATTCGTGTCGTGAACCTGGGGAAGACGCATGACCGAAGCGTTGACGCCCTTGGCTACCAGAGTAAGAGCTGTCTGTTCCGAAACCCGCGGAAATGGGAAATCCGGCGGTACGACAGTATCCTCGGTCGCAACCTGACCTGGCGTGGCCAATCCAGCTGTCCCCGATGTAACTATGAGGGGCCGGTTGGAACCGGCAAGCACAGACCCTAGAGCTTCGATAGCCTGTTTGTCGATCTCACAGTTCTCTTTGAATTTTGAGAAGTCGTGAAGGAAGCCCAGATGAATGACGGCATCTGAACTGCTCGCCCCCTTACGCAAGCTATCGAGGTCTTCGAGCGAACCGCGATGAACATCCGCACCGAGAGCCGCTAAGGATTTTGCTCCCGCATCGGAACGAGCCATACCCAGGACTTTGTGTCCGGCAGTGGTCAGTTCTTTCACTGTCGCCGTGCCTATAAAACCTGTTGCACCCGTAATGAAAATACGCATACTAAGACTCCTTTTCTGGTTCACCGATTGTGTTAAGGTTGGCAAGCACTTCAGAGGGAATCTGGATGGCGTTTATTCCCTGCTTAAGGAGGGGAGCCAAAAACACTCTCCCACCATTTCTTCACTCTTCTTCCAGAGCGCCTCAGCCGTTTTCGCATCCACGGCGTAACTGCGGACTCCTTCAACCATGGAACTCGTGGGAACTTCATCCGGCACGATCTCGGCGACGTGGCAGTTCTCGCAATACCTGCCTCCGATCTCGTCCGCCGGAGCGACCACGCCGGCCCATACTGAAGTTGCGGCGCCTTGTGCCACACTCTTCCTCTGCAAAGGCGGCTTGCCCGCGGTGGCGAGCTGCTGATTGATCTGGTCGACTCTCGCCTGCAGCCAGCTTGGACTCAAATGGCGAACTAATTCCGTTTCGATGATGCCCGGGTGTACGGCCGCGGCGCGCACGCCACGTTCCCGATGTCGCTTATCGAAGGCAACGGCGAAGAGGATGTTCGCAGTTTTCGACCTGCCGTAAGAAACGAACGGATCGTATTCCGTTCGTTCAAAGTTGGGATCGTCGAGGTCGACGTTGGAATAGCGATGACCCGCGGACGACACATTGATCAACCGCCCTCCAGTTCGAATGAGCGATGCAATGCTGTTAACCAGAACAAAGTGGCCCAGATGATTTGTGCCGAACTGCGTCTCAAAACCGTCGGCCGTCTTACCGAACTTTGTTGCCATCACGCCGGCATTGGCGATGATGACGTCGAAAGGTTCCGCTTTCGTGAGCAGTTGTTCGGCGCATTCCCGGACGCTTTTGAGATTGGCCAAATCAACTTCGATCAACTCGAAGGTGCCACCGTTAGCCGTAGCGTCCTTACGTAACTGTGTGGTCGCGGCTTCAGCCTTGGTCAAGTCCCGGGCAGCCCCCACAACGTGCGCGCCATGGGTGGCCAGTGACCGCGCAGTTTCAATTCCAAGTCCGGCGGAAACGCCGGTGACAAGAATCCGTTTGCCGCTAAGGTTTATTCCCGTTAAAACATCGTCCGTGGTTGAGCCTGCCCCAAAAAGCTCCAATATTGCTGGCATATTGTTTCCTCCTACACACTCTGTACTTGCGTCAAAAGGGACGAAGCATTCACTCGGCTGGCGAGCCGACTCGAAGCCTTCGCAGTGATCGCATGCCATTCGCGAGTCGAAGACGGGAGGCCGTCGCTCTCGCTCAGTTCGGTCAGCCAATCCTCGGCAGACATCTCCGCCTGTTCCGAGCCGAACGATTTGGTCACGGCCCTAAAGAATGCCGACAACTCGCGCTCTGCCATTGTCGCGAAGTCGCGACAACCCGGAGTCGTGAAGTCACGATTGGACTTCGTCAACCGTGGATTGAAAGCGGATGCGTCCATAAGAGTCGCCTCTCAAACTTGGAGATCGAAGACCGTGGCGGAAGCGCTCTTGACAAGCCGCCGCGTTCCTAATAAAACGGAGAGTGTCTCCGAATCAGTAGATAAGATAACCGGAGACGCTCTCCGGTTGCAAGTTTTTTTATGCCAGGCAAGAATCAGAAGATTGCCCCTCGAAAACCGCGCACCGACGCGCAGCGGAACCGCGAGCGCATTCTGGAGACGGCCAAGGAGGCGTTTACCCGCTCTGGTGCGAATGCCAGCCTCGACGACATTGCTAAAGAGGCGGGAGTTGGAGCGGGGACTTTGTATCGCCATTTTCCTACCCGTGATGCATTGATCGAAGCGGTCTATCGGACTGAAGTGGAAAAGGTGGCCTCAGCCGAAAAGAAGTTCTCCGAAAGCCTTCCTCCCATCGAGGCTTTGCGAGCCTGGATGCTCTTGTTCGTGGATTACATCGCAACGAAGCAGATCATCGCCCCTGCGCTAAACTCGGTCGTTGGAGGGCCATCGAAGCTGTTTGAAGGTTCACGCAGTCAGATCCAGGGAGCGATTGATTCGTTGGTGAAGCGCGCCATCAAGAGCCGCGACATTCGTAAAGATCTGGAGCCATTCGATCTACTTCGGGCGCTGATCGGCGTCTCTCACGTGGCGTCCGGCCCTGACTGGCAGCAAAGCGCCAGAAGACTCGTGGACATCCTCATCACGGGTTCGCGCCCAATCAAATAGACCGGTGCAAAAGTTAGGATTCGATGACCGAGCCATTCACTGTTGGTGAAAATTTGAAACCGAGAAGCCAGCCTTCTCGGTAGCGACCCATTGCTGATGAAACACTGTTCTTGCCAATGGTTCTCCTTGTCATGAGAAGTGAGAACCCACCCGTTTGAGGCTGATTACAGCTTTGTGAGTTTCATCTGCTTTGCGAGTTCGGCGTCGAGCATCCTCGCAGGAACAAGTCTGGGCAGAGTCCAGTTCTTGAAACGTTGCGGAATGATCGCGTAGCGTGCCTTCGGTTTCGCCGTAGTGAGTGCGACGTGGATGGCTTCGCCCAAACGCTCAGGGGATAAGCCATTGGTACGTGCTTCGGTGACGATGAATTTCTGGAAGTTCTGCACCGCCTCCCAATACTCGGTCTGCTTGAACTCGCTCAAATCTTCCTTTTCGCCCTTGTCGTACATCGCCGTGTTCACGGTGCCAGGTTCAATGATCACGACGTCGATGCCAAATAACATCAGTTCTCGCCGCAGCGCGTCCGACATTCCTTCAAGACCAAATTTGGAAGCGCTATAGGCGCCGAGAAGCGGGATAGCAATTTTTGCGACGGTAGAAGTGATATTCACGATGCGCCCGGTGGGCCCCTGCCTCTTCTTATCTGTTCCCAAAAGAGGCGCGAAGGCTTGGATTACCACAAGCGGGGAGACCATGTTGACCTCCAACTGCCGCCTGTACTCGCTGGGCCTCAGATGAAGCAGCGGCCCGCTCACTGCAATTCCTGCATTGTTCACCAGGCCAACCAGGTTCCTGTCGCCTATCATGGAGCCGACCTTCTGGGCAGCTTGATGTACAGCGTCTGCGTCCGTAATGTCCATCATGAGAGGCACGAAGCCGTCACCGAACTCTTTTTGCAGACGATCGGCATCAGCTGGCTTGCGTAAAGAACCAAACACGCGAAATCCCTTTGAAACAAGCACCTTGGTGGTTCCCCAACCGATTCCGGTGGAAACCCCCGTGACCACGACATCTTTGCGGATCGCCATTGCATTTCTCCTAAGATGAGCACTGTTCATCTTCAATGTGTACAGCGTACATCTTGGCGCACGACATGTCAAGGTGTACAGTGTTCTGTATGCCATACCCGTCGAAGACAGACCGTCAAACCATCCTTTCTGCTGCGGTGAAGGAACTCGTTCGGGGGGGTATTCGCGACCTATCGCTACGGAACATCGCTGCATCCCTCGACCTCGCGCCCAACGCGATCTACCGTTACTTTTCAGATCGCCGAGCACTCGAAGCTACCCTGGCAAACGAAGCTGCGCGGCAACTGGAGCTGGTGCTGAGAAAGGCAGCCGACGGGTGCGAACCGGTCACAGCAATCCGCACAATGTCATCTGCTTACATCAAGTTCGCGAGGGACAATCCGCACCTCTACGAGGCGATGATGACTCTCCACGCGCCAGGAGAAGATGCGACCTCCCACCTAAGCCTCTGGACGTTTACTGTCGAACAGGTGCGACGAATTGCCGGGTCCGAGCGAGCTGCGCAGGCATCCGTCGCGCTTTGGGCGTTCCTACATGGAGCCGCGACGCTAGAAGCCGCTCAAGTGTTAGGCGAGATCAAACCGGCAAGCGGGCTCGACTTTGGGTTTGAGGCGTGGTTGATGGCTGCCTCTACGCGTCGGGGGCCCATAGATGCACTCCGAATCAAGCCCACGAAAGAGAGGGCAAACAAGAAGATGCCTGCGCGTGAAAGGTCGGTGCGAAGCGACAAGTGAGGATTCAAGTTGGTGTCATTGATAAGGGCCTGTGTCCCCGTCAATACCGATTAGTCGACATTTGGAACGTGGGACTTTCCGACTGAAGTATACGTGATTGGATCACTCTCGAATGACGGGCAACTCTTCCCTAATCCTGCAAAGGAAGGGTTGCCGACCAACCGGAAATTACTCTATTCGTGGATATAAGCGCGTTTCTCAGGACTAATCAAGGCGCGAGGCGACGACTGCTTGTGCGGTTGCTCAAGTCTCTGGATTCCCGTGCCACCCGCATCCGAATGACTTGCGATATTGGCCCGCAACCCCTCATGCAACGCGGGAAAGGCCGCTACCCCGACCTTGATCCAGTGAAGTTGACTCAGTACGAATCGCCGCCGGTGGCACGACGATCTCGACGAGTCCGGTAGCCACGTCATAGACGAGACCTGATATAAGCCACTCGCCCGGCAACGCGGGAATCCCCCGGAGCAACGCAACGTCGCCGGCAAGTGCTGTGCGGGGATCGGTAACAGCCTTTTGCTTCAGTTCGCCTTCCTGTATCTGGAAATAATGCGCCAGCATGGCCGGGTCGCCGGCCAGGCGAGTGATGCCGCAGTCGGTGTGCTGAAGTACGATGATGTGAAATTCCCCGCCGCCTCCTGGAATCTCTCTGGCAACCTCGCCGATGCGCCCGAGTAGACTCAACTGCTCTAACAACCCCGGTGTAATTCGACCGCCGATGTTACGGATCACGACGGCCTCGCCCGGCTTAATTCCAAGTACATGAGCCGGATCAACACGCATATCAGCGCAACCGATTATGATGGCCTTCACATTTGGCAACGCCCGCGGAAGCGATGGCATAAGGGTGCCTTCAGCAGACTGCTGAGCGGCAAAGTCTTTGTTACGTTCTAACATAGAGTCAAGACTGTTCATGTTCGTTCTCCTTCAGAGATGTTCCGTGACTTTCCCTCTCCAAACATTTTGTCGGCCTGCCCCGTCGAATAATCTCCTGCTTGCTCGCGGCGGCCGGCTTTACAAACCACCTTTCCAAGTCGACCTCTTTCCCCCAACTCTTAACTGCTTTGATGGCGTGCCTAATCGTTTTGACTCGCAAAATTAAAGACAAAAAGCGCACCACTTATTTTTTTATCGCTTTAGCGCAGCGGATGAGTTTCGCCATTCTGACTTTCCTTTTTCGTTCAAGGCGACAGAAAAGCGCGGAGAAACTTCTGTACGTCTTTGTGTCGAGCGACGAGCCCGCTATCACAACTCCTTCTTGATTTCCTTGAGTAGACCGAGGACGCGGTGAACGAGCGGGTCTGCATTGCCACGCGACCATAGCGCAAACGTGTCCAACGGTCCAATAGAAAACTCTGGAGTTCGCAACACGACACCATCAGGAACAAAGCCTTTTGCAGAAGCTGGAAGGAAGGCAAATCCCACGCGGGCATTTGTCAGGTTGACCGCGGTCTGAAAATGCTCCGCGACCTGATATCGTTCCAGTGGCATGTGATTTTCCAGGAAGGCTGTCGCAATCATTTGATGGATATTTGGTAACACATCCTTCGAGGGCATAATCAAGAACTCCCCTTCAAGGTCTTTTACGCCGACATTCTTCTTGCCAGCTGCGCGATGTCCTTTCGGGAGAGCCACAACGAGTGGCTCCCGAATCAGCAGCAAGTTCTCGATCTTGTCGTAGGTACGGCTTAAATGACCGATGCAGACATCAAGGAGTCCCGAACGTAGTCCCGTGATTTGGGGGGCTTCGGTCCCTTCTTTAAGCTCCACACTCACGAGAGGAAGAGTGCTTCTGATCTTCTCGAGGAGCCGGGGGAGAATATGAAAACCTGCAGTCGGAATGAACCCGAGCCGGATTGTTCCTGCCTCGCCGCTCTCTGCATGAAGTGCCGCCGCCGACGCCTGCTTCAGTCTCAATAAGACTTCCCGTGACGCAGACAAGAAGACTTCGCCCGCACGGGTGATTTCAACTCGCCGCTTTGACCGCCGAAAGAGGGCAACTCCCAGTTCATCTTCAAGTTGTCTGATCTGGACGCTTAGAGAAGGCTGGGAGATATGCAGGTGTTTGCCTGCCTGCCGAAAGCTCAGGGTTTCTGCAATCGCAACGAAGTATCGCACTTGCCTGAGTTCCATAGGCTGATAACCCCGGACTATCAGAATGACAGTAACAAAGTACCACACCTTATCAGTGGGCAACCGAATCTCATACTCTATAACGCCAATGAAAGTGGCGAAACAGCAGGAGGTGGCTATGAAAATAGGTTTTCTGGGAGCCGGGAAGGTAACAGGCACGTTCGGCCGTCACTTAATAGACGCTGGTCACACCATAGTTGTATCCAATTCCAGGGGGCTGGCGACACTGGCCGATTTCGTCGCCGATCTCGGTCCGGGCGCCATCGCAGGGACTAGGGAGCAGGCGGCCGAGTGCGACGTCGTTATTCTCGCCGTACATTGGGGGAGAGTAGCTGACGCTCTCAAGGGTATTGATTGGCGAGGCCGCATCCTGATCGATGCTACGAACGCACATCTGGACCCTCCGGATATCAGTCTGGCTGGCGTGACCAGATCAAGAGCTGCATTGAAGGGGCGCACCTCCAGCGAAATCGTTGCCGAGAAGGCAGTCGGAGCACGGCTCGTGAAATCGATCAGCAACATCCCGATGGTCTGGATACAGGACTTCTCGCCGAACAAACCCCACACCGTTATCTTTACATCCGGCGATGACACTGAAGCCAAACAACTAGTGATCGAGTTGGTCAACAGCACCGGGTTAACCGCGATTGATCTTGGGTCACTCGTAACGGGTGGTGCAATGCATGAGGTCGGCGCTCCCCTATCCGGTCTCGACCTTCACTTCGTCCGCCGGCTTCGGTGATTGCTGCTCTGACATCTAAATATGACCTTTTCAACCTTCATTTTCCCGGAGATATCACATGAAGCGTTTCATCAGCAGCGTCGTCTTTGCTCTCACGATTCTCACCGCCACTGCGAGCTTTGCTCAAAGCCCATCACCTGCTGAGAGCAACGAGGCTACCCCAGCCAGCACCGCGTCGGACACTGTTGACGTTCAGCATGTGATCGACGCATACCACGAAGCCGTTCTGACCCACGATGGATCTCGACTAGCTCATCTATTTCTTCCGCAAAGCCTGTGGCTCAACGTGCTTTCTGATGAGGCTTACGCTCGTGCTAAGGCGAAATCGCCGGATGCGGTGAAGATTCGCGTAGGCAGCTACACAGATTTCGCAAAGCTGGTTTCGACCTCAAAGGCGAGCTTCAATCCTACCCACACACATCTGCAGGAGAACAGCGACGGGACGATTGCGTCG
>Ga0210383_10000715_pt1 | contig 30239 bp, 27 predicted proteins | sample IncBWC14OmetaG_FD_160072 | JGI IMG/M metagenome (GOLD analysis project Ga0210383, IMG submission 160072) | Forest soil microbial communities from Barre Woods Harvard Forest LTER site, Petersham, Massachusetts, United States - Inc-BW-C-14-O ... | reverse complement strand
CACAGTATATGGATTCATAGAGCCTTGTAACAGTCCCTTTCATTTTTTACCCTCGCCAATCTCTTTCTCTCTGCGAATCTCAGCGGACTCAGCCTCTCTGCGTTATTTTTTCTCTCCTGTGCCAACACCGCTGGTCTTCTCGGTGCGGTTCGCCACTCCCTTTTTCCACCGTCGTAGATGCGGTAGAGTCAACCATGCGCCGCACGATCGGTATATCCGTCACCTTAGTGATTCTTCTCGCCATCGCGCTGATTCCAATCCTTACCATTTCGCAGCCAACATCTGATATGACTGCCAATCCACCATCCAACACCACCTATCTCGGTTTCGACCGCAACGTCTATCCCGGCGACGACGCTCTCCCGATCCTGCGCAAAACGTTTACCTTCGCGGGCTACTGGCTCGGCCCGCCGCCCGGCGAAAAAATCAACACTTGGCGCGGCAAACGCGCGTTACTCCAATCACAAGGCTTCGGGTTTGCCGCTCTCTATCGCGCTCGCCAACCCAACGAGGTCAAAAAGGACGCCACCGCCCGACAGAAGGGAATTCTCGACGCCCGCATTTCCGCGGCCTCCGCGAAAGCCGAAGCCTTCGCTCCGCACGCCATCATTTTTCTCGATATCGAAGACGGCGGCCGGCTCTCGCCCAGCTTTCACGTTTATCTGCGCGCTTGGGCGGATGAACTCAACCGCGCCGGGTACCGGCCCGGCGTCTACTGCTCGGCAATCCCTGTCGATGAAGGCCACGGTGTGACCATTCTCACCTCCGACGATATTCGCCATCACATTGGCGACCGCGAACTCGTCTACTGGGTCTACAACGACGTATGTCCACCGTCCCCCGGATGCGGCGCGCCACAAAATCCTCCACCGGTATCCGCGGGTGGCGTTCCCTACGCAGCAATCTGGCAGTTTGTGCAGTCGCCGCGACGCAAGGAATACACCGTCCGCTGCGCCGCAACCTACAACGCCGACGGAAATTGCTACGCACCCGGCGACACCGCCCACGCTTGGTTTCTCGACGTAAACTCCTCCACAACCCCAGACCCATCCTCCGCCCAATAGTACAGACACTCCTGTTTAACCCGAGCTTCGAAGGCTCTACATCCCAGGTACACCACACCGAAAGCGACGGCGGCGAAGCCGACGTCCATGCCCTTTCCTCATCAGTCGCAACCGCAACCAAATCGCGTGATTACCCGCAACCTGCCTCCGAGTCGTCAACGTCATTACCTCCAAAAAATAAGGGGCGCTCAACAAGCCGCCCCATCCAGACCCGTCGATTGCGAGAATCCGCTTAGACGCTCAGATCTGCCCCATCCCTCCATCCACATTGATCTCCACGCCAGTAATATACGAAGAGTCCGACGACGCCAGGAACGCCACAGCCCCCGCAACTTCTTCCGGCTGTCCCAACCGCTTCATCGGTACTTGAGAAGCAAATCCCTTAGCAATCTCATCGGATGCAGATTTCTCTAATCCAAGCCGTCCAAAAATTGGGGTTTCGATCGGACCCGGGGCAACGGTGTTGACTCGAATGTTTCTTCCTACCAGTTCGGAAGCCGCGGTACGCGCGAACGAACGGAGCGCAGCTTTGGTTGCCGCATAGCTGCCGGTGGTTCCAAAGCCCTTTTGGCCCGCCACGCTGGTGTTCAAAATGATGGACGCGCCATCGTTCAAGAAGGGAATCGCTTTCTGGATGGTAAAGAAAGCGCCCTTGGCGTTGATATCGAAGTTCGTGTCGTACACCTGTTCGGTCGTGTCGGCGAAAGGCGCAAAATTCGCGACCCCCGCATTTACAAACAAAATGTCGATCTTCCCCAACTTCTTCGAAACCGCTGTATAGAGCTTGTCCAGGTCCGTTAGTTTAGCGACGTCGGTCTGGACGGCTAGCGTGCCGTTTCCTAAATACTTCACCGCTTCATCCAGCGTCTTCTGGCTCCGCCCTGCAATGGCAACCCGAGCGCCTTCATCCTGCAATCGTTTTGCCGAGGCCAACCCGATTCCGCTGTTTCCACCGGTTACTACCGCCACTTTTCCTTCTAGTCGTTTCATTTTCTTTCCCCTCCAAGGTCCGTCAGACACTTAGATGAGCATCTAAATAACCGGTTACATCTTTTTTTGAAGGCTGACGGCAGGGTCGGGCACGGTTTCCGTGGCCTGGTCCCCGGTACCGCGCTAAACTGATACTTCACTCATGGACCGAATTCAGGTAGAGAAGGTATCCAAGGCTCTTGCGGACGAAACGCGGCTGATGATTTTCGAGGCCATTTCTGCGGGCAAAGAAATGAATTGCAGCGAAATTGTGGCCATGCAGGGTGTGACACCCGCCACTGTTTCCCATCATCTCAAGGTCCTCCTCGATGCGAACTTGATCGAGTGTCGCCGCGTCGGACAATTTGTTCGCAGCCGCGTCATACCCGAAACCATCGATGAGTACACGAAAACGCTTTCGCGGATTGCAGGCGGCAAGAAGCCGGGCAAGAAGCGATAAGCCGTTTTTGTAGCGGGAATTCAGCGCGATTCTAAAGGTGAGAACTCCACCGGTGCGTAACCGGCTTCGCGCACGGGCTTTTTCGGTCAACTCCAAAACAGAAACGCTAGCGCCGTCGCAATTCCGATCGCCAGCACAATTCCCAGCGCCAACATCTTTCTCCGCTGTGCAAACGCGCGATGAGATTCAACCGGTTGCCGGAGGAAATGGATCGCCATAAGCCTCCCATTTGTTAACACACCCGCCCGCCCGTTCCGGGAACTTTGCTTGGCCCTGCGTCCTATCGGTGAACGGCGATGACTTGCAGTCATTTCACCTCTTCGCGATCAGCAAGCGCGACACGAATCAGACCTGCTCACCTCCCCGATTGTTACCTCCGCTCAAATAAGGCTGTGGTAATACCGCGCTTTTTCTGACCGCGGAGGCTCTTATCAACGTCCGACTCAGGTTTCTTCTCTATATATTCGCCCCCTCTCGGATACCGTTGATCGTCGTCCTACGGCCCCCATTTCGCCACAAGCTCTTTCCTTATAACCGTTTACCTCCAAGCTGCATCTAAGTAAAAGCTAACAAAACGTTCACGATTTATACGCATAGAAACCATTAAAATAATTCGTGATTGGCACCACCGTAACCCGTTTAAGGTGTAATTGTAAGCTACCAAAGAGGGAGTACTAGAACATGGTAAAGCAGTTTCTTCTGGCCAGCGATTTCGACCAGACGCTCAGTTTTAACGACTCGGGAGTCGTTCTGAGCGAACTCATCGGCTTTCACGCATTCCACGACAAGGTCGCCGGACTATCGCAAATGAACCTCGTCCAACAGGGCGCCGAACTCTCATACCTGATTCTCCATGACCCGGAATTTCGTCGCGTCCGCCGCGAGCATCTCATCGAAACCGGCAAGCGCATCCGTTTGAAGCACGATGTTGCGCTTTTTGCGCGTGCACTCGAAAGCCTTGCCGACGGCTACAAATTTTCCTTCTACGTGATCTCTGCGGCACCTCAGGAAATTATTCAGTCTGCGCTCGAGGGCATCGTGCCGGCGGATCACATTTTCGGAACACGTTTCCGCTACAACGAAAAGACAGGCGAAGTCGACTCCATCATTCGCGCCTCCGCGGGCTGGGGCAAAATCACCGTCCTCGAGGAACTCCGCGCGCAACTCGGCATCAGCCACGACCAGATCATTTATATGGGCGACGGCAGCTCCGACCTCCCCGTAATGATGCACGTCAATCAATACGACGGCCTCACGATCGCCGTCTCTGAAGCCAAATACATTACGCGCGTTGCCAAGCGCACAGTCCTCAGCGACAACGCCATGAGTGTCCTGGTCCCGGTTCTCGAAAAGGTCCTGCGCTGGGATTCCGCGCGCATCCGGCGTCTCTTCGCCTCTTACGGCCTAACCCTGCTCGAATGGGAAAAGCGCCGCACCGACATGCTAACCATCCAAGATTCCGGCGTGGCCTTCGCCTCCACACAACCGCAGTAAGGTCATACCGCCAAGTGGGACAGCCATTCCCGGGTGTCTCCGTCACTCTATGTAGGCGCCTGGCTTCAGCCCGGCGCTTTTTTCTTTGCATTACTCCCGCTGACTAGCACGCTTGTCAGAAGGCTTCGTTCAGTACACAATCCGCCCAGCAAATCACAAAGAGGTGCAAGGAGAAGGACCAGATGCACGCTCTCCGTCTGACTCTACTCTCGCTGTTCGTCGCCCACGCAATTCTGCCGACTTCGCCAGCGCAAACCGCAACCGACAACGTAGATCTCACCCAGCCCCAAGACTATGTCCTCAAGCGCGTCTCCAGCTTCGATCGTTCCGGAGGCAACGCCGACTACCGCAAAATAGCCCCCGGCCAGACCCTCACGGTTCTCGACGTCGACGGCCCCGCCACCCTCACACACATCTGGATCACGCTCTCCAGCCCCGAGTCCTATCATCTAAAAAAGCTGGTCCTGCGCACGTACTGGGATCATGAGACCACCCCCAGCGTCGAAACACCGCTGGGTGATTTCTTCGGCCTCGGTTTAGGTGACTACTACGTTTGGGAATCAGAACTTCTCTCGGTAGCCCACAAACGCGCGATGAACTCTTTCTTCCCCATGCCATTTCAGAAGCACGCCCTGATTACCGTCACAAACGAAGGCCAGGAACCCGTCGACGCCTTCTATTTCAACCTCGATTACCGCGCGCAATCCCATCCTCTGCCGCACGGCACTCTTTATTTCCATGCGCAATTCCGGCAGGCTCAGCCGAATCACGGGTGGACCTCCGGATGGGCCAACAATGGCGATCCGCGAGTCAACGATGTAAAAAATCTCGACGGCAGGGACAACTATGTCTGGATGGAGGCCACCGGCCAGGGACACTTCGTTGGCGTCACCATGTCCATTCTCGAAAACCAAGACGGCTGGTGGGGCGAAGGCGACGACATGTTCTTTATCGACGGCGATCCGCACCCATCCATCACGGGAACGGGCTCCGAAGATTATTTCCTAGGCGCCTACGACTTCGGCGAGCATTCGTTCTCGTACCGTCTCTTCGGAGCGCCAGTAAAAGGTGAAGAGCGCGCTGGCAGCCGCAGCTCCGTGTACCGCTTCCATCTCGATTCCCCGATTACCTTCACGAAATCCCTACGCGCGACCATCGAACACGGTCACGCCAACCACCGCTCCGACAATTTCTACTCCGTAGCCTATTGGTATCAGACCGAACCCCATGCCCAATTCCCCGCACTCCCACCAGTCGACCAGCGCCTCCCCCGCCTCCAACCGGTACGCGGCCCAGGCAACGCCGGCCAAACACGCTGAACGCCCATGCAGCGCCTGCTTTCCGAAGCGGGCGTTTTTTCCGTAGGCAAGCAACCTCGCCAAATCTTTGCTATCCTTCCCCTCGTCGGAGGCCAAATGTCGAAGAAAAAAATCTTGATGCTGATCGGCGACTACGTCGAAGACTACGAAGTGATGGTCGCGTTCCAAGCCTTACTCATGGTCGGCCATACCGTGCACGCCGTCTGCCCCAAGAAAAAATCCGGCGAATTCGTCCGCACGTGCATCCACGATTTCGAGGGCGATCAGAGCTACACTGAAAAACTAGGCCACAATTTTCAGCTCAACTTCAGCTTCGACGACGTCAAAGCCGAAGACTACGACGCCGTAATCATCCCGGGCGGCCGCGCCGTCGAATACATTCGCCTCAACCCGCGCGTTCTCGAAATGGTTCGCCACTTCGACAAAGCCAAGAAGCCTATCGCTTCTATCTGCCACGGCGCCCAGCTCCTAGCCGCCGCCGGGGCCCTCGAAGGCAAAAAATGCAGCGCCTATCCAGGCACCAGCGTCGAAGTAACGCTCGCCAAAGGAACGTACGTCGATCTCCCCATGGACCAAGCCATCACCGACGGCAACTTGGTCTCCGGCCCCGCCTGGCCCGCCCTAAACGCCTGGCTAGCCCAGTTCCTAAAGGTCCTGGGCACGCGCATCGAACCGTGACAGTGGCACAGCCATTCCTTGGCTGTGAATTGGATGGATGTTAGAGGGAGCACTACTGCTGTTGCTGCTGTTCAGTATCTTCGTTCAATTCCAGGTTCCGCGACCTCGACCGAATCACGGTCGTTCGCGGCATCTCCTCCGGCTCCGGTGCATCCACCGGCAAAACCGTAACCACCACGCTCAACTCGCTCTCTGCCTCGCCCTTGTAAACACCGCGCGTGGGCGGCACGTCGGAGTAGTCGCGTCCCACAGCCACGCGCACGTGTCGGTCGCATCCTTCTAGATTATTCGTCGGGTCAAATGCCACCCACCCTAGCTCACCCAGGTACGCCTCTACCCAGGCATGCGTCGCGCCCGCCGGAGATCGGTCCATGGATTTGGCTTCATGATAGAGATAGCCGCTCACATACCGGCAGGGAATTTTTAGCTGCCGGACCAGCGTAATCATGATGTGTGCAAAGTCCTGGCAAACTCCGCGACGCGCCTTCAACGCATCATCGATCGGCGAATCCACCTCCGTGGTGTTCGGCGCGTAGTCAAACATCTCGTAGAGCCTGGTGTTCAATTCCTGCAGCAGCGCCAGCGGATTCCCGCGGCGACGCAGATCCACCTCGCTCGCCAATTTCTCCAGCAAATCCGTGGGCATCGCGAAATGGCTCGGCAGCAGCATCTCCCAGTAATCGGTTTGGGCCACTCGCCGGTCGAGTTCATCCCAATCGTCCGCCGCCGCCGCTTCCAGGCTTCGTGCGGGCAGCACGTCTACAATCGCCTGGGCCATCACGTCAATCCTGCGATGCCGCTCCGGAATATCGAAATTGTGCACCGCGTTCCCGTAGAAATCGCGGTACATCATCATGTTCGCGCGCGGATCGATGTTCAAAGAAAAACTCAAGCACCGCTGCCGGAAGTCGGTCCGCGGCTGCATCCGCACTTCCATAACGCTTTCCCGCACCGCGGGCTCATACTGAAAACTGGTAGTGTGACGCACCGAATAGGCCATAGAGTGAAGCCGCCGCGAATCCTTTCGTTACCTTGCTTTTTTACATCATCGCTTCGTCTTACGACGCCAATTCCGCCTCAATCGCATAATCAAAATAAACCTGGTGAATCGCGGCATGAATCTGCGCGCACTCGCTCCGTACATTCTCCAGATACGTGTACGCGCCTTCCGCCATGATCTCCTCGATCTGGCTGAAGCTGAGCTGCGCCCGCAACCTCCCCGCAATCCGCGTCGGGGTTTTCGCCTTTCGCTCGGTTAAGTCCCCAACAATGTGCAGCGCCGCGTTCACGCGATCCACCGAGAACCGGACGGAATGCGGAAACTCCGGATTCAGCAGCAAGAATTCCGCGACGCGCAACGGCCGTATCTCCGCCGTATGTGCCTTGCAATACGCCTCGAACGCCACGCAAGCCCGCAATAACCCGACCCACTCCAAGTATTCCGCGCTTTCCACAACTTGGTCCGCAGGTTGCGCCATGCGCTTGAAATGCGTCTCCATCAACGACGCCAGCGTATCCGCGCGCTCCACATAGCGTCCCAGTTGGATGTACTGCCAGCCTTCCCCGTGGCTCATCGTGGTGTCGGTGATTCCCTGAAACAGGTGCGCTCCTTCCAGCACCCCCCGGAAAAATCCGTGCGACTTCAGCATCCACGCTTCTTCCGGCCGCGCGTCCATTACTCCCAGATACAGCCGGTTGAGCTGCTCCCACATCTCGGAGCTGCACTGTTCGCGCACATGCCGCAAATTCTCTCGCGCCGTAGCGATGCACGACACGATCGACGAAGAATTTTTTCGGCTGAACACCAGCGTATCCACCAGCCGCGTGGGATCGATGGGCCCCGCAGCCGCCGGCGTCCGCAGCGCCTCCAGCAAAAATCTCCAGCGCCCCGCGCCCGCTTCCGGCGACTGATCCAGCCAAAGCTGCAGTTCCACATCCACCAGTCGCGCCGTGTGTTCCGCGCGCTCCAGATACCGGCTCATCCAATACAAGCTGTCCGCCACGCGCGAAAGCATCCCGGCATCCCGCCGGAATGCGCGCACAAAATAATTGCGTGGCGGCCGCATCTCCCTCATCTTTCCGCCAGCTTCTTTTCGACCGCTGCCTTCACCGCCGCCGCCCCTATCTGTGCCACGCGGTCGTCGCCATTTCCAGAGCGCAGCACCCAGGTATCCTTGCTCCCACCGCCCTGCGACGAATTCACCACCAGCGATCCCTTACGCAGCGCCACGCGCGTCAATCCTCCGGGCACCAGCGTCACCTTCTCGCCCATCAATATGTACGGCCGCAAATCGATGTGCCTCGACTCCACTTCGCCATCGATCAAACACGGCGCGGTAGACAATGCCAGCGTTGGCTGCGCGATATAATTCCGCGGATCTCCCAACACCCGCGCCCGAAACTCCTCCTGCTGCTGCTTCGAGCTGTGCGGCCCGATCAGCATCCCGTATCCGCCCGACTCCCCCACCGCCTTCACCACCATCTGCTCCATATTTTCCAGGACATGATTCCGCTGCACTTGGTCGGTCAGCAAAAACGTCGGCACATTCTTCAAAATAGGTTCTTCACTCAAATAAAATCGAATAATCTCGGGCACATACGCATACACTGCTTTGTCGTCCGCCACTCCAGTGCCAATCGCATTCGCCAAACTTACATTTCCAGCCCGATACGCGTTGAACAGCCCCGGTACTCCCAAAATCGAATCCCGCCGGAAGGTCAACGGATCCAGAAAATCGTCATCCACGCGCCGATAAATCACGTCCACGCGCCGCGGCCCTGCCGTAGTCCGCATATAGACGACGTTGTCGTGCACCAGCAGGTCGCGCCCCTCCACCAACTCGATGCCCATCTGCTGCGCCAAAAATGTGTGCTCGAAATATGCCGAGTTGGAAACCCCAGGCGTCAACAAAACCATAGTGGGGTCCTGCGGATAAGGCGAATTCTCCGGTGCCAGACTTCGCAGCGTAGCCAGCAGAGCCTGCGGATAGTGATCGATCGGCGAAACGCCGTAATCCCGGAACATCGTCGGAAAAACGCGCTTCAAAACCTTGCGGTTCGCCAGCATGTACGAGACGCCGCTCGGCACACGCAGATTATCTTCCAGCACCGCAAAGCTACCGTCCGGCAACCGCACCAAGTCCGTCCCGCAGATACTCACGTAGGTGTCCCGCGGCACATTCAACCCACGCATCTCTCGCCGAAAATGCTTGCAGCTGTAAACCAGCTCGCGCGGCACAACTCCTTCGGTCAAAATCCGGCCTTCATGATAAATGTCGCGCAAAAACAAATTCAGAGCCGTCAGCCGCTGCGGCAGTCCTTTTTCGATTTGCGCCCACTCATGCGCGGGAATGATGCGGGGAATCAGGTCGTTGGGGAAAATCCGCTCGGTGCCTTCCTTGCTCCCATACACCGTGAAGGTGATGCCTTCCTGCAAAAACGTCAGGTCCGCCGCCTGTTGGACCTTCCGCAACTCCTCCGGCCGCAACCCCAGCAAGGTCCGCTGGAGCGCCTGATAGTGCGCCCGCGGCACATCGGGCGAAGCAAACATTTCGTCGTAAGCACTTCCGTATGGATAGTGTAAGAGCGTAGGCGGGATTCCAATTCGTGATGGCAGGGCCGTAGCGGTCATGAGTCTTTCCCAAGCCCGCCCGCCGCCGCGCATTGCATTTTGCACGCTGTTGTCGCGGCAGTCTAGAGGTCGGTTCTCGCCTAAGCCTTGGCAATCTCAGAACCGCCATTCGACATCGCTGGGTTCTGCAGCCCTGTGCCAAGCCAAGCGGGACATCAACTCTAGGTGCACCCCACCTCCAAGTCCAATGCAAATTCCAAATGCGTCAAATCCTTTTTCCCAATTCCCGCGCATGGCCGCCAGCCCCCTCGCCCCCATCTCTTGTTGGGGCGGGGCTTGCCTCGCCCGGCCCTCACGCCCCGGCTGAACACGCCTCGCAAGCCCGGCGTCAATTCCACTAACCTCCCAGTCGCGGCGCTTCGAGGGGTGCCGCACCCTTGGGTTCTAAGGGTGCGGATTTAGACTCAACCTCGCCGAGCCTGTCGCGTCGTCCTCAACCCTACCGGACACGGCGGGCATTTCCGACAGTTCACTCTTCTTAACCTTCTCAGGCCTTCGCCGCTTTGGACTTCGCCGGTTCGGCTGACGTCGCGTCGTCCGCCTTTACCAACGGCACGTCCACCAGATGTTCCGCCAAGAACCAAACCTGCAATTCATTGGTCCGAATCACATTGCTGACCAGGAGATCATTCGTCCCGTCATCCCCCGAGTCGGCTGCCTGTCCAGCCATAGTTCGCGCTTCCTTCAAGATCGTCTCGTGAGCCTCCAACAACCGCGAAATCTGCACGGGTGCCTCTTCCCGACCACGAGGCGGCCGCGGAATAATCGTGGTCTCGGCCACATCCGCCGCCATCGCCAGGCTGATCCCGCCGAGCAACTGGATCCGCTCCGCGATCGTATCGACCAACTCGTCCTGCTCTCCATGGTGCTTATCAAACAAGAGATGCAGTTGATAGAACGTGTGCCCGGCCACCTGCCAATGATGTTTCTTGTACATATCCCGCAAGGTGATAGTGTCCGCCAAAACCTGGTTCAAATTTTCCACACTCTCCGAGCAAACCTTCTCGTCCAACGCAATCGGGAGCTTCGCGATCTTTCCATAAGGTTGAATCTCCCGCGCCTTCTGGTGCAAAATCGGCCGAGACCTCTCGGTCCCTGCTCCCACCTCCGACCCCTTCCCACCGTTCTTCGGACTCATATGCGATCTCCTCCTCAAGATTTCACAAAAATCACCAAGGCCCTCCAGAATGACGGCCCGCCGACACGCACCTCGTTGGATTGCCGAACCCACTCAAAGGATGCGGTCTTAGTGTTCTCCGCCTAGGTTTTGTCATCGAAGCATGCTTTGGCGCGCTGAGTTTCGTCAGACTTTCGCTTTCTCGAGGTTGCCAGCGGTGTATTCCGTATGAATGTCACGATCTAACGCCGCCTAACCGCCTTTCGCTTTGCTCTTCAATTGCTTGGCCAGCTTCTCGATCTCTTCGGTCTTCTTATACATGCGGACCGACAGCACCTGAAGCGTGGGGGTCTTCTGGACTTCGTCGCGCAGCTCGCCGGACAGCGCGTACAGTCGCTCGATCCCTTCCCGGAATTCCTTCTCTTGCTGGAGCATCTGCGCGCGTTTCGCGGCCGGCGCGTTCGACAGCGGACTGGCATCGCCTTGATCTTTTGGCTCAGCGGCTACTGGAGGTGTCGGCATCCCGCGCGGCGGTCCGTCTCCAGGTATGGGCGCTTGAGCGAGCATCATTTGTCCCGTGGCCAACGCGCCTCCCGCCATTGCGACGGCGGCGAGGAATCGGCGTCGCGTAGCGTGCGTTCGATCCGGGTGAGTCTGTTCTCGGGACATTGATCCTCCTCGAAGCCGGCTGAAATTGTGGCCCGCCGGGTGCACAGAGATTAAATCACCGGGGACGCGTCCGATAGACCCAGGCTAAAACCGGGCGCCTACCTCAGCGCCAGCCCAACGTTTACGGGCGCGCCGACCGGGCGCTTCAGCCGCCGCCATCGCTCGACCTGCTCTCGCAGCGTGTTCAGGCTGTTGGTCATGCGGTCCGCTTCCACGTTCACCAGCGCGTACTGCTCGCCCGCCGAGACCGGGCTCCCCGTAAGCCGCCGGTGATCCTCGCGCAGGTCCGGCCAATTTTCGCTCGGGGTTCGCGAGCCTCGCAGCTCCGCAGCCAGCGCTTCCAGCACTTTGGTCACGTCGGCGGCAAACACGCGGAACCCGTCACGGATTGCCGGGCGCCCCGCGGATAAAATCGCCGCTTCCACAGACAACACGGCATGGATAAAGCGATGGGAACTCGCCAGCATGCCGATCAGCAGCGCGATTTCCTGCGGGCGCGTTCCCGGCTCCGCTTGCATGCGATCGACCGACGCGACCGCGTTGGTTCGCGCCAGTCGCGACGCCAGCCGCAATTTGTCGAGGTCCGCCGTACTGGCTCCCTCGCGGCCCGCCAACACATCCAGCACCTTCAAGAAATAGATGCGGTACGAATCCAGCAGGCGCGCCATCATCTCGCCCACCTGCGTGCGTTCCCAGGTTGGCCAGGCCACGTAAGCCGCCAGCGCCAGCGTCCCTCCCATGATGGTGTTCAGGCCGCGCGCCAGGATCACCGTTTTGGGTGACACTCCGGTAATCGCGATCATCAGCACGACCAGCGCGCTTACCGCCACCCCAAAGATTCCGTAGTTCGCTGGACCCACCCAGCGCAACAAAAACACGAACGCGCCGATCAACATCACCTCCAGCCCGATTCCCGGCGGAAGAAAATGGAACATCGCCGTTGCCAACAACAGTCCCGCAATTGTGCCTGCGATGCGCAGCAATCCCCGCGTGAAGGTCACCGTGAACTCCGGCTTCAGCACCAGGACGGTGGTCATCGGCAGCCAGTACGCGCGTGGCGTTTCCAGGCTCCGCGACATTATCTCCGCGACGGCCACAGCGATCGCCATGCGAATCGCGTGGCGACATACCGCCGACTGCAAGCTCAAATTCGCAACCAGGCGCGGGAGATTGCTGCTGAAGCGCATGCGCCACGGCAGAGTCTTCTCTCGACACTCGGTAGCCTCCAGACCGGCCGGCGTAACATCTCCAGCGAGTTGCATCGCGGCGCGCAGTTGTCCCGCCAGCGCATCCATTTGATGGCGGGCGTCGCGCACCACCGCCGCGAGAAAACTTCGTTCGGGGCTTTCGCGGACGTCATTCAGTGTTTCGGTTGCGTTGTACATTTCGCTCAACCAGGATTCGTCGACCCGGAGAGGCGCATCGCGCGAGAGCGATTCGCCAATCGCGGTCATCACGGGCGCGGCGGACTCCAGAAAATGCTCCAGCATTTCCGCGGACGCGAATCCGAATTTCTCTCGCCGCATGCGCCGAAGCAGCCGGCCCAGCGTGAATAAGCTTAGTCGTAGACGCTCCGCCTGGCTCAACAGCGAGCGGAATCGTTCGCTCGCGAGACTCTGATCCGAAGCGCGGCCCGCCAGCGCCGCCTGAGCTTCCGTGCTGGCCTGCGCCGGCGGCGGAGCCTTCATAAGTTGCTCTGGCGAAGATGCGGCCCGCCCCAGCGTCAAATATAGATTTGCGAGCGCGCGGCGTTCCGGCTCGTACGCTCGCACCGGCCATAACGCAAGGGACAGCACCATTTGCATCAAGCCGCCCGCGAAAGCCAACGCGCCCGCCTGCACAGCGCGCTCGGGCGTAAGCGTTTGCGCAGAATAAATGATTAGCACCACCAGACTGATCACGCCCAAACTTTCACCCGTAGTTCCGAGCGTGATCGCCATTCCCGACCCGAAGGCCCAAGCCGCGATCAGCGCCACTGCGGCGGCGTTGCGGTGTCCCGCGAGCCCGCCCGCCATCACCGCGATCGAGCACAACACACTCGATGCGAGCATGCGTCTGGCGCGCTCCTTGTAAGGATCGTGACCGTCGGAGTACGACACGTTGAGCGCGCCGCTGGCCACCGCCAAGCCGCCCAGCGGCATACCCATCGCAATGCCCAGGGCCAGCGGAATCGCGACGCCTAGCGCATTGCGCAACGCGATCCATGGTTCCATCTTTGCGGTGTCGACGTGTAGCACCCCGCGCCAAAAGGTCTGCCATTTGTTGAGTGCTGGCGGCTCTTTTAACTTCGTTGGACTGGAAGCTGTCACGCTTTGCGCGTCGACCGGTGCGACGGCCGCATTTTGCGACGGCGCGGGTTCGCTCGCCACATCCACGGTTTGATCCGCACCGGTCGAAGCGGCACCTGTGCGCGCACGATTTTCTTCCGGGTTGGTTCGAGGTTCTTCTTCGTGTTCCATCTGCTTTTCAGGATAATCGACCCGACAGGCCCGCGCCATTGCCGGCTACCGCTCGCTGTGCTGCGGTGGCGCCGCGACTGTATCCTTATCAAACGGCAGAGCATCACACTGGAAAACCCAGATTAGGAGTTATTTATGGAAAAACGGCACTTAGGGAAAAACGGGCCGCTGGTTTCGGTGCTGGGACTTGGCTGCATGGGCATGTCGGAATTTTATGGCGAGCGCGACGACGCGGAATCGATCGCGACGATTCACCGGTCGATTGAGCTTGGCATCACTTTTCTTGACACCGCAGACGTGTACGGCTACGGCGACAACGAAGTGTTAGTGGGTAAGGCGCTTCGCGGCATTCGCGACAGAGTGTTTCTGGCCACCAAGTTTGGCATCGTGCGCGACAAGGCGAATCCGAACATGCGCGGTGTGAGCGGCAAGCCGGAATATGTCCGAGCTTGCTGCGACGCCAGTCTGAAACGCCTTGGCGTCGACACCATCGATTTGTACTACCAGCATCGCGTCGATCCGAATACGCCGATCGAAGAAACGGTTGGCGCGATGGCGGAACTGGTGCGGGCGGGGAAGATTCGGCATATCGGCCTGTCGGAGGCTGGGCCGGCGACGGTTCGGCGTGCGGCGGCGGTACATCCGATTGCGGCGCTGCAGACGGAATATTCGCTGTGGACGCGCGACCCGGAGGACGAAGTCCTGCCTACGACCCGCGAATTCGGCATTGCCTTTGTCGCCTACAGTCCATTGGGCCGCGGGTTTCTTACCGGCCAATACAAGCGCTTCGAAGATCTGGCTCCCGACGATTACCGGAGAATTTCGCCCCGTTTTCAAGGAGAGAACTTCCAGAAGAATCTGGATCTGGTGGCGCGCGTCGAGGTCATCGCGAAGGAAAAGAAGTGCACGCCCAGTCAGCTCGCGCTGGCTTGGTTGCTCGCCCAGGGGCAGGACGTCATTCCGATTCCAGGCACCAAGCGGCGGAAGTATCTTGAGGAAAATGCGGGCGCGCTCGACGTTACGCTCACGCCAGGGGATTTGCGACGGATTGATGAGGTGGCTCCTCATGGGGCGGCCTCCGGCGCGCGCTATCCGGAGCACATGATGAGTCTGATCAACGGATGAGCGACTTGTCGGAAGACTGGATAGCGAACTCGCTTCAAGATCGGCGCGGTTCAGGGAACGCAGGCAAGACTGCCTGTGCTGCTTTTTGAACGCGCTTGAGAATTGGTTTTGCGCCACGCGCTATTGGCGCCGCGTGACGCACGAGAACGTCTTGCCCTGGATTCTATCCGGTTCTGAGTTAGGCGATCACGTCTTGGAAATCGGCGCGGGACCTGGTGCCGCGACGCAGGAGTTGCGCCGGTTGGCGCCACGAGTTACCAGTCTCGAATGGAGTCACGCGTTTGCGGCGAGTCTGGCGGCGCGGGCTCTCGACGGCAGTGGTAGCGTTCTACAGGCGGACGCCGCGGCTTTGCCGTTCGCGGAGAAGAGTTTCTCGTCGTCGATTGGAATACTGGTGTTGCATCATTTGCGCTCGATCGAGCAACAGGAGCGCGCCTTTAGGGAAATCTTTCGTGTGTTGCGGCCTGGAGGCTCCTTTCTCGGATTCGAAATTCAGGATGGATGGCTGCAGCGCGCAGTGCACTTCAAGAGCACCTTTGTTCCGCTGAGTCCCGCGACGATCTCGAGTCAGCTCGGCGCCGCGGGTTTTTCGCACGTCCGCGTCGATTTTAGGCCGGGTGGATTTGGATTCCGCGCCGTTCGCGCAGACGCTCCATGACATTTGACGGATTGCCGGGGTTAGAATCGCAGCTAGCCCTCGGACGACGGTGGCCACAGTATTACCGAGCGCCTTGCGGGTTGACGCATTCCGAGCCGCCTTAGCATCGAGAAGTCGCTATAATACGCCCTAGCTTCCACTATGCGTCTCCCCACACCAAGCAAACTTCCTCCCGGGCCGTCGCCCGAATCTTGGACCGCGAGTTTCAAAGACTACAGTCGCGATCCCCTGGGCTACATGCCCAAACTGGTGCGCGACTACGGCGACATCGTGACCATGCGCTACTACAACTTTCGCGTGTATTTCCTCAGCCACCCGGACTACATCGAGCAGGTGCTGGTGACGCACAACCGCAAATTCATCAAAGGCAGGATTTTGCGGAAGAACAAACAATTATTCGGTAACGGACTGCTGACCAGCGAAGGAGACTTCTGGTTGCGCCAACGGCGGCTGGCACAGCCTGCGTTTCACCGGGCGCGCATCGCTACGTACGCCGACACCATGGTGCGCTACGCGGAGCGACTCCTGGCGGAATGGAGGGGCGCGGAAGAACGCGACATCCACGCCGACATGATGCGGCTGACGCTGCAGATCGTGGCGAAAACGCTGTTTGACGCGGACGTCGATCGCGAAGCCCGGAAAGTAGGCCACGCCCTCGAAGCGATCATGGAGTTGAACTCCGATTTCCGCAAATTGATCCTGACGCCGAAATGGCTGCCTACGCCTCGGAACATTCGCGCGACAATTGCCACCCGTCGTCTTGACAAGATTATTTACCGATTCATCGAAGAGCGCCGAGTGTCGGGAAAAGACACCGGAGACCTGCTGTCGATGCTCCTGGCAGCGCGCGACGATGACGGATCGCGGATGACGGACCGGCAGTTGCGCGATGAGGCCATCACCATTTTTCTGGCCGGCCACGAAACGACGGCGAACGCACTTTCGTGGACCTGGATGCTGCTCGCGCAGAATCCGGCGGTGGAGGCGAAGCTGCATGCAGAGTTGGATGCGGTGCTCGCGGGACGCACGCCTGCGTTGGAAGACCTGCCGAGTTTGCGCTACACCGGCCAAGTCATCACGGAATCGCTGCGCCTCTATCCGCCGGCTTGGGGGATGGCGCGGATCGCTATTGAAGATGTGGAGATCGGCGGTTACCCGATACCCAAAGGCTGCGGCGTTTCCTTAGCGCAGTGGGTCGTACATCGCGATCCGCGATGGTTTGATGCGCCCGAGGAATTCCGTCCGGAGCGCTGGGAGGGCGATTTGATGAAGCGTCTGCCGCGGTTTGCCTATTTTCCGTTTGGCGGAGGCCCGCGCCAGTGCGTTGGAAATAACTTCGCGGTCATGGAAGCGACGTTGTTGCTGGCGACGATCGCGCAACGGTTTCGGATTCGGCTTGTGGAGGGGCGCCCCGTGGTTCCGATGCCGTCGATTACGTTGCGGCCGCGATATGGGATTTGGGGGCGGACTGAGGCGCGGGTTACGGGGGAATTTCCGGCCGCAGCGAATGCGCAGACAGTTGTCGCGGATTAAAGTTGCCCTGAGGCTTCCGCCTGGGCAAGCTGCGGCGCAGGATTCCTGCGCCCCTACAAACGAACGGAATCCGCCCAACGAACTAATTCGGAAGTTCAGCGACCTATCTCAAGGCTATTTGTTTGGCACGAGGGCGCCGAGTTCGGCGCGCGTTCGCATTACGCGGAGGATGGAGTCGCGAGTGATCATGCCGATGATGTGGGTGGAACTATTTTCGGCATTTTCGCCGCCGCTCACAACCGGCATTTGATTGATGTCGGCGGCGAGCAGGCGCTCCAGGAGGCCAAGTAACGGCTCTTCAGGCTTGGCCCACAGGATTTTGTCGCGCGGAATCATCACCGCTTGAACCGACATGTGGGCCCACTCGTCGCGGGGAACGGAATTCAACGTGTGCACGTTCATCATTCCGACCAAGCGGTCGTCGGTGACGACGAGGTGGCAGCGGCGGCCGGTGCGTACGACTTCCTGGCTGTAGTCTTCGAGCGAGATTTCCCGCGGGACGATAGGGACTTCCTGGCTCATGACGTCTGCCGCTCGTAGCCCCGTGAGCGATTCGCGAATGGCGATTTGGGCCACGCTCTCTTGAGCGGCATTCAACAGGAACCATCCTATAAAGGCATACCACAAACCGGCCTGCCACTGGCCCGTGCTGAGCGCTAATCCCGCGCCGTAGACGATCATTCCGTAAGCAACCAGCTTTCCACTAGTGCCCGCCATCTTTGTCGCCCGCGTGAAATCTTTGGTGATGCCCCAAACGATGGCGCGGAAGATTCTGCCCCCGTCGAGCGGGAAGCCGGGCAGAAGGTTGAATACGGCGAGGATTACATTGATCTCAGCGAGCCAAGTGGCTAAAGCCCCGACCATCGTGCCGTAGGGAAAGAATTTTGTCAGAGCATAGAAGACACCGCCCAGAAACAGACTGGCGATTGGTCCGGCGATCGCGATGTTGAATTCTTGAATCGCTTTCGAGGCGTCCTGGCTGATGCGCGCAACACCCCCGAAGACAAACAACGTGATGGAGTCGACTCGAATTTTGTACGCGCGGGCTACCACGCTGTGCGAGAGCTCGTGGAAAAGAATGGATGCGAAAAACAGGAAGCTGGTCACCACTCCCACTGACCAGTGCTGCGTCCGGTTCCACTGCGGGTGCTGGGCGGTGAACTGCGCGCCGAGCGACATGGTGATGAGGACGAAAATAATAACCCAACTGGCGTGGATGTAGATGGGGATGCCGAGAATTCGGCCGATGCGGAGGCTTGATCCGGGGTTCATGGCTACGCAAGGGTAGCCTAGCACAGAGTGCTTGGAGGGGTGCGTTTCGCTCGGCGGGCTCGACGTGTGCTCGGGACCACATCGTGTGTTGCAGGCTACAACATTTGCATTCCCTTGATTCTCGTAACCACCTTATTTTCAGCTAGATGGCGATTGGATGTCGGAGTGCCATCTTCCTTCGCGTACGGCACGGAGGTTCCCATGATCGCTTTGCTGAGTATCACGACTCTCACACTCGCCACGTTGTTCGCGCTGGCTGCGGCTACGACGCTGCACTGGCTGTTCTTGCAGGTTGCGTTTCATTTGATGCGGCCGGCGGCGGTTCGGCGGGTTGTCGTGCGGACCGAATTGGTGCGCGGGACGGCGGGGTTGACGCGGGCGTTTGCGGGGCGGCGCTAGATCGGCGCTAGTCCGGTGCGGAGAGCGACAGATTGGTTCGGAGAAAGACGCACTCGTTGGTTTGATTTCTTCGGTGTGTAAGTTTGACGCTTTTTTGATGTGGAGCACAAACAGGAGTGTTTGTGCTACCCCGGAAGGAGAAAGACATGTTGGTTCTGAAATATTTGTTGATGATCCTGGGAGTAGGAGTTTTCGGGAGTGCGGCGGCGCTGGTGGCTTACGACATTTACTTATCGGCGCAATTGTTGCGATTGCTCAGGCGGGATAAAGTTGGCGACGTCGGCGCGCCCGATGAAGGCGCGCTCACGGAGGGGCAGCGCCCTTTGCGAGCGGTCCGCTGGAAGTTGGCGCGGCAGCTGGTGCTGTTCGCGGTCGTGCCGCTGCTGCTGGCGTTGAGCATCGTGGTGATTCCCGACGGCTCGGCCGGTGTACGGATCAGCCAGATTTGGGGAGCGCGTCCCGGCACGTTGTATCCCGGAGTGCACATCGTTGCACCGCTGATCGACAGCGTGGTGCTGTACGACACGCGCGAGCAGGTCTACACCACGTCGGCGACTGAAGTTCCGAAGTCGGGTAACGAGGTCCTGACGGTGCAAGCGCGGGAGGGCCTGAACATCGGGTTGGCCGTCAGCGTGCGGTACCGGCTAGATCCGCAGCGCCTGAGTTACATTCACGCGAATTTGCCGCAGCCAGTCGGAGATGAGGTTGTCGCGCCTACCGTCGCGACCATCTATCGGCAACTGGCGCCGAACTACGTTACCCGCGAAATTTTCGCTACCAAGCGGGAAGAGTTGCGGACTTCGGCGGCGACCGCCATCACGGCGCGGCTGGGCTCCGACGGGATTATCGTGCGCGAAGTGCTGCTGCGCGATTTGAAATTGCCGGAGGAGTACGCCAAGGGTTTGGAAGGATTGCTGTTGAAAGAGCAGGAGAACGAGCGGCTCGGGACTGATACGGAGATCAAGCAGAAAGAAGTGCGTATTGCGGAATTGGAGGCGGAGGCGCAGAAGGCGCGCGAGGTGAAACAAGCCGAGGCGCAGGCGCAGGTGCGCGTCTTGCAAGCCAAGGCGGAGTCGGATGCCATGCAGTACACGCTGCCGCTGAAGCAGAAGCAGATCGAGCAGACGAAGCTTGAGGCGCAGGCGCGGAAGGAAGCCACCTTGCAGAATGCGGATGCGGCGGCACAGGCAAAAGTCATCGATAGCAAAGCGGAAGTGGAGCGGCAGAGAAATCTGGCGGAAGCGGAGGCTAACCGTATTCGCGTGACCGCGGCGGCGGATTCCGAGCGTATGAAATTTGAGGCCGCGGTGCTGAAGTCGAACCCCATGTTGATTCAGAAGATTATCGCGGAGCGGTTATCGGACAAGCTGCAAATCATGATGGTGCCTGTGGACGGGAAGAACTTCTTCGCGAATGATGTATTCCGCTCGGCATTTTCGGGAGTAGGGGCGGGATCCGCGGATTCAGATGATGGCTCGGATGATCCGGCCACCGCGGCGATGGCGGCTAAGGCCCAGAAGAAGGCGCCGCGGAGGCCGTAGCACAGACACTGCTGCTTGCCTGTTGCGTCGGCGGCAAGAGTTGGAAATGGTGGTCTTTTGTCGCGGTGTCGATCAGGATATGCTTGCAGATTGAATATTTGTATGCACTCACGAAATGTTCATGCGGGTGGTGCGTTGCCGCCCGGGCGCGCGCGGGTTGGGGCACAAGTGCGTGGGAGTTCGCCCAGGCTTGTTGGTTTGGTTATGCGAACTGAAGACGCCGGGCTGGTTCTTCGCGGAGCGTCTCGATGAGCTTCCGGACGAAACTGTTTTTAATCTTCATGGTCACCGTGCTGGGGTCGGTCTCCATCGTGGCCTACGGTGTGACGCGCTTCACGCGTACCGCTTTTGAGGAGATGGATACGCAGCGAACGGAGGCCATCGTTGCGCAGTTCCAGAAGGAAATTGCGCAGCGCCGTGACGAGACCGCGCAACAAGTCAAGAACATTGCCGATGCCGACATCACCCTGCGCGCCGCCATCGATTTGGCGCGGCCCAGCGCCGATCAATCACTGTACGTTCACGATGCGACCGGAGCCGCGCAGGATCACCAGATGGACTTCGTCGAGCTGGTAGGTTGGGACGGGACGGTAATCTCCTCGGCGCAATATCCCTCGCGGGTCGGCCACAAGGAAGATTGGGTCACCGCCGCGAAGGATTGGAACGCAACGACGGCGTTTTTGAAAAAAGAGGATCTAGCGGATGGCGCGGCGCTTTCTTTGGCGGCGGTACGCTCGGTTTCCGGGGGGAACAACAAGAGTTTGTACATCATCGGCGGACGCCGGCTGGACCAGAATTTTCTTTCGACACTGGTGCTGCCCTCGGGCATGCGCGCGCTTTTGTATGTCAACCTCGATCCGGGATTTAGTCCAGCGGCGCTGCTGAGCGGCGTGAAGGATGGTGTCGAGCAGCCGGAGAGGTTGCAGCCATTGATCGATCAGATTCGGAGACAGCCGCAGACCTTGGTGCAAACCATTAATTGGAATTCCGATGCTACTTCGGCCGAGACCTTTCACGCGATGCCGCTTGTGGGGCGGAACAACGAACTGCTCGGCGTGCTGTTGGTGGGAAGCTCGCGCAAAGAACTGGTGCTGCTAACGAACAGGATCGTGATCACCGCGGTGGCGGTCGCGGCCGGAGCGCTGCTGATCGGTTTGCTGGTGAGCTTGTGGGTTGCGGCACGTATCACCCGGCCGGTAAGAGAACTTGCCGAAGGCGCGCGCGAGGTGGCGTCGGGACGATGGGAAACGCGAATTGATGTGCGAGGCCTCGACGAAATCGGGCAATTGGGGATCGCCTTCAATGACATGACGCGAACGCTGGCGTCGCAGCGTGACAAATTGCTACAGACCGAACGTGTGGCAGCGTGGCGCGAGTTGGCGCGGCGGCTTGCGCATGAGCTGCGCAATCCATTGTTTCCTTTGCAAATTACCGTTGAAAACCTGCAGCGAGCGAAGCAGTTGGACGCCAAGCAGTTTTTGGAAGTTTTCAACGAATCCACGGCGACACTCAAGGTGGAGCTTGCCAACCTAAACGCCATCGTGGGTCGCTTCAGCGACTTTTCGAAGATGCCTGCTCCGCAATTCGCGCGCGTCGACGTGAACGAGGCGCTGCGCAATATCATACGGTTGTTTGAGCCGCAATTTAATGTCGTGGGGAAACCGGCGATTGCCGCCGAATATTTTCTGACCGAGCCGCTGCCGGAGATCGATGCGGACGCCGTGCTCTTGCATCGCGCTTTCCAGAATTTGGTTTTGAATGCCGTGGATGCGATGCCCACGGGCGGCACGCTTACCCTGCGAACTTTCGAACGCGGCGCGAACGTGCTGATCGAGATAACGGATTCCGGCGCGGGCCTGACTCCCGAAGAGTGCGCGCGGCTCTTTACGCCGTACTACACCACCAAACAGCAGGGGACCGGCTTGGGTCTCGCCATCGTGCAGTCGATTGTCACCGATCATCACGGCACCATCGGCGTGTCGAGTGAAGAGGGCCAGGGCACGACATTCCGCATCGAACTGCCCAAGCGGCAGGCCAACACTGCTGCGGTGGAGCGAGGCGAACCGGTTACCGCGAAAGACTCCAAGGACTCCAACAATAAAGACGCTCCTCCAACTTTTGCCGCCGCGTCTGACTGAGTTCGTAGAGCGCTCCGGACACACCGAGTTGAGCGAGACCCGATGCCGCTACCAGTGAAAGGGGACTGACGCTTGCCGCGCAAAGCCCATCTTCTACTAGTCGATGATGATCCCAGTACGCTGGCTTCGCTTTCTCGCGCGTTCCGGCTTGCAGGTCACGAGGCGACGGTGTGCGACAACGCGGCGCGAGCGCTGGATCTGCTTCGCAGCGAGACCTTCGATCTGATCCTTTCCGACGTGGTAATGCCGGGCAAGAATGGCATTGAGTTCCTCGAAGAGCTGAAAAAAACCGGCGTGAAGACTCCCGTGGTTCTGGTTTCCGGACAAGCGAATATTGAAATGGCCGTCCAGGCAACCAAGCTGGGGGCCATGGATTTTCTGGAGAAGCCCCTCTCGACGGACAAGCTGCTGGTCACCCTAGAAAACGCGATGCGCCTTTCGCGCTTGCAGGAGGAGAACCGGGAGCTACGCGACCGCCTCGGCAAGCACGATCTAGTGGGCTCCAGCCCGGCGATGACGAAACTCCTGGCGCAGGTGGAGCGTGTGGCCGCTAGCGAAACGCGCGTCTGCATCCTCGGCGAAACCGGAACGGGCAAAGAACTAGTCGCCCGTGCGATTCACGAAAAATCGGGGCGGTCGGAGAATGCTTTCGTGACCCTCAACTGCGCCGCCGTCCCCGCGGAATTGATCGAGTCCGAATTGTTCGGGCATGAAAAAGGCGCGTTCACCGGTGCTGCAGCGAAACACCTGGGGAAATTCGAGCAAGCCGACAGTGGGACGTTATTTCTCGATGAGATTGGCGACATGCCCGTGGCCATGCAGGCGAAGTTGCTGCGCGTGCTCCAAGAGGGCGAGGTTGAGCGCGTCGGCGGGGACAAGCCGATGCGCGTGAATGTTCGCGTGCTGGTGGCCACGCATCGCAATCTGGAAGATCTCGTGAAGCAGAATGCGTTTCGGCGGGATTTGTTTCATCGCATCTATGTTTTTCCTCTGATGCTGCCGCCCTTACGAGAGCGGCTCGAGGATTTTCCCGCTTTAGTGCAGCATTTTGCGCGCCAGGTCGCCGCGCAGAATGGCTGGAAAGAGAAGATTTTTGGCAAGGATGCCATTGACGAGCTGCGGCGGTACAACTGGCCGGGCAATATTCGCGAGTTGCGCAATGTTGTCGAGCGATTGGTTCTGCTTGCGGGCGAGGGTCCCGTCAGTGCCACCGAGGTGCGCTTGGTGTTGCCTGTTTCGGACGATGGTTCCAGCGCCGGTTCCGTTGCAAGTCCGCTGGGAACGGGCACGCTCGCGGAGCGAACCGAACAGTTTGAAAGAGAAGTACTGCTCGCGGAAATTCGGCGTCAGAATTTTCATATGACGAATGTGGCTCGTACGATGGGGCTGGAGCGGAGCCATCTCTATAAGAAGTGCCAGCAGTTGGGAATTGATCTTCAGTCAATTCGCAAGGTCGAGTAGCCGGCCACCTCTTTTTCAGTAGCACAGACACTCTTATTTACCCTGAGCTTCGAAGGGTCTGTGTCCGTGCGAACTGCACACAAAACCGCTGCGAATTTCCGCCATATTTTGAATCATCGCATCCATCCGTCCTAACCATGAAAGTCCCACCCCGCTGCTGTTGTATCCTCGTTTCGCCCCGTAAGTTATTGATAACAAGCCAAATTCTGTCCTTGACAAGAAATAGCTATTTGCGATATAAGAGTTGCATATTGCAATATATGGCGGTGTCCTTATGACTCTCGGAGACAAACTTCGATCCTTGCGGGCGGTGGAAGGCTCGCTGCGCGGCCTGGGGCGTCCGATGACGCAACTGGAGTTGAATCGCGCCATGAAGCGCGAAGTCGGCCGCGGGTTGAGCCAGGCGTACCTCTCTCAGATCGAAAGCGGTTCGCGGCCGCACCTGACGCAGGCCACGCGGGAATTGTTGGCGCGTTTCTTCCGGGTCTATCCCGGTTTTCTGGTGGACGATCCGGAAGGGTACTCGCTCGGACTCCAGTCCGATCTGCGCGCCACGGACGCGAAGGTCGATCGCTGGCTCTACGGCGGCGTCGACCAATTTCCGACTGACCCGGACCTAAGCGATGCGCTTTTGACCATCGCGGAGGTCCCGGATTCGCGGCAGGCGCTGTTGCTCCTCGCCGAGATTCTGCGCGCGCCCGGTCTTGCCGAACGGCTCAGCGAAGTTTTACGGCCCGCGCGCGTTCCGAGCAACACGCATCCGCCGCCCACAAATTCTCTCCGCAACTAACCGCAAGGTTTCGCGTCTCGAATCCCGGCTCGCGCATTCAGCCAATCACGCTTCCGCGTGAAAGTGCGCTCGAGGTGCTCTATGACGTGGTCTGACTTTTATCTCTTCTGTTTTCTGGTTGGCTTCGCGTTTAGCGTCCTGACGTTCCTGGCCGGTGCGGTTCACATTCATTTGCCGTTCCGCCTGCACCTGCCGGCCCACGGCGGTCACGCCGGAACGGGGGGCCACGGCGTGGGAGTGAAGGGCGCCGGAGCGCGAGCGGGCAGCCACGTTTCCTGGTTCAACGCCTCCACGATCATGGCCTTTCTAGCGTGGTTCGGCGGAGCGGGCTACATCCTCACGCGTGGATCGCACCTGGTCGGAGTGTTGTGCCTGACGATCGCGGCGTTTACGGGACTCGTGGCCGGCACCATCGTCTATCGCTTCATGCTGAAACTGACGCGCGCCGGCGATTCGCAAATGTTCGACGCGGACTATCGCATCGAAGGCTGCGTCGGCACGCTAAGCATGCCGATTCGCGAGAAAGGCACCGGCGAAGTGATTTTCTCGCTCGGCGGCGTCCGCCGCTGCGCAGGCGCGCGCAGCGAAGCCGGCGAAGTCGTGGAGAAAGGCGCCGAAGTAGTGATCGAGCGCTATGACAAAGGAATCGCATACGTAAAGAGGTGGGACGACTTCACGAAGTAGCACCACCGAACAGCGAATTTCGCCGGACGCATAGCCCCGCAAACGGTCCGGACAAGTTGAGAAAACGGAGGCCCATATGTTCGATCAAATGACAGTCCCAGTAATCGCTGGTCTCACCGTGCTGGGTTTGCTTCTCATCATGGCTGTACTGGCGAAGCTGTTCCGTAAAGCAGGCCCGCACGAGGCATTGATCATCTACGGCCTCCGCGGCACCCGCATCGTAAAAGGCGGCGGCACAATCATCTATCCGATGATCGAGCAATGCCGCGAACTATCCCTGGAGCTGATGTCTTTCGACGTCGCGCCCCAGCAAAGCCTCTACACCAAGCAGGGCGTCGCCGTAACGATCGAAGCGGTCGCCCAAATCAAAGTGAAGTCCGATCCGGAATCGATTCGCACCGGAGCGGAACAGTTTCTAACCAAACGGCCGGAGCAGCGCGAAGGCCTGATCCGCCTGGTGATGGAAGGCCATCTCCGCGGCATCATCGGCCAGCTCACCGTTGAGCAAATTGTGAAGGAACCAGAAATGGTTGCCGATCGCATGCGCTCCACCTGCGCCGACGACATGAACAAGATGGGGCTGGAAGTCATCAGCTTCACCCTGAAGGAAGTACGCGACAAGAACGAATACATCACCAACATGGGTCGCCCGGACATCGCGCGCATCAAGCGCGACGCCGAAGTAGCCGCAGCCGAAGCCGATCGCGACATCGCCATCAAGCGCGCCGAAGCACAACGCGCCTCCGCAGTCGCCAAGGCCCAAGCCGATCAGGAGCGCGTGGCCGCCGAAACCGCTTCGCTAGCGAAGCAAGCGGAAGCCGAACGCGATCTGGACATCAAAAAAGCCGCCTACGTCGAAGCCACTAAAAAGGCGCAAGCGCAGGCCGACAAAGCCTATGAAATCGAAACCAACGTCCAACAACAGCAGGTGATCACCGAAGCCGTGCGCGTCCAGCAAGTCGAACGCGAAGCGCAAGTAAAGGTCCAGGAAGCCGAAATTGCGCGCCGCGAACGCGAGCTGATCGCCACCGTGCTCAAGGGGGCCGAAATCGAGCGCCAACGCATCGAGACGCTCGCCGAAGCCGAACGGCAACGCTTGATCAAGGAAGCCGAGGGTCGCGCCTCCGCAACCCGCGCGCAGGGCGAAGCCGAAGCCGAGATCATCTTCAAGAAGGGCGAAGCGGAAGCCAAAGCGATGAACGTCAAGGCGGAGGCCTTTCAGGAGTACAACCAGGCCGCCGTCGTCGACAAGTTGATCACCAGTCTGCCGGAAGTGGTGCGCGCTCTGTCCGAGCCGCTCAGCAAAGTCGACAAGGTGACCATCGTATCCACCGGCAACGGCGACGCCGCGGGCGCCTACAAGCTGACCGGTGACATCACCAAGATGGCAGCGCAAGTTCCTGCCCTGTTCGAAGCGCTCTCCGGCATGCAGATGTCGGACCTGCTCTCCAAGGTGCGGCTGATCGGCGACAAAGCGCCAAAACCAGTACCGCCAACATTGCCGAGTAATTCATAAAGATCACTTCCGCCAGGGCGGATTGGGAATCCGCCCCGGCGCTTCTTCTTTCGAAGGCGGGGGAAAGATCATGGCCGTTAGAAAGCTAGTCTTGATCTTGTGGGTGTTGGCGGCAGCTCTCGGCCTATTTCTCGCGATCTATTTTTCGGGCCACTCGCTGCAAATTCTGGATAAATGTTTGGCGTCGGGTCTGCGCATGTAGTCGACCAACGTCAAGGCACGGTTTTGGCCGTGCCGTACGTGTTTGACTATCAACCGGCTTCAGCCACTGAGGGTCGGTTTTCTTTCGAGTTTCTCGAATCACGGAAAGGAGAATCATCATGGGACTTTTGGAACGTGTAAGCACTTTGATTCGCGCGAACATCAACGACGTCATCGATCGCGCCGAGGATCCGGAAAAAATGATCAAGCAGGTGATCCTCGACATGGAGAACCAATACCTGCAGGTCAAGACGCAGGTAGCCGTCTCCATCGCCGATCAGCACATGCTGGAGAAAAAACTCAAAGAGAACGAAGACGCAGGCACCGACTGGATGCGCAAAGCCGAACGCTCCGTAGACAAAGGCCAGGACGACCTCGCCCGCGCCGCCCTGGATCGCTATCAAACCTCCCAACGACTCGCACTCAGCTACCGCGAGCAGGTAGGCGATCAGAAAGCCCAGGTCGAAGCCCTGAAAGGAGCGCTCATGAAGCTGGAGCAGAAGCTGGACGAAGCCAAATCAAAGCGCGAACTGTTGCTGGCCCGCCACCGCCGCAGCATAGCCCTCGGAAAAGCAGCCCGCGCGCAGACCGCGATAGGCGATCACGCGAAGAGCGCCACCTTCGACCGCCTGAAGGATCGCGTAAACCAAACCGAAGCGATAGCCAGCGCCGAAGTCGACCTATCCACCGACGACGTAGCCGAGCGCCTGACCCGCATCGACCGCGACACCGAGGTCGAGCGCTTACTAGAAGACCTGAAATCGCGCCGTCTCCTACCCGGCTAAAGGTTTTCGTTACGGCACGGCTTCAGCCGTGCCGTAACGGAAGCTGAATCAACAAGGCTTTAGCCGCTGAGGCTTCTTCTCTCGGTTTTCACACAGACTGTTCAGCTCGGCGCATCGTGCGAGCCACAATTGCCGAGCGAAAATGTACGGGCGCAGCACTGCTGCGCCCCATCTCGGCAACCAGTAATGTGCTGCGCGACGCCAGCCTCAGACCAATCTCACAGCCCAAAAAGCCCACGCACCAATGAAACCCGCTCCACTCCCAAAAAAAGGTCGAGCCCCAACTACAAACCATCCACAATCTTCCGCGCCAGCGGCACCACATCCTCCAGCCCGCAGGGGCAAGTCATATACATGATGCGAATCACCTTGTCGCCTTTGCGAATGAAAATCATAGCTCCAGCGGCGTCGAACGCTTCGTCACCCAGGTTCGGAATCGCCGGAGTGATCGACGGTCCCATGGCGCCAAGGGTCGCCTTATTCAGCCGCATCTGAAGCTCCGGAGCATTGTTATCGATCGAAAAAGAAAACACCGGCGCCTCGCCGGGATGTTCACTGCCACTGCTGTCCGACCCCGAGTTGGTGCTATGAAAAATCGTCTTGCCGAAATTTTCAACCTGATCCTGTTGCGCTTTGTTCATCTCGTTCTTGTGAAGAGCCGAAATGTGTTTCGCGGTCACGTCCGCCGGGTCGCCGCTCACGCTATAGGTACATCCAGGATCGCCGGTAGTCGATTCCACGCGAACGATATCCATCTTGACGGCCTGAGCGACATCCGATTTCGACAGCAATGAGCAGCCATCAATGCGGCGCAACTCCTCGCGGCTTGCTCTGCGCTGTTCGGGAGTACGAGTTAGCCCCATCTCCGCTGCCTTCTCATGCACCCGGTGGCCGATGTAGAGCACGGCTGCGGCAGCGAACGCGCCAAAAGCGACAAACACGATGACGACGCCAATCAATATCTTCACCAACGGACTCATTCCGGAAGAGGTGGGTGGCGCCGCTTGTGGCGGTGGTACGTACGCCGCCGGCCGGACTGCTGCGGCTGGCGGTGGAACGCCAGCGGCGGCCGGAGATGCTGCAGCAGGTGGAACCCCACTCGGCTGCGAAACATCGCCAACCCGCGTTCCGCACGCCACGCAGAATGCCTGTCCGTCGCCCAACGCAGTTCCGCAGTTCCTACAAAATCCGGCCATTGAAATCTCCCTTGGACTTTCCGTCGATGTGGCGTGAATCGCTGGCAGCATCCTGCCAGACCCGTACCGCCATGAGCAAGCAACTTCCGTGGTAGGCAGTGTTAGGCGCCCGACATTCGTCCGGCGCGACACGCTTTTCAACGAACCACCTTCAAGAACCGCGCAATTCACACCCTGCCGTCACAACAGGTCATGCGAGAATAGCCGCGTGAATCCATGGATGATCGCGACGCCCATCACGCTGGCAGGCATCTCGGCGCTTACCGCCTATGGCGCTGTGTACCCGCGTGCACAACTCTTCGGGCCCACCACCTACCGCACCGCCTCGTCTCGCACGCTCGCGATCACCTTCGACGACGGGCCCAATCCTGTGATTACACCAAAGCTTCTCGATCTCCTTGACCGGTACGATGCGCGCTCGACATTTTTCTTGATCGGGCGCTATGCGCGGCAATGCCCTGACCTGATGCGGGAAATTGTCGCCAGAGGTCACGTGATCGGCAATCACACCGAGACGCATCCGAACCTTTTCTTGCGTGGCCCATCGCAAATCAGGGAAGAATTGCGGCGTTGCCAGGACGCGATTGCCACTGCGCTTAATGCAGCTCCCAAATGGTTTCGCCCGCCCTTCGGTCTCCGCAATCCATGGCTCGCAAGCGCTGCCCGCGAACTTGATCTGCGCACCGTCATGTGGACGCTGATACCGGGCGACTGGCACGCCCCCACAACCGAGTGGCTGATCCCCCGGATGAAGCCGATCGCAGACCGCGCGGCTCGACTCCAGTCGGCCGCCACCGGCACAGGCGACATCCTGTGCCTCCACGACGGCGGCCACCGCAGCCAGAATGCGGACCGCACCCGCACCCTCGCCGCTCTCGAATATTGGCTGCCGCGATGGCGCGACCTCGGCCTCGAATTTGCTACAATCGACCAAGCGGTGCATACTCCCGCAACCTGACTATGGACGAGCGAGCCTTTTACACCGAGCGCGAAGAGACCCGAAAGATCAAGCTCCTGTGCCCCAGTTGCCGCGGCGAGTTTGAATTTCCCGTGCGCTGGAAGGTGTGCAGGAAAAAAAAG
>Ga0210383_10000714_pt1 | contig 30294 bp, 41 predicted proteins | sample IncBWC14OmetaG_FD_160072 | JGI IMG/M metagenome (GOLD analysis project Ga0210383, IMG submission 160072) | Forest soil microbial communities from Barre Woods Harvard Forest LTER site, Petersham, Massachusetts, United States - Inc-BW-C-14-O ... | reverse complement strand
CAGGAATTTTCGTGAAGTGAGCGTCACGTCAATACTTTATGCCCGCGTATTATTGATTGTGAATCACAGAATCTCGCTCAACCTACCATCCACGTTCAATTTACTCCACAGGATCAAAATCTCAGGTTCATGCCAGACATGCGAGAGAGGGACCTCTGGTGGGCATTCTTAGCAGGAAGACCAGAATCAGATTGGAACCCTCCCAAAAAATTAAAGCAGAATCAGAATTCGACAAAGAGGCATAAATTTGGGAAAGGGATGCGTGGTTTTAGTGATGACCTTGACTTTGGCCCACCCGACGCAGCACCTCCAGAAATATGGCATATCAATGACGAAGGGGAAGTGGAACTAGCGTTGAGAGTAGACCCCAGTGAAACATTGCCAACACCATCTGGCACTCCTGCACCCCAAGAGCACCTTGCTGAAGGGAAATCTGCGGCAGAAAATTTTGTAGACAAACAAGAACTTCCCACTTGGAAACCCCGAGAGCCCACGCCATCCTTATTGCGACGTATAGATCAGGTGCTGTAACAACTATCGTCGAGTCTCCTGCAAATATCTAACTAATTTTTTAATGAATAGCGGATGTCATTGCACCTTTTGATGTACTTCACACACTGGATCAACCAGCAACTCTCATATCCTTCGAGCTCCCAATTGACCGAAACTCATGCTCGCTGGATCTTTGTTCTTCTGTCGCGAATCGAGGATCACATTGCTGCCGACGATATGAGCCTATTGCGCAACCTTGCTCGCGCATGTCTTGGACTACTAAAAGTATTAATATTGCAGCGCTCAATGTCAGTTGAATTGGAAGAACAACCCAATGTCGGACATAGCAACGAAAAATGTAATGAGGTCATGGCCGAACGCTCTTGTTGGATTATTATTTCCGCCGTTGTAGGCGTTTGGGGGCAGCGAGATCTTTGGATGGATGCTGAAGCTATGCTTGAGTCTTGTTAATTACATACGACAATAGCTTTTACACCGGGTCACCAAGCCATACATTACAATACTGATTTACATAACACATAACCCTTTTGTGGGTAGCAAAAGATTCCAATATGCAAACAACGAATCAAATTGTTTTCTCATCCATGCTATTCGAGGATCTGAGTTCTCGGACCATCTGAAGATAGAAGTAAGAGTCGATTTTATGAGTTATTTATGTAAAGCGTCACACGCACGATGGTAATAACAACAGGGGGCTCGTGCCATGTCGGGTTCGTGTCACCAACGACGACCTCACCCACAGTGACGAACCCATGGGAATTGTAGAACCCTATATTGTTGATATCGGAGCATTGAAGCCAAATCGCTTCCGATGTTAATTCAGCCTGTGGATGCAAGGTATCAGCTTGATAAGCTGCAGGCCGCTATGTTTGTTTAAACTAACTAACCACAGTGATAACAGCCTTCAATAAGGCACCACCATATCCTCGTCCTTGGTTCAGTGGCTCTGTAGCCAATACGTCGACGTACATCATCTCATCTACACGATCACCAAGAGTCTTAGATACAACGTCGCTGACCTTCGTCTGTACTTCCTGGTTACGCTTGAAATTGCAGCGGGATGAGTATACAATGGATCTACACAATTAAAGAGATACCTTGCGCCCTTCCGCTGAGTTCAATTTTGCAAGGGCCCGAAAAAAATACGCTGTTAGTCGGTCGTAGAAGCGGTCAGCAGGTCCTCTAGGCCCTGACAATTGTTTTGCAGGGGTACTGTAGAAGAGGAGGCAAACAGGTGAGCATGGTAGAAGTTGTCGATAGGAGAGACGTGCGCGATGATGAATGCAGCTCCATTTTTTATGGTTAATGATATTTTCCGACGGATCCAGAGTGTTATTAAGACAGCGAGGCAGGCTCTCTCGAATGGCTTCTGCCCCGGACTCGGCTTGTGGTCCTGGAAAAAAAATGAACAGGGTAAATTGAAGATATGCACCGATTCTACCAACCGGAGTCTCGCGTATATAGCGCATCACTGGATCATTGGCAAACGCGTCAACGAATGTTCGCGCAGCCTTAAAGACGTGAGCTAATATCAATATGTTAGAAATTTAAACCACAAAGATTGAGGGACGTTTACCATATCGCAAAGGCGTCACACGGGCAGGTTGGTCCATTGAGAGTTCTCTCTCTAGTTCCACAGGGTTTAGAGACATTGGAAACTGAGGATGGTCAACGGGGAATTGGCTTCTCCGTCACGTTTATCCGACCAAACCGCAGTATCAGAGTTTTTATCCTTGTTGAAGGTCAATTGCTGCGCAGCACCAAGGGACTGCGCAATATGATGAACTGGTTTCCCCGGTTCAAATTTGGGCCTAACAGGAACATGTCAACCTTGAGCTTAAGCCTTGGGCCAGAAAAATGTTCCTGTGAAAGGAACGGTCGTATTGGTTGCGTAATGTGTGATGTTTTTGAAAGGCTCCAAGGTGGCACGCGGGGCAGGTAAGTATCTAGGCAGAGGAGGCTTCCAAAGCGAATATGACTCGGCTTGAAGGTTGTACAATAATTCGAGGAGCGACAGATTTTCTCCGTTGCTTGGTACCAAATAGTCACGTTTGGGACAAACATAGCTCGCAGGGAGGGGTTTACAGGAGGCGATAGTCCACGGTTCAACTTGTTGGTGGCGCGCAATTGTCTAGCTAGGATGGAAGCTGTGATTCCCACTAAACAAACGGTATATGTGGAAAATAACGCAACATATTTCATTTTGACAAAATTCATATCCCCGTCTTCTTGGCACCGTGTTCGGCGACGTTGGTCCTATGTCTGATTCGGTATGAATTCATCAGTTGTAAATAAACCACGGAGTTGTAAATTTCCGGGGCCACAGTACTGCTTGATGTCGACGTCTGGCGATATTATGAATCGGCATGTAAAATAACACCGTCGTTGGTTCTTCAACGGGTTGTAAAACATGGACGTGACTCGAAACGCGACATCTTATGCCCATAACAGTATTGTTGGCGATGTAGCGAACACATATCAACCATTTCCACCCGATCATGTCGTAGTGTCGGACTGACCTTATTTCCTATGTTGTGGGGCATGAATAGAGGAAAAATCTTTGAAATATGAGTGGCTGCTAACCTTATGTTCAGTGAATCAAAAAGGCGGTCGACATGTTCATTAGGCTCAGCAGCAGAGGACTTTCAAGCAAGCATGCTGTACTTTATGTAGGTTGGAAATCGTGAGACGAAGCCAGGCTGTTGCGGATAGAACTCTGACGAGGGCTTTCCGTGGCCTTCACTCAACAGTCAACGTTTTTGATTGATCCCAAGAAAAACCGCCAATATAATACAAAAGCCAGACTTGTCAAGCCATCTGTTGACGCGACAGTGCTTGCGACGCCAGACGAATCTGAGATAGTCGGCCGAACAGCAACATCAAAGCGGAAAGGAGCATTCGGAAAGACGCCAAGGTAATGCTTTGGAGGTGTCCGCTAACTATCCTCAGTGGGACTATCCCACTGGCAAGATAAGAAGCGACCACCACCACCAAGGTGGCAAGAGCTCCCGTCTTGTACATCTCCAAGCAGTGAGTACGGACAACAGTGAATCATCTGGTTGCTATGACTAGATGTTCAACTTGATAATGTAGGAGAACCAGAACGTTTGGGCTACGTTTCGTAGTCCATGACGGCACAGCCCGACATTTGATTTGCGATTGTGCCGTACTATTCGGTGATAGCAATAATAGGTTCCAGATGACTTTGCCACGCAAAAGAAGGAAAGCTTGAAAATTTGCTGAAGGAGTCTCGCCTCTGTACATTTGGGTAAAGCAAGTTGTGGATAAGTCGTCCGAGTAGTAGTGTCACTTTGGAGAAATTTGAATTGACCTAAAAATACATGTCACCGCCAGGTGTCACCGCAATCAGGGCGAAACTCGTGAGAATTCCGCGATTTTTTAAAATACGTTCCGAATCCACGTTCCTTACTTTTTAATTACTTCCACACACTCTCTCTAACTCCCTCCCCCTAATCACTTGCAACCATGCGCAACTTTGCCGCCCTTTTCCTCGTCTTCTCCGCATCTGCGTTGGCATACCAGATCACGTCTCCCTCCGGGACCAAGGGATGGACCAACTCTGGTGCCCAACCTCTCGCTTGGCAGCGGGTCGACACCGACCCCCTCAATTTCACAGCTGTTCTCACGAACGAAGTGAAGCAGGCTGTTCCAACATATTGACTGATCTGACATTTTTGTTTTAGAATACCACCACCCAACAGGTCCTTGCTGCCCTCATTGACGGCACAAAGCTTTCTACCACCGTCAACCCACCCAGTGCTGGTTGGCCTACGGGCAGCAATTTCCGAGTCAACTTCGTCCTGGATGCAACCAGTCTCAACACCATACTCGCTCAGTCCGATCAATTCAACATCACAGCCGCCACCGGCTCGTCCACCGGCTTGTCCGCCATTTCGCAAGCGTACGTTGTATCGGGTATCTCCTGTTGTCCATTTAGGTTAACCCCTCCATTCTCCAGAACTGGAGTGACTGTTACTGAACCCAACCCCACTGCCACCGACGCCTCTGCTACGGCTACGTCCAGCTCCAACTTTTCACCACCCCCGTCGAATGCTGCCCTCCCTGCCGTTAACCCACAGACAGGCCTCATGGGCGCTCTTGCTCTCCTTGGCGTATTCCTTGCCTAATTGATTAATTAGACATCTTAAGGAACATCTCCTTTGGTTGAACTACCTATTCTATCTTTCCTATCTTTCTTGGTTACGGTTACCCGAGTGTTATGGACAACATAATTTACACATTCCTTCGCGTAGATTCGGACTCAAATCCCACAGAATCATTCATGGGTTGTGGGTAGTATACTATGTTCATTGTTATTTATATCAGTCATCGTCTACAAGAGTTCTTTACACTTTGACTCCGCTGCAATGAAATTTATTATACTAGTCACGGTACCGGTACCGGTGTTACAACACTAGTACTAATCATGATGCTGATCGAAAGGCATCGGAATCGCGTTCAGCCATGCCGTTGACGTGCAACTCGTATGAGCACCTCCTACCTCCCAGCTGGAAACCACAGATCATCGCCTGGTTAGTCGAAGACACCCCGTCCTTCGATTATGGCGGGTATGTCGTGGGTGAAGCCCATCGCGAGGCATTTCTCTTTGGAAAGGGCACGGAGCCTGCCGTCTTGGCGGGATCGCCTTTCTTTACAGAGGTGTTTACCCAACTTGGCTGCGAGTGCGTTTGTCGTCCGTCTAAGTGTTACATGGAGATTGGTCATAAAGATGTTCCGACAGGGTAGAATGGCACGTTACAGAGGGGGATACCTTCCAGCCTATTAAGCATTGCGCGACGGTCAGAGGGAAAGCCAGGCATTTGCTTTTGGGTGAAAGGGTCGCTCTGAATATGCTGGCGAGATGCAGCGGGATAGCGACCAAGTGGGTATATTGGCTATGGTAATTTCATCGACTCACACAGATCTACCTTCACAGATCAAAGAAGATCAAGGATCTTGCAAGAGGCTATGGCTACAAGGGTATTATTGCGGGGACGAGGAAGACTACTCCTGGTGAGTACTAGACATTCCTCCAAAATCCGGAGCTATTACCAATTGCTTTGTGGTCTAGGTTTCAGACTCGTAGAGAAATATGGGATGCTGGTTGGAGGCATTGACCCTCATCGTCATGACCTTTCAAGCATGATTATGCTGAAAGACAACCATATCTGGTCATCAGGTATTGTTTTCAATTCTGTTTCTTGGTCTGTTTTACCAACGCATTATCATTTAGGTTCAATCACGACTGCGATTCAGCAAGCCCGTGCTGTCGGCGGCTTCAGCCTGCTCCTCGATGTCGAAGTGGGCTCCGAAGCCGAAGCAGACGAAGCGATAGATGCCGGTGCTGACATTGTTATGCTCGACAACATTGAAGGCGATGAGCTGGTCAGTGTGGCCCGCAGCTTGAAGGAGAAGTGGAAGGGCCAGAGAAAGTTTTTGTTCGAAACGAGTGGCAATATCACAGAGGTGAACCTACAAGAAAGGGCCACTAACGGTATGTCGTTCAGAATTTCTTGTTAACCGGAGAGCTGATTCCTTGGCAGAAATCGACATTCTGAGTACCAGTGCCGTGCACCAGTCCGTTCCGCATATCGACTTCAGTCTCAAGATTCAAATGCCTGAGAATGAATCAAGGTAATTGATGTATGGTAGTGGAACAGCAGCGTACACCAGATTTGTTATTCTTACAAATTAAACAGAGTTAGCGCGTTTCCGCCCTTTACACCATCCTTCTCTGCTGGTGTCCATCCTTGGACGGCGTCAATGGCGTCCAAATTCTCAACCACGCTCTTCCACTTCTCGGTCGCAGAAAGCGGAGGGAAAAAGGGATGATCTGTCCCAAACATCATCCTCTTGCTCCCTAGCTTTCTATCAATGACCCCAGTGGCAGAAGATCCTTTTTTGTACCAGTCCGAGCGAGCAATGACATCGCTGACAAATCCAAGCTCCTCTGAGCCGTATGCCACCGCGTCAAAGTATAGCCTTCCGAGGTAGTATCGGGCATCATGTTTCAGTCTCGAGGCTACAATGGGGTCGTGATCGATACATGACGCGAGGCGTGAGGAAAGTTGAGGTAGCGCCCCGCCTGAGTGGGCCAGTAAGAGGCGAAGAGACGGGAATCGATCGAGGACCCCTGAAAGGATTAAGCGTGTTGTGGCCTGCAGGCAGAATAAGGTCCCATCAATTGCCGGAGAGCAACCTGTACTCACTATCGTGGTTTCAAAAGGGAAACCCAAGGCGAGTGGAAGCACATGCCCGTTGTCTTTGTCTCCCCATGCTCTCGCGTCAACTCCATAGTGCGGATGAAGGAAGACAACCAGTCCCGCTCTCTCGATGGCTGCCCAGACGGGGTCAAGAGCATCATCATCTAGACCGTTACCGATACCTCGAGTCCCCATGATAAGTCCCTTCAGATGAGATAGGCTAGAAATCTGCTGAACAGTCTCGAGAAGAGAAGTTGTGGTAATTTCTGGGACGAGTGGGAGCAGTCCGAAACCATAAAGACGCTTGAGGGTAGTACCCGTCAGACTCGGCGACGTGGAGCAGTAGTGTTGGAGGTCATCGTTCAATTCCAAAGCTAATGTTCGTGCTGTTGGCGCGGGAAGGAAATCTAGCCATGGATTGGCAGTGCTTTGCGACTGTCAATCCAGGATTCAGTACCGTGGCCATACAGACGCACCTAACCACGGAGATATCGATTCCATGTCTGTCCATGAAACGAAGCTTCTCCTCCCGGTCCCAATACTGAGCTCCGACAGGTCGCCCCCCACTGGGTTCATTATCCAAGATGAGGAGTCGCTCCTCGGCCTTTCCTTCTCGCGTACTAGAAAGAATTCTAGGGACTTCAGTCCGCGCCCTCAGCAATGAAGCATATTGGGGTAAGTAGACGTGGGTGTGAACATCCACCAGGAGTTTCGCTGATGCCATTACCTTTTTACGAGTTCATGGGTTTGCCAGAGAAGACTTTGGCTCCAGGTTACACCCAAGTTAACTCAAGTTAATTATAACAGTTTCCGCCAAGCAAATACAAATTTGCAAATCGGATCTGAATGCTAGATCTGCTCATTAACTTGATCGTCTCTGCTCATGATCACAATACAGCAATGGCCTCACAAGTCCACTTAGACTTACAGTCTCTGCGCGGCGAGGTCTTCCCAACCCCTTGGCTTTCGTTGTGCGCTTGCTCACGCAAGTTTTTTTACCAAGATAACGGTTGTAGCCACCACCCTCACCAACTTCCAAGACCGACTCGCCGAAATAATGCGACGATCAGAAGAAGAAAGGACCGCATTGCGAGCCAGGATAAACGAACTGGAATCCCACAATCATGAAATCCTTAATGCGGCAAAGTGGCTCCGAGTGCAGAACAGCGAGCTGGAAAGAAAAGCAGACCTCCGGAAGCCTGAAGTGGAGAACGCAATTGATGCTCGGAATGCAGCGATTCGCAAGTGGCGTCGTGCAAAAATGGTTATCCGGGATCTCTTGGATGAGAGGAGGGTAAATTATGATATTAAAACTTCGTTCACGTTGGCCGACTGGTTCGATATACGTTACAGATGTGTCTCATTCCTGGACTGACCGACGAAGTGGTTGTCGAAGGCCGTCACGATGAAGGAGTACCGGTGAAGATTGACAAAGCCCTCTGCAGCGGGTTGGACGTAGCGCCAGAGCCACCTGACAATTCGGACAGCGAGGACACAGTTCGCACAGGGAGCAGATGTGAACAGCATCCCGAGGAAAATCCACAGTCAGTAATGCCACAGGCAATCTTGAAGGACAGCGGACCGATTTCAAGCTCTCAATCAAACACATTGGAGGTTGACGGGGACGGGACGGGAGAAGATCATTCACGCTCCTTCACACGTTCTGACCCTGTCTCCGAATCATCCAGCTTGGCTGCCCACCCTAGCCCCACAAATCAAAGCTCCCGGGATCTGGAGGTATGGAAGATTCATTACTCCAAACCTCCTGCATCGGCACCATTATCGTTTGGCCCGTTGTCGTCGGTCGATTTACTGAAGAAGCTAGGTCGGAGACTGGATGAGGACGCGGTTTGGAAATTTTTGCCTTATGTGTTGTTTCCGTTATTTACCATATGTTGCAACAGATGTTTTCGCTGGACAGGTGTGTGGTTTCTTGACAATAATTTCTGGCTCGGTTATTGAGAGTGAATTTCGTGACAGCGTCGCATTATCGTCTGACCTTTGTCCGCGCCTTCAGATCACCAATGGGCTTGCGTTTGTATACGATCCAATAATAATTGAATCCCAGTCGGCGTCGTATCTGCTCGATTGGGGTCGCAAGGCAGTAAACCAGAGTATTGAAACATACATCACACATGGCCAGGCGGGGAATCTTGTATTCCACACGTTCTTATTTCCTGTGAAGCCGGTTCGTTGGCAATATATTCATGTTTTGGATCACAAGTTGATGTTTGAAAGCAGAACGCTTGGTTTTATGTCGGTGCGCACACTTGGACTGTCACCGACTTGTGGGTGGTGTGGCCAACACTGAATAGCAAGGTAGGTCTCGAATGGACCTAGTTGATGAATATAGCTTGAAAACAAATCACTAGTCCAGGCAAGCAATCACAGCCAAGTTGAAGGAACGCAGCGGCCGGCAACACGAGAGCCGGGATATTGCCAAACTCTTGGACAGCGGCGAATTGACACAGTTCTGCGTTCAGATTTCGAGTCTTGGCCAGAGAGAGAAGTCGCGGAATTTCGCGATCGAGATGGGGTACTTACAAGGACAGGCGATGGAACGAAAGGCGTAACGTTTCAGAGTTGATTTTCGGTGAACGACGATCATGAATCATGATGAACTTGATGCAAATCCGGATCTATTGAGCACGTTGTTCGTTGAGAACCCGCATAACAGAAATTAAGCAGCATCGAGGAAATCCACCGGTGTAGAGACTAGATATTTATTCAGAGGGGATATAAAAGGGAGCAAGAAGCCATCCCTCGAGGCATGGGTTTAAGTCATGCTTGGGTACCCAAATCCAAATTGGGTTATCAATCACCCCTGGTCACTTGCATCAAAACACCGTCTGTGCTCAAGTAGCAGTTACTGGTGAGACACGGTGAGACACTCACTCACTGGTGAGCACACCCGCCAGCAAGAGTGTTTGCAACAATGCAAGGACGCACCCCCACACTCTTTGCTCTTGCTCTCCTTGTTTCTCTGTCGTTCATCCTTATCCTCACCCCCTTCACCCACCCCCACACCGCTACACTCCGGAAACGTGATTCTGTTCTAGAGGCTCGCCAACAGTCCAACACGTCCACCCCGTCAACACCTACCAGCGGGTCGTCTTCCTCTTTGACCCCCTCACTTACCCCAACCTCGAGCAGGACAACCCCTTCTCCCTCCTCTTCGAGCACCACTTCCACTTCTTCCTCTTCCTCCAGCTCATTCACAGCAGCGAGTCCCTCTTCAATTCAAGTTATTCAATCCCCACCCACTTTGCCCCCGTCCACCACGCCCACATCTTCGTTAGTCTTGACCATCATGTTTACCATCCCCTCTAATCATTTTTATAGATCTTCGTCTTCCTCTCAGAGATCAAGGTCCTCCGAGTCTCAGTCATTGGCATTGACTGGCGCTCCACCTGCCATCACTCACAGAACTACCCTTGTATTTACCCCCACCACCAGTACCAATACCGAAGAGACATCTAGTTCTGAATCCCCGACTGCGGTTGTTGCAGCAGCTGCCGGGTACGCAATAGTCTATATATATTTATATATATTGACACCTTCTAACTTTGACGGCATACAGCTTCTGGGCGAATAAATCAGCGGTTGCGGGAACCTTCTCCGTGGTTGGCTTGTTCATCGTTGGCGTTTTGATAGCACTGGGAACTGTCCTAGTGAGGAAACGTAATCTTTTCCAGGACGAGGATACGTACTTCGAAAAATACTCAGAGCAAGGTCATCCCGCCGAACCTGCATCACCAGGGCCGAGCGTGACCGATCTGAACCAAACTCCAATGAATGCGTATCCTAGCAATGACGTGCACTACGATAATTCCGACCCTCACCTCGCCACGTACCCCCAGGAGGATCCTGTTGGGTATCCACCTGGCACCGCTTATGCCCACGCAACCACCCAGGAAGGCCCATATCAGTATCCCAGCTATGGAGGGTTTGACGCAGCCCCAGCTGCCGACTACAGCCAGCCATCCTCCGAACGGGCATCACCCAGCCACGCAGTTTCTCCAGCATTCTTTAATCCGACACATCCGTACTCCAATTCTGCGCCTGCCACAGGCCTAGCGCCTCCCGTGGCCTTCCGTGAGCCTTTGGGTCGGGACTCAGGCTATCAACAGTCTATTGATTCGTTCTACGGAGCTTCCACTTCTGGACAAGCGCTGTAGATCGGATATAATTTTATGGTATGTATCTCTAGGTATGTTTCATCAAGAATGGGATACTGATTGTCCATTTATTCACCACAGATCCACTGCCCATTTATGCTTTTTTTGGGAAAAATCTCTTAGAGAATTATTATTGTATCTAAGCTCTTTCGCGACCATGGTTATGTCTCTGATTCCTGTTTTATATTACCACTACCTCAGACTGATGCACCGCCGCTGGCCGTCACAAATGATAACTCTGTGATACCCAATGTCTTTCCCCTCGCGCCCATGAACACGTCCCACAGAACTTCAGGACTGACCTCACATTTGTCTGATTCAATGAAAAACGTATAAAAATCGTAATAATAATACAATTTATTTTATACCACTTCCAGAACAAGCGTGACGTGCCAGTGGTTGCAATGTTCAGCTGGAAATGTATTATTCCTCGTCGCCCTTTTGGCATCACCTTCCACAGGCATTTGACCACTCTTGCGAAGCAGGCTTTCCTGGAGCCACTCCCTTCTTACCCAGGCATCACTTGCCTTTCACTCCATCGACCACAGACCAAAAACGCCATCTCTCTGCAGCTTTTACAGGTAACAAACATTAGGGTTCGGTTCAATGTAATTCACAATCGTATTCCTTAGGAACTACGAGATAGCTTGGATGCTGTTTATTCGGACAAGAGGTATGTTGGATCCTTCTTCAAGCTGCAGAGCAAATTCTCACAGCCCTGTGTGACACAGCGTCCGTGTGCTCATTCTCCGATCAACGACTCCGGGCGCGTTCTGTGCAGGTGCTGATCTTGTGGAGAGGCGTACCATGCCAAAAGTTCAAGTAGACAAGTTCCTTGTCGATTTGCGGGGCGCCCTTGGAAAGCTCGAAGCGCTTCCTATGCCAACTATTGCCGCTATTGATGGGCCTGCTTTGGGAGGAGGTCTTGAGCTGAGCTTGGCTTGTGATTTACGTGTTGCAGGTGAAAGAGAGAGTCCTTGCGAGATATTAGATTTCAACTTATTCTGTGCAGCTCATCATGTCTCGAAAATTGGTCTTCCCGAAACCAGTCTGGGAGTCATTCCGGGTGCTGGCGGAACGCAGCGAGCCACACGGCTATTAGGTGTGTCGAAGGCGAAGGATCTCATTTTCACAGCTCGTATGTTGACGGGAACAGAAGCCTATGAATGGGGTATGTCATTCCTTCATACTTTCTCATATTCCGTAACGCTGCCAATTCGATCTTAAATTCTTCCATGGAAAGGTCTGGTTGACTATGTTTCTGCTCCCGATTCGACGGCGTTCGATCGTGCACTTCAGTTGGCCCAGGAAATTGCATCGAACGGTGAGAGAACGCAGTGTCTACTGTTCTTCTTCTATGATGCATTCCCCGGCCATATTTTAGCTCCACTTGCTCTTCGCGCGGCTAAACAGGCCATATCTCGCTCCGAAGACCTGGCACTTGAAACTGGTAGCTCCCACTCTTCCATTGAGGTTCAAGCATTTCATCGATTTTATAGGGCTCGACTTCGAACGAGTGTCTTACGAGGCTCTCCTGACAAGTAAAGACCGGACCGAAGCCCTTGATGCATTCAAAGAAAAGAGACGTCCTGTATTTAAAGGGGAATAAATACTCCACAAATAAAGAATGCAGTGTAAGTGGGCTAGCTGCTGCCACATCAACTCCCAAAAGGTCTTGTGGAAATAGAGAAACTTCCAGGAAAGCTGCTTGGAATACTAGGTATCCCCATTGAGATGCCTTCGCCTAGTTTCAAGCCTTCCAACTCCTTCATCATGATGCTGAGTCTGCCAAACCGATCTTTCAAACCCCTGCCTTCAGACCCGCCATCCTCTGGGATGTCCGTGTCATTGAACCCTTTCTCGAATTGACCCCAGTCACTGCGAAGAGCCAAATATGGCTTGAGGAGGGATGAATCGATTCTGCCCAAATAGTTTTCTGTAATATATGACTTGAGGATCTCCGGACGGACGAGGAAGACATTGCCCAATTGCCGAATGAATTCAAAGCGCTCGTGCAGGGATGGAATACCGAAACTGCTGATTGAATCTTGATATGATTTGAGATCTCTGCGGGTGAAAGCGAGGATAGTTTGAGATCTCAGTATTAACACACATTGATTGTGGAGGTCGCTTACTTTGCGAGCATCAGCCCTCCAGTGGCGCTTACAGGGAATTTCCGCAGATGCTCGAGCAAAAGACTGAGAAAGGTGATAACCATTCTTGTCAGCAAAATAGATTTGTACTTTTAATAATGAAAACCCCAAACCTATGGAAAGCGATGCCGATCTCAGTGAGGAAAACCTCAAGGTTTTTTCCACTCAGACTTTGTTTGGCTGCGTCGCGAACTTTCTCCAGTGATTCACAACAGGCCACACACGGTTCGGTGTTCACTCGTGCGAATGATAAATCGTCGTTTCGTGGTTTGAAGTCGTTCCTTTTTTGTTTTGTAAGCTGGGTGGATAACCAGGCAACCATCACTGAAAAAACGTTCAAGAACATGGCAAACTCAAAGGACGGCAAACTCACAGTCTGTGATACGCTGCATTAAATGGTTGGCACCTCCTTCGAGTCGACTCACCGCCTGGTTATTAAAAACGACCATCTCGCGTCGAATAGTGACAGATGAACTAGCCAAAGGCAGAAGTGCAGTGTTGACATATTGTTGCCAGAGGTGACAGATGAGATCAACCGATCGTAAAACCATCAAAGACTGTAAATTTGGCTCGGCTTTCGCATCGGCGGCTTCCAAACGCACTTGTGCCCTGCAGATAGGCCTTGTCAGTGGAGGGTAGTAAAGACCTATCAGAGTATCCTACGTTTCCAGAGCTGCCTCGACATAAGCATTTCCAATGGCTTCTGCTAAAACACGGAGTAAAGCGAAAGTGTTTTTGGCACTGTGAATATCGCGTCAGCTATTGGCATTACGAGCCGTAATCTGAAACGTACACATCGTTCGATGGACTGAGTTCAACGCATCGACCAATGGCTTCCGCGTGCCACTTCAACATCCTTTCCGCCGTGTCTACACTCAACTGCCCGTCCTCTTCTCGTACTGGTTCTTCACCAGACTTGTCTTGATTTCGGTCAGTATTTATACCTCCGAACCTCATCAGTGCAGCAGCAGCTTGAGCTGAAGTGGTGGAAGCGCCCCCGGTTGATGTCGTAGCTGCGGCAGCACTGAGCTGGTTAACCATGCGGTCGAACATGGACGATTTGCCCTTCTGAGTTTTCTCCTGTGAAGGACATTGAGCATTGTTAGGCGTTCAAAGTCCAGGGTAGCGGCGTACATGATACCGTGTAAAATTTGCCAGAAGACTTGAATAAAGTTCTCCTAAGCTTCTGCTCTCTCGTTCAAGATATCGCTGTCCTTCAGTATATGGTACAAATAGCTCCTCCATTGCAGTTTCCAGCATTGTGCTAACGGCAGCGGACGTTCCAGATGATGTTGCGGCAGAGCCCGTCAGAGATCGTCGAAATTCTGTAGCCTCAAAAGGGGTTCGGGGGGAGACTGAAGGAAGCTCGTATGCTTTGAGATCTTCGACTAAGGTGGACGCCTGAACGTGGACGAGTTGTAAGATGCGGAGATACGCCAGGTCTGACGTAGCTGTGCCTCTGCGAAGGAGCGTTTCCATATATTGCTGAATCTGCAATGATTGCGTCAGCATAATGTTCTCTGGTTAAAGCTGGCGAGCCTCACAGATTGAGCGAACACTCGCTGCAAGAAAACTTGCATCACGACTGGCGGATTGGGAAATACGGCCTTGACGATTTGCGCCTCCGTGTCAACAGTAGCCCGAATTTCCAAAAACAAATCAGTAAGCCCAGCTTCACTTTTTGGTGGACTTGTGTCTGGATCCGGCAGCAAATTCCATCTGTCAAATAATGCATGAGTGGAGGTGGGGTTCAGTGACTGATAAACGGACAGCACGGCATCATCGACCTGTTTGGCCTCCTTCACACTGTTAATGAAAAAGTCGTGTTGATTCACATAAACCTGAATGCAAGAAGCGCCGCCATTGAACTCCAGAAGTGTTTGGGCACAATGCTATATCGTTACATGTCAATACCATCAGAGGTCCAAAGCACTAGACAAACGACGAACATGCATCATTTTTGGATCACCTCTTCGATAGCATCTGTCAAACAGGTTTAGCATCTCTTTTTCGAATTTCTCGCAATATTTTTCGATATTTTCTCGAGTCTGTCATAACAGCTAAGGTAGTAGTCGATGAAAAGGGTAGGGGGTTTAACGTACCTTGTCAGCCGTGGGAAGATCTACTTCTCTTGCCACCGTGTTCAGCCGTCTCAAAAGGACAGCTACTTGGCGCCTGCCCGCCCTGCCTTCTTTCCTCAACGTATCCAAACGGGACGTGTCACCTCTAGAGAATTGGTTATAAAAATCGATCAAATCGTAGGCCGCTTGGGCCCTTTGGCGTTCGATGTGAACAGTTTCAAGCTGATCGCCTGATACTCCCTCAGCAATCGTCAAGTTACATTGAATATAATGTGGCTCACCAATTCTGATAGCCGTACTGCTGACCTCGTTCATCCTGCTCTCCATTCCTGAGAACGAATTGCCAACTGCCTGGTACCAGAACATGAGCAAATATGTAAATTAGTTGCACAGACCACATCTACTTCAAATCCTCGATTTAATTCAGCCATCTTCTTGGAGTATTCCCTTTCAGCAACTCTGACACTCTTCTCCATCTGCTCGGTCTTGGTCTGCACATCTTTGCGCACAGCAATGAGTTTGTCAACCGCAGCTTCAAATGTTCGTATGAACGGTTTCGGATCGAATGCTGTTCAATTCATGTAAATGCAACTTACACCAAATTGAGACGGTAGAGCACATACGTTCAGAGTCGGCTTTGGATTGAGCTATAAGTTTCTCGGATATTGAACTAACAAAGTCTGTGACGTCAAACTTTCCCTGTATATCACTTTCAGTAGCTGAATCACTGGCAGGAAACGCAAATCAAGACCTTGAAAGCAGAAAGTTGTAAGTGTTCCTCAACGCCTGGTTCTAAGCTGAGAATTGTAGGATGCCTTGACATAGGGAAACGAAGTTAAAACGAGGTCGCGATCATGATCCTGTTCCAGTTAAAGCCTATTGATATTATGTAATATATTTGTTTGTGTTGAAAACTAAAGCCTAATAGTAAAGATCTGAACTTGAATTTTTTCCGACCGGAGACCGGATAATGGAACCTATTCACCCACTCAAGGCTTTATTGCAGCTTCAGCTAGCCTCGGACCCACATGCAGTGCTTTATCTGCCATACGTACTTACTTCTCTCACTCCAGAATACTTTTTATCCTCTCCCCATCTGCCAAAATGGACCATGCGTATCAGTTCGCTACTTCACTCAAAAGATTCCGGCAGTCGATGGGCTGGCCTCTGTCTAGCACATAAAACTTCGATGTTCTCCGAAACCACAATGATCGAATGCGCGCACGGCTGGTTGGGCGTCGCGTTACCTATGCTCTCAGTCTGTGTATTTACCTTACGGGCTCGTAACAATCATCTCATATAATTAACTACGAAGAAAAATGAGCCAATACCTACTCTAAAAGGTGCCGTCCGGTTGATCAGATATATATTAACTACTGCCATGGATGTCCCGGAGTTCCAAAGACAAGTGGCAACGCCCAATGTTCAGAAGTTCACCACTGCACTTATTGGATTAGCCGAAAAGCATGTCGACCTAGAGTTCAAGGTGTGATGATTCAGCAGCATACTGCACTGCATTGTAACTTGATTGACTTGACTGCCTTTCTGCACCCAGATACTCCTGTTGACGACACTAACACGCATCATTCCATTGTATCCTACGCCGCACCGAGCGTCACATACTGCCCTATCCAACCTCTCCTTGAGGTTATTAAATGGCAGCGCGCCTGGCCCCACAAATGGGACTTTGTTAGAGGCTGCTTCTCGTCTTTACTCTGTCTTGCACTTCACAGGTGGCAAGGTTGGAGCGACCAACCTCTGGAAGAAATAAGTGGACGAAACATTGGCATTTGCTTGGCGTGCGTTCCTAGGACTGAGGTCCACATTTCCCAATGAAGGTATGAACGTAGGATTCTGAAAGGAAATATAAAGCCTGATCGGCATAATTAGGGCGTAATCTGCTCCATCACGCTGCAACTTCTAGCGACGATCCTTTGATCTCAATCCCTCTCAATCTCGATCGTTTACAGTGTTGTATTGTTGTTCTTTGCGACCTCCTGGGGTATGCCATTCTTGAATTGCAAGGTAATACAACTGATCACACCTAATAGGTCAACCACACATCGATCCGTACAAGTACCACTAGGTGCCTTGATTGATTTCTCCACAGCACTTCTGAGCTGCACAGCAGAAGAAGAAGTCTGAGCATTTTATCCTTCCGTATTTGTATCAATTAACATATCATCCTCGCAGAAAGGAGGCTACGCAGATCCTGCGATGCGTGCAATGGAGATTTCTGCCATTCCAGCAATATGGAAGTTGAGTTGTGATCTGATCGTTTGTCTGGCGAAATGGTAAGCGCACTGGGATTGCGGTTGGTATACACGGTGATATTCTCTTAGCGCTCGCCACCACTTGACTCCGAATCTGACAAAATTGGTTTCCTACCTCACTTTTCATCTTGAGCAAAAGATGTCGTAAGTCCGTCTTGTCATCAGTGATGAATTTCATCTCATATCTCCCAGGTCACAGCGCCTGTCGTTCCTGCAAACCATCCAAGTTGTCCTCAGTAATTGCCACCAACTCCATTCACCTCTGACTCCGACGCGGCTGGCGAAGGCAGTGTTACCATTACTCTCAACTGTCCTTGCGACACAGCCAGAGGTCCAACACGTTGACAACACCGGTTCCAGCTCGAACAAGGGCAAAAAGGGCAAAAAGAGAGCCCGAGGATACGAAGGCGACGAGATATTCAAGTTATCTAAGGAAGTGATTTGTCCGACGGTCGACGATGGGAAGGTGGTGCTCGCTGCATTGGATGGTGAGTCCAAGCTTCAAAATCCACAGAACAATTGATAGTGAATGGCTGGTCAGTCATGACGCTCGTGTTGCGTAACTCGAATCTCGCTCCCGTTGTGCATTCCATATCTTCACGTGTCCTATTGTCGATGTTACATGCACTACCACAGATGTTGCCAACATCATTATCACCTGATCCAACACTCCACGGACGACTACTTGGAGAGGTGCAAGCGATCAGCGCAGAACTTGGTTCAGGGACTACCAGTGCCATGAGTAAGAGTCTCGGTCTAGTAATCGGAGCAGTCCTCGCAGAAGAGAGCAATGATGTGAGTGCAAGTAGTTTCCATGGTCTCCCATGCTGATGATCAATCTTGATATTAGGTTTCATACTCCAATATGCGCTATTTCGACATCTTATTGCACCCCCGAGTTCCACCCCTTGTTCGCTCATTGCCTCATGTCGAGTCACTGTTCTTGTTCCGCGCGGAAGAAAGTCAAGAGGAGATCGATACGCGTGAATCATTGAGTCTCGAAATCATGGACCAGAATCCCCTGCTGTTGAACCAGGACATGACTATGGAGGAACAGCCTTCATTACCACAACCTAACAGCGAATCCACGTCTTCCGTCATTCCTCCTCCACCAGTCGAAGCACTTGTTGATTACCCCCCTTTACCCACATTACCGGGAGCAACTGATGGCAATCAAAAACTATCTGGCTCTGTTACTTCGACGTCAACTCCCCCTCTGACACCAGGACCTTCGCTATCATCAACGGCAGGCACACTTAGGCCGGTTGTACAATCGCAAACTGTTGTACCATTTGTGGAAGATGAGGAGGACGAGGAAATCCCAGCGATAGATGTGGATTCCGATTCGGATTAACTATCATCTTGTTGAAAATTCCAATTTTTTTTCTCTCTTTGTAGTATGAGCAAGATATGCGCCGAAGAAAGTCAGGAAGACGATCAAATACGGACGCGCTTTCGGCGTTGATTCTTATCATCAACGTCCATATTCATATTGTCGTCTTCAGAATCGAGATCCGCCTGGCCACGTTGGGCGCCTTGTAACAAGGTGGAGATCTGACGATTACGATCAACGCTACTACCGTGGCATGGCCAGTTTTCACACCGAACCTTTTCCAGGAAAGCCTGTGCAACTGCGTTGTTGGTATCTAGCGTTTTGGCACGTTCAAAATGAGATTTAGCATCTCGCAAGAGACTGTAGTTGAATGAAGCCGCGCCATCAGCTGATAACGATGGTCAATGCATGTCACCACTGATAATATTGCTCATACCGACGGATGGTTGAGCGAGGTGGAGTGAGGTCATTCCCGCGTAAACATGTAAAACAGGGTTATCTTGGTACGGGAATGAGGGAAGGTATCTGTGTTCACGATACATCTATTCAACGGAGATATCACGATGCGTGAGGACTTACAACTCCAGTTCGCCTAAAGCTTCCCTGTGTCTTCCAGAGAGAATAAGACGAAGAACCAGCTCCTTGATGATCGCTTCCCGCTGGAAGGGACTAACATTGAATGCCTCAAGCTTCGCTGCCTTGAATGGATCTCCTCACGTCGTCTGGGTATTGAAGCATCATAGCACGCAAGAATTCCAGCCTCCGTGAATTGCTTTCACCCTCATCGACACCCTCGCCTAGAATATGTATGGCAGTCGTCCACAAAGTCATCCAGTGTATTTCTTTGCAGCGAGCAAGAATTACCCAAGCTCGCCTGGCCCGCAGGAGATCGTTGCGTTGAAGTGAAAGCTGGAGAACATCATATAGACGACGTATGTGCACTTTCCGGGCATTACGAGGCCGTTTCGAGTTAAGGGAAGAGAAGAGAAATGTGTGGTTTGTGGAGAACATGCCACCAGTGCAGTGATTGAGGTTCAAGTTGTTTGAAGTAAACTGTAAACAACGCCAAAGGCGATTCCCAGCGACTTGCCTCCAGCGTACATGGACGACGATTTTACATTTGCAGCTTCTGTATGGAGCACCAGCGAACCAGTAAACCTTCTTCCAACCCCAAAACAAACTCTACACGACATTTCTCCTTCTTCTGATTTTGCACCACGTCAAGATAGTCATTTTGATAACTTTGATGACTTTGGAACCCCCTCACAAACTGCAGAGGCAGATGTGGAATATGAAGACTTTGGGGATTTTGGAGATTTCGGAGAGGGAGAGGAGATTGCTATTCCTTCTGAGTTCGGGGAAGAGGTTGGCTTCGGGGAGGAGGTTCGGATACCAGGACCATCATCGCACGCGTATTGGGAACCACTGCGGTTAGATCCAATGCCGTCCCGGGCAGTGCTTGAGGACCATGTGAATGACATACTTGCGCCAATATGGGGTGAAGATATTTCGGATGTTACGATAGGTGAGGGCATCAGAGAGGTGGAAGGGATCAGCCAAATATTGGTAACGCCTGAGAGGTACTTGTGCTTTCGTCTACCCTCGTCTCAACTTACAGAATGGTGCAGTCGTGATCTATACAACATGCTATTCAAGTCTCCACCACCCACCAAACCACCAAATTGGACTCGCTCCCGGATCCGCCGACAACACCTCATCGCACTCGGAATCCCTGTCAACCTCGATGAAGTCCTACCGCAAGTGAACGGAAAACCCCTACCCCCACTACAAATAACTACTCGGCCAGTGTCTGCGCCACCGGGTCCGCGTAATTCTTCAGTTTCCGGCAATGCTGCAGCATCGACGAGCAATTCGCGAGCTGGGACTCCACAGCCTGGTAGTCGATCTGGACAGTCACAATTTGGACCAAAACCAGAACTCGACGAAACAAAGATTAAGAAGTTGTTAGATCTTAACCCTGGTGCGTTCCATATGGCCAAATTTCCTGGCTCTGAACGAATTTGTGCTTTGGTTTCAGAAACTCTGCCAATCCAACCTCTCTCAACACTCGAGCGGCATCTCGCTGATCTACGTGCACAAACTGCAAATACTTCGGCGCTATTGACATACCTGCTACAGACTCGTGAATCATTGCAGCAAGATTCAGAAACATACAATGGGCTCATTGCAGAGCTCGTTGGTGAAGCGCAGAAGATAAAGACGGGGAAAGCCCGGACAACGGTGAGACGTGGTAGTGGGATGACTTGACAGCGTGTATCTGTACAACATACCATTGAAATCATGACAACTGCATACTTAGAGAAATATTAATATATTGTAAAAGCAATTATTTTCCACGTGACCCCGAAAAAAGTCACGTCCGGATTCCGAAGACGAGTACTTCAAGTTCAAGTTATCATAGTCCACTTGAGCTACATACCGCCAGGACGGGACGACTTCGGATACTGAAGCAGAAGCTGCCAGTTCTGTTTTGAATTCCTTAAAGGTTTACTGCGTATTCTTTCCAGCCATGAATATCGCACATTCTTTACCGTCCACCGTCTCGGGAGTCTCATTCTCGTTCTTAACTTCTGAAGATATCCGACGCATTTCTGTAAAACAGATCGTCAATCCCATTCTCCTGGATGACCTTAATAGACCCAACGTCGGAGGCCTCTACGATCCTGCCCTCGGTCCCAGCGACCGTGAGGACATGTAGGCAAACCCAATTGATTTATCCTCGTTGATTTATGAACATTCTTTCAGTTGTGCGACATGTCGACTCACGTACTTCACCTGTCCCGGTCACTTTGGACACATTGAATTGCCTGCGCCCGTGTTCCATCCACTGTTCATCACCAACATGTATAATCTCCTGCGTGGAGTGTGTCTGTTCTGTCACCGGTTTAAAATGAGCAGGACAGTGGTACGTGCACATACGACTACATTGGTTTGACATTGTTTAAAGCATCCGTTGTTAGCTGTGCAAATACATTGCCAAGTTACGATTGTTGGAGCATGGTCTTCTGGATGCAGCACAGGGTGTGGATGACCTTCAACTGCGTGTCCGCCACAATGACACAAAAGAGAAGAAGAAAGGCAAGAGGAGTCAAGAAACAAAGCAACATAAACAAGAGGGAGATGACAACGACGAGTCGGAGCAAGAAGCGGAAGAAGGGAAAAAGCAGGAACCTGAAACACCGGATGAGACACCTCGGGAATTCATGATGAGGATCAATTTGTATGTTGCAGTTCATCTCAGCCGTGCCTCCGGGAGCAAGCGTGATCATTACAAGGATGGCCTCGTCTTTCAAACCCGGAAGGACCTGATTAACGAGTTCCTCAAAGCTACAATATTATCGAACTGTCAGAATAGCGATTGCAACGCGTCAGTGATTTATGCATGTCCCTTTACGTGGCGTTTCTTGACTGTTTCCTACACAGCCCCGCCTATACATTTCGGAAAGAAGGTCACACAAAGATAATCGAGTACGATCTATCCGAAAAGCAGAAAAAGCAACGGCTCAAAAAGCGCCCTGATGTGCTTATTCAGGAGAAGGCTACCGGTTTTACTTTGCTTCAGTCTGAAAAGCCTGACAGGGACGCGGATCCAGACATCGACATGTCCGAACCAGAATCAAGTGAAAAATCTACGGATGGCGAGGAAGAGGAGGATGATTCTATACCTCAAGTCCTGCAGTTACCCAAAGCTGCGAACGGAAGGACGAAAACAGCTCGGGGCCGGAACGAGCGAGTTATCGCACCAGAAGAATGTCGCGCCCACCTCCGTCGCCTCTTCCACAAGGAAGGGATCATGTGTTCTCTCCTTTATGGTCGCCACGGTCCATTCGCGTCTCTATCACATGAAGGGTTATCCTTCGCATCAGCCAGCATGTTTTTCATGGAGGTCATCCCAGTCCCTCCCACACGTTTCCGGCCGCCTGCTAAAATGAATGAAACACTCTTCGAACACCCACAGAATGAGCTTTTGGCCAAAGTCCTGAATACTTCGTACCGCCTGCGGGATCTTAACATCGAGTTAAGGTCGGCGTCACAGAAGACCCCTGAATTTGATGAGGCAACACGAAAGAAGCTATTAGGTGTTCTCTTGGATAACTTGGTACAACTCCAGGTCGACGTCAATAGTTTCATGGATAGTAGCAAGAATCCGGCTATTGTCAGGCAAGGCAAACTGCCGCCAGCTGGTGTAAAGCAAGGTCTGGAGAAGAAGGAGGGGCTGTTCCGCAAACATATGATGGTGTGTATTCTGAATCTTTCTTACCTGACAAATTTGGTTGAGCGAGCTTTTTTGACGATGATAGGGTAAACGTGTTAATTATGCCGCCCGTTCAGTTATCTCCCCTGATGTCAACATCGAGCCAAACGAAATCGGAGTTCCGCCTGTCTTTGCTAGGAAGCTCACATTCCCGGAACCTGTGATCCCTGCTAATTTCCATGAAATGCGACAGCGGGTTATCACTGGACCGCGAGGATATCCTGGCGCAACTATGGTGGAGTACGAGGATGGACATCAACAGTCCCTCGTGAGTCCGTCTACTTAACGCCCTTGCTTACTTTCCTCTTACTTTTCTCTCATAACCCCGTGTAGGATAACCTGAGCGTCGAGCAGCGGACGGCTATTGCGAACCAGCTGTTGACTCCGCAAGAAGGCGATCGTGTAGGTTCGGCACGGCGTGGGCTGTATACGCGAACTACGGCAGTCAACAAGAAAGTGTATCGACATTTGCGAGATGGGGATATCTTGATTCTCAACAGACAGCCGACATTGCATAAACCGAGTATGATGGCACACAAGGCGAGGGTGTTACAAGGAGAAAAGACGATTCGGATGCACTATGCAAATTGGTTTGTCATTGATATTTCTGGAAATCTCAATTTCTAACAAAGGGTAACTCTCCAGTAACTCATATAACGGTAAGATCTTTTTGAACTTCATTGGGTCATTCTCATAAAATACCTTTATCTAGCTGATTTCGACGGAGATGGTAAGTCAACAACTACATCACCTTGTGGGCATTCCTATGGCTGACGCATCCGCTGGCTGTAGAAATGAACATCCATTTCCCTCGTAAGTCACTTGATATCATTAGACTACCATTTCCAGACGGGTTTTGCTCCAGAAAATCAAGTCGCTCGCGCCGAAGCCATGTTTATCGCGAACACCGATAATCAGTACTTAGTACCGACGTCCGGGAACCCCCTGCGAGGGTTGATACAGGACCACGTCGTTGCTGGTGTCTGGATGACGAGTCAGGATTCATTTTTTACTCGCGAAGAATACTTCCAATTACTCTATGGTGCACTCAGGCCCGAAGACGATGTGCATCAGGGTGGACGCTTGGTTACATTACCTCCTACCATTTGGAAGCCAGTCCCGTTGTGGACTGGGAAGCAAATTGTAAAGTCTTTCTGGAAGTAAGCATGAACCATGTCTCATGTCTCATTGAACTTCTTCTAGATCTCGACTGTTCTCAAGAACATTACACCCGAACATGTTGATGGACTGAATCTGAATGCTAAAACTAAAGTACCTGGATATCTTTGGGGTTCAGATTCGAAAGAGGACTCGGTGATATTCATGGACGGTGAGCTTCTCTGCGGCGTCCTGGACAAAGCAGCATTTGGTGCTTCAGATTATGGTCTCGTTCATTCAGTCTATGAGCTCTATGGTGTCGACATCGCCGGCGGACTTCTTGGAATTCTCAGTCGTTTGTTCACCAAGTTCCTGCAACATCGAGCATTCACTTGTAGGATGGATGATCTAACATTGACTTCCAATGGAAACGCACGGAGAAGCGACCTATTGCGACGCGGCAAGAATCTAGGAACTGAAGGTGCCATCGAGAATTTCCCATCGCTCAAGGATACCCCTAAAGCACAGATACCAACTGCTTTGACCTCACTGCTCGAGGAGGTATTGCGGGATGACAACAAAATGGTCGGGCTCGATGTGACCGTTAAGACGAAACTATCCAAACTCACTTCATCCATCTCCGACGCGTGTATACCGAACGGTCTCTGGCGCAAATTTCCCCATAACCACATGCAGGCAATGACACTTTCGGGAGCTAAAGGTACAGCGGTCAACGCACGGCAGATTTCTTGTGCATTGGGCCAGCAAGAACTCGAAGGCCGACGAGTACCAGTCATGGTTAGCGGGAAAACGCTGCCTTCCTTCAAACCCTTCGAAACTAAGGCTATTGCTGGTGGATACGTTGCAAGTCGTTTTTTGACTGGCATAAAGCCGCAGGAGTTTTACTTTCATTGTATGGCTGGTCGCGAGGGACTAATCGACACTGCCGTGAAGACTTCGCGGTCTGGGTACCTCCAGCGTTGTCTAATCAAACATCTCGAGGGCATTCGCGTCCACTACGATCACACCGTCCGTGGAAGTGATTCCTCCATATACCAATTTCATTATGGTGGCGATGCTCTCGACGTCACGAAACAGAAACATCTGTACCAATTCGAGTTTGTAGCCCAGAACGAGGTATCCCTCGTCAACCTTCTAAAACCGCGCATCATCAATGGTATCGTAGATGATTCAGCAGCCCCGCTTTATATGAAGAAGGTTCTCAAGAGATCGCTAAGCCGTCCAGACAAGAATACCCCGGCCAAACGCGACAAATTTGATCCTGCTCTATCCATATACAGCCCTAGCCGCTATCTGGGAAGCACTTCGGAACAATTTGCAACAGCCGTTGACCGGTATGTTAAAACCAACCCCCACCAACTTCTGAAGTCCAAGGAGATGGACGAGCGCATCAAGAGACGAAAGAACGCTATATCACCCTCAAATTTTCGCCTCTTAATGAACGTCAAGTATATGCGGAGCCTGGTGGAACCCGGGGAAGCTGTCGGGCTACTTGCTTCCCAGGGGTAATAATAATTTCCCAAAACCGGCTTGAAACGACATTAATCACGTCAATTTTATAGTGTCGGTGAACCTTCAACGCAGATGACTTTGAACACTTTCCATTTCGCTGGTAATTGGTCTTGATTAGTGTCAACGCACGCATAGAGTTCTGATATATGGACACACAGGACATGGAGCTGCCAACGTCACGCTTGGTATCCCTCGACTTCGAGAAATCGTCATGACGGCATCACGGAAGCCCAAAACTCCATCCATGACCATGAAAGTTCGTCCAGGCACTTCTCCGGAAGATATTGATCTATTCTGCAAAAGAGCCAGCCGTGTCACACTGTCGCAAATTGTTGACAATGTCACTGTCAGGGAGCAGTTGACGGTGGATGGTCAGGCTCGACGGATACAGTTCACCGTTGATATTGCATTCTTTCCCAAGGAAGAGTACCAAGCGGAGTACGACGTCGAACCCTCTGAAATCCTTGCCAGCTTCGCCACGAAATTCCCACTACTATTAAAGAAGGAGACTCAGATAGAGATGAAAAGGCTGGATTCGGACCTCAAAAGCCAGATTGCAGAGTTGGGGAAAGGGAAGAAGGGAAAGACTCGCGACGGTGACGTTGAGGGGGACGAAGATGATGGAGCGCCGTTGAGTAAGAAGGACGACGGCGAAGGTAGCGAAGTTGGTGATGGGGATGCAGACGACACAAAACGGGCGAGACAGAGGAAACAACAGGCGACCTATGACGACGACGACGATGAAGAAGACGATGAAGGTGAATACGACGACACGGCTATCGAGGCCGCCTATGCTGCCAACGAAGAGGATGATAACGTTGAGATGAAAAAACCTTCTGGAAGCCTGAAGGCACAAGCAAATATAGTGGGAGAGTTGTTCAAAGGCAATTTGCATCAAGCCACTTCGTTCAAATTTAGCGAGTCCAAATGTAACTTCCAACTTCAGGTGAGCCACTTATTCTAATACAAAAATGAATTGTCTACGATGACCTTCTGCATTTAGTTCAGATCTGATATGCCCAAGTTACTCTTTGTTGGTATTGTTGAGCGGACTTGCCGTGCAACAGTCATTCGCGAGATCCCTGGCATCACAGATTGTTTCCAAATCAAGGATGACAGTAAGAAAGGCGAAGAACCTGAGATCAAGGTGTGTTGTTTAGCAATTTGGTCGTTATCAGGACTCACATTTGGCGCAGCTTACCACAAACGGGTCCAATTTCCACGGATTGTGGCAATTCGCTGCCGGCGCGGATGAGAGCATTCTTGAGGACGATGACATCTACTCCAACGACATCTACGCGATTTTGAAGACTTACGGAGTGGAAATGGCTCGCGCTGCCATCTTGCACGAGATGGGTGGTGTTTTTAGGGCGTACAACATTCAAGTCGATAGACGCCACCTGGAACTGATTGCTGATTATATGGTTCGTCATCCCAGTTTTCTTTTTGATGCCAAGGTTGACTTTTCTTGAGTAGACCTTCGATGGGGGATATAAGCCTTTCAATCGCAAGGGGATTTCGTCTAATGCCTCGCCACTTCTCAAAGCGTCATACGAAACCACGGCGGCCTTTTTATCGGATGCCACACTGTATGGAGACTTTGATGACCTTACGACACCATCCGGAAACATCGTGGTTGGGAGACCCAACTTGACTGGAACGGGTGTGTTCGATGTGGTGACACCGTTAGAGGCAAACGGGGTTGTTATAACCTGCGCATGAAGTGTCGGGGTACGGCAGAGAACAATATCATCACAAAAGTACTACCATAGCTCTACATAGAATCTAATCGAAGAATATTGAGTATTCCAGACGCGTGACGTCACGCGTTATTTATTCGTGTTTACCGTTGATATCCTCGTGGCACAAGCAAGGTAATTTTTGGTTCAGTTTTGACGCGTAACCTCGCAACGACCGTCCACCACAACCACAACACGACCACAAAGCTATCTTTCTCGAAATCCCGAGCATGCGACGCCCAGGACCTTTGCAAGAGCTACCTCTTGAACGCTTTTTGCCTTCTAACCCTAACCTCCCTCCCGTCAGCCCTTTCAAATCTGTCAGACCCAACAAGCGCCCGCTTTCTCCCGGGGGTCCGAGCCTGTTTAGTCCGGCGAAGCGTCGGATCCTCAATGAAGAAGGCATCTTCTCTCCGGAGAAAACTCTCAAGAGTCCTATGTTGGAGTCACGCGGCAGGGCGCAGTCACCAGCCCATTTCACGGACGTTTTGCGTGGCCCGGGTAGTCCTGCCAAGAAACTTGATTTCGGGCTGCCGAAGAACCATTTAGAGAAGAGCAAGACTCCTGCTGCGAGCATGACATTAGATGTAACGCCTCCCCGTCCGAGATCTACCACCAGTAGGCTCGCCCCCTCTCCTGAATTCATCCCAAAATCGAAATCTGCTCAGTCATCCTCCTTCGCTTCCTCGCGTCACAGCGACGACACTTTGGAGATGGATAACTATTTTAGCCCACAACCTCGTCCCTCGCCGTCACGACCAACCGTCACCCCAGCACTGATCCCACGCGAGCTTCCTCCACCACCAGACCCCCAATCAGTTCACTATCCCGGATTCCGTGTGCATCAGGACACGCACATTATCATTGCACCCGTGGGATCCGATTTCGATATTGAGAGTGTAGCATCTGCAGAGAAGGACGGACAAAAGGAAAACATCCCACTGCGGGGGAAAGCGCGAAAGGCAGCCACTGCGCCTACTTCCTCGGACCTAAAAACACTCCTTTTCTCCCCGAACGCAAAGAACAGGGAGATTGAGAAGATGGTGAAGGCAAGGTCCACACCAGTCACACCCAAGAAGGTTGGTGGTTGGGAACGGCTAGGCATGGCCACGCCGACATCACGCAAACCCCATACTGGGTTGACCCCAGGGCTGAGGGAGGGGGTGAAGGTGAGGAGGATGATTTTGGAGGACGAGGTTGATGAGGTTGGAAGTGATGAAGAAGGTGATGAATCGCTCCTCTAAAAAAGGGACCCCCATGCGTCGACTCGATGCGGTTCTGCTCGCCCACTCATCTCGTATTTAATGCTTCATTGATTCATTCATTTCATCACCGTATGTCCACACACTACTTCACCCCACACCTTACTCCTTGTGTATTCATTCACGGTATCGGAAATTCTAACCCACCCAGCTCGTTTTCTTCTTCCACATTGCATCTCACTCATGACCTCGACATGACCTCACTCTTGCCTTGTTCACAACCTCAAACTATTTTACTTTTCTTCCATAATCCAGTTTTGAATTGTTCTTGACACAATTACTATCGGACGATCGAATATCATCACCAATGTATCTAGTGTCCTTTCCGCTATATAACTACACCATCGTACTTGTGACACCTATTTATCATCTAACTTGATTCTAATGTTTGTTAACAAGTTTGGGATTCTTGTGTAATAACCCTAGTCCCGTCACCAGCCGTTATAGGGAGAATCGACGGGCAAAGTGATTCCTATCTATAACCGTCCGCCCTCTTCTGATCAAACATTGCATAGTGCCTCAAAGGACGAGTTTTTTTCCATCATTCAACTGATATACGTGTCATGATCATATGGAACGCCATTCACTATTCGTGTAAGAGCATGGTGAATGGGAATATAGCTTTTCTGTGTTTCATCCATACCGGTGACCTACTACTATAGTAGCGACTACGACACCCAATCCTTCCGCTCGAAACTCAACCGAGTATCGTCGAATGTAGAACTCAGAGAGTACTGTACAGTCGGACGGATTGAAGGCGAGAATATTTCGGTAGATGCAGGTCATCCAATCTCCATCGAGACTCCGAGTCGGTCATTTCCACGAATGGATGGTGGTCGAACAAGAGAAGTTGCAATGGAAGCGAACAGTGGGCATTCCAAGTCGGCCAACTGCTGAAGCCAAGTTTCCACCATGTAGACAGCTGCTTCCTTGTAGCCTACTTGTTTGGGGTCAAATCCACATTGATGGAAGTCCAGAGGTCTGGGACAAGATATTATTTCTCTAAGGTTTGCTGACATGCCCGAAAGGCCAAAGGGGCTGCTTGACATCAAAGACGTTGAAGGGACGAGCGGTGTTCGGCGTCAACTGCGGAGACGCAATAAATGTTTCGGATAAAATCTCGAGGAAGCTGTCGGACGACTCGGACTGGAGAGATCTTGGGAGAGATAGCAGAGCCTTAATTGATCTCGAAATGGTAGATTAATCGTCGAAGCACAAAACCCGACGTGACTCGATGGCCGTATTGCTCGACTTCACCACGAGCGTGGATGTTCACGTAACGGGGTCAACCACGAATTTCGCCTACGATTAGAGATCGAGGTAAACCCGTGTCGAAATGGGATAGTATCTCCTGTATACCATCTGAATCGGGGTAGGGTGTGTGTGTCGTGCATATGATATAGTCGAAAGGGGAGGAATGGTGAACGGCTTCTCAGGCTCGCGACAAGAGCAATTCGAAACAATATCTGCGGAAATGTTATCCAAGCTATCCGGGAAGCGACAGATCGAGAGTGTTTTTTTGGAGAAATATATTGAGCTTAAAAAATCTTGAAACAAATACAATCAGAAGATGGAAACGGAGTAAGAAAATTAACAGACGGGGAGCTAGGATAATCGAATTTCACTTTGCA
>Ga0210383_10000711_pt1 | contig 30334 bp, 31 predicted proteins | sample IncBWC14OmetaG_FD_160072 | JGI IMG/M metagenome (GOLD analysis project Ga0210383, IMG submission 160072) | Forest soil microbial communities from Barre Woods Harvard Forest LTER site, Petersham, Massachusetts, United States - Inc-BW-C-14-O ... | reverse complement strand
GCTGGTCACCGGTGTGGTCGGCCAGTATCTCGGCTGGCGCTGGGCCTTCATCCTGCCCGGCGTCGTCACGATCCTGATCGGGTTTTGCTTCATGGCGATGGTGAGCCACGAAGACCGCAGCAACGCAAAGCAGGCGGCAGCGCAGGCCCGCGTCGCGAAGAAAGACATGTGGCGGGTGATCGTGGCGCTTCTGATCGTGGTGATCGCGATCTCCACCACCTTCAACGCGGTGACGGTGGCGCTGCCGAAACTGTTCGCGGAGCGACTGAGTGGCCTCACCCAAAGCCCGGCGCTGTTAGGTGTGATCGCGGCCTGTGTCTATGTGTTCGGCGCGATGACGCAATACACGATCGGCAAGCTGATCGACCGCTACTCGCTGAAGGCGGTGTCGCTGCCGCTGTCGTTCGTGCTGGCGCCGTTTTTGTACGTCGCGGCCGAACTGTCGAATCTCCCGCTCATCATCGCGGCGATCGGCATCGTGATGGGTGCATTCGGCCAGGTGACCGTCAACGACGCCATGGTCGGTAAATACACCAGCGAGGAATGGCGCTCGCGCGCCTATGCCGTGCGCTATTTCGTCGGCTTTACCGCCGCCGGTATTTCGGTTGGCCTTGTGGCCTGGCTTTACCAGCAGGGCGGCTTTGTCACCATGCTGCATGCCTTTGCCGGCTTGTGCCTCCTGATCGTTGCCGCGGCGGTCATTCTGCCAGTCGAGATCAGGACGCCGGCCGTGCAATCAGGCTAGACTTAAGACTTCAGGGGCCGATTCGCCGACCGAAAGCCAGAAGGCTTCGGCGGTATTGGACGCAGGAATTGTCCCAAACCGGGCTTTTAACCCGGCATGTTGCTTGCATTCATTTTAGCCAACGCCCCCATTTGTCACGTTTGCGGGGGAACTCTCGCGAGCCGAGTGGAGGCCCAATGACGATTGCAACCACAGCGCCGATGGCCGGTGTCGAACGCTCCAGCATGAACTCGATCGTGTTTGCGAGCTGCTTTGGCACCATCATCGAATGGTATGACTTCCTGATCTACGCCACGGCCGCAACGCTCGTCTTCAACAAGGCATTCTTTCCGACCTTCGATCCGCTCGCCTCTACGCTCGCCGCGCTCGGTACTTATGCGGTCGGATTTCTCGCTCGTCCGCTCGGCGGCGCGCTGTTCGGCCATTTCGGCGATCGGCTCGGGCGCAAATCCATGCTGGTGATAACGTTGTTCATCATGGGCCTGAGCACGTTCTGCATCGGGTTGTTGCCGACCTATGCCTCGATCGGGGTATTTGCGCCAATCCTTCTGATCGTGCTGCGCATCGTCCAGGGCATCGGGCTCGGCGGCGAATGGGGCGGCGCCTCGCTGATGGTGCTCGAGCACGCGCCAGCCGACAAACGCGGCTTCTATGCGAGCTTCGTGCAGATCGGCTTTCCGATCGGGCTGGTGCTGGCATCGCTGGTCTTCGGCCTTGTCACCAAATTGCCGGAGGCGGATTTTGCGAGCTACGGCTGGCGGATTCCGTTCCTGATCAGCATCGTCCTGCTCGGCGTCGGCACCTTCGTCCGCTCGCGGGTGCCGGAGACGCCGGTGTTCGAAGGCATGAAGCAGCGGGGCGGCCTGTCCGACAACCCGGTGGTCGAGGCTGTCGGCAAGAATACCAAGTCGTTTTTGATCGCCGTCGGGCTCAAGCTTTCCGAGGTGTCCTGGGTCTACATGCTCTCGGTGTTTGTCGTCGGCTACGCCACGACCAAGCTCAGCCTGCCGAAGTCGATGCTGCTCGATGCCGTGCTCTATGCGGCGCTGCTTGAGCTCATCACACTGCCTTTTTTCGGATGGTTGTCCGACAGGATCGGCCGCAGGCCGCTCTACATTCTCGGCGCGCTGTTCTCGATCGCCTTTGCGTTTCCGCTGTTTTGGATGGTCGACAGCAAGAGCACGGCGATGATCTTTGCTGCGATCATGATCGCGATGAACTTCGGCCACGGCATGATGTTCGGGCCTGAGTCGGCCTATTTCCCCGAACTGTTCGGCTCGCGGGTCCGCTATAGCGGCGCCTCGTTCGGCTTCCAGGCATCGGCGGCGATCGGCGGCGGCTTCGCGCCGATCATCGCGACCGCGATGGTCGGTTATTTCGGTGGCACCGGCGGCGTCTCGATCATGATGATCGTGCTGGCGCTGATTACGCTCACCGCAGCCCTTGCGGCCCGCGAAACCCGCGGCATCTCGCTCACAGACTGATCCTGCGATGCGATTCGGCATCTTCATCTATGACGGCGTCGAACCGATCGATCTCGCCACTTTCGGTGTGCTGTCGATGGCGCGCCGGATCGCGCCGGAAATTTCGATCTGCACCATTGCGCCACGCGCGGGCTCCGTTGCACTCGCCAACGGACTGAACGTTTCAGCCGATTACGGCATCGACGATGCGCCTGCGTGTGATGTCGTCATCGTCACCGGCGGCCCGGGCTGGACCACCCAGGCCAAGGCGCCCGCAACGCTTGATTATATCCGCCGTGTCCATGCTTCATCTCGTATCGCCTCGGTCTGCACCGGCGGCATGATCCTCGCGGCCAGCGGCGTGCTGGACGATGGCCCCGCCACGACCAAGCGCGAAGTGGTGCCGCCGGAGACGTCACCGGTCGAGGTGATGCGAAAAACCTACCCCGCCATCGATGTGCGGGAGGCGATGCTGGTCGAGCGGCCGGACAGCGTTGTGACCGGAGGGGGCGTGACGCTCTGCATCGACACCACGTTGCATCTGCTCGCCACCATGTTCGGTGAAAGCGTGGCCAATGAGACTGCGCGCATCATGGAATACAGCCGCGCCTGGCGCGCCAACCGCGAGGCGTTCGCGCCGGTGCTTTCCGCAAAGCGCATGAGCCAGGGCGAATAGCTGCTCACCGAATTTTCATTCAAAGCAAGGTGTTGCGGCCCGCGCCGATCGGCCATAATGGGTGGATCGAAGGCCCAACGTTAACAAAGGGCCGGTGGGAGAAGGGTTCATGCGTCATGTGTTTTTCGGCGGTCTCATTCTGGGTGTCTCGATCATGCTGACCGGTTATGCCAATGCCGATGGTTTGAAGGATGAAATTGCGCCGACCGGCAAGCTGCGGGTCGCGATCGGGATCAGCGCGGCCGGCGGCGCCTACTGGTCGACAAAAACGGAAAATGGCTACGCGGGCGTGCCGGTCGATCTCGGCAAAGCGATGGCGGACCAGCTGGGCCTGCCGATCGAATACGTCACTTTTCCGAATTCCGGGCAGATCACGGATGCAGCGGCCAAGGGCGCCTGGGACGTGAGTTTCCTGCCTGAAGATCCAGAGCGTGCGAAGAAGATCGCGTTCGGCCCGATCTATGAGGTGGCCGAGGCGACCTACATCGTCAAAGCGGGTTCGACGATCAAGAATTTCGCCGACCTCGATCAGCCGGGCGTTAAGGTCGTGGCCGTCAACGACACCACCACCATGCGCGGCGCGGAGGCGCATCTGAAGCGGGCCAAGGTTACCGGCTATCAGACCTTCGACGAGATCTTCAGCCTGCTCAAGAATGGCGAGGTCGATGCGTTTGCGCTGTCGCGCGATCAGCTCAATGCGTTGTCGAAAAAGATTCCGGGTACGCGCGTGCTGGATGAAACCTTCAAGCAGACGGTGACGGCGGTGGCCGTACCGCTCAATCATCCGCTGTCGCTCGAATACGCAAGCAAGTTCATGGCCGAGGCCAAGACCAACGGGTTGTTGCGCAAGGCGTTCGACAATAACGGGCTGAAGGACACCCCGCTGCGGGCGAAGTGATCGCTTACTTCACCTCTCCCCTTGTGGGAGAGGTCGGATCGCATCGCTAGATGCGATCCGGGTGAGGGGTATGGGCCATCGAGGGACCCCCTCACCCCAACCCTCTCCCGCAAGGGGAGAGGGTGCGCACCTGCCGCGCGGAGGCAGTTACTTCCCGCCCTCAATCGGCTCAAGCCCGCTGTTGACGATCGTCTCTCGTGCCGCGGGCGAGGCGAGGAATTTGATCAGCGCCTTGCCGGCCTCGGGCTCCTTCGACACCGCGGCAATGCCGGCGGAGAACACCGTGACCTTCTGCAAGGCGTCCGGCAGCGGGCCGACGATGTCGATACCCGGGACCGGCTTCAATTCGCTGATCTGCTGCATGCCAATCTCGGCCTCGCCCTTGGCGACGATTTCGGCCACGGGCGTCGCGGGAATCTTTTTCGCCTTGTCCTTCATCTCGGCCGCGATGCCGAGCTTGTCGAACATCTCTGTCGAGATATAGACGCCGCTGGCGCTGTCGGAATAGGCGACGGTTTTCGCCGCCAAGAGCGCGCGCTTGACCGCATCCGCTGAAGAAATGTCCGGCTTCGGCGCGCCTGCCTTGACGGCAACCCCGATCTTCGAGTTGACGAGATCGACCCGGTCGCTGGCCTTGCCTTTCTTGATCAGGTCGTCGAGTGCGTAGCCCACCAGGATCAAAACGTCGGCGGCCTCGCCACGCTCCAGCCGCATCGGAATTGCGTTCACCGTCGTACCCATCGAGGGACCATAGGCCGTGATCACCTTGTTGCCGGTTGCCTTCTCGAATTCCGGCACCAGCGTGTTGTAGGCCGCCGACAATCCACCCGAGATCATCACGTGTACCTCGGCCGCTTGCGCCGAGCCTGCGAGCCATAAGGCGGCGGCGCCAAGCGCAAGGGTGCGGAAATGGACGGATGAAAAACGCATGAGAAATCCTCCCGGGGACGGCCTTGTTTTGCCGGTACCTATTAGCGGGGAGGGCGCATGCGTGCAAAGCCGAAACGGCTTCGATCCATGCCATTTCCGGCGGTCCGCCGGGGCGTAGATGAGGTTCGTGGCGGGTTTGGGTGAAGCCAACAACCCGGATGAAGCCAACAAAAAGCCCCGGACATTGCCGGGGCTTTGGGTTTCGGAGACTTCCGGAGAGATCAGTATTTCGCAACCAATGGGGCCGCGCCGAACCGGTAATTGATACCGACCCGAACCAGGTCGAGGTTGGAATCGTTCATTGATTGATTGAAACGCTGGACGAGAACGGGAGGACCAACAAAGGCGGCGCCACTGTTTTGAGTGAGGAAACTGTTGCCGTCTTGCAGCCAGATATGGAGATACTCGAGCTTCACGCTCCAATTGCCGGCAAACGCATATTCGACGCCGGCGCCGACAGTGCCGCCGACGGAGGTCTTGCTTGCCGAGCCGACGTGGCAATCGCCGAAATTGTTGCGAGGATCCGCAACGCATCCATCGGCGAAACTCCAGGTCTGCGTGCGAGAGAAGCGCGTATCGGCGACAGCGAGGCCGCCCGTCAGGTAGAACAAGGCGTGATTTGCCGCATAGCCGACGCGCCCGCGAAACGTCGCAAACCAGTCGTGGTGAATCTGATCGAAGTCCTGAGCACTGGGGGTGCCGATCGTGAAAATGGGGCTCGTGCGGTTCGCATTCAGCGACATGCCCTGGATGTCGGCCTCAACGCCCCACACCCACGCCGTCGCTGTCTGCCAGTTGTAGCCGATCTGAACACCACCGAAACCGCCGCTTCCGTTCATGCCGCTGGTGCCGGCCAGCGCGGCCAGCGTCTGCGCTGAAGGCACCGCGGCGCCATCGTTGAAATTGCTGGAAACGTCGTTATGGGTCCACATCCCGCCGCCGTTTGCGCCGATGTAGAAGCCGGTCCAGTTGAAGACTTCCGGCATCACGGGCGCCTTGGTGTAGGTCCGCGCCGGCAGGTCGGCAGCCGAAGCCATGTTGGTCCAGCCAATCAGCGCAAGGGTCGCGGTCAAAAGCAATCTGGTGCGCATATTTCCCCTAGGACTTAAAGGTAAGACTCAAAGTATGTCTGAGCAGACACACTACTTCGCTCAACTTTGCTCAGCGCGGTAAGGGGGTGCGATGGCCGGAGGAACGACCGGATTTCCGGCCGGAGTTGTAGAAAGAGCACGATTTCAGGGTGTTATGCGCAAAAGTAACCAAAGCGAAGCGTTCCGCCTGATGGCTTCGCGCTGCCGCATCGCCCGGAAGGACGGGTCTTACGAATTGACGTGCACGAAATCGCGCAGCAGCGGATAGATCTCGTTGTTCCAGCGGCGGCCCGAGAACACGCCGTAATGCCCGACGCCGGCTTGCAGGTGATGCACCCGCCGATAGGCGCGCACGCCGGTGCAAAGCTCTTGGGCTGCGAGCGTTTGCCCGACCGAACAGATATCGTCCTTTTCGCCCTCGACCGTCATTAGCCCCATGCGCTTGATGGCGGCGGGGTTCACCGGGCGTCCGCGATAGGTCAACTTGCCCTGCGGCAGGAGATGCTCCTGAAATACGTCGCGGATGGTTTCGAGGTAAAACTCCGCCGGCAAATCCATCACCGCGAAATACTCGTCGTAGAATGTCTTGATCGTCTCGGCCTTTTCCATTTCGCCCTTGGCGAGGTGGTTGGCGAGATCCATGTGCTGCTTGATGTGACGCTCGAGGTTCATCGACACGAACGCGGTGACCTGCACGAAACCGGGATAGACCTGCCGGAACGCGCCCTTGCACTGTAACGGTACGTAATTGATCAGGTTGTTCTCGAACCAGGTGAGCGGCTTGCTCTTGGCGAATGCGTTTACTTTGGTGGGTTGAATACGGGTATCGATCGGCCCCGCCATCAGCGTCAGCGTCGCCGGGCGCGAGGGATGATTGTCCTCGCTCATGATCGCGGCCGCAGCCAATGCCGACACCGAAGGCTGGCAGATCGCCACCATGTGCGCGCGCGGGCCGAGCTGGTCGAGAAACGCGATCAGGTGCTCGGTGTAATCGTCCAGCCCAAAGCGGCCGTGGTGGAGCGGAATGTCGCGCGGGTTGTGCCAGTCGGTGATGTAGACGTCGTGGTCCTGAAGCAGCGTTTGCACCGTGCCGCGCAACAGCGTCGCGAAATGGCCGGACATCGGCGCTACCAATAATAGCCGCGGCTGTTCGGGCCCGTTCTCCTTCTTGAAATGCAACAGCGAGCCGAACGGCGTGGCGAAGGTGACTTCCTCGGTCACCTCCAACTCCTGATTGCCGACCACGACCCTGTCGATGCCGTAGGCCGGACGGGAATAGGTGAGGGAGGTGCGCGAGATCAGCTCCAGCGCCGCCGCCAGGCGCCGGAAAAACTTGTCCGAAATGCCCCGCGGCAGCAGGTTGAGGTATTTCAGCGCATGGGCGGCCCCTGTCCGCCACGGTGCCGTCAGATCCGCATGGTTCTGATAGGCCTGATACAATAACGACGTCATTCGCAAAAACCCCCGCCCATGTTGCTATGCAATATTGAAGCCACGGCGGAGTCAAACAGCCCAAAAAGCTGGCACGTCACTTGCTGCTAAAAAATAGAGAAAACGGAAGAAACGAAGGTAAACCAGCGGGTAAGCCCGGCAAGGAAAGGCCAAATGGCGAAGGCGACACTCACCATCAGCAGCAAGAACTACTCGTCCTGGTCGCTTCGCGGCTGGCTGCTGACGCGTTTTTCGGGGCTGGAATTCGACGAGATCGTCACCGCGCCGGATGACCCGTCGGCGCGGGCCGAAATCCTGCTGCTGTCGCCGACCATTCTGGTGCCGTGCTTGCGGCACGAGGGCGCGACCGTCTGGGATACGCTGGCGATCGCAGAGTATCTGAACGAAATCCGGCCCGATGCCGGGCTGTTGCCGAGGGATCGCGTCCATCGGGCGCATTGCCGTTCGATTTGCGGCGAAATCCACTCCGGTTTCACGACGCTGCGGGCATCGCTGCCGGTCAATCTCAAGGGGCATTTCCCCAACTTCAAGATCTGGACGCGCGCGCAGGCCGACATCGACCGGGTCTGCACCATCTGGCGCGAGTGCCTTGCGGATTCGGGCGGGCCGTTCCTGTTCGGCGAACGCTCCATGGCGGATGCGATGTATGCGCCGGTCGTGACCCGCTTCATGACCTATGACGTGAAGCTTGATCCGCGGATGAAGCAGTATGCGGACCTCATCATGGGCATGCCGGAGATGCAGGAATGGATCGAGGCCGCGAAGGCCGAACCCTCCGACATCGAAGAGCTTGAGGTGGATTATTAGGCAGCGCAGGTTCGATGCTGCCTGTTTGCACGGCTTACGCGTAAGGCGGGCCTTGCTCAACTTCATGCCATCGGGGCGGGCTTTGTGAACTGACGCGTCGCGCCGTCAGTACCACGCAAAAATCGCCTGACCGAAATTCCGGACCGCGTCCAACAGCTTCGCGCTGCTCGACGCTGCGATCGCCAAAATCGTTGCGGCGCAACGCGGCTGGCTTGATTTTCGCATAGCAACATCAGGCTTTGAACGCGCCAGTCCGTGCTGCCAAAAAATTGGACGCCGGCGATTGTCGCGGTTTTCGTCAAACAGTGGTGGAGGCCTGAGATGAACCAGCATGCGGCCGTCAGCAAATTTTCCCACGTCAAACCCACCGATACCGAATTCAAGGGCGGAGGCCTTCGCGACTTCTTCCTGTACCGCGACCTCGGCATCGCGGCGGCGACCGGCGGGCAGGTGATCTGCCATCTCGTCAAGGCCAATGCCGACATGCCGCCGGAAGACGGCACAGGCTGGCACCGTCATGACTGCGATTTTCAGATCGTGATCATGATGAAGGGCTGGGCCCGCTTCATGTATGAGGACAAGCCGACGCTGGTGCAGGCCGGCGATGTCGTCCATCAGCGGCCGGGGATCGTGCACTACCTGTTCGATTACTCGCCGGACATGGAATATCTCGAAATCGTCAGCCCGGCGGATTTCAAGACCGTCGATATGCCGCCGGCCACCGACAAGGTGCCGCCGGTGACGCCCTGGAAGTAAGTCCTCCGGGGAATTAACGATTCCGAGCCGTTACCGGCGATTGGCCGCAAGTCGTGGTCTGGATGTAGTGCTGGCCATTTCATCCAGACCGATATCTAGCCGTGAACATCGGCGTACAGGCACGTTCATCTGATTCGGGCGCGATTCGTTCCACGCGCGTTCCAGCTTCTTAACGCTTGATATTATTGAGCCGCCCGCGCGTCGCATTTTGGGACAAGGGCGGGCAACGCGATGAGAATCAGCCCCGCCGCGCTAGCCGCCGCCAGGCGATCACGGTCGCCTCCAACGTGCCGCCGGACTCATGATTGCGCCAGGCGCCGTTACTGAAGCTGCAGGCAAACGGCAGCTCATAGGTGCCGCTCTGGTCCTCGCACAACACCTGCACCGGCAGGTCCGGCGGCGGCTCTCCTTCGCCATCGAATTGGGCCAGCCGTTTTTCGCGCGTTGCCATTTCCAATCCTGTCGTGGTCGGCGTCAATCAAGCTCAATGCGTGATTGAGGTCGCAGTGTGGTAGCTTCCGGCCATGAAAAGCTACTCGCAACAAGTTTACCGCGCGACATACACTGAAATGAGGCTTGCGATGATCGGCCGTTTTGTTCTCGGTGGTTGCGCCATGGTGCTGGGCGTGCTTGGCGCAAACGTTGCTTCTGCGCAGGATGTTCCCGGCATCGAAATCTGCACCGTCGAAAAGACGATGGAGCGGCGCACCAGTTGTTTGCAAAGCAATGTCGAGTTTCTTCAGAAGACAATAGCGAAGCTGACGCTCGACCATCAGCAGAAACTCGACGCTGCAAAGGCGCAAATCGAGGCGTTGAAGACGAATCTCGCCGCGCTGCAAAAGACGGTGAGCGATCTTCAGGCCGCGCAGCAGAAGCCGTCGGATGAGGCGAAGAAGGCTCCGGATACGGCCGCGAAAGATGCTGCCGCCAAAGATGCAACCAAGGATGCGGCGGCGAAGGACGGCTCAAAACAGGGAGCCAAGTAGCTTCGCGCGTCTGGCAAGGGAACAGCGCAACGACGATCAAACGTGACGCGCGCGGGGTGTGCATGATGGTGCTGCTTCGTGGAAAGCCTTGATCTCATGAATCCTGCCCGGAAAGCGCTCTGGTTTATCGAAAGCCATTTGGCCGGGGAGCTGACGCTGGACGAGATCTCTGATGTTGCCGGCGTCACGCGCTTTCACATGGTGCGGGCATTTGCCGCCGCCACCGGCTTCTCGGTCATGCGCTATGTGCGCGCCCGTCGTCTCAGCGAGGCGGCGCGCTCACTTGCATCCGGCGCGCCTGATATTCTCCAGGTGGCGCTGGATGCGGAATACGGCTCCCACGAAGCGTTCACCCGCGCGTTCCGCGACCATTTCGGGCTCACGCCCGAGACGGTTCGCAGTCTTGCGTGCATCGAGGACCTCAAGCTTCAGGAGCCGATCCAGATGAATTCATCCATCATCGAAAATCTCGACCCTCCACGTTTCGAAGTGGCGCGGCCGCTGCTCGTGGCGGGCATCGGCGACCGCCACACCCACGAGAACGGTGCGGGCATTCCAAGCCAGTGGCAGCGCTTTCATCACTCGGTCGACGATATTCCCCATCGCGTCGGCAAAGTCGCTTATGGCGTCTGCTGCAACGGCGACGATGCCGGCAATTTCGACTACATCGCGGGCGTTGAAGTCTCCGATTTCTCCGATTTGCCGCGTCCGTTCTCTCGTGTCCGGATTCCCGAGCAGCGTTATGCCGTATTCACCCACCGCGACCACATCTCGACCATCCGTCACGCCATCAATACGATCTGGAACCATTGGCTGCCGGCATCCGGCCTGAAAGTCGCCGACGCGCCGACCTTCGAGCGCTATGACGAACATTTCGATCCGATCACGGGCAATGGCGGTTTTGAGATCTGGGTCCCGGTAAGGGAGTAGACGTCTGAAGCTCCCCGGCAGGCCTGCCCTGCGCCGCACATGCGTTGCGGCTGCTTGCAAGCCCCAAGGGCTTTGCCCTAACGTTGCACCAACGTGAAAAGCGCAACGGGGCAGGCCGTGCGCGCGCAAATAAAATCGGGGAGGTTTGATGCCTGACGTTCGTGTGCTCGCTACCGGCCTGGAATTTCCCGAAGGCCCGGTGGTGATGCCGGATGGTTCCGTGGTGCTGGTCGAGATCCGCGGGAAACGGCTGACGCGGGTTTATCCCGACGGCCGCAAAGAAGTCGTCGCGGAAATTCCCGGCGGTCCGAATGGTGCTGCGCTCGGCCCCGACGGCAAGATCTACATCTGCAACAATGGTGGGTTTTCCTGGATTCCGACCGGCAAGATGATCATGCCGGGACCGCAGCCCGAGGATTATCTCGGCGGCTCGATCCAGCGCATCGATTTGCAGAGCGGCAAGGTAGAGACGGTCGTGACGAAATGCGGCGAGCACGCGCTGCGTGGGCCGAACGATCTGGTTTTCGACAGACATGGCGGCCTGTGGTTCTCCGATCTCGGCAAACGCCGCGCCCGCGACATGGATGTCGGCGCGTTCTATTATCTCAAGCCCGGCATGAAAGAGATCGTCGAGGGTGTGCATGGCATCTTGCCCGCGAACGGCATCGGGCTGTCGCCGGACGAGAAGACCGTCTACATCGCGGAGACGCCGACGGCGCGGCTGTGGGCCTATGACATTCCGGAACCCGGCGCCGTGAAACCGCGCGAGGTGATCTATCGCGGCGAACGTGGCAAGCCGATCGCGGGGCTCGGCGGCTATCAGATGTTCGATTCGCTCGCGGTCGAGGCAAACGGCAATGTCTGTGTCGCCACGCTGGTCTCGGGCTGCATCTCGGTGATCGCGCCGGATGGCACGCTCGTCGAACAGGTGCCGACCGGCGACCGCGTGACCACCAACATCGCCTTTGGCGGCGAGGGGCTGAAGACGGCCTACATCACGCTGTCCGGCAAGGGCGAACTCGTCGCGATGGAGTGGCAACGGCCCGGTCTGCCGCTGAATTTTTTGAATCGATGAGCCATGTATTGTCGTCATTGCGAGCGAAGCGAAGCAATCCAGAATGTTGCCGCGGAAGAAGTCTGGATTGCTTCGTCGCTTTCGCTCCCTTGCGCAAACGCTTTTGCGTTTGTCGCAGGCAATGACCAAGAGAGGAGACGCCAATGCCCTGGCCTGAACCGGTGACGCTTGTTGGCCCGCATGCGCGGCTCGAGCCGTTATCGCCTACGCACCTTTCGGGACTGACCGAGGCGGTCAAGGACGGCGAGTTGTGGAAGCTCTGGTACACGGCGATCCCGAAGCCTGACGATATGGCGAAGGAAATCGATCGCCGGCTGGGCCTGCAAAAGGCCGGCTCGATGCTGCCGTTCACCGTGGTCGACGCAAACGGCCAGATCGCGGGCATGTCGACCTATATGAATATCGATGCAGCGAACCGGCGCGTCGAGATCGGATCGACTTGGTACGCCAAGCGCGTGCAACGCAGTGCGCTCAACACCCAGTGCAAGCTCTTGCTGTTGACGCACGCGTTCGAAAAACTCGATTGCATCGCGGTCGAGTTCCGTACGCATTTCTTCAATCACCAGAGCCGGCGCGGCATCGAGCGTCTCGGCGCCAAGCAGGACGGCATTTTGCGCAACCATCAGATTGCACCGAACGGCACGCTGCGCGACACCGTCGTGTTCAGCATCATCGCCTCGGAATGGCCGACGGCGAAGGCACATCTCACGTTTCAGCTCAATGAAAGATCGAGGACATAGCGTTTTCGAGGTGGATGCCGATTCGCATAGCAATCAAGTTTACGCAGATTGCGTAGACTTATCTGCGTAGAAAACGCGTCAAACAAAGAATCAAAAAATCATGGATACGTTCGACTATGTGATCGTCGGTGCGGGTTCGGCCGGTTGTGTGCTGGCCAACCGCCTAAGCGAGGATCCGGCGGCAAAAATCTGCGTGCTCGAGGCAGGTCCGCGCGACTGGCACCCGTACATTCATTTGCCGGCCGGCTTCATCAAGACCTTCCACATGCGCAGCGTCAATTGGGCTTATCAGCAAGAGGTCGGTCCATGGACCGGCGGCCGCAGCATCTATGCGCCGCGCGGCAAGACGCTCGGTGGCTCGTCCTCGATCAACGGCCACATCTACAACCGCGGCCAGCGCCAGGATTTCGACACCTGGGCGCAGCTCGGCAATCGCGGCTGGGGTTATCCGGACGTCCTGCCGTACTTCAAGCGGCTGGAGCATCGCATCGGCCCCGGCGACGATACCTATCGCGGCCGCGACGGCAATCTCACCGTCACCACCATGGACTGGCAGGATCCGCTGTGCGAGGCCTTCATGGCCGGTGCGGTCTCGCTCGGCATTCCGCGCAATCCCGATTACAACGGCGCGATTCAGGAAGGCGTGTCCTACGCCCAGCGCACCATCAAGAACGGTCTTCGCGTCAGCGCCGCCACCGCCTTTCTGCATCCGGCGCGCAAGCGCGGCAATGTCGATGTGCGCACGCATGCGCACGCGACCGAAATCATTTTCGAGGGCAAGCGCGCGGTCGGCGTGCGCTATCGGCGCGGCGGGAAGAACGGCTCGTTGCACGAGGTGCGCGCGGCCAGGGAGGTCGTTCTCTCCGGCGGAACCTACAACTCGCCGCAGCTTCTACAGCTGTCCGGCGTCGGCGCGCCGGAGTTATTGGCCTCGCACGGCATCGAGGTGCGTCATGCGCTGGCCGGCGTCGGCGAGGGGTTGCAGGACCATTACGCGCCGCGCTCGGTCGCACGCGTCAAGAACATCAAGACCATCAATGAACGCCGGCGTGGGCTAAATCTGGTCGGCGAAGTCATCAAATGGGCGGCGACACGGCGCGGCTTGCTGTCGCTGTCGCCGACCATGGTCTATTGCTTTTGGCATTCCGGCGAGACCACCGAAAGCTCGGACCTGCAACTGACGTTCACGCCCGCGAGCTACAAGGAAGGCGTGCAGGGCACGCTGGAAGATCTGCCGGGCATGACGGTCACCTCCTGGCAGCAGCGTCCCGAGAGCCGCGGCTATGTCCGCATCCGCTCGGCGGATCCGTTTGCGCCGCCGATCATCCAGACGAATTATCTCACCGCCGAACTCGATCGCCGCATCGTCGTCGCCGGCATGAAGCTGGCGCGGCGCTTACTGAAATCGGAGCCGCTGTCGCAATATTACGATTACGAGGATTTCCCGGGGCCCGACGTGCAGACCGACGCGGATTTTCTTCAGGCCGCGACCAAGCGCGGCACCACTACCTTCCATCCCGGCTGCACCTGCCGCATGGGTCCTTCGGACGCAGCATGGGCGGTGGTCGACGACCAGTTGCGGGTTCACGGCCTCGAAGGCTTGCGCGTGGTCGATGCTTCCGTCATGCCGCGGATGATTTCGGCGAACCTCAATGCATCGACCCAGATGATCGCGGACAAGGCGAGCGATCTCATTCGCGGCAAGGCGCCGCTGGAGGCGGTGATGCTCGGCTAAAGCGCCGGCGCGTGACGTTCGCGTCGGCAAATTGATATAAATTTCCGGATTGCGCTGATAGGTTGATTTCGCGTTTTCAGAAAGTTCGATTGCGGCGGGAGCGATTTTGACATCCGGTTGGACCTTCCCGCTCTCCTTTGTGTCGATCGTGGCCGGTATCGTCCTCGGGATGACGCTGCGGGCGCGGATTCCATCGCCCAGGCTTGGTCATGACACCAAGGAAGCCATCCGGCTCGGCGCGGGTCTGCTGGCGACGCTGGCGGCCGTCGTCATCAGTTTGTTGATCGCCTCGGCTAAATCGTCTTACGACGCCCAGGACGCTCACTTCCGCCTGTTGGCCGCGTATCTCGTCGAGACCGATCAATTGCTCGCGCAGTATGGCGCGGAGGCGATGCCGGTTCGCAAGCTGATGCGGCAGGCCGTTCCCGCGGCGATGGACCGGATCTGGAAAGAGAAGGCAGTGGCTTCGCAAGATACCGCTTTCACGGCAAACTCGCTCGCCGAGCAGCTCTATGCCGCGATCGAGGCGCTGTCGCCCGTCAATGACGTCCAGCGTTCGCTCAAACCCCGCATCGCGCAGGCCAGCAATGATATCGCGCGCACGCGGCTCCTGCTTTTCGCCGACGGCGACAAGCCGATCCTGACTCCGTTCCTGTTGATATTGATCGTCTGGCTGACGGTGATCTTCACAAGTTTCGGATTGTTCGTCGAACCGGGTGTGGCCGCCTGGACGGCGTTGCTGGTGTTCGCGCTGTCGGTATCGAGCGCGCTGTTCCTGGTCGCCGATTTGAGTCAGCCGTTTGCCGGCTTGATGCAGATATCAAAGGAACAGCTCAGGCACACGCTTGCGCCTTTGAACTGATCACGTCGTCCGCGGCAGCGACCGGATCCGGTCCAGCAGCGAATGGCAGTAGTTCAGTGTCAGTTTCCGATCGCCATACAGGATATGATAGATGATCGGCGCCACCACATGGTCGAGCACCTCATCGACATCGAACGGCGCCTCGCCGCGCGCTTTGGCCCGATCGGCGATCGTCCTCAGATGTTCGATGGTAAAGCCCCCGCACTGGACCGTGTGGGCTCCCGGTTGAGCAAATACGTCCCGCAGCAATTCCCGGCCGACCGGCGATGACATCTCTTCCATGAATTGCTCGATGAACACCAGCAGGTCAGATGTCATGGTGCCGGTGTCTTCGGGATCGGCGATCGGCCGCAGTCGTTGCACGGCGACGTCGGCAAACAGCGCCGACAGGTCGCCCCACCGCCGGTAAATCGTCGACGGCGTTACGCCTGCGGCGGCAGCGATTTGCGGAACCGTCAGTTCATCCCGGGAGGTCGTCGCGGCAAGACGCTGTACCGCCTCGTGAACGGCGCTCTGAATCCGCGCGCTTCGCCCCCCGACCCGAATGAGTTCCCTGACGGCCACGCTCTGCTCCGTGCAATCTTGCCATGCCCAAATGAGGGGCCATCTTAACGCAAATAATTTGCTTTAAGTGTTTAGGCTCCCTATATCGCTAAAGCAATATATTAGCTTTAGGGGCATCCCATGCAAGCCTGTCAGACAAATTCGTCCAGCGCGGCCGCCGATACGCTCGTTACCGGCTCGGAAAGCTCGGTCCGCGCCCTGACGCCCGCCGCCATGACCGTGTTCAGTTTTGCGGGCGCGATGCTGATCGCCGCCAGCAGCAGCGCGGTGACGCCGCTCTATCATCTCTATCAGGCGTCGATGCATCTCACGCCGTTCTGGATCACGATCGTGTTCTCGAGCTACGTCGCGAGCCTGCTCACGGCCTTGCTGACGGTCGGCGGACTGTCCGACTATGTCGGCCGCCGCCCGGTGATCCTCGCGGCTTTATTGCTGAACGCCTCGGCGATGGTCCTGTTCTCGGAGGCCCAAGGTGTGGGGCAATTGATCCTGGCGCGAATGGTCCAGGGGCTTAGCGTCGGGGTCGGCACCACGGCGTTGGGCGCTGCCATCCTCGATACCAACCGCGCCCGCGGACCTCTTCTCAATAGCGTGACGGCGTTTCTGGGCATGACCGCCGGTTCGCTGGGAGCGGCTGCGCTGATTACATTCGCGTCCGACCCGCTGCACCGCGTGTATGAGGTTCTACTCGGACTGACGGTGCTGCTGATCGGATTGCTTTATGTGATGCCCGAAAGCAGCACCCGAAAAATTGGTGCGCTGGCGTCGCTGGTCCCGCAGGTCCGCGTGCCACCGCAGTCGCGGGCTATTCTTGCCAGGCTCACGCCGGCGAATGTCGCAGCCTGGGCGCTCGGCGGACTCTACCTCTCGCTGATGCCGACCGTGGTGGCGACGACAATGGGCATCGCCTCACCCTGGGTCGGCGGCGTGGTCGTCGCGGCGTTGATGTTGACCGCTGCCGTCGCGGTCGCGGCGTTCCGGAACTGGCCGGTGCGGCGCCTGATCGTGATGAGCACCGGCACGCTGGGGCTGGGCGTTGCCGTATCGATGATCGGGATCCAGCAACAGCAGGTGGCCGCATTGCTGACGGGGACGATAATCGCAGGCGCAGGGTTCGGCTCGACCTTCTCGGGCACGCTGCGCGCGCTATTGCCCACCGCCGAACCCCATCAGCGCGCCGGGCTGCTCTCGGCGTTCTATCTGCAATCTTATCTGGCGTTCGCTTTGCCCGCGGTCGTGGCCGGATTGGCGGTCCCGAAGATCGGGCTTGCGACCACGGCCTATATCTACGGCGCGGTCATTATCCTGCTCGCCTTTATCTCGATGATGGCATCGCTGCGGACGGATCGTTGACGGGCAGCGTGCGCTAGACCTCGCGGCGGCTCAAGAACGCCAGCCGCTCGAACAGATGCACGTCCTGCTCGTTCTTGAGCAGCGCGCCGTGCAGCGGCGGGATCAGCTTGCGCGGGTCGCGCTCCCGCAGCATCTCCGGCGTGATATCCTCGTTCAACAGCAGCTTCAGCCAGTCGAGCAGTTCCGAGGTCGAGGGCTTTTTCTTCAGGCCGGGTACCTCACGCACCTCGAAGAAGATGCGCAGCGCTTCCTCGACGAGGCGCTTCTTGATGTTGGGGAAGTGTACATCCACGATCCGGCTCATGGTGTCGGCATCGGGAAACTTGATGTAGTGGAAGAAACAACGGCGCAGGAACGCGTCCGGCAATTCCTTTTCGTTGTTCGACGTGATCATCATGATCGGGCGCTGCGCGGCTTTGACGGTCTCGCCGGTCTCGTAGACATGGAATTCCATGCGGTCGAGTTCGAGCAGCAGGTCGTTGGGAAACTCGATGTCGGCCTTGTCGATTTCGTCGATCAACAGCACCGGCCGCTGCTCGCTGGTAAAGGCATCCCACAATTTGCCGCGCTTGATGTAATTCTTGATGTCGGACACGCGGGCATCGCCGAGTTGGCTGTCGCGCAACCGCGATACCGCGTCGTATTCATAGAGACCCTGTTGGGCTTTGGTGGTGGACTTGATGTGCCAGGTCAGGAGCGGGGCTTTCAGCGCCTTGGCGACTTCCTCGGCGAGCACGGTTTTGCCGGTGCCGGGTTCGCCCTTGATCAGAAGCGGCCGCTCGAGCACGATCGAGGCATTGACCGCGACCTTGAGGTCGTCGGTGGCGACATAGTCCTTGGTACCGGTAAATTTCATCGAGACGCTGCCTTGTTGATCGAGACGAGGAAACGCCTCTGGAAAGGGAAAGACCGCCGGGAGGGCGGTCGTTTCCGCTAATTTAGTTGAAAAACCTCGCAGGTCCAGACCGGTAGCGCTTTGTCATGCGGCCCTGATCCACGTCAACTGCCCTTGACGAAGGCAGTCGGCCGGGCAATCTGAAGGGCATGTTCCTGCAATTCTTCACATCGCTGCGCGAGGCGCAGGTCCCGGTGACCTTGCGCGAATATCTGACGCTGATGGAGGCGATCGACGCCGACCTCGCGGAGCAGTCGGTGGAGAATTTCTATTACCTCGCGCGCACTGCGCTGGTGAAGGACGAGCGCAACCTCGACAAGTTCGATCGCGTGTTCGGCTCGGTGTTCAAGGGGCTGGAAAGCCTGCTCGATGCGATGCTCAAGGCTGATATTCCCGAAGAGTGGCTGAAGAAACTCGCCGAAAAATACCTCACCGACGAAGAGAAGAAGCAGATCGAGGCGATGGGCTGGGACAAGCTCATGGAGACGCTTCGCAAGCGGCTGGAAGAACAGAAGGGCCGTCACCAGGGCGGCAACAAATGGATCGGCACGGCAGGAACGTCGCCCTTCGGCGCCCATGGCTATAACCCGGAAGGCATCCGGATCGGTCAGGAAAAGAACCGCAACTTCCGCGCCGTGAAGGTGTGGGATCGCCGCGAGTTCAAGGACCTCGACGGCAATGTCGAACTCGGTATCCGCAACATCAAGATCGCGCTGAGACGGTTGCGCAAATTCGCCCGCACCGGCGCGCCCGACGAACTTGACCTCGACACCACCATCAAGGAAACCGCCAATCACGGCTATCTCGACGTGCATATGCGTCCCGAACGGCGCAATGCGGTGAAGGTTCTGGTGTTCTTCGACATCGGCGGCTCGATGGATTCCCATATCGAGCAGGTCGAGGAATTGTTCTCGGCGGCGAAGAGCGAATTCAAGCACATGGAATATTTCTACTTCCACAACTGCCTCTATGAGGGCGTGTGGAAGCAGAATCGCCGCCGCTTCACCGACCGCACCCCGACCTGGGACGTGCTGCACAAATATCCGCACGACTACAAAGTGGTGTTCGTCGGCGACGCCTCGATGTCGCCCTACGAGGTCATGGTGCCGGGCGGCTCGGTCGAGCACGTCAACGAAGAAGCGGGCTCGGTCTGGCTCGAGCGGATCACGCGCACCTATCCGCACGCGGTGTGGCTCAATCCGGTGGCGCAGAAGCACTGGGACTATTCGGAATCGACCAGCATCATCCGTCGCCTCTTTTCAAACCGCATGTACCCGATCACGATCGAAGGTCTCGAAAACGCGATGAAGGAATTGGTGCGATAGCGCATGATCCGGAAAAGTGGGAACCGGTTTTCCGATTAGATCATGCGCAAATAAGAACTTTCGTCGTTCCGGGGCGCGACAGCGAACTATGGTGCGCAATTGCGCACCTGAGAACTTCGAGATTCCGGGTTCGATGCTGGCGCATCGCCCCGGAATGACTGAGAAAATAAAACGGGAGAGACATGCCCCAGACCATTCACCGCGGGATCAAATCCCTGGTCGACGAGGCCAATGCCGAGATCGAGACTTTGAGCGCAGCTGCGGCCATCAAGGCTGCGCAAAGCGACGGGGTCGTGATCGTGGATATCAGGGACCCGCGCGAGATCGAGCGCGACGGCAAGATTCCGAACGCATTTTCGTGCACGCGCGGCATGCTCGAATTCTGGATCGACCCCGCCAGTCCCTATGCCAAGCCGATCTTTCAAGCCGACAAGAAATTCATCTTTCATTGCGCGGGCGGTTTGCGCTCGGCGCTCGCGGCCAAGACCGCGCAGGACATGGGCCTAAAGCCGGTGGCGCATATCGCGGGCGGCTTTGCCGCCTGGCGCGATGCCGGCGGGCCGACCGAGAAATGGGAACCGAAGAAGAAGGTTTAGGAATGAACATGCAAAACGACCCTCTCGTCTCCACCGAATGGCTGGCCGAACATCTCAAAGATGCAAAGGTGAAGCTCCTCGACGCCACCTTCAAATTGCCGGGCATGTTGCCGCTGCCGAAGGACGACTATCTCGCCGCGCACATTCCGGGCGCGGTTTATTTCGACGTCGATGCGGTATCGGATCATTCCAACCCATTGCCGCACATGTTTCCGAGCGCGGATCAATTCGGCCGCGATGTCGGCGCGCTCGGCATTTCGAATGGCGACACCGTCGTGGTCTATGATGCCGGCGGCTGGGTCGCAGCCCCGCGGGTGTGGTGGATGTTCCTCTCCTATGGTCACCGCGATGTCCGCATTCTCAACGGCGGCCTGAAGAAGTGGCGCGCGGAAGGGCGCGCCGTCGAAACCGGCGAGGTCGCCGCGAAGCCGGCCACCTTCAACGCCAGCTATGATGCAAAGCGCGTCCGTTCGATCGAAGCGATGATCGCCAACGTCGCAAGCCGCGCCGAGCAGGTGATCGACGCCCGCGCGGCGGATCGCTTCGAGGGGCGCGCGGTGGAGCCGCGGCCGGGCATCCGCGCCGGTCACATTCCGGGCGCGCTCAACCTGCCCTACAACAACCTGTTCGATGCCGCGACCGGCACGATGAAGCCGCTCGACGAGTTGAAGAAAGCTTTTGCAGGCGCTGGCGTCGATACGGCGAAGCCGATCGTGACCAGCTGCGGCTCGGGTGTTTCGGCGGCGGTGCTGACGCTCGCGCTTTATCGGCTCGGCGTCGAGAACACTGCGCTCTATGACGGCTCGTGGTCGGAGTGGGGCAAGGCTGACGGCCCTGCGATCGCAACCGGGCCGGCCTGATCTTTCCCTGGCCAGTTATTGGCGGGGCGCGGCCGTTGGGAAGGTCTGAGGCTGCCCGAACGGATTGGCCTGAAGCTGTTGGAGCGCCAGAAGCCGCGCGCGTGCGGCGAGCCTGCGACGGTGTAGTGCGCGTCGCGCCTGTACGCGCTTGTTGATCGCGCTGGTATCGGGTCTGGCGCGGGGAAGCTTCACCGATCGGATATCGAGAGCGGACGCATCGTCGGAGACATCGACCGGCGGGCCCCCCAGGGTCGCGATTTTCACGGTCGCAAGACTGTCGGCGGGCGTCGTCGCCGGCGCGGCCATCGTTTCCGACGTCGTGCCGGCAAGATTGGACTGCGGCGGGGTCACCAGCTCGGCCTGCACGGCGGCCGGCTCGCTCTCGCTCTTGATCGAGGAGGTCTCGGAAACAGAAGCGATCGTCAGCTTGCGCTCGTCGCCAGCCACCGAAGCCTCCGCCGCAGACGAGGCTGCCGGAGCCGATGCCGCTGGGGACGGCGCCGTTTCAATCGCCGTTTCCGCAGCCGGCGGATTTTCCGCGGCCGGTATCGGTGGCGTTGGCTCAGCAGGTTTGACGGGCTCCGCGGGCAGCGTTTCAGCCGGCTTCAAGGCCGCGACCTGGTCGTTCCTGATGGGCTCGGCGGCAGGCTCCGCTCGGGCGGGCGCGGCCACTATCGTGACCTCGTCGTTCAGCTTCTCCATGGCCGGCGGTTCGACGCGCAGGGTGGCGAGCACCGGCATCGTCGTGTCGGGATGCTGGGCAAACGGGACTTCCGGCGCGGCGCGCCAGGATGAATTGCTGGCAAAGGACTCATGGGCGGCGCGCAGCAGAGCCGCCGCGCCCAGCCCGAAAACAAGGAGCGACATCGACAACATGATCGCTGCGAACAGGAAACGAAAACCGGGGAGCATGGCGCGCGGGATTCTTGCGAAAGCTGGCGAACGGGAACGCGGTGGCCACTAGGTGGAGGTGATTTAGCGCGCGCAGGACAGCGACGAATCACGCGCATTCAAGGATAGCGCAACCGCCTTGCGACGCTTGTGAAATCTCGTCACGATTTGAAATCGGAAGGCGGACTGTCACCTCGCCGCCGCAGGTATTCGTCGTAATCTTGGTCGCGGTCTGGCCGGTCAACCATCCTGGGCTCTGGGAACCGCCCCTGCCGACGGCCAAAACCGCTAAAAACCGGGTTCCGAGCGTTCACGAAGGGTCGAGCCGGGCGTCAACAACGGTTATTGTCTTGAATGCGCCGCGATCTTCCGTCATCTCCCGTTAACGATCCGGTGGCGCCTTGGGGCTATACAGGACGTGGGGCTATACAAGAGCAATGATGACCAATCGCATTCTGACGATTTGTGCCGCGGTTTCTGCTGCCTTGGCGGTAGAGGCTGTGGGGACTTCTCCGGCCTCGGCGCAGGGCTATCCGCCCCCGGGGACGGTTTATTCACCCTATCCGCCGGCCCGTTATCCGACTGACTATCGCGGTGCGCCTCGCCCGCAGGAATATGACGTGCTGGAAGACGACGACGGACCGAATGGCGGTCCCGGTTCGACCGCGCTGCCGCCGCCCGGTCCCGTGCTGTCGCCGAACGATCCCCGTTACAGCGGCCGCCCGGTTTATCCCGACCAGGATCGTCCGATCATGTCGCCGGACGATCCCCGCTATGGCCGTCCCCAAGGACTTTATTCGGACCGCGGTCCCGTGATGTCGCCGGATGATCCGCGTTACGGCCGTCCCGCGCCGCCGCCGGGAGGCTATTCCGGTCCTGTGATGTCGCCGGATGATCCACGCTATGGCCGCACCGATCCGCCGCCGGTTATTTACGCAGACCGGCCACCTGGTCCGCCGCCGCAGCCGGCTTATGACCCCGCCGATGACTACGGCCGTGGCTCTCGGCCACCTGCCGCCGTTGGCTCCGCTAACATGGGCTCCGGCAATGTCACCGGCAGCGTTCAGCCGCCGCAAGGACCGGACAACCGCACGGCCAGCCTGTTGCCCCCGGAAGAGCAGCCGGATGCGGCGCCCGTCAACCTGCCGCCGAACTTGCGCCGGCAGGAGGTCAACTTCGTCACCAAAGAGCCGGCGGGAACGCTGATCGTCGATACGCCCAACACCTATCTTTATTACGTGCTCGGCAATAACCGCGCGATCCGCTACGGCGTCCGCGTCGGCCGCGACGGATTCACCTGGAACGGCGTGCAGAAGATTTCACGCAAGGCGGAATGGCCGGATTGGCATCCGCCGACCGAAATGATCGAGCGCCAGCCCTATCTGCCGCGCTTCATGGCCGGTGGCCCGGGCAATCCCCTGGGCGCGCGCGCAATGTATCTCGGCAGCACCGTCTATCGCATCCACGGCACCAACCAGCCGTCGACGATCGGCAAGTTCGTCTCGTCGGGCTGTATCGGCATGCTGAACGAGGACGTCTCGGACCTGTTCGACCGCGTCAAGGTCGGTACCCGCGTGGTCGTGTGGCCCGGCAGCCCGCCGCCCGGATCGACCACCACGGCTTCCGCGGCACCCGTGCCCGGATCAAGTGCTGGCCCGGCGGTAGCGCCGAACGTGCCCGGCACGCAACCGACGTCGGTGCCGCCACTGCCTCCGCCGGTGACGGTGCGCTAAAGCGATCAAGAAAGATGACGCAGGAAAATACGAAAGGCGCGCTCTCGGGCGCGCCTTTTTGTTTCTTGAACCTAAAGCGTCATTGCGAGCGTAAGCGAAGCAATCCAGTTAAAGGCAAGAGGTGCTGGATTGCTTCGTCGTTTCACTCCTCGCAATGACGTTGAAATCCTCCCGAGGAACTACGCCAGCTTTCGCACCGGCTCGCCGTTGAGCCAGCCGTCGATGCCTTCGACCATCTGGTTGTAGTGGGCGATGAAGGTCTCCTGCGTCACGTAGCCGAGATGCGGCGTCAGCACGAGGTTGTCGAGCTTGCGGAAGGGATGGTCGACGGGCAGCGGCTCGACCGAGAACACGTCGACCGCGGCACCCGCGATCTTGCGGGCTTTCAGCGTTTCCAGCAGTGCCATCTCGTCGATGATCGGTCCGCGCGCGGTGTTGACGATGAAACTCGTCGGCTTCATGCGGGCGAGGTCAGCGGCGCCGACGAGGCCACGCGAGCGGTCGCTCAGCACCACATGGATGGTGATGAAGTCGGCGGTCGAGAACAGTTCCTCCTTGGTGGCATAACCGACGCCGACTTCCTTGCAGCGCTCGGCCGTCAGGTTGGGGCTCCAGGCGATCACGTTCATGCCGAACGCTTTGGCTAGGCCAGCCACCTTGGCGCCGAGTTTGCCGAGCCCGACCACGCCGAGCGTCTTGTCTTCGATTTCGATGCCGATATGTTTCTGAAGATATTCGCCGGCATGCATGCGGGCGTTCTCGCGGCCGATATTGCGCGTCAGTTCCAGGATCATGCCCATCGTCAGGGGCGCCGTAGGGTCTTTCGACCACTTTGTCCCGCATACGACCACCTGCTTGTCCTTGGCGGCCTCCAGGTCGATCGAATTGTTGCGCATACCCGAAGTGATCAGCAGCTTCAGTTTGGGCAGGGCGTCGAACATCGCGCGCGGAAACGGCGTGCGCTCGCGCATCGCCAAGATGATCTCGAAATCCTTCAGCGCGCTGACGGCGCTGTCCTGCGAGGCAAACGGCTGGTTGAAGACGGTGACGTCGACGCGATCCTCGATTTTGGACCAGTCCGCGAGTTTGAGCGAGATATTGAGATAGTCATCGAGAATTGCACAGCGTAGCCGCGTCATGGCGAGATCCATTTCTGTCGATCATGGGCGGCGTTTGATCCACGCCGCCTTTAAGGAGGGGCGCATGGTCGCGCGCGGCGCTTTTTCAGGCAAGCGCCCTCATCATCAAAATTGCAGGTGAAAGGCGTCGGAGCGGGGAAGGTCAGTTCGCCTTCCGGCGGGCGGCAGCCAGCTTGGCGCGGCAGGCCGGGCCCGGTCCGCGCATGTAATGCAGTTCCGGCCGGTAGGGGTTGAATGCCTTGGCGAGGAAATCGCTGAAGAAGGCGCGGATTCCGGCGAAGGGATTGGTGTGTCCGTCGCGGCGTTCTGCCGGGGAGGGAAGGGATGCCGAATCGATGCTCGCCATGACGAATCCTGCTTTTTTTCCGCGTCTTCTGACGGCGGAGCGCTTTTTGGAGGCGCTGGCAGGAGTTTCGGACGCAACTTATTAAAAGAAGGTTTCAATTGTCGCGATCCGTGTTCTTACTGGTGAACACTGGTGAACAGAGGGAAAACCGCACCCCGCGGGGCGGTTCAACGGTTGCCCTTTGGGGGCCGCGCCGCTACATGACGGCAAGCCAAACATCCTTAAAAATCCGTATTTCAGGGGCCCCGATGGCGCGCCAATTCGTCTACTTCATGCAGGGTTTGACCAAGAGCTATCCCACCCGCAAGGTGCTGGATAACATCCATCTGCAGTTCTATCCCGACGCCAAGATCGGCGTGCTCGGCGTCAACGGTTCCGGTAAATCGACCCTGCTCAGGATCATGGCCGGGCTCGACAAGGAATATAATGGCGAGGCATGGGTCGCGGAGGGTGCGCGCGTCGGCTACCTCGAGCAGGAGCCGCAGCTCGACGCCACCAAGACGGTCCGCGAGAACGTCATGCTGGGGGTGGCCAAGCAGAAGGCGATCCTCGACCGCTACAACGAGCTCGCCGTCAACTACTCGGAAGAAACCGCCGACGAAATGACCAAGCTGCAGGACGAGATCGAGGCCGCGGGCCTCTGGGATCTCGACAGCAAGGTCGACCAGGCGATGGACGCGCTACGCTGTCCGCCCGACGACGCCGATGTGACCAAACTCTCCGGCGGCGAGCGCCGCCGCGTTGCGCTCTGCAAGTTGCTGCTCGACCAGCCGGAGCTGTTGCTGCTGGACGAACCGACCAACCATCTCGATGCCGAATCCGTGTCCTGGCTCGAAGGCCATTTGCGCAACTATCCTGGTGCGATCCTGATCGTCACCCACGATCGCTACTTCCTCGACAACGTCACCAGCTGGATTCTCGAACTCGACCGCGGCAAGGGCATTCCCTACGAGGGCAACTATTCGTCCTGGCTGCAGCAGAAGCAGAAGCGGCTCGAGCAGGAGGGCCGCGAAGACGCCGCGCATCAGCGCACGCTGGCGCGCGAGCAGGAGTGGATCGCGGCTTCGCCAAAGGCGCGCCAAGCCAAGTCCAAGGCGCGTTACCAGCGCTATGAGGAGCTTCTGAAGCAGGCCAGCGAAAAACAGACGCAGACCGCGCAGATCACCATTCCCGTCGCCGAGCGGCTCGGCCAGAACGTGGTCGACTTCGAAGGGCTGACTAAGGCCTATGGCGATCGCGTCCTGATCGACAATCTCACCTTCAAGCTGCCGCCGGGCGGCATCGTCGGCGTGATCGGCGCGAACGGCGCCGGCAAGACCACGCTGTTCCGCATGATCACCGGCCAGGAGAAACCGGACAGCGGTACGATCGTGGTCGGCGAGAGCGTGCATCTCGGTTACGTCGATCAGTCGCGCGACGATCTCGAGGCCAAGAAGACCGTGTGGGAGGAGATTTCCGGCGGCAACGAACTGATCCTGCTCGGCAAGCGCGAGGTCAATTCGCGTGGCTATTGCTCTTCGTTCAATTTCAAGGGCGCCGACCAGCAGAAGAAAGTCGGCGCGCTGTCGGGCGGTGAGCGCAACCGCGTGCATATGGCCAAGATGCTCAAGTCCGGCGCCAACCTGCTTCTGCTCGACGAGCCGACCAACGACCTCGACGTCGATACCTTGCGCGCGCTGGAAGAGGCACTGGAGGATTTCGCCGGCTGCGCCGTGATCATCAGCCACGATCGCTGGTTCCTCGACCGCATCGCCACTCACATGCTCGCTTTCGAAGGCGACAGCCATGTCGAGTGGTTCGAAGGCAACTTCCAGGATTACGAAAAGGACAAGATGCGGCGGCTCGGCCAGGACTCCGTCATCCCGCACCGGGTCAAGTACAAGAAGCTGACGAGGTGAGATGACATGCGGTGGCGAACGCTCATTGTCATCGCGCTCGCCACCTTTTCTGGATTGCCGCCCGCCAACGCCGCGCCTGATCCCGCTTTCACGCAGTTCATCGCGTCGCTGTGGCCGGAAGCGCAGGCGCGAGGTGTGACGCGCGCCACCTTCGATCGCGAAACTTCGGGTCTCGAGCCCGATTACAAGCTGCCTGATCTGATCCTGCCGGGACGGCCCGCCACCGGCGCGCCGTCGCAGGCCGAGTTTGTGCAGGTGCCGGCCGATTATCTGAGGGAAGCGAGCATCGCCCGCCTTGCCGAGGAGGGGCAGCGGCTTCTGGCCAAGTATCGCGCAGCGCTCGATGGAATCGAGAAGCGATTTGGCGTGCCCGCTCCGATCGTGCTCGCGATATGGGGCCGCGAGACGGACTTCGGCCGCTACACGCTGCCTTACGACGGCCTGCGCGTGATGGCGACGCAGGCCTATGTCGGCCGCCGCAAGGATCAATACCGCGACGAATTCATCCTGGCGCTGAAATTGATCAGCGACGGCGAGGTGACGCGCAAGGATCTGCGTGCTTCGTGGGCGGGCGCGACCGGGCTGACGCAATTCCTCCCCTCCGAATTCTACAAGCACGCGATCGATTTCGACGGCGACGGCCACAAGGACATCTGGCATTCGGTGCCGGATGCGTTGGCATCCGCCGCCGAGCAACTCGTCAACAAGGGCTGGCAGAAGGGCGTGCGCTGGGCCTATGAGGTGATCCCGCCTGCCAATGTCGATTGCACGTCAGGTGTGCCGGAGGTGACGAAACCACTTCGCGAATGGCTGCGTGAAGGCTTCGTGCCGGTGCGCGGGCAACAATTGAGCGCGGCCGAGCAGGCCGAGGATGCCTCGCTGCTGCAGCCGGAAGGGATTTACGGCCCGTCATTTCTGGCCACGAAAAACTACTTCGTGATCAAGGAGTATAATTTCTCCGATCTCTATGTGCTGTTCGTCGGCCATCTCGCCGATCGCATGGTGAGCCCGCTTCCCTTCGCCACGCCCTGGTCGGCATCGACCCAGTTGCGCACCAAGGACGTCGAGGCGATGCAACGTCATCTCACGCGCATCGGACTCTACGCGGACAAGATCGACGGCAAGGCGGGGATGAAGACGCGCGCGGCGCTTGGCGCCTATCAGAAAAAGGCCGGCCTGAAAGTGGATTGCTGGCCGAGCGAGGCCGTGCTGCGTTCGATCGAGGCTGCGCGCTGAAACCCTGACGGGGCGTGCACCGACCCTCATGGTGAGGAGCGCGTCTTCGCGCGTCTCGAACCATGAGGCCCGACTGATGGCCTCATCCTTCGAGACGCGGCTTTTTTGCGATTACCAAACGGTTTGTTTCGCCGACGCCGCTCCTCAGGATGAGGGTCTGAAAATAAAAAACCCGGCCGCTTGGGCCGGGTTTTCGAAGATCAAGTTGTGTTCAGATCAATCGCAGTACTGAACGCGGCGGAAGCGCCAGTCGTAACCGTCCCAATAGCGCTCACGAACCCAACGGCAGGGCGGGCCCGGAGGGGCCACGTAAACCGGAGCCGGCGCCTGGCTGGCGGCAACCGCGCCGCCGACGATGGCTCCACCGACGATGCCGCCGGCAATTGCGGCACCGAGCGCGCGCTGAGCGCTGGCTGGGGTCGTGGTGAGCGCGCCGGCGACTGTTGCGACCGCAAGGAGCGCAGCAAATGTCTTCTTCATGTCTTGGACTCTCCTGAAGATGCGGCGCCTGTCAGCGCCATTGGTTAGGAAGCTTAAGATGATTCGTATGCCGAACCCGGAATTTACCCTGCCGCCAACGAAGCGCACAACGGCCAACCCAAAGTGAACGTCCGCTAGGACATTCGTTCTAAAAACGGTTTTTTCAGGCCTTTATTCCTGAGCGTTTTCTAAATCAGGCGGAACTGGCAGCCAACTCCGCCTGATTTAATGAAGATGAACAGCTTAGCCGCAAACCCGCACGCGGCGGATGCGCCAACCGTAGCCATCCCAGAAGCGCTGGCGCTGCCAATAACAGCCGTAAGGATCTCCTGCCGCCACATAGGCCGGGCCGCCATAGTAGGGATAGGGGCGGGGTCCGTAGTAGGGACCGGGGCCATAGTAGTAGGGGTTCGCGACAGCACTGCCGACGATGGCGCCGCCGATAATTCCGCCGGCAATCGCGGCGCCCAGGTAACGTTGGGCGTGGGCCGGCGCCGAGGCCGAGAAGGCCAGGGTGGCGACAGTGGCCAGTGCCACCAGCATTTTCCTCATGGCATCACCTTTCTGATTGAACACGAGACCGCGTTTCAAGCTGTCCGTGCATCAAACGTTCCATATTCCACTTGAATGATCAATGAACGGCGTCGTCATAATACCGGCCCAATCCGGCAGTGTTGCGAAACAATTGTGCAATGCACAATTCGAGGGATAACGCTTGTGAAAGACAAGCTGCTAACGCTGATCGTCGTGGTTGGGACGCTTGTCGTCTGCTGGATCGTATTGCGCGATCAGCACCCGAAAAGGCAGAGCCGCACCTCTGGCTATGACGGCTCGGGAGGCGCCGATGCCGGTGGCGAAGGCGGCGGTCACGGGTGGTTTGGTGATCACAGCCATTCCGGAGATCACGGCGGCAGCGGCGATGCGGGCGGAAGCGATGGTGGCGACGGCGAAGGGGGTGACGGCGGCGGGGGTGGCGGCGACTGAGGCATCAACGCTCGCGTCGGTTGATTTATTGCCGCGGCGCCTCTTTAGATTCATTCCAGTGTAAGCCCGCTATCAGTTTGGAATTGCTTCAAAACGCCGTTTTTCCTTTTGCATCTCATGCCGCCCTTCAATATTTGGAAGACAGTGCATCACCAACGGGCTCTCCGCTTTAATGATCGTCTGTTCTTGCAACGTGCTTAGCGACCAAGATGTCCGCAGTGCCGTCGAGAGTTCGCAACACCTTCCCCGCAACGCCAAGCAGATTTACGGCTGTCTCGGATGCAGTGCCGAGTGCGGCCGTTGCGCGCGCACCATCAAGACCATCATCGACGACGCGCTAGGCGCCTGTGCCAAGGCGTGCTGCACCGGCTGCCCGCACAGCCACAGCCACAGTCGTGGCCAAACGGACTCACACGCGCCTGCCGATTTCGCCATCGCGGCGGGCTGATAGCCTCATATCATATTGAATGATTGCCCCTTTTGCCGGCTCGGCAAAAGAGTTGCTCGCGTTCGAAATCTGATTTAGAAGTGTTCTAAATTACCGCGCGAGACCCGTCCGCGGTCTTTCAACCGGAGTGCACCATGCAGGGCGACCCAAAGGTCATCGACTATCTCAACAAGGGTTTGCGCCACGAACTCACGGCCATCAACCAATACTGGCTGCACTACCGGATCCTGAACAATTGGGGCCTGCTGGAGATGGCCAAGGTCTGGCGCAAGGAATCCATCGAGGAGATGGAGCACGCCGACAAGTTCACCGACCGCATCCTGTTTCTCGATGGCTTTCCCAACATGCAGGTGCTCGATCCCTTGCGGATCGGCCAGAACGTCAAGGAAATCATCGAGTGCGATCTGGCGGCCGAGCACAGCGCGCGCAACCTCTATCAG
>Ga0210383_10000709_pt1 | contig 30381 bp, 29 predicted proteins | sample IncBWC14OmetaG_FD_160072 | JGI IMG/M metagenome (GOLD analysis project Ga0210383, IMG submission 160072) | Forest soil microbial communities from Barre Woods Harvard Forest LTER site, Petersham, Massachusetts, United States - Inc-BW-C-14-O ... | reverse complement strand
GCCCGGTGAGCGGGAAGGCCGGATTTTCGACCGGCTGCGGATAGACCTGGAAGTCCTCGCGCAAGCCCATTTCGAGCGTCAACTTCGGCAAAGCACGGAAGGTGTCCTGCACATAGAATCCGTAGTACGGTACAGAAAAAGAAAAGGTCGGATTGCCCGAAGACTGGCTGAAGACGTTGTATTGGCCAAGCGCAAAAGCTTCCAGATTCGAAAATTCGTAACTGCCGAGGAACGACCCGCGGTCGACGGCCTCGTTCGGGTCCGCGCCACCATCATTGTTGTCCGAGTCCCAGGCGCGTGTCATATCGAAGCCCAACTGCAAGGTGTGTTTGCCAATGACGTAGTCAACCCGGTCGGACAGAGAGTACTGTCTTTCAAAAACCCTTCCCACAGAGAAAGGAGCGTTGCCGAGAATGAAAGCGGCAGGGCTATCCAGAATCAGTGTGGGGATGTTTGGAGCCAACCCAGTCGGTGTCGAGATCTCGTTATCCTGCGAAGTGCCTGCGTGAAATTCGTTCAGTAGGCTGGAGGAGAACGTGTGCGTCCATCCCAGGCCCGCCTGAAAGGTATGCACATAGGCGTTGGCCAGCGTTTGCGTCCCGTAATTTCCCACGGTAGGGTCGGTGATGACACCTCCTGGCGAGTTGAACCGGTTTAGATTCAAGCTGAGGAACAGGCCATCGCGCGAAGTGGGCTGGTAGTCCAGCCGGGGAGTAAGCACCCAGTCGTCGCGCTTTCTTGCTTTGGTGCCAAGATTGGAGTTGAGCGCGTTCAGAGTGTTTGACACTTGCTGCAGGTATACCGGATTGCTCGGATCAGGCGCAGTGTCGCCGCCCGGTACCGGCAAGGGCCCGTTCGGCGGAGGCAGAGTCGTCCCAGCCGGAATGCCGAAGTTATCACTCAAGAAAGAACCTAAGTTCGCGGGCGTCGTCGCCAACGCCGTGTTAATGACAGAAATCGGATTGTTCCGCAGTTGTTGCTCATAATCCACGAAAAACCATAGACGGTTTCGCACGATCGGCCCGCCCACTCCGGCGCCGAATTGCTGCAAAGCATCCTCCGGCTTAGAGAATCCGCTGGCTTTGTCGAGGGCGTCGTTGGCTCCCGTCGCGGAGTTCCGGTTGTAATAGAATGCACTGCCATGGAACGCGTTGCTTCCTGAACGGGTAACGGAATTGACGAAGCCTGCTCCACCTCCATAGACTGCCGAGTACGGACTCACCGAAACTTGGAACTCCTGGATCGCGTCCTCGCCATACAGGTACGGGATGCGGTAACGGCCGATAATGTCGGCGAAGTAGTTGCTGGTGGCATTGGATCCGTCCACCGCGAAGGCGTTGGAGCCGTTTCCGTTGGCGTATCCGGTATCCTCTCCGCCCTGTTGTCCGGCAATGCTTACCAGACCGGTGTCGCCATCGTAGCTGGCATTCGGCGTTAGCGTAGTAAAGTCGGTGTACTTTCGTCCGTTGAGCGGCAATTCCTCAATAAACGAATGCTCGAGCACCGTGCTGGCAGAGGATTCTTCCGGTCGCAACAGCGGCGTCGTCCCGATTACTTTCACCGCGTCAGCGCTGGTTCCCACCTGCAGCACGACGTCCAGTGACGTTGAGTTTCCCACCAGCACCTGCACCAAGGCTTGGACATCGCGAAAACCTTTGAGACTTGCCGCGATGGAATAGGATCCCGGCGTGAGCACCGGAAACCGGTAAAGGCCCGCATGGTTTGTCTGGGCCAATTGTTGCACGCTGGTTGCGAGATTCTGCAGCAGGACAGTCGCCCCCGGCACCTCCGCTCCGCTCTGATCGGTGACCCTGCCGCCGAGCGAGCCCGTCAACACCACGTTCTGGGCGGTCAGCAATGCGCAGCCCGCCAGGATAACGAAAACGCTGCATAACGCCAGGCGACTGATCACGTGCAGCGTTTTCCCGCTTGACCGAATGACAAGTTCCCTTCTCATCTCGCTTCCCCCTAAGAAGTGGGCACCGTCGCGGAGAACCATCCCGGTGCAGATTTGGAGATTCCGCTTTGCTTCTTGCCGCATCCACTCCTGCCAAGTTCGCTCCGGACTCTTCGCCGCTCTATTTTCTGGTGCATTGAACCGGTAAAAAATAACAGCCACCGCCTGCTACTACCAACGAATCGTACCTGTACGTTGCAAGCGCAGTTAGCTATACGGTATTTCTGGGCGGGTGTCGGCGGACATTGTGACGACAACGGCCCTCGCCCTCTTGAATGACGAACAACTGACAGGGTGGACCGCTGCGGTACTGCAGAACGGCATATCTCTAGAAAAAACATGATCTAGGCTTATGTGTACTACTTTGCAGTCGTTGTTAAGACACCATGAATTCTTTAGGCTGGTCATTGACTCAAGGCGCCTCCAACCTTAAAGTTGCTTGTTCGCGATAAAGGTCGCTTGGTATCGAAAATGTTCACACGTCGTTCCTTCTTCGAAACTACCCTCTGGACCCAGCTTGGACCGCTGGAGCAACAAGTCCTCCGGGCGGTATGGGGGCGAGGAACTGCCACCGTTCATGAAGTGCGAGAGGATGGCACGATCTGGCAGACGTATACAACGATCATGACGACGATGGACCGTCTTTTTAAGAAAGGACTTCTCGACCGCGCTCCGGACGGAAGGGCGTTTCGCTATTCGGCCCGGTATGGCCCGAGGGACCTGCAGAGCATGACTCCGGCCAACAGTATCAAGCAGATTCTGGGCTCTGACTATGCCTTACTGCATCTTTCGTATTTTGTGGAGGCGGTCGGCGCACACGACGTAAGACTGCTTGAGGAGTTGCAGGCTCTGGTCGAACGTCAGCGCACACAACTGAGGAAGGGAGAGCAGAAGTGACATTTGCCGCACGGGGGATTCTCGTTTCGCTTGCGTTTTTCGCTGTTGTGTACTGCCTGGTATCCTCGCTGGTGGTGCTGGCTTGGGAGGGCATCCGGCGCACGGGCTGGAAATCCTCGTCGAGTTCCGCCAACTTGCTGTTCGGACTGCGGATCGTACCGTTTGCCATCTCGGTGTGTGTCAACGTGTTCTTCGCCTTTCCGTCATTCTGTCTGATGGAGCGGACATCGCTCGACGAGGATACGGGAACGTTTATTCTCGGTTTGTGTTCGCTACTGATCCTGGGAGCCGGCTTGGTGCGGGTGCGGTTGGCTGAAGCGAGAACGACGCGCGCAGTGACTCGGTGGCGATTGTCGGCGAGCAACAGCGAGGGCGGCGCGATCCACCCGACGATAAAGGCTTCAGTCGGAGCCCCCCCTCTGATTCTGGTCGGCATTCGGAAACCCAACGTAATGGTCTCCGATATGGCGGCAACCATCCTTAGTGACGACGAGCTACTGGCAGCGGTCCGGCACGAGTTAGGGCACATGCGGTCATGGGACAACCTAAAGAAGGCTCTAATCAGTGCGACTCCGTTTCCCGGAATGAGTAGCCTTGAGCGTGCGTGGCGCGAGGCGGCCGAACTGGCAGCGGATGACTCGGCGGTGAAGAATCGTCAGGAAGCGCTCGATTTGGCTGCAGCGTTGATCAAACTCTCCAGATTTTCTCAGCAGTGGGCCGAGCCTGCGCTTGCGACTGGGTTTGTCACCGGAACATCTTCGGTTGGCGTGCGCGTAGAGCGCCTGATCGACTGGCACGTAGCTAGTCGACGCCTACAACGCACATGGCCTTGGACTATTCTTGTACTGTTTACGATGATAGCCGGCATCGTCGGCAAATATGGAGTAGCCCTGGCCATTACCCACCGGCTGACTGAACTCCTCGTGCCGTAGAAGAACGCCCTTGAACGAATCGCCCGATGTTGCAGTTTGCGCTCAAGGTCACGTTTGCGGAAGAACCTCTATTTCCGACCCTTCGAGATAGTTCAAAACCCGATGGCCGCACGCGGCTCGCATTGTCTAAACGCGATGTATTTTATCGGGTTTAAAGTCATGGGCACTTACGACCAGCAGGAGGCATGGTCCCTACGCTGCTGCTCCGCCACGCTGCCACCATTCTTCGCAACGGGCCGCGCGCCTGTAGGCTCGTTCGATGATCGGCACTAGCCGTTCCGGCAGTTCGCTCTTCATCACGTATTCATCCACTAACCACAGGATTCGCTCTGGCATCTCGGAGTACGCTGAAAGCAGGATGATCGGTAGATTGGGAAACCGTTGCTTGACAAGGCAGGCTAGCGCTTCCGCGTCCATGCCTTCCTGTTTGTACTCCAGGAGAACCGCGACCGCGGACGTTTCCTCCAATATCTTTATCGCGGTGTAGCCGCTCGACGCGACCTTGACGCGATAACCATGAGATTCTAGAGTTGCTTTGCGAAGATCCAACACTTCTGGACGGTCATCGATGCACAACACAGTAGGGAAGTCCATTGCCACATTTCCACATTTCCTCTAAATAGTTACGGCTGCACTTAGCGCGCCGTTGCTCGACGTACATAACACACAAAGCACAACACGCCCGCCATGAACTGGCGAAGCATAGAAACGGCTCGACACAACATTAATTCACACATCAAGGCGCAACGGACCGTTGCGGGTGCTTCATCTTAAGGTCAGCCCGTCGCAGTAGCGTATTTGGTATGATCGCGCGGCTCTAGATTCGGTTGCATTTCTCTGCCGCAGATGACTCTGGCCGCAGCCGAGTTCTTCGGCGCTCTTTTCTGCACGTGTTGCCCAAAGGCCTCCGTCCGCATCCGCCACTTTGGCCAGAGCACCACGTCACCTTGCAAGCCCTGGTGGATGCAGGCAAAAACGAAGTTCACGTCGTATCGCTCAAAATGGCGAGGAATAGGATGTAAATGCAAAGCGAATCCGAAATAAATAAGGACGGGAGAGTTATCTCGCGCCCTTATATTTCGTAACCTGTTTACTGTTGTCCGCTTGACGACTGGGTTGCGGCCGCTTCCCCGAACACCAGAGCTTGCTTGCCGCCCGCGAAGTCCACTTCATCCAGAGTCTTCACGTTGTTCACTGTGCGCATCGTGATTGCATTGGCGCGTAGGCTCGTGCCCTGCCCGAGCTTCGCCGGAACCGTGGCCACAACGTTCTTGCTCTTCAGGATCTTAACCTGCACATCCGGGCCGTTGCCATCCCACTGCAGCGTGTAGTCGCCCGGCTTTAGGTCGGTCGTGCCTACCTGCACTGAATCCGAGAGCGTAATCCGCGTCTCATTTTTATCCTTCGCGAAAGCGTTCAGGGACAGGCCGGAGGCCAGAACCGCTACGATAGCAATGTACTTGCCAGTCTTCATGAATATCTGTCTCCTTAATAATAGTTTTCTTTGTTACGTAGTTTAGGCACACGTCCACTCGCGCATACGAGCGGTGACATTGTCAAATCGGGCTCTGCTACGTGTTAGACGCGTGGCCTGCCGCAAAGATTCGTTAAAGTCTCGCTAATCCGGAGCAGCTATTCTTAGATCGGGCCCCACTCCCAAATTGAGCACACGCTTCCGCGGCAGAAGCCTCCCGTCGCGGGTCGCTGGCAGGCGCCTGGGGCAGGTTGAAAGTGCAGAAACTAGCCTGGGATCGAGAATGCGGTGTCGAGAGGCTTCGGCTTCGGAAGAATTGGAGAACCCAGCTCCGTCTCTGGCGCGGATTCTCCAACCCTCATGTGGTGTCACGCTGGAGTAGCGTAGCCGATATGCCTTCGGGATGGCTTGCGCAACACAAAATCGGCAAGCTCCTCAGGCTTGTCCCATTCTTGGGTGTACCTGGCTCCCCAACTCAAAAAGGCAGCCATGAAGTCCTCATCTTCCAGATTGAGAAGCACGGTATAGAGCTTGTTTACTATCTCTTTCATCAGGCGCTTCATCTCTTCGTCGCTTATGCGGGATAGTTCACGCCACGGGATTTCACGGTCAGGCGTGACAGCCTTCACGTCGGAATAGTCTCCGGCCTGCGAGTACGCACCTTTGCCGCAATGCAATTCTTCGATAAAGCCGTTGCGCACGCACGCCAGCGCAAGCGCTATGGCAAAGTGTTCTGCGCTTTTTTTATCCATACCCGTAGCAGTACCAGAGGGATAATTTCATAACAAGCAGAGCGACGCCAGCGCGTTTTCCACAAATCCTGCGAGTACAATGAATGCATCATGAGCAGCCATAATGTTGAAGCCCTCTCTGTTCTGGAAACCTGTGCGCGCATCAAGCATCTTGGCTATGGTGAGTCCGCGCGCGTCCGGCTGTACGGCGAGGAATTTGAAGTACTTTCCGATCCATTTCCCGAAGCGGGCGGAATCGCCGTTAGGGTCAAAACGAAAAAAGATTCGAACATGCGCGTGTTGCGCCTTCCCTCGACGGTTCTGCAGAGCGTGAGAGGCCGGGGCGCTCGCGCAGCTTGACCCGAGCCAACGGCAGTATGGCAGTGACGGTGGAGATGTACCACACCGGCGATCCCGCTGTGCGCAGCGAAGTCGTTGCGGTGCTTGAGCATGTGTTCGCCGATCGGCCCGGAGAGTGGCGGGTCTCGATTATTGGGTCTCAGGCGAACGACCGGTGGGAGATGAAGATTACCGGCCCGAAGGGATTTGAGCGTTCGTATACGTTGGAAGGCAGTTCCGGGAACATCGGCCGGAAGTGATTCGGGTTTGTGGGGAAGATGATCTCCGCCACCAACCCTAGTCGCTGATACATTCTGTCATCGTCGAAAGTCATCCAGCATCGGACGCCGCGAAAACAGAACCCCGCGCGGCCCTTTGCGTTCCTCCCGCTTTTGAGAATCCACCGTTGCAGGTCTTTCCCAACCGCGCGACGAAAATATGTGCCGCGTCGAAGGGGCTGCAAGCCAGTCGTCAAGGCTGTGCCGTCTGCCGGATTCCTCAATCAGGGTCACTGTGCACCAGCGCTCGCCCATGGCCCTGTCTGCTACACACAGCGAGAGTCAAGCGGCCATCCGGAGAAGCACAACTGATGCGTCCGAAAAACGGGGGAGCGCTCTTCACATGGGAACCCGATGCCAACAGATTTCGCATCTCGACTAGGAGAGTAAATTCGCACCACCCTCTCAAAAAGCATTCATTAAGGCATTGTGGCGAGCTGCATCAGCTTCTTGGTCGGATACGCCAACGTAAGCCATTGTCGAATTAATTGAGCGATGCCCCAGGGCCCGCTGCACTTTCGCCAGATTCACATCCCGGCGAACCAAGTGCGTAGCGAGGGCATGTTTTAAGACGTGAGGATGGCTCTTGTGATCAGGCAAGCCTGCGTCACGAGCGATCTGACGGAATATCCGATAGAACTGTGTGCTGGTAAGATGGCTGCCTTTCTGTGACGTAAACAAGGCATCTCCGCAATCAGTAGGGCGAACGGCAAGCCATTCCTTCAGCGCTTTGACCTCGTCTAACAGCGGTATACCACGGTGCCTTTCTAGTTCCTGGATCGTGAACAGACTTCCCTTCAGCCGTTGGATGGACAACACACTGCCGCGCATATCTAGGTCGGTGGTCTTCAGTCCACAGGTTTCAGCGGCTCTGAGACCGTGACTGTAGGTCGTTAGGATCATGGTCCAATCACGGATAGATTTCGCCTTCGCCGTCCGCAGAACGGACAACAGCTCATCTTCGGTCAGAAAAGCAAAGCCCTTATTTCTTGCCACGAGTATCATTCTCTATCCGGGGGCGGTTCCAGTAAGGTGATTTACAAGCGGCACAGGCAATCGGCATTGGTGTCATCCATTTGTTGCCGTCCTGCACAGGCCTCGGAATCCAGGTATTGCCACACCGCTCACAGGTGCATTCGATGGCTTCGAATTTGACGGTCCGAATCATACTTACTAGCAACCTAAGTGTATACCAAGATATATAACGTGTCTAGTACCATAGAAGTTCTGTTATCAGTTACTTAGAGGGATACATTAGTATTCATACATTTTTAGCTAAAGGCAGGTTGATTTAAGCCAGTCCCACTGACCTCGAAGGACTTGGATGCGATTCAGAATGTACGGAAATAAACCTAATCTTACATTCTGCTCAGAGCAGCCGTGGCCGAAACGCTTTGATTGCGTCCTGAGGCTCAGAGGCCAGTCGACCTCATTCAAGAATCGAAAACCAGCCGGTGATTTAGTTTAAACGCCCAGATAGGGCGTGGGTGGTCAGGTTGTTCATTCGTCGGGTCTGGCCAGCGTGCCACCCACATCCACGGCTCCCACAAGTCTAACAATCCGACTTCGGCTGGCTGCGCAATACGTTCGCCTTGGAGTCGAGGTCATCCTTTCGGAACGGGCTGTTTTGAGACGCCGCTCGGGACACCAGAAATCTCTCACAACAGAAAATCCTCATGTGCGGGGCATGTGCCTATACTAAACAGACAGTAGAGCCCGGCTCGAAATTGGAGGATAAACTCAGTCGCCGGAAGAGGATTACAAAATGGCATCTACTAACATTTCCACTCCCTCACTCCAGTCACACATTGATACTGGGAACACTAATTCAAACCCGAGGTGGCGGGAGGCCGCACTAGCCGCCACTACACGTCTGGCCGGCCGTCAGGCAAGATTCACCTCATACGACGTTTTGCAAGAGCTTGCTAAAACGGACATCACGACCCACGATTTGCGTTCAATAGGCGGTGTTATGCAGGAGGCTCGTGATCTTGGACTCATTACAAGCATGGGCCTCGTTAGAAGAAATAACAAAAATACTCGTGGGGCAACCACGTTGTGGGAGTCAAGGATCTATCAGTCCACTCCAACAGCACACGCAAACAGCCAACCTAGCGAAGAGACCCAGCCTCAGTAAGCGTCGGTGCTGCTCCGCTTAGCTCTGATCTTCAGCCATCGGCCTGGTAGCTTACCTAGCGTATGGGCCAAGCCGATGGCGAAGCGACAACTTGACTGCAGATGACACAGCGAATGTGCTCTTGTATCGTAGTGTGCCTTCAATCTCGATGAATTTCATATCCTCATAGGAAAAGGTCATGACTCAATCCCAATCTTCACAATCAACGGGACAGTTGGTTTCCTACCGTCCTCAACAACAACATGCAGGAATGTTCCTCTCAGGCTTTGATTGGAGGCTCTACGGCACTGGTACATTTTGTCAGATGTCCAGAGATGATCATGAAGCCGAGATCTACCTCAACAGGTTTGTTCGACAGCTTGGTGATTCACTGCATTTTCATCAGAAGGAAATCGCTTATTACGGCGCTCTTGAGGATAGAACCCCTGGTTTAGGCGGGAGGCCTGTTCGGAAGCACTGGCACTTGCTTCTGGCCTGTCCTGACAACCCCTACCTGCTCTCGTCGAGCAAGCAGCTTTGGCAAGCGTCAAACGGATGGCTAAAGATCCAACCCTAGGATCGAGAGCAGTCGGCTGGCTATTACCTCAACAAGCTCATTGCAGATGGTGCGATGTCTTACGAACGTAATCTCGAAACCCTAACCTATTCAGGCCCCTCTGATCTGATCGAAGCCTGCAAAAACAACCCGGATGTGAAGGATGATTTGAAGGACAAAACGTTTGGCGAGTACCTCGTACATCGCTAATCGTGACCAGTCCTCAGGCTGCGTAGGCAGGGGGGCACAGTACGCTCTCGTCCACCGTCTCATTTCCGATGTCAAGCGACATAAACAGAACCTTCGTCGCCTCACCATAGCGAGGGCCCACGTATCCTTCTGCCCCACGCAACAGAATCGATGGCTTTGCATCCTGCTCGCACTCGCAGCAATATGTACATTCAAAGCCCACTATCGAAAGTGCTCTTCATTGTAGAATGCCCTCAGCTTATGAAGGTACTCATCGGAAGAAGGCATAAGTCGGAATCTCCTCTTATTCAAATACCGCAACGATTGCATTCGATAGGCCGCTGGAGTGGTCAGCAAGGGCTCCCGATCAAGCTCTCCCGAGAGCTCTCCCCCTGTTCTCAATTTCTACACGAACCAGAGAGTACCCCCCAGATAGGTCCGCCACCTGCGAATAATCAGCAATGTCGCCGAAGGTCAATCTCGAAAAGTGCATAAGATCAGCGAGCCGCTTATCTGGGCGAAATGCCGTGGCGGTTTGATATCAGGAAAAACCCGTTTTTGTTCCACGATACAATGCTGAAACTCATTCATTCTGACAACCTCGAATACAAGGAACCGACTAAGGCTGCGTGAGCCTCAGAGATTGCAAAACGGGTTTCCCTTCATCACAAAGATTGACTGAGGTACGCGTGACAGTTTGCCAGCGTTTTCTTCTGAGAGGACTCCCACACCTGTAACTGTAAAGACAGCATCGTCGTCAGAAGTTAAGCCCCAATCTATTTCCTGCCCCGCTCCTATCGGGCTTTGCGGGGCCAATAAGACCAAGGCAGTGTTAGGACTTCCCGACTCTCGGAGCTGCTTTTGAGCGAAATGCGGCATTTGTGGGTCTTCCAGACATCGATTTGCTAATCGTTCGGCGGCAACGTAGTCTCGCGCTTTGAACCACAGGGCAACGGCGCTTACGGCGGTTATGCCACGAGTGCGGAGTTTTTCCTGGGGTAGAGCATCGAGTGCGGCTGACTCCTCCGTCGCCGCCCGTGCGAAAAGATCTTGGGCACGTACGATGTCACCTGTTCGATTTGTTGCGTCGGCCTCGATTGCTAGCCGTTCGCTCAGCGAATGGTGGTCATCCCAGCTCACGATTCCTCCTGTACGTCCTCCACGATCAGCAACTTTGCGGAGAAGCCAATGACGCCTGCGAGCGCGGGTAAGCTGCTATCACCCCGCTGCGCCTGTGCCACCTTTTCGGTGAGCCTTCTACGAACGTCCGGATAATCACCGGCACTAACGCCAGACACTTCGAGGCGGAGGCAGTCTTCGAGGTCGGTTTGCCCTGAACCTGGTGGCCCAACATAGTAGTCAGAACCGGTACCTGTTTCAGCACGCCTGACTGCAACGAGACTGCGGAGCAATTCAACTCCAGCAATGACACAGCAGTATGCGCCATTGCGGGTTGTATCTGTGGCATTTGCCCAGGCACCCAGCATTCGAGCGTCCGGTGTCAACCACCGAAGTTGGGCAGTCATTTCAGCACCGCTGTCAGACAGTGTAATTTCTAGTGGAGAGGCGTGAAAACGGTTAAGACAGACGGAGGCAGCTTCTTGGTAGGACGTGGCAAGCGCCTGGGTGAGACCCCGGTGTCGCTCATGCATTTGGTCTATCCTCAGGCTGGATCGAGTCACAAGGCGTCGGGCTCTCCTTTTCGTTGGCAAAGAAGCCGATCAAAATTGTCGGGGAAAGGAAGTTGCTTCATTACGCTTCTCGGGGTAACGCTAATTGGCATAGTACGCTTATGCTCCCTTCCTTCTAATCCAGCACGGAAATAGTGGGTCCAGAAAGAAATAGCTGCCCTTGTAGCGATCCAGGATATCTCTTGAATCAAGCGATTGGAGAGCCTTCTGAACAGAAGAGGCTGGTCCGAGCCGAAACTCTTCGCGTACAGCCTGGGAGTAGATTTCAGAGGCTCCGCGGTAGGCGACCGCTTGCAGCGCTGCGCGCTGCCGCGCCGAAAGCTGTTCCCAGAGAAGTTCGTAATAAGTGGATTGGCTCGTAACCAAACTCTCGATGACAGAGTTCACGTCTGACAGAGCGAGTTGACGGGTGTCCTTCAATTCGGCGTAGTCCCAAAGCTCATGTGCGATGCGCTGGACGTCATAAGGAATCAGATCGGCGGAATTCAATAGTGTTTCGAGAGCTGAACTGTCGAGTGTCCTGCCCCTCTTGCGAAAGTGCCGAGTAATAAAGTCCTTCCAGTCTTGCGCCGGGATCTTGTCCAGAAACATCTGAGGACCGGCTTTATGAAAAGGTCTTTTGGCGGAGAGCATTTCCTCCATCAATGATGGTTGAGATCCCGCGAAAACATACCCTACCTCTCTCTGCTGCTGAACTTGGTTCCGTATAGCGTTTTCGACCGAGCCGCCATTGAACTGCGAGATTTGCTGGAATTCGTCAAGGCATATTGCCATCCGGAATCCGGCATTCTTAGTCAGCTCGCCGGGAAGGGCAAAAACGTCGGGTGCGATTGGGTTGGGGTCGTATCCCGATCCTTTGCCCAAGGATACACTGACCTCCCCGGTAGTCATGTTGTAATTGATGTCGGGTTTTACTTGGCGGCCAAATCGAGACACCCAGTTTTTCACGCGATCCCATGGGCCAGCGGCGCGCAACACTTTCTCAGCAAATTTTTCTAGAAATTGAGCGTAGCTGGAGTAGCTGCTCACCGTCAGACTGACGGTGTGAATGTGTCGTTTTTTCAATTTGAGAAGGGCCACAGAAACGAGCGAACTCTTGCCAAAGCGTCTCGGAGACAACAAGAAGACTTTTTGACCGTCTGCTAGATCCCGGACAAGTCGGTTGAGTTCGTCAGTTCGGTTGACGAAATTGGCATCGTCAATGACCTCGCCGAAGACGAAGGGGTTCTCCTGGGATGCCATATACGCTAATCAGCGTAACGCTAAATGGCGTAATACTGCAAGTGTTCGAGTCTGCATTGATTGCGCCGATTGGCGTAACGCCAAATGGCATAATGTAATCTCCGGCACGGACTGAAAGGTAGTTTCTCGGGGAGACGCGGCAGGCTCAGGCCGCACCCCTCGTAACCTGAGATCGTTATGCAGATACCGACCCTGAAACTGAAGCCACCGCCACCGTATGGCGATTTGAGAGAATTGGAAACGACTTTCGCAACACTTATTCCAGTTCTGACACCGCAGCTTGCATCGCTCCTTGGAAAGCGCACACCCAAGTCAAGTAAGAAAGACGCTAGGGCACTCAAAAGGAGGCTGCATAGGTTTCTGTTGACCAGTCGGCCATATTTGCTCGGTCTTCAGGCCTTGAGGCAAGGTCCTGATCACCACAAGTGTTCCTATGCTCTCTTAGAAGGGTTGCTCAAGGAGCATTTCCGCGCTGTAGGGAAAAGAATCTCCGATAACCAAGACGCCTTTCAAGTGTTGCTTAAGGAAACAGAACGAACTGTACGTTCACCAAGAACAATCGCGAGCCGGTTTCCGGCGTATTCCGTGACTAAGAAGGCGGTGTACGAACTTCTGCTCTCGCTCTACCAGCGACTGAACCCCTTGGAAATCAACCAACAATTGGAGGAATGGTACGCTTCAAAGAGCTGTAAAAAGTATCTTCATTCTTGCTTGATTTGGCCCACTCTCATCCGCAAATCCAGGCAGTCTAAACCCGCGCGGCTGACATTGAGGTTAGCAGATCAACTCTCAGAAGAATATCGGATGGGATGTTCGTTGATGGAAGATCGCCTGCGGCTTCTCGTTTGGCTCGATGAAATCGCTAAAGGGACGGGCAGACCGTGGATTGAGCAAGAAAGCAGAAACCTATTTCAACTTCTGGAAGCAGCAACGATAAGCAGCAGGCTGACCTGGGTACCACCCCTCATAGATCGTCACGTTCGCAATGCGCTCGCGCACGGCCAGCCGGAACTGAACTTGGATGCCGCGGAGTGTCGCTTCCACGATCGAACTGCCAGTGTGACTTGGAGCATGAACGAATTCTTTGAAAAGACCAAACAGCTAACTCTAGCGATGCGTGCGCTGATGGAGTTGGAGCCCCTAATGCAGATGCTTCAAACGCAATCACTAGTCACTACGCTGTGGCAGCAAGCCTCTGGGATAATTAGAAATCCTTGGAATGGACATATGATCTGGTCAATTGGTGACGTTGAAAAGACTCTCTTAGGCCAGAGTGCATCTGTTTCAGCCCTGCCCCCTGACGAGGTCGTCGCTGCCGTGAATCGGGTTGAAAACGTACTCGGCCACGACTGGATTCTCGCTGAGAGAGCGACCGGAATCGCCCCGGCAATGGGAATAATCGGAATGGGACTACGGTTGGCTGCTCTCGACGATTTAGCCAACACGGAAACTCTTGTTTCGAATCTTCGCCAGAAAGATCAGAATGCCGAGGCAGAACTCACGGCCCTCTGTCTGATTCGCGGGCGAAATTCCTCACTAGAGCTTGAACTGGAACCCGCCGTCGGAACCCGGAAAGCAGATTTCCGTGTCCGCAAGGTAGGGCAAAGCCTGTGGACCACAGTTGAGGTCACCCAGGCGACGACATCAGAGTATCAACAACACCTGCTGGACATTCTTCATAAGATTCTAGATGCCCTAAAAGAGAGCAAGTCCCAATTCTCGCTGGACGTAATCTTTCGCCGAGAGCCTAGGGAGGCAGAAATCACATCTTTACGTTCCGAGCTACCGCCTTTCTGTGTTCAATCCGGGCAACAGCAGGTGACACTCCCAGATGAATTGGGCTTTATGCTTCTCAATCACACGCCAATTTCGCAAGGTCAAAGGATCGAGATGGCTGGCGTCGGACCGACCATCGGGATCATGATGTTTGTCGGAGGCGGGCCGGGTGGTGGGCCTAATCACAAAGTGTCAGTCCAAATCCCGTTCACCGATGAGAGAGCCGAAGAAATCCTTAGGAAGGAGGCGAAACAGCTCCCTAAAGATGGGATCGGATTGGTAATGATTAATGCTTCGGGTGGAGCAGGCCGATTCCAGCCGTGGGCTTCTTTGATTAGCAAACGTTTGCAACCAAAGATTCACACGCGAGTGAGCGGCGTGTGCTTATTTGAAGGGTCGATGGTACCCAATGGTCCTCAATACGATTGGCTTGTGCAGACAAAACTGGTTGTCAACGACCATGCCGGGTTCCAGTTGCCATCCTGGATTCAAGCCACAATCAAGGAGGCAGGCGAGCAATTCGAACAAGCGCTGCTCAATAAGGCCGGTTGACAACTTACCGCCTTGTGGTCTTCGCTGTCGTGCGGCGAGAACATGCGGGAGCCAGCTTGTGAATTTTTGCTCAAGTTTTTGTTCAAAAACTTGGGTCCAATCAGGGTCCAATAACGCTTCCTGAGTGCTACTTTCGGCTCCAAAATGGGCTGTCGGTGCCGTCTAGTTTCAATCAGTTACGATTTGTTAAGTCCCTTTCACGGCGGTAGCCTGCGTGGTCGGGATCGGTTGTCGAAACGAGTCAGTTGAAATCCGACCCTGCCTATTGCTAACTCGAAGCCATGTCGAAATTGAGGCAAATCTCGGCAGGCTCAGATTTGTACAACTTGGCTCCATTTTGGCTCCAATAAAGAAGACAAAGTCAGGCAGGAAATGGACGCTATACCTAGCAGAATCAACAGATAGCTCTGGGTGACTACAGCCCTGAAAAGGCTGGCGTCGGCGGTTCAACTCCGTCCCTGGCCACCACATTTCAAAGGACTTAAGCCCAACCCAGGAAAATTTCTCAGCCCATGCTCAGCCCACGATTCCGGGCGATGTGCTCAATTGACTACTTCGCTGCTCGATTGCAGGATGGCTTCAAGCATCTGTCCTTGAGCCGCCATCCGGTCTTCACTGATGCTGTGAGCATAGAGTTGAAGAGTTGTTTTCACGTCCGAATGCCGTAGCAGAGCTTGCACGGTCTTCGGGTCAGTCTTGGTTCGTATTAAGAAGGATGCAAGGCTGTGTCTCAGGTTGTGGAACCCGAATCGCACCTTCGCCCCTTTTACTAAAACCCCGGCTTTGACCGCTGCGGGCCGAAGATGAGACTCAACCAGCATGTTGGCGACCCGAGGTTGTTTTCCTTTGCACTTGAAGGACGCGAATACCCAATCTCCAGATTCGGAGAAAGAGGTCGTGTTCTTCCATGCCTGCATGAACTCGGCGAGCAAAGGATGGAGCGGCACCGGAGCGTGCGAAGCTTTGCTCTTCGGTACTCCGACTTGGCCACATGTCCAGGTACGGCGAACGTGAATCTGCGATTGCTCGAAACTCACGTCATGCCACTGCAAGCCCAAGCATTCTGAGATGCGCAGTCCCGTGGCAGAAGCCAGCAAAGTAAGCGCGCGTTCTGGCTCTTGCAAGTGCATGAGCACATCAAACGCCTGCTTCGGAGTCAGAATCATCGCTTCATAGCCGCTGGTAGTCTTGCAGCGAACGAATCGCATCGGATTTGCTTCCTGAGTTCGGGGAATCAGCCCGTAGCGTTGCCCGTGCTTGAAAACCAGACTCATCACCCTTCGTATTTTGTCGAGCGTGGGATTTGCCAGATTTTCTTGCTGTTTCAGAGCCTTCAGCCAATGTTCTATTTCAAGCGGCTCCAGACTCAGTGCCGCCCGTTTGCCCCACCTATCGATGCAGCGATTCTTGAGGATGCGTTTGTAGCCTGCAATCGTGGTGTGGGATTTTGGGTCGGCGGTTTCGGTTTGCTCGCCCAGTTCGTGAGCCATAAAGTGTTGGGCGAGGTGAGAAAACGTCATGCGTACTTTAAAATCTGGTCCGTTGAGTTGTAGATGCTGCCGCTCCACTTCCGCCCATGCCGCCGATTCGGTGGGGAAGTCATGCACAAGACCAACCGGGATCTTATGCTCGACCCTCCGCCCATCGGACATTCGGGTTACGTAGTAGCGCAACACCCAGTTTTGTCCATTCTTGCGGGATTCAATCCGCAAACTTCCACGTTGAAACCGCGCCATACTAGATCGTCTCCTGTCTTGGCGCGGGAGACTGCCGTGGGTAGTCTACACTGCGTGCGCGGAGGGAAGCGGCAAGTTCTGAGAGTAGGAAACGCCAGACGCGACGTTTGCCTTGCCCCAGAGGATAAGCAGGAATCTCGCCCTGGCGGGCCAGTTCCAACACACGACGCGGGCGCAAGTGAAGAAAATCGGCTGCCGCAACCGCGTCAACGAAGGATTCGCGTTCAGTGTTGGTCGGCATGCTCTTCCTCGCTGATATTTCGCTCCACAAGGTTGTCCCGCAGATGCTCTGTAATAACGGTCAATAACCGCATGAATCCAGGAATCGCGGCCATTCTTGACAATGGGAGTTTCATACTGCCTCCTTTTCCAATTTGGCGATTCCGCCACATTCTGAGTCCTCGCCGCAAACACAGCATGGGGAAAGCCGCAAACGATATGGTTTCAATAATGATGGCCTCATTTGGAGTCCTTCATGCTGGTAGGCTTCGGGACGGCAGGTTGATTGCTAGACTGTAGTTCGGATAAGGCCCTGTCCGCTGTGCTCACCCACTGATAAGCCTTCTTGCCGCCTGCCAGGAGGACCATTCTCACCTCGCCGCTTTGCACCAGGCGCTTGAGCAGCGTGTGGATTACAGCCAAGGGATTCGCGTATCTAGCGAGGTTGTACTTCCTGGCCTCGATGCTTTTCAGGAGATCGCCAGGAGTCATGGGAAAGAACGTCTCTTGCAAGATGACGCGAGCCGATTGCGTAATCCCCACTTTCAGGTCTTTCTTAATGACGCGATCGACCCGCTTCTCAAAGCTCTTTTGGTCCGTCTCGGCGCAAAGATTTTGCAGATTGGTAACGACAGCGTGGAGCCGGGCGATCTTCTGGTCGAGCTTCTGGCGTTTTACCAGGTGATGGGCCAGGTCTTGCTTGGCCTCGTATAGAGTGCGATGGTAGTCAATCTTTGCCATACACACTACATTATACACAAGATGTGTAATACTAAGAAGCGATTTATTTTAGAGAGTCAGACTACCCACAAGTTCTGCGCCATATTCCAGCAGCGTCCTTCGTGCTAAGCGGTCTGCCAACTCCTTCCAACTGCTTCTCTCCAAAAAAGACCGATCCGCGCCCAATTTCCGAGTAGGTAAAAATCTAGTGAATAGCACGAACGATCGTGCTATTATGAGGGGATGCGAATCTTTGGACGCGAGAAATCTCGCGGAACTAAGAAGGCTAGCGGCTCGTCGAAAGGACCAGAGACGCGCAAGAGGATTCTCGCGCACTCGCTGAGGGTCGCCGCGAGTCATGGACTGGCGGGTTTAACCATCGGGCGTCTGGCCCGAGATCTAGGAATGAGCAAGAGCGGGCTGTTTGCTCATTTCCGCTCCAAACGACAACTTGAGATGGCCACGATTAACGAAGCCCGGATGGTCTTCAATAGCCAGGTACTGGGGCCCGCCACCATCGGCCACGAGGGCATTGAGCATTTGTGGATTCTTTGTGACTCATGGCTGGCGCACATCGAACGTCGGGTCTTCCCCGGTGGATATTTCTTTACGGGAGCGTTCTTCGAATGCGCTGAGAGATCCGGGATGATCGAGGAAGAGATCAACGCCATGGCGCGAGAATGGTGGAAAAGCCTGAAGAACGCTGTCCTCGAAGCGCAAGATCGCAACGAGATTGATCCGGCATCAGACGCAAGACGGGTCAGTTTCGATCTGAACGAGATATTGATGGCGGCCTATTGGGCCTTTCTGGTGGAAAAGGATGGTGAAGTCTTTCGCGAGGCGAGGATTGCGGTACTAACCAAGCTGAAAGGCTTGGCGACCTCCCGAATATCGCCTAGCGCCTTTCAGTCCGAGAAGGCCTGGAAAGAATACTTAAAGGGAAAGCATGTACAAGAAAAGGAGAAGCCCTTAAGCGCTCTGCGGCGTTTGGTGGAGAAAGAAGCTCAGTCCAGCGCGATTTCCCAATCTGTCCAGCCCTCAAAGAAGAGCAAAAGCGTTCTCGATAATATAAAACGACTCACGAAGAGTTGAAGCGGAATCCGGGAGCTAGCTGGTCTAACAATCCACCGCTATGGGAGAAAAATCTCTAACAATTATGTTCTTCGTCTTGATAAATGCGACGCAAAACCTAAACAAACCAAAACATATAGACGAATTAAGACAAGCTTCGATTCGTCTTTAATGTTTGTACGCGATTTTGCGACCCTTTCTAATCATGTACTTATAAACCAAGAGAAAAGACGTTATCGTTTTGTTTCTTTGCGCCTTCCTCGTCTTTAGTTCAGCCAAAAACCTGGAGAATTCAGAGCTTAAAGCCCAACCCGTTTCCATTTAAATCCCAGCTCCTCAGATAGTTTCACTCTTCTTCGCTATTTCTAGCAAAGCTCGTCATTGGCGTAATTGCATGGTTCATTCTTGCGGAAGACATGATAAGCTACGCGGCACATGGTCGGGAGGCATTCCGGCTAATCCCAGGCGGTAGACCCCGTTGCGGCATAAAATCTAAGGAGGAGCCATGAAGGCCCTGGTTGTTCCAGTCTCTGTTCTGATGTGCATAGTCGCATGCCCGCGCGGATTGTCCGCACAAATCACACTGACGCAAACCTTCTGTCTGGACGCTCAGCACCAGTGCGTCTGGACTTATCACAATGACAACAGCCGCGGCGGGGTGAACCCAAACGAAACTAGGTTTAAGCCACATTTCGCCTTCACTGGACTGACAGCTACCCCGGTCGCCACCGACGGGCTCATTTATGCGCAACCTCTCTTTATTCAGGGGCTGCACGGTGCCGGGAACAACCCCGTGGGAACCTGCACCGGCAACGTCGATACTGCTTTCGTTGCGACGGAGAACAATTCTCTCTATGCCGTCAACGCGGCGAATGGGACCGTTTGTTGGCACAATCAACTTGACCGCACCAGCCCGGCCGAGACCGCCATTCCTTACACGTCTCTGCCAAACAACAGCCAAGTGCCGCCCACTCCTTGTTACAACCTTATTCCTCAGGTCGGAATCACAGGGACTCCGGTCATTGATCGAACGGTTACGCCGCCTGTCCTGTATGTCGTGACCAATCATCAAACCAACAGCGGCAACGGAAATGTTACGTTTGACCAACTCTTGCACGCTATAGACACTACAACGGGCAACGAAGTCGCCCCCGCGCTTAGCCTGCCCACCTCGCTGGGCGGGTTCGTTTCCATCCTGCAGGGCCAGCGCTCGGCCCTGGCGCTCTTCAACCCATCGAGCAATCTCGCCAGCATCTATGTCGCCTGGGCCTCCTACTGTGACTACAACACCAGTCTGGGGAATTACGACGGCTGGGTGGCCGGATTCCAACTGAATTACAACAGCTTGAGCAGTGGATTCAGGCTGCTGGGCAGCTTCATTTCGGAGCCACCTACGAACGGCCCGCACTTCGGCGGCGTCTGGATGGCCGGCAGCGCCCCTGCGATTGACGGCAACGGAAACGTGTACGTTGCCGTGGCCAACGGAGACTGGGCACAGTACAACCCGCCGAATTTTGGATGGGGAAACTCGGTCATGAAGCTGTCCTCCGCCCTAGCGTATGAAGATTTCTACACGCCGAACGACTGGTTTCAGTTGGACCACGGAAGCGGTCAGGAGGGAGTTTGTTTCGTTCCCACTAATCCTTATTACAATCAATGCCCGTCAGGCGACACGAAAACGCTTGCCGAGGACACGGACATGGGAACCGGTGGCGTCGTTCTGCTGAATAACTCGTCACCAACCGAGTTGGCGTCGGTTGGGAAACAAGGCATCGTGTACGTGGTCCCTTACGACACCTCGACCAGTTCGTCCACAACAATGGGAGGACTCGACGGATGCGGTTATAACTGTTCGTCGGGATCGGGATCGAATCCCCAAAACACGGCCTGTTCGGTCACCACAAGCTTGCCGTACCCAGGCAACATTGCCCAGTGTTTCGACGCGATGCCCATCGGCAATTTCAAGCAAAATTTGGACCTCAATGGCATCAGGGGCGCGCCGGCCTTCTGGTCACCAGGGGCGACAAGCCCAAACCAGTACCTTTACGCTGTGGGTCTGCACGATCGCATGTACTGGTTCAACTATGCGAACACATTCGACACGGCCAATCCGCCGCAGAGCGATCACCCGTTCGATGCGCAGAATCCGGGCGGGCTCGCGGTTGGCGGGACCACCTCAATCACTTGGAATGGGACGGATGCCACTACCGGTGTTACCTGGGCGCTGGATTCTAACGGCTATGGCAGGCAGTATACCAACATCACTCCGCCATTTGAATGTTCGTCGCAGGCGGTACTGTATGCCTACCCTGCGATCCCCGGTACTCCCCAGTGCGACGACGACACCAGCGTCTGCGAGCTTTGGGACAGCAATGAATTGCAAAATGCGAGCACGGTCATGCCGGGCGCTGTAAAATTCACCGTGCCGACAATCGTCGATGGCTACATTTTGATCGGTGGCGGAACGCCAAACTACTTCGCCACCCGTTCGAGCACCGAGCAGCGGTGCCAAGTGGTAAGTGCCTGCGATCCGGCAAACTTTCCGTCTTGCGCTGGTCAATTGACCATTCTGCACTAACTCGGTAGAGGTGGGTATGAAAACAGTCGTTTTTTCTTTGATTTTGCTGGCAGTTGTCGGGACATCAGTGGTGCGAGCGCGGAATGGTGCGCATGGCATTCCGAGTCGTCCCGTCGGTTCTCTTTCGTTCGCCAAGGCCATCACCATCAAGAGTCCGGTGCTCTACCCCTATTCCCTTGCCGCCGGCGACCTCACCCATAATGGAATTCCAGATCTGGCCGTGGTGGGCGTCGAGGTCCCGGTTCTGGCGCACGCCCTAGGTAAGGGCAACGGCCGGTTCGGCCGCTGGAGCAGTAAAGGCGGCACGGGTGACGCTCCGTACTTTGTGACCTTCGCCGATGTTGATCTGGACGGCAATCTCGACGCGGTTAGTACCGATGCCGACGAGCCGCTCGTTGTCGTGGCCTTCGGCGACGGTAAGGGAAATTTCGACCGTGGCGTGGGGCCCCGTACCGGCAGAGGATACGACACGCCGCAGGTCGCGGTCGCCGATCTGAACGGCGACGGCATTCCCGATCTGGTGGGAACGTCTTCAGGAGTAGCGAGCAATCCCGGCAACATTTTCATCCTGCTGGGCAAAGGGAACAGACAGTTCGCCAAAGCCGTGAACATCAGCAGCGGCGGACACAGCCCGAACGGTATCGCAGTCGGCGACCTGAATCACGACGGCATTCCAGATTTGGTGGTCGCAAACAGTCTCTCCAGTTCGGGGCCCGGAAATGTTGCGGTGCTTTTGGGCAAGGGCGACGGCACGTTTGACAAACCCGTGCGCTATAAGGCAGGGATAGCCCCGTGGCAGGTGGTCCTGGGCGACTTTAACGGGGACGGAAACCTCGACCTCGCGGTCGTTTCCATCGATGGCGAGAACAAGATTTATGTCATGCTGGGCAAGGGTGATGGCACGTTTTCCCCATCGAAAACCTACGCAGTTGGACTGGGGCCTAGTTCGGTCGTACCTGCGGATTTCAACGGCGACGGTCGACTTGATCTTGGAGTCGCGACCTGCGGCGAGAGGCCGCCGTGTCATGTTGCGGTGTTGCTAGGCAACGGCGACGGCACCTTTCAGCCTCCCGTACGCTTCCGCGTGGGATTAAATCCAGTGCAGCTTGTCGTCGCCGATTTTACCCACGACGGCAAGCCGGACATCGCGACCATCAACGGAGGTGATTCCACGATCAGCATTTTGCTGAACACGACACCGTTCCCCACGCCGTCGCATCCGGCACTGAATTAGACCTGGAACCATGGTGAGCGTGCGATAAGTCTCGTCCACAACGCAATAGAATTCCCAACCACGCTGGGCTGGTAGCCGGAACTACTTGTAGAACTGGATCCGTCAACCATCCCTTACTGGATCCATTTACTTTTGACACGACGATTCGCGGCGGCTTCCACGTTCCCTCCCGTTCCGTTCCAACTTGTCAAAGAGAAAATCGAGATTGCGCAGAGCAAGGGATAACGACATTTTTGTCTAATCCTTGGACAAGGCTGCCGGTGCGTCCAGAAATCTGTTTAAGACGGTTAATCTTCGTGTTTTCTATCTCGGACGTAGGCGTTCAGGGAGGCCAATTCCAGATCAACTTATTTTTTTCTTGACTGTGCAAAAACAGTGTATTAACGTGGCGCAACTTTTTTATCAGCGGCCTGCAAGAGCGTAGGTAGTCGCTGCTTCCCTCGCACAAGGTCGCTGTTTTTGCCCCTGGGACAACTAAGCGTTGTATATCGGTTGCTAGCAAACCGAGTGGCTTCCCGTGTGCCGTCAAGGCTTCCACCGGCAGTCGCGGTTTGTGATGGCGGCGGTGCGCGGGTTCGGCAAAGCATCAACAGGTACGAGACGCGAGAGGAAAAAGTTATGAAAAAGATGACGGGAACACACAGCCGGAACTGCTTGATCCTAGCGGTTCTAGTGTTGGTGCCATGCGCGGTCCAGGCGCAGCAGAGCGACAACGCTGTATGGGCCTCAGGGGGTTCGATGCAAGGCTCTGGCGCGTTCGTCGATGCGGCTGCATTTTGCGGGGCCGGTGGCAGTTCTGACTGTAGCGGAACAAGCTTTGACTTCTGCGCCACACTTAACACGGCACTGACTAAACTGACCACGTTGTCTCCAGCCGGTGGGGTTGTGGATGCTCGCGGAGTGGTGCCGGTTCCGACGGGGAGTGGTACCGGCGGCGGACCACAGAACTGTAACAGCAATCCGTTTTCTGGGATCTCTGCAACCAACACAGTGCCCATTACAATCCTGCTTCCGGCGTCCACGATTAAGCTGAAAGGGGCGGCTTGGACGCTGCCCAACAATATCAGGTTAGTTGGCGAGGGCGAGTTTACGACTTTGGCGGATCAATCCTCATTCGGCGACTCAAACTTCATCAACATGGGCTCATCTGGATGCTCACCATGCTCCGGCATTTCGGTCGAGCACCTGAAACTTGACGAAGTTAACAAATCGCTGGGCGGGATCGTTAATCAATACGCCGGACAGTCAAGTTACGTCAATGACGTTGACATGGCGAATCTTAGTGGAACCGGAATATTGATAGAGGCCGCTAACTCCGGGCCGTACACAAACCTTAGCTTCACAGCTAACTCCACGGCCTCTTGTTCCGGTTCTTCGTGTCCTTTGTGCGCCGATATCGAGGTGCAGACGCAGGGACTGCATGGAATGACCTGCTACGGAAACGGGGCGACCGGCGCTTATAGCCCTGGAACAGACGTGAGTGCTGGAATCAAGGTGAATGCCAGCAATAACTACATCGAAGATATCCATGTGGAAGCGTTCTGGGATGGTATCAGGATCGGCGATGCCTCCGGAGCAACCGTGAGCAACATTGTGTTACTGAACGTTGAGGGAGGAAAGAATTTTCTCTACTCCAATGATCCGGTGGTAAGCGCTGTTGTCCACATATGCGGAGGGAGCCCTAGTGCTCAATACGGAAGGTGCGGCTCAGTGTACAGCACGGTGAGCAATGTAACCGTTCTAGGAGCAACCGATACGAATAACACTACCGTGCAAGGCACCGAAACCTGCGTCAACACGTCTGGAGACACCTGTTCCACTGCTATTCAGGATGATGTCACCGGCACCTCGATTGCGGCTCCCCCAGGTCACCTAAGTGGAATCGCTGCCGCTATGTATACGCTTGGCGGCGAGATCGGATCTAGCTCAGGGATATATTCTCGGTTTTCAACTTACGGGAGCTACACAAGCTCCGTAGGCTCTCAAACTGACGGCAGTCCAACACCGTTTTTGAGTGGGGGAAATACAGCGGTCTCGGGGTTGTCCTGCAACACGATTGGGGCCCTGTACTCATACATTGGAGCGAGCTCTGGAGCCGACTCTGTTTATGTCTGCACCGGGAGCACTCCAACCTGGACATCTATCCCGTGATTGTGACTGCGATTCGAAAGTTAGCACGATGAAACGAAGTTTGCGAGTACGAAGGAGAATCTGTATGCAAACGAGAGACTTAGGGTTTGCGTTTCTACTTGTCGCTAGTGCGGCTGTTCTGTTGGTACTGTCGGTGAGCGTGAATGCTCAGAACACGAGCCTTCAGGAAGGTTGGAACGGTGCAATGCAGTCGTTGTCCACTCAATCGCAGTCCTTCGCTTTTGTTGATGGGGTGGGCTACGTCAATGACGGGCGGTGCAGCACCGCGTGCGACATTTGCCAAATAATCAAATACGCGCTCACAGACTACAACCCCAAAAACTCGAACGGTGTCATTATCGACACGCGGGGAATTGGCTCGCTGACATGTACCTCAACTGACGGGAATCCTTGGTCGGCCCTATCATCAACATCGGGGCTGTCAAACATTGTGCTGCTACCGGCAGGGACAATCGCCATCTCTAGTCCCTGGATACTCCCGAACGATACGCGCCTCATTGGCGAAGGCCCCAATATAACTACCATCTCAGCTTCGTCGACCTTAAGTCCAGACATGATTGACATGGGTTACGAAATTTCAACAAGTCCTTGTTACAACCCCACCACCTCAGCTTACGATTGCCCCGGCGTCGTGATCGAGCATCTGGGCCTCAACGGAAGCGGAAACACTAGCGTGAACGGCATCGTGAACTGCTGCTCTCAGGAATTCAGCCGTGTAAACGATGTCAAGATTGTGGGTGTCAACGTCGGTCTGGCCCTGACCGACCAATACGCGCAGAACTCCGGCCCTTACACCAACCTAACGATGTCGGGTGTTTCGCAGTGTGTAACCATCGAATCGGACTATGTTGGCCGCACACTTATTGTTACGCGTGGCGTGCATGGTCTCAGCTGCAGCACCACCGGAACTGCTGCCTCCGCGATCCAGATCGACACTTCGAGCAACAGTCTCGAAGATATCTATATCAGCGGTGGGGCCGGGCAAGATGGAGTGCTGATCGGATCGCAAGCACCAACCGAGGGTAATGTCCTAGTCAATATCACGGGCAGTGGGCTCCAGAATGTGGTTCATATCTCCTCCGCAAACACTTCGTCGGACATCAGTATTCTAGGCGTCAGCAGATCGGGAGGAACCAATACAATATACGATCAATTAGCGGGGACAACGCTCACGGATGCAAACTTGGGCATGTACATCCTTGGGGAGCCCGTTCAGGCTGGAACCAACAACAGTGCTGGCTATTCCCGATTCACCACGAGCATTAGCGCTAACGCCCCAACATGGTTTGTTGGCGGGAGTGCGCCGACGGGTAGCAGTTGTGGCGTCGGTGATCTATATAGCTGTACGGGTACTACCTCAGCTTGCACTAACACAGCCCCCAAGCAGGGCACTGTCTGGGAATGCTTAGGTGGAGGAACGACTTGGTATCCGATTAAGTAGGACTCTTTAGAACTCATTAGAGTTAACAACTTGCAAGCGGGGTTCCAGAAGATCGTTTCGATGTGGAAATCGGCAAAAATGCGGGGTATCATGACAGAGCTTTACAGCCTCGCCATCCCCCGGCGCGCTCGAAATCCACGTCAGGAGATCACTCCCGTTATGACCCTCACAAGCTGTCGGTTGACCAAATGTTTTCTGAATTTTCTGTTGGCTGTTCTTTCGCTCACCCTAATAGCCTCGGCCGAATGGAACGAGAAGGTGCTCTACAGCTTCCAGGGCGGGACGGCCGACGGCTCGTCGCCAGCGGGAGGAGTAGTGTTCGACGCAGCGGGCAACCTCTATGGTGCCACCGACCAAGGCGGAGGCGAGTGCCCGCCAGCCCAGTGCGGAACCGTGTTTCAGCTTGCGCCGCCAGCGAAAAGTGGCGACCCGTGGACCGAGACTGTGCTCCATGTGTTCAAAGGCAACGCCTCCGGCGATGGCAACACCCCGGTCGGCAGCGTGATCCTCGACAGCTCTGGGAACCTCTACGGCACAACCGGCTATGGCGGCACTGGCGATTGCGTGCTCTTGGGCGAGAAGGTCGGATGCGGCACGGTCTACGAGTTGTCACCACCAACCCAGAAAGGCGGGGCATGGACGGAAACCATCCTGTACAGCTTTCCAACCGCCAAGCAGGGATATCTGCCCAACGGGAATCTGGTTTTCGACAAGGTAGGCAACCTATACGGAGCGACCATGTTCGGGGGTGGATACGGGACAACCTGCAATGCTTTTTACCAATACTGCGGAGCGGTCTTCGAGTTGAGTCCGCCAAGGAAGAAGGGCGGCAAATGGACGGAGAGAGTGCTTCACGGCTTCAAGGGCGGGACAGATGGGACGAATCCCAATGGCAGCCTGATCTTTAACAAGAAGGGGGCACTCTACGGTACGGCGTCGGGAGGCGGCATTGAGGGCGGAGAGTGCGGTTCAGTGGGTTGCGGCACGGTGTTTGCGCTCCGGCCTCCTATCTCGTTGGGCGCAGCGTGGAAGGAGGACGCTCTCTACCGCTTTCACGGCCCGGATGGGGGCAACCCCGCCGCGGGAGTTATCCTTGGCACAAATGGGGACCTCTTTAGCACCACCTTGGGCGGTGGGAACAGCGGCTCAGGCACGGTCTTTCAGCTCACGCCGGGTTCTGCAGGCCATTGGACGGAGCGCGTGCTCTACCGCTTTCAGTACGATAAGGACGGAGGCGCGCCTCGATCCAGTTTGGTCTTCGACTCGGAGGACAACCTCTACGGGACTGCTTCGGGTGGCGGCGCCTTCGGAGGTGGGACGATATTCCGGTTGCGACCGACCGGAAAATCCTGGACGTTTGCCTCGCTCTACAGCTTTACGGGGCGACCGGACGGCTCCTATCCCATTGGCGGGTTGATTTTCGACGGGTCTGGAGACCTCTACGGTGTAACTCAGTACAGCGGAAGTGTGCAGACCTGCGGTAGTAACGGTTGCGGCACAGTGTTCACGGCCAAGCCGTGAGGATCTCATAGTTGATAGCGGGACAGCAGAATGAAGTAGATTCTCGGATGGAGGAAAAGACAATGAAAAGTGCGACGAAGCTGGCTCCGAGTCTGATATTTTCGGCCGTCTTAGTTTTCCTTATAAGTTGGTCCGCAGCTGATCCAACCTCTGCAGCTGCACAGGGCCAAGGCAACAACGCGGTCTATTACCAGTCTGGCTCCTCGGGCGTTTGCTGCAAAGGATCGTCGGCCTTCATCGACGCCAGCGTGTTCGCGACTTCAGCCGACACCTTTTGCTCAGCGATCTACAAAATCCTAAACTCCGCCACTTATACAGCGGCGGTGATCGACGCACGCGGTCTCCCGGGTAGCGCAGGCACAAGCATGACCTGCGCCGCAGGCTGGACTCCCTGGAATAACGGCACCACCTTCCTTAACAAGCCCTCGACGATCCTATTGCCCGCTGGGACCATCGTCATTCCCGTGACATGGGGTTTGCCACCTAATACAGCATTGATCGGAGTGGGAGATAACATCGGCGCCGGCACCACTCTTCAAGCGAAGGCTAGTAGTTTCTCTGCCGGTACCGCCATGATTCAGTTCGGATCGTCATCGCTTTGCACCTCTGCGTGTTCCGGGATCTCGGTCGAAAACCTGAACCTCGACGGGCAGGGCCAAGCGATCAATGGGATAGTAAACGCATTCTCTCAGGACCTGAGCTACGTTGACCACGTCAGCCTGTACCAGATTCTTGGTACAGGGCTGTCTGTTTCGGGTAATGCCAGCCATTCCGGCCCATACTCGAACATCACTTTCGACACGGGTGCCTATTCGGGCGTTTCCGCGACCACATGCGCCAGTGTCAATGGGTTGAGTGATACGCGCGGACTTCACCACTGGAGCTGTAAATCGGAGACGAACGATGCCACGGCGGGAATACTGCTCGACTCGTCGAACAACACTGTCGAGGACGTGAGGCTAATTGGCTTCTACGACGGAATCCGGGTGGGTGCGAATTCAAATGCGAAGAGCAACGTTTTGCTCAACGTGTATGGAGACACGGTAGGCTCCGGATTGACCCCCATTAACACTGTTCACATAGAATCGCTCGGTAATACCGTCACGGATCTCAGCATTATGGGATTAGGCAACGCCGGAGGATCAGGCACGGACACACTTAAGGACGATCTTACGTCAACTCAGCTCTCGGGTACTTCCGATCCGTATGTGGCAATATATGCTTTGGGCAAGTCCGCCAACGGTGGGTATTCCCGCTTTACGACAAGTCCGAATGCCGCCACTTGGGGCGTTGGATCAAGTGCGCCAGGGACCACGTCATGCTCACCTGGAAGTCTGTATTCCAACACGAGCGGAAGTCCGAAAGCGTTGTACGTGTGTCTCGGCAGCACAAGCCAGTGGAGTGGCGTAAAGTAAGTCGACTAAGACGTTGTCACCGGAACGGTTCGCTTCATTGCTTCACCGAGTCCGGCGAGACACCAGCCCCACTTGTGCCAACGCCTGCCAATGCTATGGACGAAGAAATCCGAAACCATTTCGCCCTTTCTCACTTCAGCCCATGATCCCAGCCCATGGTTGTTTCGCCTTGCACGCCTTTGCAGGTACTTGGCAGTCTCCCGCAAACCTGTAAGTAGCTGTATGTGAAGATTGGGCTAGGTCTGAAAAGGCTGGCGTCGGCGGTTCAACTCCGTCCCTGGCCACCATATCTTTCAATCGTTTAGCAAACCAGCCCAAAATTTCACACCTGTGATTTCACACCTGTGGTTTCTCACAGTCCATGCCGCTACCGCGATAGCTTCTCAGCCCAGTACCGGCAAAAGCAACCGCGATGACGAAAAGATGGTGTTGAAGGAACTCGTGCCTATGCTGGCGTGCCTGAACTCAAGCAAGGCCGGTTTATCTGAGTTTTGATCGTCGGTCGTGACATACAACCGGAGTTTGTGACCTACCCGAAAGCGTCTGGCATTGGGTACCAGCGGAATCCGATAGCTTACCTTCTTCCCAATCGGCACCGCGTCAAAATTACGGCAGGGCAGCACAGGAGCACCGGGCTTGCTCGCGCTTTCGTCCACTGCCCGCAGGCTGGCCCGTAGGCATCCCGCTGTGATATTGATTGCCTTCTCGTTTTCGTCCACGTCCTGTAAGACTGCGATGAAGGCTGTGTCCGGCGCAGTGCAAGCGGCATCCAACTGCAGTTCGATCGGACCGATCAAGTCCAAGTCATGAGGTAGTGGCCGGGTAGTCCAATGCAGGAGCGCAGGAGGATCCGTCTCGCTCGCGCGTGGACGATTGAGACCACCGCCTAGGTTCATATAAGTTCTGGAACCCACTTGTCCTTCGTCTTCACTCATGCCTCCGTCGGCTCGAAGTGCATAAGCATGATGCACTGCCTCTGGGATCGGCCAGGCATCGGTTGTTCGCCATCCCTCTGCTTCCGGCAAAATGTATCGAAAGGCTGGGCCGTCGAGAATGCCCGTGTCATGATCCTTGAGCCAATGATCGAACCATGCAAGCGCCTCGATGTGAAGACTTTCCCACGGCCAGGCTAGGCCATGCTCTCCCATCATTGCGACCTGCACGTGCTTGCTGCTCGTCAGTCGCTCGTAGGCAGTGAAAGTGTGCGGCAGATGGAGCGGCACGTTCTGCCAGTCGCATCCCATGTAGACTGGCACCTCGACGCGATCGAGTAGCGGGAGCAAGTTGCGATCCTCCCACCAGGCGTCGTGAAACGGGTGCTCGGCTGCGATAGCGCGCCAGAGGTCGTCCCAGGGATGGGGATCGTGATGAAGCTTGAGCAAGACTTTTAGGCCAGCGATTGCGGCTTCGCCGTTCGCCATCTCGAATTTCTTGTGGATGCCGGGAGTCAGCAGAAGGGCTCGCATGGCGTCCATCAGCTTGCTGCGCCAGAGCTTGTTGGTGTGCCCCGACGTCATCCCGATCATGAATAGGAATGGTGTGAGAAAGCCGCTACTCACCAGTCC
>Ga0210383_10000707_pt1 | contig 30400 bp, 27 predicted proteins | sample IncBWC14OmetaG_FD_160072 | JGI IMG/M metagenome (GOLD analysis project Ga0210383, IMG submission 160072) | Forest soil microbial communities from Barre Woods Harvard Forest LTER site, Petersham, Massachusetts, United States - Inc-BW-C-14-O ... | reverse complement strand
CGCTCCCCAATTGGAACAAGCTGGATTGGGGTTTGTCGCAAATCAACCTGGACAACAACTTCACGGGTAGCATCATTTACGACTTGCCGATCGGCAGGGGCAAGAAGTTCGGCAACGATTGGAGTGGCGTGGCCAACACGTTGCTGGGGAACTGGCAGTTGACCCTCATCGAAAAAATCACTTCGGGGTTTGGGATCCCGCTGATCGACAGCTTCAACCAGTCCGGAGTCTTCTTCAATGCCGGGGGGAACGGGAACAATTTTAACCGTCCCGACCAGGTTTCTGGTTGCGACCCGTACGCGGCCAGCCACGGCGCAAACCAGTGGATTAACCCGGCTTGCTTTGTTGCGCCGGCCTCGGGGCTTCTAGGAGACGCAAATCGCGTTCCGGTCACCGGTCCGGGTTTCGTCAACACTGATTTCTCCGTTATCAAACAATTCGCGCTGCCTCGGGAAGGCATGGGCTTGAATTTCCGGGCGGAGTTCTTCAACCTGTTCAACCACCCGCAATTCGGTTCGCCGGTGGCCGATATCAGCGCGCCGGGGTTTGGCTCGGTGAATTCCACCGTGAACAACCCGCGTTTGGTGCAATTCGGTCTGAAGCTTACTTTCTAGCTTGGGGCTACTGGCAGGAACTTTTGCGATTGGCCGGTCCACCGCGGATGCGGTGGGCCGGTCTCTTTTTGAAGTTGCAGACCCGCGCACACCGGATTATTGCGGGAGCTGTTCCAATTCTTTCTCCGCTTGCGCGTGGCCATGGTGCTGCTTGAGAAGTTGCAGGAGAACAGCTCGCGCCTTCTGAGTGTCGCCCTCGATCGCATAGAGCCGTGCAAGATTTAGGTACGCCTGATCGAAAGCCGGAGCTACGCGGATGGATTCTCTAAAGCTGCTCTCCGCTTTGTCCCGCCTCTGCGTGCGCAAGTAAAGAATGCCCAGGTTATTCAGCGCCTCGGGATAAGCAGGCCGCGCTGCCAGAGCCTTCTGCAGATACTCGTACGCGTGCTCAGTGTCGTTGAGCTGCGCAAAAACCATGCCCAGGCCGTAGTTCGCTTCGGGGTTCTCGGGGCTCAATTGGAGCGCTCGCTGCAGCACGCTCTTGGCGTCCTCCCAACGCTTGCCCTGGCGATAGGCGTTGCCCAGATTTTGCAAGGCAATCAGGTGATCGGGGTCCATCGTGAGAGCTCGCTGAAAATCCTGAATGGCCTCTTCGGTGCGACCCTCTCGCGCTGCCAGAAGCCCTAAATTGTTCCAGGCGTTTGGCAGGGTGCCGGGATAGTGAGCTTGAAGCCGCACGGCGCGCTCGAAACTCTCTCGCGCTTCGGCGGACTTCTGCTGCTGCAGATAAACGCTTCCGAGGCCGTAGAGAGCCTCGGCGCCTGACGGGTCGTCTCGCAGAGCCAGTCGGAAGAAGTGCTCCGCCTGTTCCATGTAACCGCGTTCGAAGAAAACCGAACCGTACGATAGGTAGTTGCGTCCGAACTCCGTGGTTTCACTCACGCCTGGAAAGGGAAGGGCCTTGGCCATTCGCTCCGACGCGGTTCGCGGAATGTGCCGGAAGTCTTCTTCGACTTGCTCCTGCCACGCGGGTCCCTGGTAAATCTTGACGATTGCTCCGGTTTCATCGAGCAAGAACGATGTGGGGAGGGTCAAATCGCGATGCCGGTCAAAGAGCGAACGATAGAGAATATTATAGATGGCGATTAAATCCGGTGCGGAAGCCAGGATGGGGAAAGGCAGATGCCGGTACGGCGTCAGCGCGGAGTCTTCGTCGCCGCTGGGAATGTCATCGGCGTTCACCGCGATCAGTTGCAGTCCTTCCTTGGTCCACCGCGCGTAGGACTGCTCGAACTGCTTCAGATCTTGCTGACAGACCGGTGAGGCTGCGGACCAAAAATAGAGCAGCAGCGGTTTCCCGCGCCGAGCCGAGAGTGTCGCTATTCGCCCAGCTAGATCAGGAAACGAGAGATCAGGCGCCGCCACGGGTGCAAGCAACCATGTTTCGAAGGAAGCTGGGAGCGTCTGCGTTTCCGGGTTGACAGGGGCTAGAGCGCGTTCAGCGACGGGTGTCACTTTCTTGAAGGGTTCCGTGCGCGTTGGTGGCAAGCCTTCTTCCACCCAGATTCTGTGATTGAGCGGCAGGTCGCGCAGATCCTGCACCAATCCGCTTGGCCACCGGATGGAAGCACTCACCGACCCTTTCGTTTCTCCCAAGCCAAAAAATAATTCTTTGCTGTGCTGCGCCAGAAATCCGGATCCCGCCTGCAACCAGCGGGTTTGCCGGCCCGCGTGGGCCTCGACCGTGACCGCCGCTCCAATCGCGTCGCGATTGCTCTTCTTTCCGGTTAGCCGAAACGCGATCGCAGGACCCAGGTTCGCAATAGAGTTCTTCAAGACGCGCAACTGCGGACAGTTGCGATTCTTCAAGATCACTTCCACGCGGCCGTCGTGATCGAAATCGGCCAGTGCGAACGATCTGCTATCTTCGATGAAGTCCAGCCCGACAATCCCCGAGACATCCGAAAACGTGCCGTCCCGGTTGTTCGCGTAAAACACATTGCGCTCGAAGCCGCTCCATGTGCCATCGGAGCGAATCAGCTCGTTGATCGCGCTCCACCCCTGGTCGTAGTTGTAGTTCGGTCCAGGCGCTTTCGGCGAATTCGCGACGACCTGCCGCCAGAAAAAGCTGTTCAAGTCTTCGCGCGTGGTGCCGGAAATCATGCCGTTGGCAATGTAGAGGTCCGGGAAACCGTCGTGATCGAAATCCCAGGCGTCGCTGCACCAGGACCAGCGTCCCATCGTCGTCCCCGAGTTGGAGCCCGCATCCTCAAAATACTCGCCGCCGCGATTGCGAAACATCGAATTGCCCATGGCATGCTTCCGATAGAGCTTGCGGGCTTCCTCGCCCGCGTTTTTCTGGAACACCTCTTGCTCCGAAATGCGATTACCTGCTGCGGTCCACATATCGGCAACGTAAAGATCCTGCTTGCCGTCATTGTCGTAGTCCAGCCAGCAAACGCTCATCCCTGCTCCAACATCTTCCACTTCGGCTTCGGGAGCGATGTCGGTAAAGGTGCCATTGCCGTTGTTGCGGTAGAGGTTTTTGCGACCGAAGTCGTTGACCACATACAGGTCCGGCCATTGATCTCCGTTGTGATCGCCCCACCCGCAGCAGAAGCTAAAGCGCGTGTTGTTGCGATCGAGGCCTGATTCCTTCGTGACATCGCGAAAGGTTCCGTCTCGATGGTTGCGCATCATGAAATTTGGCGGACCGTTCTCCGCATCGTAATAGGGAGACGGGTAGCGATATTGATCAGCGCCCTGGTAGTAGACGTACAGGCAAAAATAAATGTCCAGCCAGCCGTCGCGGTCGTAATCAGCGACGGCCGCTCCGGTAAAAGCGCCTTGCGGCGGCGTGGCGAAGTGGAAGGCATCCGGCTTCGCGCGGAATTTTCCGCCTCCTTCGTTCAGAAACAGCAGCGGGCCACCCGTGCGCACCACGATTAGGTCCTGACGCCCGTCATTGTCGAAATCTGCAAACAGCGCGCAAGCGGTGTTTTCCAGAATCCCTAGCCCAGAAACCGCGGTGATGTCCTCGAACGTTCCATTCCCGCGGTTTCTAAAAAGACGGTTGGGAAGCCCGGCGGGTTGGCAAATGTAGAGGTCGTCAAACCCGTCGCCATCGATGTCCGCGAAGGAAATCCCGTTGTGCCCGTAGATATCGATGCCGCACGCTCCGTCGAGAACTGTTCGCCAGTAATCCGTGCCAGGGACCAACTGCGACGCGTAGGAGGGGCTGTCAGCGAACGTTTGCGAAGCAACGTCCACGAATACTGGCGCGAGCGATCTGCAGCGCGTTTCATCAAGTGTCCGCCACTTACTCAGGTGAACTTCTCCCGACCCACGCAGCTCCCACTCGATTTCCCAGTTGCCCACGCGTTGCTCGCGATGGAAGCCGGCTCCCGCCCCCAGCAACTCAAAACGGACCTGCGTTTTGAGCGAAGCAGGAATCCCATTCGCCGGTTGTAGGGAAGGGGCGACGCGAATGCTGGTCACTTGAAAGTCCGCAGTGATCATCTGTGAGAACGCGTTCATAAGCGAGCGCCATTCACCGAGAAACGCTTCGCGCCCCAGAGACGCTTCGCCCGAGAACTTCATCTGGAAGACCTGTAACGTGGAATCTGCTCTCACGGGCTGCGACGCAAGCGCTTTCAGCGATGTTCCCGAGAAATTCGAGGCCATCGCTTTTTCCAGGGCGACTGTCTTCTGCGGAGATTCGAGGAGCTGCGCACTCCATTCTCGCAAGATGACCGCGACCTGATCGTGATATTTCTCGGTGACGAAATCATCGAACTTCGTATCGACTTTCTGCAGCACAGTGCTGAGGCTGCTTGGCGTTCGATAGTGGGGATGTACATGAAATTCGTTCGATGCAAGCAGGGATTCTTGAGAAAAGAGGGACGCGAAGGACGGCCAGCCCAGTCCAGCAGGAAGGAACGCGAGCGAAGCGCCCTGGCCGCAGCGGAGGAGGAAGTCCCGTCGGCCAAGATTGACCAGCCGGCGTTTCTTCCTAGAGATCCTCAGGCGATGCTCCCGTGTTTTTCAGCTGCAGAAGCGAAAATCTAACACCCGCGCCAGGACCCGTCAACAATGCCACCAGGGCCTCGCGGCGATACAGATTTTGAGAGCTCCGGGCCTGTGGTAAGCTGACACCCATTTTGAATCTCTCGCACTTAACAAAACAGATTTCTGCGTAGGAATGCACGCTCTGTCGACGAACGCGTGTTATCGACGGAAGAGCGAGATTGAGGGGACACATGCCCCAGGCCACCGAAGTCGTGGGAATTGGAAGCTGCGGGATCGACTATTTCGCGATTGTTCCTCGTCTGTTGGGAGCGGACGAGAAAATCAATGCCGACCGTCTCGAGATTCACGCCGGCGGCGTCACCGGCAACAATCTAACGCAGGTCGCACGATTGGGAGCAAGCGCAGGCTGGCTTGGGCTGATCGGTGACGACGAAAGCGGGCAATTGATTACCGCGGCGTTTGCGTACGACGGGCTCGACCTCTCCGGCATTGAAACCGTCAATGGCGAGAAGTCCACCTTTACGTGGATTCCAGTTGACGCACACGGCGATCGCTGCATCTACATGTTTCCCAACATTAACGGAAAACTTTCCGCCGAGCGGGTTCGCAGCCGTTTCGCGCCACACATCAAAACCGCTAAGCATTTTCATACCGAGGCTTCCCAACTTCCTCTTCCGCCCATCAAAGAGGGAATGCAGGTGGCGCGCGAAGCGGGCGTCCGGGTTATCTTCGACCTCGATGTAGCGCCAAGCTACTTTGCGCACGCTAAACTTGGAACCGAAAAGGATCTGATCGCTGCATTGCGGTTAGTGGACGTTCTGAAACCGTGCAAAGCCGCCGCTCGCGAGATCACCGGCGAGACTGACTACGAAAAAATCGCAACGAAGCTGTTGGCTCTGGGCCCGAAAGTCGTGGCGGTTACCATGGGTGGCGAGGGCTCGCTGATTGCCAGCGCAGGAAAAATGGTTCACGTTCCCGCGTTCAACGTGAAGGTTGTAGACAGTACAGGCGCTGGCGACGCTTTCATGGGCGGGTTGTCCTACGCCTTGTTGCAGAACTGGGATCATCGCCAGGTCGGCTTGTTCGCCAACGCATGTGCCGCCATCTGCTGCACTCAAGTAGGAGCCCGGGCGATGGGCAAACGGAGCGAAGTGGTCGCCCTCATCAAGTCGCAGCGTCCCGAAGAGGCTGCTTTGTTTTAGCCGCCGTCTCCGGTACCTTTTCCCGGCATTTGCAAGGAGAGCCAGCCGATGTTCGTTCCGCACAGTTTTGCATTGGCCCTGCTGATGATGATCACCAGCGCAGTCTGCTGGGGTTCGTGGGCCAACACCTACAAAGGCGTCAAGAATTATCGCTTCGAGCTATTTTATTGGGACTACGCTTTCGGAATCTTTCTGATTTCGCTGATTCTGGCGTTCACCATGGGCAGCACCGCCGGCGATCCTTCCAGCTTTCTGAATAATGTTCACGAAGCGGACACCTCCAACATCGTCTCAACTCTAATCGGCGGCGCTGTTTTCAATCTGGCCAATCTTTTGCTGGTCGCGGGTATCGACATGGCCGGACTAGCCATCGCTTTCCCGGTTTCCATCGGTATCGCCCTCGTCGTGGGTGTCGTCTCAAGCTATATTCTCCAGCCAAATGGAAATGCTGGGCTGCTTGCCGCCGGTGTCGTTTGCGCCGTTATCGCCGTCGTATTGGATGGCAAAGCCTACGGCAGCCTCTCCAACACAAACCGCGCCGTTTCGAAGAAGAGCATCATCACTTGCATCGTGTCGGGCGTGCTGATGGGACTCTGGGCGCCCTTCGTCACTCGTTCCATGTCCCAAGGACATACCCTCGGCCCTTACAGCGTTAGCGTCTTCCTCACTCTCGGCGCGCTGCTTTCGTGTTTCGTCTGGAATATTTATTTCATGAAGAAACCGCTCATGGGCGAGCCAGTCCATTTCGGCGACTTTTTCCGGGGGCCTGCCACTGGACATCTACTCGGCCTACTGGGCGGCTGTATTTGGGGTTTGGGGATGGTCTTCAACCTCGTGGCCGCGAAATTCTCCGGCGTGGCAATTTCCTATGCGATCGGACAATCAGCCCCCATGGTCGCCGCTCTCTGGGGGGTACTGGCCTGGAAAGAATTCCAGGGTGCCAACCGCCAAGCCAAGACCTATCTCGGTCTCATGTTCCTCTTCTATATTCTTGCGATTCTCCTGGTCTCCCAAGCGAACACAGCGAGCTAATCCAATCAGAGCGAGAGGCGAACCCTTGGGTCGGTGAGCTTAAAAGTATCGGATGCACTTCGATTCCCACCAACCCGCCGTTCTTTCCCTCTGCTTTCAAATTCTTTGCATGCGGCGGGAGCGCGGCTTAGGATATGCCGCACCGCTTCCCGGATAGCCGCAGTCATCGAAGGAGCTCCTGCATGCACATGCATCATCTTAATTTGCTGGCCGTTCTCGTCGCTGCGATTTCCACGATGATCGTCGGCTTTGTTTGGTACTCGCCAATCCTTTTCGCGAAGCCCTGGACGCGCGAAATGGGCTACGATCCAGACGATAAAGCCAGGGTGCAGGAGATGCACAAGAGTGCAGGCCCGGCATACCTGGGCTCGTTTGCCGCCAGCCTAGTATCAGCCTTTATCTTGGCGATGTTCTTGCACGCCATGCGCGTGGAAACCCTGCCGCTCGGTTTGCTGGTCGGCTCTCATGTGTGGCTGGGCTTCGTTGCGACGGTACAACTTACGGGAGTCCTCTTCATGAAACAAAGCATGAAGCTATTTGCCATCAACACCGGGTACCAGTTGGTCTGCTATCTGGCGATGGCGGCGATCCTGAGCGCTTGGAGATAGACATCCGGCTCGGCTGACGTTAGCGGGCTGGATAACCAAGCCACAAGCTGCGCGTCGAACTGAGCAAGGCGGATTGTGTGAGCCCCCAAACTTGGTTACAAGTGCCCAAAGGCAAAAAAAAGCACCGGGATGTCGATTCGGGGGCCCGTCGCTCGTCGTATCTGTGGAGGCTGCAGAATGCCGTCATCCGTCGGGCCGGTCGCCCTTTAGTTATCACTTGCATTTAACAAGTAAAATATTGGAGACTGGCCTCGTCGAACCGCCAAATCTTTCGGGAGGGCGCTGATGCCCATCAATGAACTGCTCATCCGTGAATTCAAGCGCGACCTGGACGCTACCAAGAAGACGCTGCAGCGCGTCCCCAAAGACAAATGGGACTGGAAGCCCCATGAGAAGTCCGGCACGCTCGGTTGGATGGCCGGGCACGTTGCCAGTTTGCCAGGTTTCGTAATCGCGGTCAGCACCGCGCAGGAATTGGACATTGCAAATCCTAGTGCCCGTCCGCCAAAAGTTGAGAAGGACGCCGATTTGGTGGAACTCCACGGCAAACTCGGAAGCCAAGCGTGCGAGGCACTGGCCAAATTGAGCGATGATCAGCTGAACGAGACATGGTCGCTAAAACAAGGGGACAAGGTTCTAATGACCATGCCGCGTTACGATATGCTGCGAGGGATGTGTTTCAACCACCTCATTCACCATCGCGGCCAATTGACCATGTATCTGCGGGCGCTCGACGTTCCAGTACCGGCGCTGTACGGTCCGTCAGCGGATGAAAGACCCTTCTAATCGAGCTAATCGGGGGCTTGCCGCAGGCGTTTGCTTGTCGAACTCGGATTTGCGGAAACACTCACCACGCTATGGCGTCTTGATGGGAGGGGAGTACCGATGAACTTCAAGCCAGAGTTATTCCTTCAAGATCTTAAGATTGCGCTGCGATCGCTAGCGCGCAGCAAGGGGCTGGCGATCACGGTAGTGCTGACGCTGGCGCTCGGCATCGGCGCCAATGCCGCTATCTTCAGCGTGGTGCGTGGGGTGTTACTCCGCCCGCTGGTCAACCGCGATGAGGACCGCCTCATCTACATTCGACAAACTGCCAAGGGCATCGGGGTGGAAAACGCTAACTTCTCCGTGCCGGAGATCCAGGACCTACGCAACAGTGTAAAAACCATTAGCGAATTCGGCGACTTCTCGGTCATCGGGTTTACGATGATCGGGCTTGGCGACCCCCGCGAGGTTCGCGCGGGCGTCGTAGGCGGCTCGTATTTCGAGGTTATGGGGCTGCGCCCCGAGATGGGCCGCCTCCTCGATATGCGCGATGATGGCCCGACTGCCGCCGGCGCCGCCGTTCTCACGGACCGCTTCTGGAAGACCGCCTTCAATCGCGACCCGTCCGTCATTGGCAAGACCGTGGAACTCGGCGAGCGCTCTGCCACCATCGTGGGCGTGCTGGAACCTTCCGTACCCTATCCCGCCGAGACCGAGATCATCGCCAACGTGGTGACCAGCCCGCATCATCTCTCCGCGACTATGGTGCAAGGACGCGTGCATCGCATGACCGAGCTGTTCGGTAGGCTCGCTCCCGGCTCCGACCTGAACGCCGCGCGAGCGGAGCTCCAGACGGTTTATAGCGGCATGGTCAAAGAACATCCCGAAGCGTATTCCCCGAAAGCCGACGGCCGCATCGAAGCGGTGCGGTTGCGTGACCAGATCACCTCGCAGGCTAAGACCGTGCTCCTGGTGCTGCTGGCGGCCTCCGTGCTCATTTTCATCATTGCGTGCTCCAACGTCGCCAACCTGATTCTCTCGCGTAGCGTCCGCCGGGAAGGGGAGCTCGCGATCCGCGCGGCTTTGGGTGCCACCGGCAGTGCTTTGCGTCGGACGCTGTTGGCCGAAAGCCTGCTACTTTGCGTCGGCGGCGCACTACTGGGCGTTCTTAGTGCCGGGCCTATGGTGTCCATCCTCGCGCGCTACGCGGCGCGCTTCTCGGTGCGCGCCCAAGACCTTACCGTGGACCCCAGCATGCTCTTCGTCGGCGCGGTACTCGCCATCATCGCGTCGGTACTCCTGGCATTTGTTCCGCGGTTGCCGTCGGCGGAGTCCTCGCAAGGCATGGGTCTGGCGAATGGCAGCGTGCGCATCACCGGAAGCACCAGCCGGCGCCTGCGCATCTTCGCCGTTACCCAGATCGCCGCATCGTTCGTGCTGCTCGCCGGCGCGAGCATGCTCATCAAGACGCTCCTATCGTTGCAATCCGCTCAGACCGGCTTCGACATGCATCGCGTTCTCGCCTTGAACGTGCCGGTGATGTCTCACGGAAAATCTTCCCAAGAGATTATCAACTTTTACCGGGAAGCCATGCGCCGCATCAACGAGCTGCCAGGGGTGGATCACGTCGCTCTGGGCACCACCACTCCTTGGCGTGACGCCGGCAGCTTCGGTGCCGGCTTCGCGTTCTCCGGCGAGGGCCATGTGAATGGAGTAAAAGAAGAAGATCCTCGCGCGCAGTTTCGTGCTGTTTCTCCGGGATTTTTCTCTTCGCTAGGCGTACCTATTGTGGAAGGACGCGATTTCAACAACGATGATCGCCGCGGCGGCGAGCCGGTGGTAATCATCAGCCAGAGCGTCGCGCAGCGCATGTTCCCAGGCCAGGACGCTCTGAACCGGCACATCATGTGGACCGATCCGGTGATGGATTTCATTTACGTTAGCAAGGAGCCGCGCCGCATCGTTGGCATCGCCGCCGACGTGGACGACGAACACGTGATCCCGGGCGCTTCGCTGACCGTTTATCATCCCTTCGGCCAGGTACCCGATGGCAATGGCGAGATACCTGTCTTTGGAGGCCGCCTGTTCGTGCACACGCGCCTGGATCCTTACGCTCTGGTGACACCGGTCACGCGCATCGTTCGCGACATGTCCTCCGACCAACCCGTCGAGCACGCCGCCACGCTGGAAGACATCCGCGCGGAAGTGCTCACGCCGGACCGGCTGAACACCCTGGTGTTTGGCGGCTTCGCGGCGGTCGCACTACTGATTGCTATAGTAGGGGTCGGAGGTGTGCTGGCGTTCTCGGTCAGTGGCCGAACTCGAGAGTTCGGCATCCGCCTGGCCATGGGATCGCAGCCACGTCACCTGCTGACCAGCGTTATCAGTGAAGGCGTGGTGATGGCGGGTATAGGCGTAATCGCGGGGGCCGCAAGTGGGTACGTGCTCGCGCGTTTGGCGAGCAGCTATTTTCTGGACATGCGCATGCCCAGCCTTCTTCCGGTGATTGTCTCCGCAGCCGTGCTCTTGTGCGCCGCGGTCGTGGCCTCGGTCTGGCCCGCAGCGCGCGCCGCCAGCATCGATGTGATGGAAGCGTTGCGTTCCGACTGACCTGTCACACCGACCCGCTCCACGATTCAGGAGCGTCGATCGGCAGTCGAGTACAGAGCTCTACGTTTTGGCTGTTTTGGCCAGTGATTTGGCGGCCTTAGCCTCCCACGTCTTCCGGAGTTCGTCGCGCGACTTAAGCACGTACGCTTTGGCCTCTTCGAAATTGCTGTAGACGCGGCGGCCCTTAATCATGTTGCAGGCCCGGCAGCAGGCCACCAGGTTCTTTGGGTCCTTCTTGCCTTTGCGGGCCCGCGGCACCACGAAATCCACCGACATGGCCAGAGCATTGTCGAAGCTGGCCATGCCGTCCAGACCGCAGTACTGGCAACGGTACTGGTCGCGATCCAGGATGCGCACCCCTTCTTCGACAGTTACAGGTTGGGATACCAGGGACAGGGTCATGAGGTCTAATGGCACCGAACACCTCCATATCGGAAAGTCTCACGATGGGCGCGGACTTCCGAAGGTGACCTGCTTTCGCGCCGACGATACGGCGGCGAAACGTTGGTGTCAAGCTCCAGCAATGAAGGCGCTGGACTTCAGTCCGGCGTTCGATGTTCTCAGTTCAGTCCAACTTCGCTCTACGTATAACGCGTAGCCTCGCGCAGATGCGCGATCAGTATGCGGATGCTGTTCGCCAACTGCACCACTTCGCCTTCCCCCTGAATATCAAATTCAATTTCGTAGTTCCCAGCAGCTGCATGATCGACGGCTTCCTTCAAGCTGAGCAGCGGCTTAACCACTTGTTTCGGCAGGATGAAGCTGATCCACACACTCACTATGAGAGTGATTGCGCTGACGACCGTAAGCGACCATTCCGCTGCGGCGATCAGCCGTCGTGCCTTGCGATGATCGTGCTCGACGCGGTCCCAGCTCCGCGCTTCAAGTTTCGCGGTCAAGCCCAAGACCTCCTGCCCTGAATTTTGCAGGTCCATGGTGATGTGCCGCAGAGCAGGATTTCCCTCCTGCACCGTCTTAGTGATCTGCGCGTCAAAGGAGCCAACCCGATTCCGCAGCTCGTCGACCAGTTGTGCCCGAGTCTTAAAGCGCCCGCTCTTCAACAGACTGTCGAGATCCCGCTCGTAAGTCATCAGCACCGCATCAATGCGATCGGCCGGAGCTTGCCCCGGCTGCCCGATGGCAGTAACCGCCGCTTCGAAGCGCTGCTCATACTGATGTAGAGCGTCGAGGGTCTGTTGGGTGAGCAGCTCGTCGGTGGGTTGTAAGTCCCGGATCGCGACAAGGGTCTGCTCGGTGCTTTGCAATGCCTCGCGACCCGCCTGTAGCGATGCCGGATCATACAGCAGCAGGTAATTCCGTTCATTGTGCCGCGCCTCCAGCATCTTGATCGAAGCCTGCTGCGAGAGCGTTGCCGCCGGAGCGTCGAAGCTCACAATGCGATCCACGATCCACCCGATCTCCAGCAAATAGTAGACCGCCAGAAAGATCACGGGCACCAGGATGAGCCTTACGATCGCCAGACTGTACGCCACACGGCGTCGAAGGGAAGAGCCCGGTGCCAGGACCTGGAAGCGCCTGCGAATACCGACACCGGACCTTCGAATGCCAAATTTCATAGCCCAGCCCTCCTGCTGGAGATCGCGTCCAGAAGATTGTAACCCGCGTGCCAGACACCCGTCCGGCGGCCCGGATTTGCCCCACCGACCCAGTTCATTGCCCTGAACAATATCTGTTTGGCAGCGCGAACAACAAGGGATAACTTCCTGTATTCCCTATATCTTGCCCAGCCAGCCAAGCCAAGAAAAACCCGGGACGAGAAAGCCCGAGACAAAAAAGCCCGCCCTCGGGTTTCATCCCAAGGGCGGGGCTATTAAAAAATACTTGGACCTCTTCCATCGAGGCAGCGACCGCTACCGTGGATTTATATCCTGCTTCTTCTCCAAACGGTCGATCAGTCCTTGAATTTGATTCTTCGCGCCGTCGGGTGCACTCGCCTTAGCCAACTTCATTTCCTTTGTCGCGGTGTCGAAGTCTCCCTTCGCGGATGCGATTCGCGCTATTTCGCCGTGCGTGTACCACTCATTCGGCCGCTTTTTGATATTGATCTGAAAGACCGCAAAGCCCTCGTCTTGTTTATTCTGTATTTGCAGCCCTCGCCCGTAGACGTGTAATTGGACGCCGTTGGCCATCTCAAAAGCCTTCGCCTTGGTCGCCTCAGCCTCCTGTTTTTTCCCCTGCGCCTCCAGGATTTGCGACTTCGTCAGCAGATTATCGAAGCGCTCTTCCGCCAAGATCGAGCGGTCTTCCCACTTGATCGCCTGATCGAGGTTGGTGTTGGTGTCCAGGAGCCACAATGCCGCCTCATCGAAACCCGCCCAGGTAAATCCGCCCACGCTACGAAGTTGATTCTGAATGCTCCGTTGGACGATGGCGTTGACATCCACCGAAACGTGAAAGGGCACCGCCAGCTTCGCCCACCGCAAGGTCACTGCCGTCGAGTCCGGTTTCACGTCTTCGAACGTGTAGGCAAGGGCCTCCTCAAATTCCGCCGGCTGCGCCTTCGTGGTGACCCGCAGCGCATCCTCTTTTTCGTCGTAGCTGAAGCTGCCCCACGAAGTCGAATTCTTCGAGAAGATGATAGTCCACTGGTCCGCAGTCGGAATCATGTGCAGCCCGTACGCCCCCGCAGGCAGCGCATGGCCCTCAACGGAAACATCATCAGTGAACGAAATGACCGTGTTCTCGTTCGCCCCCGCGCGCCAAACCTGCCCGTAAGGAATCTCTTTGCCAAACAGCGTCCTTCCGCCCACCAGCGGCCGGCAATAATTAATGGTTATGTCTGTGAGCCCGATTTGTTGGGTAATGATCGATCGCTGGCTGATCGTCGGCAGTTTCAGCTCGGTAGCCTGCGACCCGTTTTTGAATTGAGCATGGGCACTCCCCGCCAGAAACCCCAACCCCACTACAAGACTGAGAAGACCTCTACACATCTTGCGCATGCACACCCCTCCTATTTTTTCGCGTGGGAAGGCGCCACCAGTTGGCCGGCGCTTCGCGGACGCTCACTTCTGTGGGCATAGACGGCTGGATTGTACGGGTGTGAGCACCGCTCGACCCGTGAGTTCCGTCAAAGAATGTCAGAAACGGTGCTTGACCCGAGCCTGCACACTGGGTAACTCTAAAGGCGAACACTGGGCGAATAAACTCGGCCGTGCACACGAACTGCAGTACATTGACCCCGAACCCAATCGCCCAAGGTGTGATCAAGTAGGCGAGACCCTGCTGCGCATCACCTATTTTGCAAAAAGGCCCCCAAGTCTAGTTTTGGAGGAAAGAAGCCGAATGAAGCAAATTTCAACAGTCCCCGTGTTTGGACGAGCCGTCTCCCTGGCTGTCCTGTGCTTATTCATGACCAACGCATTTTGGGCGGCCCAAAACAGCGCACCACCGCCGGCGACCAGCGGCAGCAAAGTTTTGGGCGAAGTAAAACTGGAAGGCGCCACCAAGGTTGAGAAGGAGGCAGGCGTCTGGGTGGACGGCAACTACCTCGGCTACCTGAAAGAACTCAAGGGCGATAAAAAGATCCTGCTGATTCCGGGCGAGCACCAAATTGCCGTCCGCCAGTCCGGCTACGACGACTTTCAGCAACAGGTCGTCGTCGAGCCTGGCCAGGCGCACACGGTTGCCGTCAAGCTGAATCTCAGTCCGCGAGCCATAACTCCAGACGTAACTTCCACGTTAAAGCTGACCGTCGAACCCGGTCGAGCCGCGGTGTTCCTTGACGGTAAATTTGTGGGTCACGCCAGCGAATTTGGCGGAGTGGGGCACTCCATGCTGATCAGCCCGGGCAAGCACCGCATCAAGGTCCAGCTACCGGGCTATCACACCTTCGAAACCGAAGTGAACCTGCTGGTCAACCAGAAGTCGGAAGTGAAAACCGAACTCGTAAAGGGCAGCATCGAGAACGCCGGACCAGACATCAAGCAGCCCCAATAAGCCGCGAGCGGCAAATCTCCTTTCGCGATTTGCCGAAGACGGTAAACTGATCTTCGATCAAGTATGCGCCGAGAATGAACAGCACCACCTTTCCTGTAGGGGCGGGGCTTGCCCCGCCCGGCCACTGCGTCTTGATTCACGCACCGCGGCGAGTCCCACGTCAGCGAAGCCCTGATCATTCCCGCCAATCCCCGCCAGGGATTGACAGCGGGCCTTCTCGGCTTTTAGGATGGAGATTCACGATTGATCTGTTGAAGAATGATGTGGGGCTAGTTCGAAAGCTGTGCGTCTGATTTCCAAAACTAAATTTCTATGATTACAGTTACCGATCTAACGAAGAGGTATGCGCGGCACACGGCCGTCGACCACGTTTCCTTTGAGGTCCAAAAAGGTCAGATCGTAGGTTTTCTCGGCCCCAATGGCGCGGGCAAAACCACGACGATGCGGATGCTGACGTGTTTTCTGCCACCGACATCGGGCCAAGCCACGGTGGCCGGCTTTGACGTTCTCGAACAGCCATTCGAGGTCAAGAAGCGCATTGGCTACCTGCCGGAGACGCCGCCGCTCTATCCCGAAATGCGCACGGCGGAATATTTGGCGTTCGTCGGAAGCCTTAAAGGATTGTCGGGTTTGGACCTGACCAAGCGCGTTGAATATGTGCTGGAGCGCTGCGCGATCGCCGATGTGCGAGACAAGTTACTGGGGAAACTGTCCAAAGGCTACCGCCAGCGCGTTGGGCTGGCGCAAGCCATTATTCACAATCCGGATGTGCTCATTCTCGACGAGCCTACATCCGGCTTGGATCCGAAGCAGATCAACGAGACCCGCGACCTGATCAAGAGCTTGGCTGGCGACCACACCATCATTCTCAGTACCCACATCCTCCCGGAAGTGGAACAGACCTGCCAGTACGTCCTGATCATTAACAAGGGCAAGTTGGTGGCCAAGGACTCCGTGAACAATCTGCAGAATCGCGCGCGTGGCGCCGAGTCCCTGCTGGTCGAAGTCGCCGCCCGGGAGGGCGATGTGGATTCCGCTCTGGTGCAACGCCGGCTCGAGCAGATTTCCGGCGTGACCCGCGTCGTGTTCAAGGAAAAGGTACAGAACCGGGCGGCCTTCGAAATTGAGAGCCACAAAGATGGTTTCGTACGAGGGGACCTGGCGCGCGCCATCGTCGAATCCGGCTGGGACTTGAACGAGTTGCGTCCAACCGCGGTCAGCCTGGAAGAGATCTTCCTGCAACTTACCGGCGAGCCCGCAGCCGTAGCCCCGGAAGAACCCGTTGTGGCAGGAGCCGACTAGATGCGAAATATTTGGGTCATTTTCCGGAAAGAGCTGAACAGTTATTTCGTTTCGCCTGTGGCTTATTTGCTGCTCGCGATGTTCGCGATCATCTTCGGGTTTTTCTTTTGGAACTCGCTCGGCTACTTCGTGTACATGGGCATTCAATCGCAGATGCGCGGCCAGAGCTTCCCGATGAACGTGAATGAGGAATTGATCCGGCCTTTGCTCGCGAACATCAGCGTGGTTGGCCTGTTTCTAATCCCCATGATTACCATGCGGCTTTTCGCGGAGGAAAAGCGCACCGGCACGATCGAACTCCTCGCCACTTCGCCGATTCGCGACATCGAGGTCATCCTCGGCAAGTGGCTTGCAGCCGTCGCGCTGTATTCCGTGATGCTGCTGCTCACCGCGCTCAACTTCGCATTCATCTTCAAGTACGGACACCCCGACTGGAAGCCTTTGGTGATCGGCTATCTTGGTCTGTTGCTGCAGGCTGGGGCATTGCTGGCGATCGGCACCTTTATCTCCACGCTGACCAAGAACCAGATTATCGCGGGTGCCACGACGTTTGGGGTTTGCCTGCTCCTCTGGATCCTGGAATGGGTCGGCGGATACGAAACTTCAACGTGGGCCAAGTTCCTTTCCTACATGTCGGTGATCACCCACTTTGAATCCTTCGCCAAAGGCCTGCTGGCCACGAAGGACGCCATTTACTACGTCAGTATAATTTTCCTGGGACTTTTCCTGACGGCTCGCTCGCTGGAATCCCTGCGGTGGAGGTCGTAATTGGGCACTCAGTTTCTGAAGGCTAGGCAAACGAAGTACGCCGTCTACGCCACACTCTATATCGTCGTGATCGTGGCCATCCTGGTGACGGCCAACGCGTTGGCGGATCGCTACAACAGGCAATACGATTCAACCTCGAACAAGCGCTACAGCCTTTCCGATCAAACCGCCAAAATCGTCAAAGGACTCAAACAGCCTGCGACGATCACCTATTTCGATCAGTCGACGCACTTCGCGCAAGCCAAAGATCAGCTCGACCAGTATGCGAATCTTTCCCCAAAGGTCCATGTCGAGTACGTCGATCCCGATAAGAAGCCGCAATTGGCGCGCGAAGCCGGAATCAAGAATTACGGCACGACCATCGTGCAAGTCGGTATGAAGAAGGAAGAAGCCAAGACCCTGACCGAAGAGGGCATTACCGGCGCCTTCATTCGCGACCTGAAAAACAACACGCGCACCGTATGCTTTGTGACCGGCAGCGGCGAACACCGGATCGACGATTCCGAGCGCAGCGGCTATTCGCGGTTCAAGGAATTGCTCGGCAAGGATAACTACGAGGCGAAATCCATCGATCTGTTGCAGAAGGCGGAGATTCCCAGCGACTGCACGGTTCTCGTCGTAGCCGGTCCGACCGGCGATTACCAGCAGCCGCAGGTCGATGCCATCAAGAAATTCGTTGAAGATGGTGGGCGGGCTCTTTTCATGCTCGATCCCCCGCTGAAGATCGGACGTTCGGAGATCGCCGACAACGATGCGCTTACCGGACTGCTCGCAAGCTGGGGCGTCACGCCGCAGAAAGACCTGATCCTGGACATGAATCCGATAGGACAGCTCGCAGGCCTCGGCCCCCAAGTGGCGCTGGTCACCACCTACGATTCTCAGCCGATTGTGAGCGAGATGAAAGGGACGGCGACCGGTTTCCCGTTGTCCCGTTCGCTGGACGTCAAGAATGAAGGTAAATCCACGGTACAGAAACTGTTCAGTTCCTCGGATTCCAGCCTGGCGACCTCCAAACTCAATTCTCCCGATATTGACCCCAGCGACCCGAAGAATAAGAAGGGCCCTCTGACGCTGGCCGCGGCCGGAAGCTATAACACCGGCAAGGAGAATTCCCAGGGACGATTTGTGGTTTTCGGAAGTTCCGCCTGGGCAGCCAACTCTTTCCTGAATTTCAACGGCAACCGCGATCTTGCGCTGAACACCATGAACTGGCTCTCCTCGGACGAAGACCTGATTTCCATTCGCCCAAAGGAACAGGAAGACCGCCGGATGACCATGACCCAAGCGCAATTGAGCTGGGTGCGCATCACCAGCCAGTTCATTCTGCCGCTGATTGTTATTGTTGCCGGCGTCTCGGTTTGGTGGAAGCGCCGATAGAACGGTCCATGCCGGTTTTCATCATGTCAGGAAATCATCCATGAAAAGCACTGGACTGCTGATTGCGGCCGCTGTCTTGGCGGCTCTTACCGGAATAATGTACTGGTCGGATCACCACAAAGCCGCGGACACGATGGCGACTCCCGTCGATGCGGCGCCCAAAATACTGACGCTCAAAGACACTGACCTTTCCAAGATTGAAATCAAGAAGAAGGGCGCCGAACAAGTTTCGCTCGCAAAGAACGACGCGGGAAAATGGCAGATCACCATGCCAGTCGCCCTTGCGGCTGATCAGGACGCAATCTCCACAATGGTTTCTACGCTGTCTTCTTTGAATTCCGAGCGCGTGGTCGAGGATAAAGCCTCGGACTTGAAGCAATACGGCTTGACCGAGCCAGGGCTCGAAGTGGACATCTCGACCAAGGACGGCAAATCCAACAAACTCCTCCTCGGCGACGCCACGCCAGCGGGCAATGCGGTCTTCGCGGCGACCTCGGGCGATCCTCGCGTGTTCACCATCGCCAGCTACACCAAGACGAGCATCGACAAGAACCCCAGCGATCTTCGCGACAAGCGGTTGTTGACCGCCGACTTCGACAAGATCAGCCAAGTCGAACTGGATGCCAAGAAGCAGTCGGTCGAATTTGGCCGCAACAAGGATGCGTGGCAGATTTTGAAGCCCAGGCCGCTCCGCGCGGACAATTTCACTGTCGAGGATCTGGTCCGCAGGCTGAAGGACGCGAAGATGGATTTGGCCGCAGCGACCGCGGACGATGAGAAAAAAGCCGCCTCGGCGTTCGCGTCTGGGGCGCCGGTCGCGACCGCTAAAGTCACCGATGCCGCGGGCACGCAAGAGCTGCAGATTCGCAAAAGCAAAGACGACTACTACGCAAAATCGAGTGCCGTGGCAGGCATCTACAAAGTGGCGAACGACTTGGGCACCGGACTCGACAAGAGCCTGGACGATTTCCGCAACAAGAAGCTGTTTGATTTCGGTTTCGATGAACCCAACAAAGTGGATATGCACGACGGATCGAAAGCCTATTTTCTGACCAAAGGCGGTCCGGACTGGTGGTCGAGCGGGAAGAAAATGGACAGTTCCAGCGTGCAGGCGCTAATCGATAAAGTCCGCGACCTCTCTGCCAGCAAATTTGTCGATTCCGGGTTCACGACTCCGGTGATCGACCTGACCGTTACCTCCAATGACGGCAAGCGCACCGAGAAAGTGCTAATGTCCAAGAGCGGCGACAACTACGTTGCGAAGCGCGAGAACGAGCCGGCCTTATACCAGCTCGACTCCAAGCCCGTCGAAGAACTGCAGAAGTCCGCCGCAGAGGTAAAGCTCGCGCCCGAGCCCACGCCACCGGCAGGTAAGCCCGCGCCGGCCACGAAAAAGTAGCGTTTCTGCGCCTCGGACCTTACGAGAGGATTCCAGTTTTCGCTCCATGAATGTTCAAGGCTACTTCCGCATTCTTAGTTTGTTCGACGTCAGCGAAGGCTTCGAGTTGGAGAGGCTCAACGCCCTACTGGGGCCGGAGGCGGCGCCGCGCTCGCCGGGTTTCGTGCACCGCACTCCGGAATATGCCCAGGCGCAAACCGCGCCCATTGTCGAGGCAACCGGCCAGATCGTACTTCCAACCGGCGAAAAGCTGGACAGCCGGATCAAGTATTACTGGTTCGGAGTTGCCTGCGTCGAGTTCATCACGCCGTTTGAATGTCATCTTGACTCCTTGCCGCAGCACTCTTACCGCTGGATGAACGCTCCGGAGGTGGAGAAAGCCGCGGAAGATCTCCTGCATACGCGACTCGAGCACTTTCGTCCGACCATGATCAAGCCTTCGCAGAAATGGCTGGACGAAGACTACCTGATCATCGATGTGCAGTCCGCGAAACACGGCGACGGACGCCCCGCCATGGCGACCGAGTTGCTCCAATCCTGCGGCGACCAGATCACCCGCGTGGTTCGCGGCGAACTTGTTTCGCTTTCCGCTTCGGAACGCGAGGAGGTCGTGCGCGCCGCGCTCTCTTACTATCCCAATGATCTTGTGGTTGTCGGCTGGGCCGCTGCGCTGGTCTACGACAAGCCAGACGCCACATCGGCGGTCATCGATCTTCTCGAATACGCCAACACGCAGCTCCTGGAATTTCGCTACTACGACGAAGTGCTCACCAATCTTCTGTCCAACGTGTATAGCTCGCTAGAAGGGCACGAAAGTTTACGGTCGCTCTGGCGGCTACCGCGGCGCGCCGGCCGTTTGAACGGTCTGCGCCTCGACATCATGGACCTCGCCGAACGCACCGAATATGCCGTGAAATTTATCAGTGATACCTACTACGCTCGCGTGTACCGGGTGAGCTCGGCAAGAATCGGCGTCGACGATTACAAGACTTTGGTGGCGGAAAAACTGAAGACCGCCGGCGAACTGTACGAGTTCATGGTCGCGCAGTTCAACGAGCGGCGCATGTTCGTGGTGGAAGTCGTGGTCGCGGTCCTTGTATTACTCGACGTAATTCTACTGCTGCGCGGGAACAAATGAGGGCGCGAACCGCATGATCATCACCTTGATGGGCGTGACCGGCTCAGGCAAGACCACCGTAGGCTTGCTCCTGGCGAAGCGGTTGGACTGGGAGTTTTCCGACGCCGACGATTTTCATTCCGCCGCCAACAAAGACAAAATGCATCATGGAATTCCGTTGACCGATGCGGATCGCATCCCGTGGCTCGCAGCGATTCACGACTATCTCGCGCTCGCTGCCTCGGAGCGTCGAAGCATCGTGCTAGGTTGTTCCGCGCTCAAGCAGAGCTATCGGGAGCGGCTTTTTCATGGACTGGACGCGCGCCTCGTGTATTTGAAGGGCAGCTACGAATTGATAGATCGGCGGCTACAACAGCGCAAAGGCCATTTTGCAGATGACCAGATTCTCGCGGCGCAATTCGCTGATCTGCAGGAGCCGACCGATGCCGTCGTCGTGGATATCAGCGGCGAGCCCGCGCAGATTGTGGATGAGATTTGCAGCCGGCTCAATCTACCAGCCACGCCCTAGCGATCACGCACGCTGGAAGCGCCAATCCCCGATTGGCAAGAGGACCAGCTCCAGCAATTTTTTTCGCGGAAATCGAGCGCCGATCTAGCCATCATCCCGTCGGTACGTGGGTGTTGCCTCCGGCGCATCCGGGTGCGCTACTTCGCCAAACCTTGACGCCAGCCAGGCGCGGGCCTCTTCCGGATGGTAGTTGAACGGACCCATGCCGCCGGCGTAGGCGATGTGGCCGCGCTCGTCGATGATGTAAATGCGTTCGGGCCACGCGGAATAGGCGTCATTCGCCGCGTTCGTCATGTCATCAATCCCAAAGGGCACCGGGTACTTCAGCCGCTGGACGAAATCGTTGGCGATGGCGATGCGCTGCTCCAGTGTTTTCGGCTGCGCGTAGCAAACATCCTCTTTCACGTTCGATTTCATCTGCCACTCGTCGGTGGGGTGCGCTTCGCGCACATAGACAGTTAGAAAGTCAGCGTGATCCTTATAGTCGTTGTAAATCTTCACGATGTCGCCGACCTGGCGACGAAACGGCGGTCAAGTGTAGCTGCCGAAGACAACCATGAGGGGCCGGTTGCCGGTACGTTCCCGCAGGTGGAAGTAGTCCTTGCCGTTCAGCGCGAGGAGGCGCGCGTCGGGCGCGTCGTCCCCGGGGTGCAGCTTGCCGCGGTGCATGTGGGGAAGCGCGTAGCGCAGCATGTATAAGGCGTCCTTCGGCCCACCCGCCATGACGGAAAGGCCGACGAACCCCGTAAGCAGGAGAACTCCTAAAATTCCAGCCAACCATATGACCATTGTTCTCATTAAGCGAAGCCCACTGTTCTCATTCAGCGTTTTTCGCGAGCCGTAGTGCGCACACGGTAACACGCGACCGTAGCAGGCAAAGCAGAGCCTCGAAATAGTATGGATGCATTATCGATTTTGATTGCGGGATGAAGACCCCCTCCCCCTGTTTTTCGTAAGTGTTCATTCTAAACGGCTTTAAGTGACTTGTTTTGCGACACTTTTGTAAGTGTTGATTATAATGCTTTCACGAGTGTGTTTTTCCAGCTGAGCTTCGAACAGCGCACGCGGACATTCCAACGATTACACCGGTCGGTTGCCGGTTGCCGGTTATGGACGACTGATCTTCGGTAGGAGCTGATCGCGCTCCTGCTGGTAGCGGGCCAGGGCGCGCTCGATCACCGTTACGGCCGCGTAGGCTGGTCGGATGTCCTCGACTTCCACCTTTTTGCCTTCGAGTTGCTTGTAGTCGGAGAAGAAACGCTTCAGGACCAGGAGACGGTGGGGTGGCAGGTCGCGGGCTTCGACGTAGTCGCTGAATTCGGGGTCGTTGGTGGCGACCGCGATGACTTTGTCGTCGCTCGCTCCAGAGTCGATCATGGTCATCAGGCCAATGGCCCGGGCTTTGATCAGAGCAAGGGGTTGCACCGGTTCCTGGCAGAGGACCAGGACATCGAGGGGGTCGTTGTCTTCGGCGTAGGTTTGCGGGATGAAGCCATAGTTGGCAGGGTAGAAGACCGCGGAATGGATGATGCGGTCGACCTTGAGCAGGCCGGTGGGCTTGTCGAGTTCATACTTCACGTTCGAACCCAGGGGGATCTCGATGACCGCTTGAAAGTCGCGGGGGAGATCGTTGCCGGGGGATACGTCGTGCCACGCATGCATCATTGGGTGAGCCTCGTAGTGCAAGAGTAGCTGACCATTATCGCTTCTGGACGGCATCAACGCAAAAACACCGGTCTAAAGACCGGCCACTACAGAAGGTGGGCCCGTGAAGACTACGGCGGCTTAGATCGAAGAGAGATTCCTCCACTGCGCAGGCCGACGCGCTCGCAGGAAGCGAACGCGAAAGAAAAACGTCGGCCTGCTTCGGTCGGAATGACGGTTGTTGCGTGAGGCGCGATGGTGCGCGGCCTCGAAGCTTGCACTCAGGAAAAATTCGGCCGGCAGGAATTTGTAGGATTCTGAATCCAATTCAGGCGCGGGCTTTGTCGATCATTTCTTGCCAGATGCCTTTGCTTTTGAGGATGACTTCCACGACTTCGCGGGCCGCGCCTTTGCCGCCGATCGCTTTGGTTATGTAGTGGGCGGCGTTTTTCACTTCGACGGTGGCGTCTCCCACAGCTACCGCCAGGCCTACTCGGCGCATCACCGTGAGGTCTGGGAGATCGTCGCCGAGGTAGGCGACCTCTGATTCTTGCGCGCCGGTCTTTTTCAGGATTTCTTCGTAGGCGGCGATTTTTTGTGGCTGCTTTTCGTAGACGAACTCGATATTCAGCTCGCGGGCGCGGCGGCGCATGGCGGCACTCTCGCGGCCGGTGATGACGCCGGTACGAAGACCGGCGGTATGAGCCAGGGATAGACCTTGGCCGTCGTGGGCGTCGAAGGTTTTGATTTCGAGCGCGGAGCCGTCGGGCTGGGAGAGCAAAGTTACAGTGCCCGTCGTGAGGGTGCCATCTACGTCCATGAGGAACACATTGATCCGTTTGGCGCGTTTGGCTACGGCGGCGGGGATTTTGGCTAGGGACTTTGGCAACGAAGGTCTCCTTGGGTTGGTGAAAGAATGTCTGCCGGACGGGCCAGATGAAAGAGAAAGAGTTTCTTCAGGGGCTAAAGCCCATCTGGGGCTGCGTAGATGTCGGAGCTAAAGCTCCGACCCCTAAAGAAAAATGCGACGGGCTGAAGCCCGCCTCTGCATTTTTAAATCAGATCCACAGATTTTAAATCAGTTCCAGGGTCCACAGATCGTGCAAGTGCACTACGCCCAGCACTCCTTCTGATTCATCGACTACTACGATGGATGTGATTTTCCGTTTCTCCATGAGATTAAGGGCTTCGCTGGCCAGGACGTGTGGGCCGATCGTTTGCGCGCTGCGCGTCATGCAGGCTCCTGCGTTCATCTCGAGCGTTGCGCCGCCTTGCTTTTCCATCAGGCGGCGGAGGTCGCCGTCGGTGATGATGCCGGCGAGGCGGCCGTCGGGGTGGAGCACCGTCGTCATGCCGAGGCCCTTCTTGCTCATTTCGTGGAAGGCCTCTGGCATTCGAGTGTCTAGCGCCACGCGCGGCAAGGCGTCGCCTGCGTGCATCAGGTGTTCTACGCGGAGGAGCTTTTTGCCTAGGCGTCCCGCGGGATGCAACGCGGCGAAATCGTCGTGGCGAAAGTCGCGGCGCTCCAGCAAGGATACCGCGAGGGCATCACCTACGGCCATGGCCACCGTGGTGCTTGCCGTCGGGGCCAGATTCAGAGAGCAGGCTTCTTCTTTTACGCTGACGTCAAGGGTGATCTCGCTAGCTTCGGCGAGCGTGGAATGGATTCTGCCCGTCAGTGTGACCATCTGGATTTCCAGGCGTTTCAAGGCTTCCAGCAGGGCGATGATTTCTTCGGTTTCGCCGCTGTAGGAAACTGCTAACAGAGCATCGCCCCGAGCAAGCATTCCTAAGTCCCCATGCAGCGCTTCGGCTGGGTGCAGGAAGAAGGATGGCGTGCCGGTGCTTGAGAAGGTAGCTGAAATCTTTCGCGCTACCAGGCCGGACTTGCCCATGCCTGTAACTACGACTCGACCCTTGCAGGCGAATAGGAGATCGACGGCTTTCTCGAAGGTTTTGTCGAGGCGAGCGAGGACATCCTGGATGGCTTGGCCTTCGATTTGCAGGACGCGGCGGGCGGTTTCGAGGCTCATGGGGAGGTGGCTCGGGATTGGGGACTGGTGAAACGTGATTTTGTGGCGCGGTTATGGCGCCAATGATCGTTGGTTTGGGTTCGGCGCCATTTGCGTCTAAACCCCGCCGTCTCGGAGACGGCGGCTACAGGGAGGGGGATCGCTTTGGAGGTCATTGGGGGCTCCAGTTGCGGACTACCGTGGAGAGTTCCTTTAAACGGGCTAGAAGGCCGGCGAGTTGCGAGAGGGGAAGCGCGTTGGCTCCGTCGGAGAGCGCGGCTTCGGGGTTGTCGTGTGTCTCGAGGAAGATGCCGTCTACGCCCGCGGCTACGCCGGCGCGGGCTAAAGGCTCGATGAATTCGGGTTGGCCGCCACTTGCGTGGCCTTGGCCGCCGGGTAGTTGGACGGAGTGGGTCACGTCGAAGACGACCGGATAGCCCAGCTTTTTGAGGATGGGGAACGAGCGCATGTCGACTACGAGGTTCTGATAGCCGAAGGAGGCGCCGCGTTCGGTCAGGATGATTCTGTGGTTGCCGGCTTGCGCGATCTTTTCAGCGACGTTGGTCATGTCCCACGGCGAAAGGAACTGGGCCTTCTTCACATTGACGATCCGGCCGGTTTTTGCGGCGGCCTCGAGCAGATCGGTTTGGCGCGAGAGAAACGCGGGAATCTGCAGGATGTCGCAGACTTCCGCTGCGGATGCGGCCTGCGAAGCGTCGTGAATGTCGGTGAGAATCGGCAAGTTCAAGTCTTTTTTGATCTTGGCGAGGATTTGCAGTCCTGCTGTGAGTCCCGGTCCGCGAAAGGATTTTACCGAGGAGCGATTGGCCTTGTCGTAGGAAGCCTTGAAGATGTAGGGGACGCCCGCGTCAGCGGAGATGCGCGCCACATGCTCAGCCATTTTGCGCGCATGGGCTTCACTTTCGATCACGCAGGGGCCGGCGATCAGGAAAAGTGGATTACCGGCGCCGAGGCGCAGAGAGTTCAGAGAGATTTCATGAGTTGTGGTCATGCGGAATTAGTGAAGATAGCATAGACGGGTGGGTACGTGGCACCCGGATCGGAAAGCCCAAAGTCGAACTTCTCAAAGGCGAAAGGGTGCGCGGCGCAAGAATCTGACGCCGGGCAGGGCAAGCCCCGCCCCTACAAAGAGGCTGGCTCACGCGGTGGCGTGTGGAGCAACGCCGACCACTTGCGCGCGGTGAGACTCGCTTGCGGGACGCGACTTGTTCTTCTTGTGTTCGAGGGCTGCGCCGACAAAGGCGGCAAAGAGTGGATGAGGCTCGAGGGGCTTGGATTTGAACTCGGGATGGAATTGGCACCCAAGAAACCACGGGTGGTCGGGTGCTTCGATGATTTCGACGTAGTTTTCGTCGGGGGTGCGGCCGGTGATGCGCAGACCCGCGTTGGTTAGAACTTTTTCGTAGTCGCGATTGAATTCGTAGCGGTGGCGGTGACGCTCGCTGATTTCCAGTTTGCCATAGGCGCGATTGGCGAAGGAGCCGGGCTCGAGCTTGCAGGGCCAAGCGCCCAGACGCATGGTGCCGCCCATTTCATCGACGCCCAGCAATTCGCGCAATTTATAAATGACGCGATGGGGTGTCTGGGGGTCGAATTCGGTGCTGTCGGCTTTTTGCAGGTCGGCTACGTCGCGTGCGTATTCGATGGTCGCGCATTGCATGCCGAGGCAGATCCCGAAGAACGGAACCTTGTGCTCGCGAGCATAGTGGATGGTGTGGACCATTCCGGCGATGCCTCGTTTGCCAAAGCCGCCGGGAACGAGGATGCCGTCGTACTGGCGGAGACGGGCTGCCGCGGTCTCGAGCGAATCAATTTCTTCAGCTTCGATCCACTCCAAAACGGTTTTGTGGTTGTGCGCCAGGCCGCCATGGAGGAGCGCTTCGCGCAGGCTCTTGTAAGCGTCTTCGAGTTGCACATACTTGCCAACGATGGCGATGCGCACTTCGCCAGCAGGATGGTGCAGCCGGTGGACGAGGTCGACCCACGGGTTCAAGTCCTGCGGATGATGTTCTAGTTTCAGCAAGCGCAAGATCTGCGCGTCGAGACCCTCGCGGCCAAGTTCCACCGGGACGGCATAGATGGTGTCCACGTCTTCCATGGAGATCACGCAGGAATCGGCGACGTTGCAGAACAGCGCGATTTTCTTCTTGAGGTCGGACGGGATATGGCGATCGCTGCGGCAAAGCAGGATGTCCGGCTGAATTCCGATGCCCAACATTTCTTTGACGCTGTGCTGGGTGGGCTTGGTTTTCAGTTCGCCCGCGGCGGCGATATAGGGAACCAGAGTTACGTGGACAAACAGCGTGTTCTCGCTGCCGAGTTCGAGGCGCATCTGCCGGATGGCCTCGAGGAAGGGAAGCGACTCAATGTCGCCGACGGTGCCGCCGATCTCGACGATGACGACGTCGACGCCTTCAGAAACTTTTTTAATGGTGGCTTTTATTTCGTCGGTGACGTGCGGAATCACCTGCACGGTTTTGCCGAGGTAGTCGCCGCGGCGCTCTTTGCCCAAGATGGTTTCGTAGATGCGGCCGGTGGTCCAGTTATTGTCGCGGCTGAGCTTGGCGTGGGTAAAGCGCTCGTAGTGGCCGAGGTCGAGATCGGTCTCCGCGCCGTCCTCGGTGACAAAGACTTCACCGTGCTGAAACGGGCTCATGGTGCCAGGATCCACGTTGAGGTACGGATCGCATTTTTGCAGGGTGACTTTGAAACCGCGACTTTCGAGGAGACAGCCGATCGAGGAGGCGGCTACACCTTTTCCGAGTGAGGAAACAACACCACCAGTTACAAAGATATATTTTGGCGCCATCCTTGCAGCCCTTGGCTCGCCTGGGTTGTCCAGCTTTACCGGGCTTGTTAACCCTCCACAGGAGTGACGTACAAACAATTATGGTCGGAACTCGCGGAACTGTCAATGCAACTCCGCGAGAGTCTGGAATCAAAGATTCTATTCATTCGATCTCTGGCGCCGGGACACCGAAACTCTTTTCCACAATCGGTGTTCCCACCAGTGGATGAAACTTCGTCAGGTTCTAACGCGGTTGTAAATAGTTTGTCTTTAAACAAATACATCAACGCAATGGAAACCGTGGCGGGCACTAAGTCCATCCTACAAGGGAATACTAAATAGCGCGGGATGCGGTCTAGGGGAGCCGGTTTGGTCCGCGTAATCCAAAGGCTCGGCTAGCGAGCTTTCGATCTGGGGAAGAAAAAAAATGAAAATGATTCGAATGAGCATCGGCGCAGCATGGCTCGCCTGTGCCTTTTTGTTATCGGTATCCGCGCCTTGGTCATCAGCAAATGGGCAGGAAGCGCCTTCGGTGCGATCCGGCTATAGCCTGGCGCGTGAAGTGAATCTCGTTGGAACGGTCTCGAGCATCGTGGAAGACTCCCAGACGGGTCCGCAGGGAACCAACGTAATGGTGCAAACAGCTTCTGGTCTGGTCGACGTTCACGTGGGCAGCGCAAATTATCTCAAATTGAATCACCTCGAACTCGCTTCGGGGGACAGCGTGCGCATCATTGGCGAGAACTTCTCATCGGGGACCAATACCGTGTTCGTGGCGCGAATCGTGCAAAAGGGGACTACCGCTGTTGCGGTACGTTCGCCAAAGGGCATGCCGCTCTGGCGGAATGGAAAACGTTTGCAGGCCGCTACGTCGCAATCGCAGGGAGGTGCCCTGTGAGCCGCTCTTTCATGACGTATGCCGGGCTATTCGCGGGGGTCGCAGTGGCTGCGTTCACGGGCGCATGCGGCGGAGGCGGAGGGACGATTAGCTCAAATCCGGCGCCACCGCCGACGGGGGGCCCCTACTCGGCGTCGAGCCTGAATGGTACGTATGCTTTTGAGATGAGCGGGCAAGACCAGGGAGGCTTTTTTGCGCGCATCGGCAGCTTCGCGGCGAACGGTGCGGGTGGGATCACGGGCGGCGCGCTAGATCTCAGCAGCGGCATTGTTCCCGGCGCTATCACGCTAACGATCAACAGCGGCAGCTACATGATCGGGACGAACGGCAAAGGAACCTTAAGCTTGATCGACTCGGCGGGCGAAACGATCGGTCTTAGCATTGTCATGACTTCGACCACCGCTGGGCTCATCACGGAAACCGACGGCAGCGCCACGGCCAGCGGCAATTTCACCGTGCAGGACACCACTACCTTCGCCACCTTTCCAACGAACTTCAGCGGTCCCTATGTCTTCGACGTCTCTGGTGTGGATCCGAACGGAGCCGGCGAATCGATTGTCGGCCAGTTCGCCGCAAATGGAGCGGGCGGCTTTACCAGCGGAGTGGCTGACGTGAATGACGACTTCACAGCCTCTGGCCCGTTGCCGATCACCGGAACCTTTGCAAGAGATGCCACATACGGTGCGACGTTTGGGCGCGGAACAGCAACGCTAAGCATAAACGGGACGACCATCAATTTCGCTTTCTACACGGTTGGCGCAGGTCGAATCCGGATGCTAAGGACCAATTTCCCTGCCACCAGCATCGGTGACGCGGTCGCGCAGACCGGCACGATCCCCGCCGCCACCAGCGGCTTGACCGGCGCTTTTGCGTTCATCCTGGGGGGATCCAGTCTGTCCGGTTCGGAAGTTCGTGCCGGCCGAGTGAGCTTGAGCGGCGGCACCGTAAGCAACGTGCAGTTGGACGACGACGATTCCAGTGCCAGCGGCTCCGGCAACAGCAACCACACGGCAATTCCAGCCGGAACGATCAGCGCCGCCACCTACACGATTGATCCCAGCGGTGACGGTCGAGGGACGCTAACCTTTAACGATTCCAGCGCGGGAACTTTTTCGTTTATCTTTTATCTCAGTTCGCCAACCCAGGCCTTCATTCAGGACGTCAGCACCGGTAGTAGCACCCTCCCAATTATCACGGCGGATGGCTCGATGCAGATGCAAACCGGCAACCCGTTCTCGACCGCCGGGGAGGCCGGGAACTGGGGCTTCAACTGGAGCGGGCAGAGTATCAACGGGACCACGGGAATCCTGGCCGAAGAGGACTTCGTCGGGCAGTACACTCAGACCAGTTCAGGGAGCATTTCTGGCGGAGTGGACTTCACGGAACTGTCGGCAAACAGTGTGGTTATCGGAGGGGCCTTGAGCGGGACTATGACCGTCGATGGAGATGGAACGCTACGCAATACCTACACCATTACCCTGGCTACGTCTCCGTCGAGCACCCTCAACTTCGCCGCCTATCTGGTGGACGCCAACACCATATTCGTCGTGGGCGTCGACACCCATCGAACCATCACGGGGTCTGTTCTGCGTAACTTCTAAACCTATCGCCCTGACGGTGAGTAAACGGACCGCCTGGCCTGAACTGGCCGGGCGGTTTCATTTGTGTGCCGAGCATGTTCAACAGCCTGGAGGTGCAAGTCCTCTTCACAACCTGATGGAGGTGAAGTGATAGCGAAGCGCAAAGGCGTCACCGTGAGGTGGGGTCCGAAAGAAGCGCGGAGCAAAA